>VFQO010000255.1_pt1 | contig 66468 bp, 62 predicted proteins | sample 3512331 | NCBI WGS metagenome assembly VFQO01 (sample SAMN10412371, study PRJNA504923) | tailings metagenome | isolation source: Replicate 3 from Balatoc abandoned mine | place: Philippines: Itogon, Benguet | collected 2017-08-28 | reverse complement strand
AGAACGGCTATCCGCTCGAAAACAGATGGGGCAAGGCGGTCTACCCCAGGACCGGCGACGAGGCGATGGAACGCGTCAAGCTGCTCAGCCAGGAAAATGCCCAGCTCCGTGCCGAACTGGGTTCCGTCAAGGACCGGCTGGCGGTGATCGAACGCATCGTCACCGACGAAAGCGGCCGGTTGAGCAACGAAATCGAGGCGCTGCGGCGCCCCGCGAACTGAGGAGCTGAACGATGAGCGGTGGATTTGTCCTGGGCTTTTTCTTCATCGTCGTCGGACTTCCGGTGATCTTCGGGATCGGCTTCGCCGCCTATGAGCGTCATCTGAAGTTCAAGGAGCGCCAGCTCCAGGCGATCACCAGCGAGACGGCGGAAAAGGCTGCCCAATATGCAGCGCACACCGAACGGCTCGAACAGCGTGTCCGTGTCCTCGAACGTATCGTGACCGACAAGGGCGTCGACGTCGCCGAAGAAATCGAAAAGCTGCGCGACGCGCCGCTCAACTGACAGAATACGGAAGGAACCTCCCCATGGATCCGTTTCAAATGGTCCTCGGCATCGTCGCGATCGTGACGATCGGCGGCATCATCAAGGCCAAGCACGGCATCCGCCGCGACAATCGTGGCAATGAATATTTCGTCGGCAATGCCGCCGACAAGGAAGAGACCAAGGCCCTTCTCGCCGAAATCCGTGCGCTCAAGGATCGTATCCAGGTGCTCGAACGCATCGCCACCGACAATAACCGCGCCGCCACCCTCGACGAGGAAATCGAACGGCTGCGCGACCGCTCGCAAATCTGAACGCCGATAAGGGAGCCCCGCTCATGGCCTTCATCACCCCCGACCTCACCGCCGCCGCCGTGGCCCTCTCGGCCCTTGCCATCGTCAGCATCGTGGCGCTGCGCGGCTGGCGCGACTGGATCCAGCTCAAGCGCGAGGAACTCGCCGCCGGCCATGCCCCGATGGCGCAGGACGCGCATGTCCCGAACGCCGGGTCGCGCATCGAAATCGCCGACCTCAAGGAACGGCTGCGCAAGCTCGAGGCGATCGCTGCGGGCGTCGATCTCTGAAGCCGTCGCCCCCGCAGGGGCGACGGACCGGGGCTGGTGCTCCCCCTTCCCACCGCCCTCCAAATCTGCCACTGGCCCCGCCATGCGCAGCCTCGACGACATCTTCGAAGAATATGACTTCCTCGACGGCGACGATCGCTATCGCCTGCTGATCGACCTCGGCCGCGACCTTGAACCGATGCCCGACGCGCTCAAGACCGACGCGACCCTCGTCCGCGGCTGCAGCGCCAGCGTCTGGGTCTACCCCGTCGCCCAGCAGAGCGACCAGCTCCACTTCCTCGCCGACAGCAATGCCGCGATCACCAAGGGCATCGTCGCGCTCGTCCTCGCCGCGGTGCAGGACCGGCCGGCGGCCGAGGTCGCGGCGATGGACGTCGCCGCCGCGCTCGCCCCCTTTGACCTGACGCGCCAGCTGTCGTCGAACCGCACGCAGGGTGTCCCCAACATGATCGCGCTCGTCCAGGACACCGCCCGGCGCATCGCCGCGGGCTGAACGCTGCAGCTGGCGGATTTCGGACGGTGGAAATCCTCCCCGCTTGCGGGGAGGAGGACCGCCGCCGTAGGCCGTGGTCGAGGGGGCTGGCGGCCTGACTCAGCGGCTCAAGGACGGCCCCCCCCCTCCGTCAGCGCTTCGCGCTGCCACCTCCCCGCAAGCGGGGAGGATTTGGCCGCGTCCGCTTCCCACCCCATAGCCGCCAAAGAAAAGGGCGCGGGAGTTTCCTCCCGCGCCCCGATCTCTTGCGTCTGTCCTACGATCAGAATTCGTACGACAGGCCCACCTTCAGGCGCCACACCGACGACGACACGTTGATGCCGTTGTCGCTGTCGAAGGTCGCGATGCCGTTGGCGTTGGTAAAGATGTACCGGCCCTGTGCATCGACGCCGCTGACCTGCGCGATGTCCTGGCGGCCCGCGAAGTCACGACGACGCTGGACGTTCCAGTCCTTGTCGAGGAAGTTCAGGAAGTTGTCCATCGTGGCATAGAGCTTGATCTTGTCATCGCGGCCAAAGAAACGGCCCGGACCCGGGATTTCCTGCGAGAAGGACAGGTCGACGTCGAAATACCAGTCGTTCGAGCAGGTGTTGCGCGCGATCGTCTGGCCGAGATACTTCTTGGCGCAGCCGAGGCCGCTGACGAAATCGACCAGGCTGTCCATCTGCGACTGCGAGATCGTCGACAGCGGCGAGACGTTCGGATCGACCGCGTTCAGACCCTTCGGCAGATAGGCCAGCGCGTTGTCCGAACCCGAGGCGCTGTCGCCGAACACGCCCGAACCGGTGAAGGTCAGGCTGTACGGACGACCCGAGCGTGCGACGAAGGTCGCCCCGAGGCGCGTGCCATAATCACCGAAGAATTTCTCCTGGAACGACGTCGACACCGAGAAGTTGTGACGGCTGTTGAAGAAACCGCGCGAAGCGGCAGGGTTCTGGCGGTCGAACGCGGCGGTCTGGTCATAATTCGACCCCGCGGTCGAGTTGTACATATTCCGGCGATCCTGCGAGTCCGAGAAGGAATAGCCGAAGCTGAAATAGGCCGAACCGCCCTCGGTGAAGATGCCGCCGTCGAAATTCTTCGACAGCAGGAACGATGCGTTGTGGCTGCGGAAGCTGCCGCCGTTGGTCAGCATCAACTCGTCTTCGCGCGCAGTCGTGAAGCACGCGTTGGTGACGCCGGTGTAGACCGGGGTCGGCGTGATATCGACCAGCTTGGCACCGCAACCCGCGTTCAGCGGATCGATCGTGACATACATCGGGCGACCGTCGATCGCGAAAGCCGGACGACCGGTGCGCGGGTCGGGAACCTGCGACAGGTCGACGATGGTATAGGCGTCGCGATACTTGCTGTAGATATAGTCGAGGTTCAGGTTCCAGCCGCTGAAGAAGCCGCTGTCGGCAAAGTTCAGTTCCGACGAGAAGCCGATGTTGGCGCGCAGCACCGACGGGATCTTGATGTCGGGATCGATCGACTGGGTGAAGCCCTGGCTCGCCGAGGCGGTGGCCGATGCTGCCTGCTGGAAGCAGGTCGGCACGCCGGTGAACTGGCCGTTGGTGACGACGTCGATCTGACCGGTCGGGCAGCCCGCGGCCTGCGTCGAGCCGAGGGCGAAGGCGCTGCCGTCGTTCTGGAAGGCGTTGCCGAACCACACCAGCGGGTCGCCGCCGGAGAAGATGCCGACACCCGCGCGCAACTGCGACCGGCTGAACACCGCGAAGTCGTTCATGTCATAGGTCAGCGCGAGGCGCGGCATCACGATCGGCGCGAGGTTGCTGAACCCGGTCGTGTTGGGGATGCCATAGCGCTGCTGGAAGACGGGGTTCCGTTCCGGCCCCGGGCCATCATACCAATCGACGCGCACGCCGGCGACCGCGCTCAGGGCGTCGGTAACCTGCCATTCGTCCTGCGCAAAGATCGAATACAGGCTGCGCGTGAACGCTGCCGCGGCGCTGTTGATGTCGCCGGTTGCGGTGACGTTGCCGAAGGCGCCTTCGGTGTTACCCGCGACGACGTTCGCCGGGGTGGTCGACGTCTGGTTGCTGCCCAGGCCCGGCGACAGCAGGCCGGCGCGCAGGTCGTCGATGTTGCGGAACACCAGCGTGCCGGTCGCATTCTGGACGAACAGGTTGAACAGGTCGGCGCGGTTCAGTTCGGCCCCGACCTTCAGCGTGTGCGCGCCGATGTCGAGCTTCGCGACGGCGCGATACTGGTCGATGTTGGTCTTCAGGTCGTTCGCCGAACGCGAGGTGCCGGGGCCTGCCAGGACGGCGCCATTGATCCCCGACCCGTTGCTGCCGGGTGCGCCGACCGTGTTGTCGATGCCAACGATGATGCGCGGAATGGGGTTGGCCGACTGAGCTTCGCCGCCGCCGACCGGATCCTGAAGATCCTGCACTTCCGAGCGCGAATAACGGATTTCGGTGGAGAAATCGTCATTCCACTGCGAATAGAGGCGGCCCGAATAATAGTTCGACTTGGTGCCGCTGAGATAGAAGGTGTTGAGGCCGACAGCCTGCGGCGAGTTGCCGGTGAACAGGTCGTCGGCGCGGATCACCGATTCCTCAAGGCGCTGATAGGTGGCTTCAAGACGGTGCTGGTCGTTGATCTGCCAGTCGAGACGTCCAAAATAGCGGTCGTTCGAATAGGGGCGGTTGGTGACCAGCGGTCCGGTTTCGACGCCATAAACGTCGCTCAGCACCTGCGAGATGGCATTGAACTGATCGAGGCTGATACCGGCCTGCGGGTTGGCATAGCCGGCGCCGCTCGGGCCGTCGTCCTGCGACTGGCCGGCTTCCTGATGCTCATAGGCACCGAAGATGAACAGCTTGTCCTTGATCAGCGGGCCGCCGGCCCACACGCCCCAGCGCTTTTCGGGCTTGATCGGCGGAACCGAACGGCCGGGCAGCTTGTCACCGCGCATCCCATTGTCCGAATATTCGAAGAAGCCGCCGAACTTGTAGTCGTTGGTACCCGACTTGGTCACGACGTTGATCGCGCAGCCGGTGAACTGGCCGTAATCGACGTCGAACGGCGCGAACTGGACCTGCGTTTCGCGGATGCCGTCATAGGGCAGCGGGGTCGACGAACGCGACGAGAAGCCGGTGTCGTTCAGGCCGTAAACGTCGCCCTGGCTGATGCCGTCGACGGTGAAGGCGTTGCCGCGGTCGTTGCCGCCGAGGCACGAGATGCGATCGACGCCCGAGCCGGTGTCGTCACGGTCGAGGCTGACGCGCGGGTCGAGGCGGATGATGTCGCGAACGTCGCGGTTAAAGCTCGGGGCGTTTTCCAGCACTTCGGCGGTGAAGCTGGTGCCCGGGCCGACCGCAAGCTGGGTCACGCGAACGCGGGTGCCGGTGACGACGATTTCGCCGCCGCCCGACGAGAGCGAGAAGGAAAGGTCGGTGTTGCCCTGGAGCGAGGTGAAGACGTCGCTGATCGACTGGCCTTCGAACGAGTCGGCGGTGACCGAGATCGTGTAGGGGCCGCCGGTGACCAGGCCGGTCGCGTTAAAGCGGCCGTCGCTGCCGGTGGTCATGGTGCGGGCCGAGCCCGTGCGGGTGTCGGTGATGACGACCGTCGCGCCGCCGATCGACGCGCCGTTGTCGTCGTTGACCTGGCCCTGGATGCCGGTCGTGATCTGCTGCGCCTGCGCCGGCGCCGCAACGACGGTCGCCACGCTGATAGCCATAAGGCTCGCGGCGATCGAATAACGAAGTTTCATGTCAGGATGTCCCCTTTGGTGCATTTGGCAGGCACGCAACAATGGGGCGCGCCGAACCTGCGAGCGCCCCTGAAGCCCGCATGTGGCACGATTGTGACAGCAATTGTGACAGTGCAAGCCGCGAGCGGCCGCCTGTTTGTACGAAGCTCAAAAAAGCGCAAATTTGCGTCGCGCCGCGCAAGTTATCCACAAGCGCGACTGCTTTTTTCCGGCAAGGTGTTGCTGCAATGCAACATAAGGGGCGCGCGCCACCGGCGCGCGCCGCGACTCAGGCCGCGTCGCCGGCTTCCTTCGCCTTGTCGGCATAGACGCGCACGGGATCCTTGCGGCCCTCGACGACATCCTTGTCGACGACGATCTCGACCACGTCGGTCAGGTCGGGCAGGTCGAACATCGTGTCGAGCAGGATCGCCTCGACGATCGAGCGCAGCCCGCGCGCGCCGGTCTTGCGTTCGATCGCCTTTTTGGCGACCGCGACCAGCGCGTCGTCGGTAAAGGTCAGCACGACCTCCTCGAGGTCGAACAGCTTGCGATACTGCTTGATCAACGCGTTCTTGGGTTCGCCCAGGATCTTGACCAGCGCGTCGATGTCGAGATCCTCGAGCGTCGCGATGACCGGCAGGCGGCCGACGAATTCGGGGATCAGGCCGAACTTCAGCAGATCCTCGGGCTCGATATTCTTCAGCACTTCGCCCTGGCGACGCTCGTCGGGGCCGGCGACATGCGCGCCGAAGCCGATCGACTTGCCCTGCAGGCGGTCGCCGATGATCTTTTCGAGGCCGCTGAACGCGCCGCCCGCGATGAACAGGATATTCGTCGTATCGACCTGCAGGAATTCCTGCTGCGGATGCTTGCGCCCGCCCTGCGGCGGCACCGACGCAGTCGTGCCCTCCATCAGCTTGAGCAGCGCCTGCTGCACGCCTTCGCCCGACACGTCGCGGGTGATCGACGGATTCTCGGCCTTGCGGCTGATCTTGTCGATTTCGTCGATATAGACGATGCCGCGCTGTGCCTTTTCGACATTATAGTCGGACGACTGGAGCAGCTTGAGGATGATGTTCTCGACATCCTCGCCGACATAACCGGCTTCGGTCAGCGTCGTCGCATCAGCCATGGTGAAGGGCACGTCGAGGAAGCGCGCCAGCGTCTGTGCGAGCAAGGTCTTGCCGCTGCCGGTCGGACCGACGAGCAGGATGTTCGACTTCGCCAGTTCGACATCGTCGCCGCGGCCCGAATTGGCGAGGCGCTTATAGTGGTTGTGCACCGCGACCGACAGCACGCGCTTCGCGACATTCTGGCCGATCACATAATTGTCGAGATGCTGGCAGATTTCGAGCGGGGTCGGCACCGCGCCATCCTTGCGCGCGGCGACGCCACCCTTGATCTCCTCGCGGATGATGTCGTTGCACAGTTCGACGCATTCGTCGCAGATGAAGACGGTCGGCCCGGCGATCAGCTTGCGCACTTCATGCTGCGATTTGCCGCAGAAGGAGCAATAGAGGGTGCTCTTGCTGTCGGAGCCAGAGAGCTTGGTCATAAAATTCCTTTTGGGGCCGGATGAACGGTCGTCGGGCCCATGCTGGCATCGCCCCCGCTGGCGACGCCGTCGATTATCCTAGCCCGCGTGCCCCACATTACAATATGGCAATTGGGTGACATCGGTACAATGTCCCGGCTAGCGGCAGGCGGCGAACGGGACGTCAAGAAACGCGGTTACCGCGACCTTGCCGCCCGTTTGCCCCCGTCCGCCAAGGGTCGAATCAGGGCGTCGGGCCTTCGCTGACGTCCTTCGGCGCATCGTCGCCGGGCGCGCCGGGGCGGCGGTCGTACACCTGATCGACGAGGCCGAAAGCCTTGGCTTCGTCGGCCTCGAGGAAGGTGTCGCGATCCATCGCCTTTTCGATCTCTTTCAACGACTTGCCGGTATATTTGACGTACAGGTCGTTCATCCGCTTGCGGATGCGCAGGATTTCCTTGGCCTGGATCTCGATGTCCGATGCCATGCCGCGGGCGCCGCCCGACGGCTGGTGGATCATGACGCGGGCATTGGTCAGCGCGACGCGCATGCCGGGCTCGCCGGCTGCAAGCAGGAAGCTGCCCATCGATGCGGCCTGGCCGATGCAAACGGTGCCGACGCGCGGGCGGATATATTGCATCGTGTCGTGGATCGCCATGCCCGCGGTGACGACGCCGCCCGGCGAATTGATGTACATCCAGATGTCCTTCTTCGGATTTTCCGATTCGAGGAACAGCAACTGGGCGGTGATCAGCGAGGCCATATTATCCTCGACCTCGCCGGTGACGAAGATGATCCGTTCGCGCAGCAGGCGCGAGAAAATGTCGAAGCTGCGTTCGCCGCGACTCGTCTGCTCGACGACGACGGGAACCAGGGCTGCGAGCGGGTCGATCATGGAAAATTCGTCCTTCATTGTCCGGGATGCCGCGCCGGAGAATCCGGCGGGCCTAGCCCCTCGGCGTCCTACATCGGCGGGGCGCGCCAAGGTTTCAAGGGGGCAAAAAGAAGGGCGGGAAAGTCCCGCCCCTCTGAAACTTGTCCGTCTGCCTCAGTCGCCTTCGCCAGGCTCGGCCGAGAAATGCGTCTCATATTTGCCCTCGACGCCCTTGAATTCGTCGGCGTCGGCCGGGCTGTCCTTCTTGACCGTGATATTCGGCCATTCAGCGCTGAACTTGTTGTTGAGCTCGAGCCATTTTTCGAGGCCGCTCTCGGTGTCGGGCAGGATCGCCTCGGCAGGGCATTCGGGTTCGCACACGCCGCAGTCGATGCACTCGTTCGGGTTGATGACGAGCATATTCTCGCCCTCGTAGAAACAGTCGACGGGGCACACCTCGACGCAGTCCATATATTTGCAGCGGATGCAGGCGTCGGTGACGACATAGGTCATGGGTTGGCTCCCTCGGTCGGCGGCATCGCGCCGCCCTTTTGTTGCGATTCCCCGCCTCCTATGCCGCGTGGCGGCGACGCGTCAACGCTAAGCGACAGTTGCGAATCACTCTCATTCGATAGGCGCGACAAAGCCCTTTGGCGCCGCAGCTTTTCTCGTTGCGTCGATAGTTCAGTTGTCGGTGGCGGAGGTGTCGGTGCCCAGCCGCACATAGCAGGCCTGCGCCTCGGGGGCGGGACCGCGCCGGAGAGGCAGGCTGAGCACGCGGATCACCTCGATATGCTCGCCGACGGGCAGGACCAGCGTCGCGCCTGCCTGCACAGCGCACGAGGCGCGCGTCACGCGGCGTCCGTCGAGGCGGATGTGGCCCGCGACGACCATCGCCTGCGCCAGGCTGCGCGACCGCGCGAAGCGCAGGTACCAGAGCAATTTGTCGAGCCTGATGCTCCCCGCTGCGCTCGGGCTGGTCATCAGTCTTTGCGCGCGTCGGCGAGCATCGCGGCAAGGCCAGCAAAGGGGCTGTTCGGTGACGGACCGCGCCGTACCGGCCGCTCGGCGCGGTCGGGTCGCGGTGGCGGGGGAACGACGCCGGGCTTGCCCCTTTTGCGTCTTTTGTCCTTGTGCGCCTCGCCGGACGGCGCGACGTTCCGGCCGTTTTTCACCGCCGCATCGGGCCGCGCCGGATGCGGTCGCCGATCCGGTTTCTGGCCTTGTTTCTGCCCCGGTTTCTGCCCGTGCCTGTGCTGGGGCTTTTTATCGCGTCCGCGGTGGCCCGACCAGCGCCAGCGATCGAGTTCGGGATCGCCGACACCGCGAAAACCGAAAGCCTGCAGCAAGCCGCGCCGCGCCGCGGCGTCGAGCCCTAGCGACGTGGCGAGCGCCGGGTCGATGACGAACCCCGCGGGCGGCGGCACGGCGGCCACCTCATGCCCGCCATGGTCCTCGTCATGCTCGTCGCCGCCGGCGATCGGTGCCGCCGGCTTGGCATCGGCCTGCAACCGCGCGGCATGGGCTTGCCGCGCCAGCCGTTCGGCCATGTCGATGCGCAGCCAGCCCTCGCCGCAGCGGCGAAAGCCCGCGATGCCGAGGCCGATAGGCGGCCCGTCCTTCTGCCACACTGCGCCATGCGGCGGCAGTGCGGGCAGCCGCCCGCCGGGCTGCTGCGCGGCGAGCAGCGCGGCGCGCCAGCGCACCGCCTCGGGCTTGAGCAGCAGCGGGTGGAACAGGTCGAGCGACCCGATCGTCAGTCCGATCTTGCGGAGCAGCGGCCGCTCCTCGGGGCTCATCGCCGCGAGCTGGTCGTCGACCCGGTCGCGCGCGACGAAGCCGCCGCCGTCGACCAGCGCGGCGAGCAGCGCGCGCACGCGCGGCGGCGTGAACAGATCGCCCGCCGCCTCGCCCATCGCGGCGAGCGGCGCTGCGTGGCGCGTCAGCTGCGCGGCGACAAAGCGCTGCAGCCGCTCGACGATCGCCTGGACCTGCGGCACCTCGAGCCGGCGCAGCGCCGGTTCGACGAGGATCGCGGGCTGGACCAGCGTCGGTCCCTTGGCGAGCGTCGCGACGACATCGCCGTTCCACGCGATCCGCGGCGCGTCGCCTGCGACGCTGACCAGCGACAGCGCGCTGTCGTCGCCCTCGGCAAGCGCTCCCGCGCGCCGCGCCATCTCGGCGCGCAGATGCTTTTCGGCCGCTGCGAGGAGCAGGCGATGGTCGCTCGCGCGCGCCTTGGCATCGACCTTGAACTGGAACCCCTTGAGGGTGCCGATCGCCTCGCCGTCGACCGCAACGGTGCCATCGGCACCGACCGCGACGGGCAGGGCGGCACCGCGCTGCCCCGCGTCGCGGATCAGGAGCGCGAGCCGCCGGTCGACGAAGCGCTGCGCGAGCGCGGCGTGCAACGCGTCGGAGAGGCGCGTCTCGAGCGCCTGCGTCTGCGCGGTCCAGCCCGCGGCATCGGCGATCCAGTCGCCGCGCTGCGCGATGAAGCAGAGCGTGCGCACCGCCGCGATGCGGCTCGCGAGCTGGTCGATGTCGCCCTCGACGATGTCGAGCCGCGCCAGCTTGCGCGCGAACCAGTCGGGATCGATCATCCCGTCGCCGCTCGTCCGCCACTGCCACAGCTTGAATATGGTGCGGCTGTGGTGCTCGGCGCCCAATTGTTCGAAATCGGGGAGGCCGCACGCGTCCCACAGGCGCTGGACCGCGTCGAAATCGCTGCCGCGCGCGCGCACCTCCATGTCGCCCGCCAGATGCTTGAGCACCGCGAGGTCGACCGCTTCGGGCGCCGCGCGCAATCGCGGATGCGACGGCGGCTGGGCGAGATCGGCGAGCAACTGGTCGAGCGTCGCATAGCCCGGCGTCGGATTGCGCCAGTAGACGCTGTGCAGCGGGGGAAAATGATGCCCCTCGATCGCGTGGATTTCCTCGGGCGTGAAGCCGCCCTGCGGCAGGCCGACGGTGCCGAAGGTCCCGTCCTGCTGGTGCCGGCCGGCGCGCCCGGCGATCTGCGCCATCTCCGAAATCGTCAGCCGTCGCAGCCGCCGTCCGTCGAATTTCTGCAGGCTTGCAAAGGCGACATGCTGGACGTCGAGGTTGAGCCCCATGCCGATCGCGTCGGTCGCGACCAGATAGTCGACCTCGCCCGCCTGGAACATCTCGACCTGCGCGTTGCGGGTGCGCGGGCTGAGCGCGCCCATCACCACCGCCGCGCCGCCCGCGAAGCGGCGCAGCATCTCGGCGATCGCGTAAACCTCCTCGGCCGAGAAGGCGACGACCGCCGATCTTTTGGGCAGCCGCGACAGCTTGCACGATCCGGCATAGCTCAGGGTCGAAAAGCGCGGCCGGGTGATGATCTCGGCCTCGGGAACGAGGTCGCGGACGAGCCCGTGGATGCTCGCCGACCCCAGGATCATCGTCTCCTCGCGGCCGCGCGCGCGCAGCATGCGGTCGGTGAAGACATGGCCGCGTTCGGGATCGGCGCCGAGCTGCGCCTCGTCGATGCCGACGAAGGCGACGTCGCGCTCGATGGGCAGCGCTTCCATCGTGCCGAGCAGGTAGCGCGCGTCGGGCGGCATGATCCGCTCCTCGCCGGTGACCAGCGCGACATGGCGGTCGCCCTTGATCGCGACCACCCGATCGTAAACCTCGCGCGCCAACAGGCGCAGCGGAAAGCCGATCATGCCGCTCGACCGGGCGGTCAGGCGCTCGACCGCCAAATGGGTTTTGCCGGTGTTGGTGGGGCCAAGGACGGCCTTGACCGGGGTGGATGCGGGAGAAGACATTTTCTTGGAAACCAAGCTGGCATGGCCCGCGCTGCGGTGCAACAGTCGATCGACGGATGGCGGGGCGAAAGCGTAAATATATCGCCCCGTCTCGCCATGTCCCGCGCGCGCCACGGCCCGTCGCAACGCCTTTCGCGCCGCCGTCCGTTAAATTGACTTTAACGGTCTTTCTTTACAGACGAACGGTCGGAAAATCATCGACGGCGCTGGCGCGGGAGGCGGCAGCACCGATCGCGTGGGGGTTGCAATCTTGTTCCAGCGTCACGAACCCATCGCGGGGATGACCGGCAATGCCGCCGCGCTGTCGATGACGCAGGCGATTTCGTTCGGCCGCAACGGCGCCGCCGACGTGGTCCCCGACCTCAACTGGCACGAGGCGCTGCGCGACCGGCTCGCGCATCTCGACCTCGTTCCCGACCTCGGCGACAATATCGGCTCGCGCACCTGGTGGCGCGGCCTCGCGACGCTGGCGCTGCTCTGCGGCGCGGCGATCGCGACCTTTCCGGGGATCGAGCCGCTCCACGCCGGCGGCAGTGCCGCGCTCGGCAGCGCCGATTTCAACGAAGCGCGCGCGCAGATGATCGTGCCGCTCGCGCTCGGCGGCGACACCGGCCGCCACATGGCCGCGACCGACGCGGTGCGCCCGCTCACCCAGACCCCCGAACGGCCGCAGATCGAACTCACCGCCACCTTGGGCAGCGGCGACAGCTTCGCGCGCCTGCTCGAACGCTCGGGCGTCGGCAGCGCCGATGCGCAGGCGCTCGCGCGCCAGGTTTCCTCGGCGGTCCCGCTCGCCGACATCGCACCGGGCACGCGCATCGACCTCATCCTCGGCCGCCGCGCCGCGCGTACCATGCCGCGCCCGGTCGACGCGCTCGCGATGCGCGCGCGCTTCGACCTGCGCATCGAGATGGAGCGGATGAACGGCCAGCTCGTGATGCGCCGCATCCCGATCGCGGTCGACGCGACCCCGCTGCGCATCCGCGGCCGCGTCGGCGACAGCCTCTATCGCTCTGCACGCGCCGCAGGCGCTCCGCCCGAGGCGATCCAGGCGTATCTCCGCGTCATCGGCAAGCAGATCTCGGTCGCCGGCGACGTCCGCGCCGGCGACGAATATGACATCATCGTCGATTATCGCCGCGCCGAAACCGGCGAGACCGAGGTCGGGAAACTGCTCTACGCGGGCCTCGTTCGCGGCGGCAAGCAGAAGCTCTCGATGATCGAATGGACCGTCGACGGCCGCCTGCAATGGTTCGAGGCGTCGGGCGCGGGCGAAACGCGCGGCGGCATGGTGCGTCCGTCGAACGGCCGCCAGACGTCGGGCTTCGGCATGCGCCGCCACCCGATCCTCGGCTACAAGCGCATGCACAGCGGCATCGACTTCGGCGGCGGTTACGGCGCGCCGATCTACGCGGTCAGCGACGGCACCGTCACCATCGCCGGGCGCCATGGCGGCTTCGGCAATTTCGTCAAATTGAACCATGGCGGCGGCATCGGCACGGGTTACGGGCATATGAGCCGCATCGCGGTCAGCCCCGGCCAGCGCGTCCGCGCCGGACAGGTGATCGGCTATATCGGCTCGACCGGCCTCTCGACCGGTCCGCATCTCCATTACGAACTCTATCGCAACGGCGTCGCGGTCAACCCTGCGAGCGCCAGCTTCGTCACCCGCGCCCGGCTCGAGGGCAAGGCGCTCGCCGACTTCCGCGCGCGCATCCGTCAACTCACCGCGGTCGCCCCCGGCGCCGCGCTGACGCCGGTCGCCGCGAAACAGGCCGAAGGCCCCAAGCTCGGCAGCCTCGCCGACGTCGCCTCGAAACGCGCCGGCGGCGGAATCTGATTCCCTTTCCCCTCCCGCGGGCGGGGGGCGAGCATCCGCAATATCCATTTGCCGCGCGCCGCCGCCCCGCTATGCACGCGCCATGACTCACGCCGCCTTTCCCGAGTTGCGCCTGCGCCGCACCCGCCGCACCGCGTGGAGCCGCGCGATGGTGCGCGAAACCCAGCTCACGCCCGCGAACCTCATCTGGCCGCTGTTCGTCTGCGCGGGCGAGGGTGTCGAGGAACCGATCGCCAGCCTGCCGGGCGTGTCGCGCTGGTCGGTCGACCTGATCGCCCTGCGCGCCGCCGATGCGATCGCTGCGGGCATCCCCTGCCTCGCGCTCTTTCCCTATACCGAGGCCGAGCGGCGCAGCGAGGATGGCGCCGAGGCGCTCAATCCCGAGAATCTGATGTGCCGCGCGGTGCGTGCGATCAAGGCGGCGCATGGCGACAAGATCGGCGTGCTCACCGACGTCGCGCTCGACCCCTATACCAGCCACGGGCAGGACGGGCTCGTCGACGACGGTGGCCATGTCCTCAACGACGAAACGGTCGGGGTGCTGGTCGGGCAGGCGCTCAACCAGGCGCGTGCCGGCGCCGACATCATCGCGCCCAGCGACATGATGGACGGCCGCATCGGCGCGATCCGCGCCGCGTTGGAGGCCGAGGGGTTCGGCCATGTCCAGATCATGAGCTACGCCGCCAAATATGCCTCGGCCTTCTACGGTCCGTTCCGCGACGCGGTCGGCTCGCGCGGGCTGCTCCAGGGCGACAAGAAGACCTATCAGATGGATCCCGCCAACGCCGAGGAGGCGCTGCGCGAGGTGGCGCAGGATCTGGCCGAGGGTGCCGACAGCGTGATGGTCAAGCCCGGGCTGCCCTATCTCGACATCGTCCGCGCGGTGAAGGACAATTTCGCCGTACCGGTCTACGCCTATCAGGTGTCGGGCGAATATGCGATGATCGAGGCCGCGGCTGCCGCCGGGGCGGGGGATCGCGATGCGCTCGTCCTCGAAACCCTGCTCGCCTTCCGCCGCGCCGGGGCCTCGGGCATCCTCACCTATCATGCGCTCCACGCGGCGAGGCTGCTGAATGGTTGACGCAATCGCCGGCGATCGCCGTATCGCCACCGCACGCCGCGGGCTGTTCGTGGCGATCATCCTTGTTGGCAGCTTCCTGCTCTTTCTCGTCCAGCCGATGGTCGCGCGCATGGTGCTGCCCAAATTGGGCGGCGCGCCCGCGGTGTGGAACAGCGCGATGCTGGTCTATCAGGCGCTGCTGCTCGGCGGCTATGCCTATGCGCATTGGCTCGGCCGCTTCCCCGTGCGACGCCAGGCGATCATCCATCTCGTCCTGCTGCTGCTCGCCGCCTTCTGGCTGCCGATCGGCATCGCCAATATCGGCGCGGCGGCGCCGGGACAGGAGGCGCTCTGGGTGCCGCTCCTGCTCACCGCCTCGATCGGACCCGTTTTCTTCGTCGTCGCGGCGCAGGCGCCGCTGATGCAGCGCTGGTTTGCCGCCGATCGCGGTGCGGGCGATCCCTATTATCTTTACGCCGCGTCGAATCTCGGCAGCTTCGCCGGTCTGATTTCCTATCCCGCGCTGGTCGAACCCGGCCTCCCGCTCGTGGCGCAAAGCTGGGGCTGGACCGCCGGCTATGCGCTGCTCGTCGCCTTGGTCGCCGCCGCCGCGGCGGCGCGCTGGCACAGCGGCGCGGCGATGCGCGCCACCGACGCGCCCGACGACGAAGCCCGTCCGACCCTCCGGCGCCAGCTCCACTGGCTGCTCATCGCGGCAGTACCCTCGGGACTGATGCTGTCGACGACGACGCATCTGACAACCGATATCGTCGCCATGCCGTTGCTCTGGGTGCTGCCGCTCGGCCTCTATCTGCTCAGCTTCGTGATCGCCTTTTCGACCGCCGACCGGCTGGTCCAGATTTTCGCCTTCATCGCACCGCCGATCCTGCTGGCGGCGGGCGGCCTGGCTTTGCTCAGCAGCGGCGGAGGCTCGATGATCGTCGCGATCACGGGCCTCGTGATGCTGTTCGTCGTCGCGGTCGCGCTCCATGGCTATCTTTACCACCTGCGCCCGGCGCCGCGTTACCTGACGCTCTTCTATCTCGTCATGTCGGCGGGCGGGGTTCTCGGCGGACTGTTCGCCGCGCTGATCGCGCCGCTGGTCTTCGACTGGGTCTACGAACATCCCTTGCTCGTGCTCGCCGCGGCGGCGCTGCTGCCGCTGCCCGCGCTGCTGCCGTGGGACAAATGGTTCGGCGTGCCGCCGCGCCTCGCGCGGACGATCGCCGCGCTGCTCGTCGGGGTCGCCTTCTACGCCGCCTTTGCGATGGTGACCGACTGGGCGGGTACAATCGAGGGCGCCGTCGGCGTCTGGGCGATCGTCATCCTGGTGGTCGGCCTGCTCGTGATCGGCTGGCGCTGGGCCTATGTCGCGACGCTCGCGGCACTGATGCTCGGCATCGGGGGCTGGGACACGATCGAGGAAAGCTTCACCGATATGCGCGTGCGCAGCTATTTCGGTGTCTATACCGTGACCGATGATCTCTATCGGCACGAACGGCGCCTCGCGCACGGCACGACGCTGCACGGGCTGCAACTGACCGAGCCGGGGCGCGAGCGCGAACCGACTACCTATTACGGCCACCAGTCGGGGGTCGGGCTGACGCTCGACAAGGCGACCGCGCTTGCCGGACCCGACGCGACGATCGGCATCGTCGGACTCGGGGCGGGCACGCTCGCCTGCTATCGCCGGCCCGGACAGGACTGGACGATCTTCGAAATCGACCCGGTGATGGTCGATATCGCGCGCGACCCGTCGAAATTCACCTTCCTGTCCGACTGCGCGGGCGACACCCCGATCGTCCTCGGCGACGCGCGGCTGCGACTCGCCGAACAGCCTGCGGGACGTTTTGACATCCTCGTCATCGATGCGTTCTCCTCGGACGCGATCCCGCTGCACCTGATGACGAAGGAAGCGATCGGCGTATATGCCCGCGCGCTCAAGCCCGACGGGGTGCTGCTGATCCATATCTCGAACCGCTTCTTCGACCTCGAACCCGTGCTCGCGGCCGAGGCAAAGGCGCGCGGCTGGAACGCGGCGATCCGCATGGATCCGGCGGCGGCTCCGCGTAACGCACCGACGTCGCTCACCAGCTCGAACTGGGTGGCGTTGACCGCGACGCCGCAGCGCCTGCACCAGTTGACCGGTGATATCCGTCCGCGCGAAAAGGCATTTGACAATGACGTCTGGGTGCCGCTTGCGGAACGCGAGGGTTTTGCCCGCTGGACCGACGACTATGCCTCGACGCTGTCGATCCTGCTGTGGCACCATATTATCGGAGGCCGCGACGAATGACCCACCCCGACGTGAGCATCATCACGGTCAACGGCAAGACGCCGCAGATCGACCCAAGCGCCTTCATCGCGCCCGGATGCCGCATCATCGGCGACGTGCGCATCGGCCCCGACGTCAGCATCTGGTACAATTGCGTGCTGCGCGCCGACGTCAGCCATATCGAGGTCGGCGCGCGCTCGAATATCCAGGACGGCAGCGTCGTCCATTGCGACGGCCCGATGCCGCACCGCCCCGAAGGCTTCCCGACGATCATCGGCGAGGATGTGCTGATCGGCCATCTCGCGATGGTCCATGGCTGCATTCTCGACGACCGCGCGTTCGTCGGGCTGAAGGCAACGGTCATGAACGGCTGCCGCATCGGCAGCGACGCGATGCTCGCCGCGGGCGGGCTGCTTACCGAGAACAAGGAAATCCCCGGCCGCGAACTATGGGCGGGATCGCCCGCGCGGCGGGTGCGCGAGATCGGCGACGAACAGGCCGCGGGCATGCAGGTCGGCGTCGCGCATTATGTGATGAACGGCCGCATGCACAAGGCGGCGGTCGAGGGGCAATAAAAAGGGCGCCCCGGTGTCCCGGAGCGCCCTCTTTTTGACCGCTGTTGCGGCTTAGCTGAAGCTCACCATCGCATAGAGCATCGGGATCGACAGCAGCGTGTTGGTCCGCGAAAAGATCATCGCGGTCTTCGCCGACTTGGCCTTGGTCGCATCGTCGGCCTCGACGATGCCCAGCGCCTTCTTCTGGTTCGGCCAGATCACGAACCACACGTTGAATGCCATGATCAGGCCCAGCCACATGCCGACGCCGATCAGCTTGTACGGGTCCTGCAGCGTCAGCGCGGGGACCAGATATTTGGCGTGGCCGGCAATCGCGAGGCCCAGCAGCACCGTGGCCAGCGCCGCCCAGCGGAACCAGAACAGCGCGGCGGGCGCGATATGCTTCGACACGCCGGGCTTCAGCTCGGCCGGGATCTTGGGCATCGTCGGGATCTGGACGAAGTTGAAATAATAGAGCAGCCCGATCCACAGGATGCCGAAAAAGGTGTGCAGCCAGCGCATGACGGCGAGTGCGGCCGCGCCGCCATCCTCGAAATTCTGGCCGTTGAGGCCAAGCATCAAGATGATCGCGAGCACCAGCCCCGCGCCCAGCACGGCGTGCAGATTGCCGAAAAATTTGTCCATGAAAGTCCCCCTCGCTTGTTATGGGGCGCGGCGCGACCCGGTGCCCGGGCACGGCTATGCCAGCGACGGGGGCCGCGTTCAACTTTTGTCGGCGGTCGCTTCTTCGGGCAGCGCGAGCCCGTTCTTCAGCATCACGGGCAGCTGGGTCAGCGTGAAGAGGAACGAGAGCGCGGTGATCCCCCACACCTTGATCGTCAGCCACAGGTCGAAGCTCATCTGCTTCGCCTGGATGAGTTCGTACATGACATGGTTCGCGATACCGAGCGCGGCGAAGAACAGCCCCCAGTTTCGCGACAGCAGCATCCAGCCCCTTTCGGTGATCCCCTCGAGCGCCGACTGGAGCAGATATTTCAGCATCGGCTTGCCCGCGAAATAGCCGCCGAGCAGCAGCAGCGCGAAGGCGCCATAGATGATCGTCGGCTTCATCACGATGAAGCTTTCGTCATGGAAATAGACGGTCAGCGCGCCGAAGCCGATGACGAGGATGCTCGACAGCCACAGCATCGGCGAAATCTTGCCGAGCTTCCATTTCGAAACGATCATCGCGGCGATGATCGCGACCATGAAGGCGACGGTGCCCTTGATCGCCGCGGTCGTCGCGGCAAAGGCGCCGCTGCCGCCCGAGCTGAATTTGTAGACGAGGAAGAAGATCAGCAGCGGCCCGAAATCGATCACGAAATTCAGCCAGCCATGCTTGGCGGGCGGTGCCGCGGGGACGGCCTCGGGGCCGGTCGGCAATTGGTCGAGCTGTTCGCTCATCTTATATTTCCTGCAATGATGCCCGCGATTTCGTCGGCATCGAAGGGGCGAAGATCGTCGATGGTTTCGCCGATGCCGATCGCGTGGATGGGAAGGGCATGGCGTTCGGCCGCGGCGACGAGCACGCCGCCGCGCGCGGTGCCGTCGAGCTTGGTCATGACGAGGCCGGTGACCCCCGCGACCTCGCGGAACACGTCGATCTGTGACAGCGCATTCTGCCCCGTCGTCGCGTCGAGAACGAGCACGACGTCGTGCGGCGCCGCGGGGTTGAGGCGGCCGAGCACGCGCTTGATCTTCTCAAGCTCGTCCATCAGCTCGCGCTTGTTCTGGAGGCGCCCGGCGGTGTCGACGATCAGCACGTCGATACCCGTCGCGGTCGCCTGCTTGACCGCGTCGAACACGATGCCGGCAGCGTCGCCGCCCTCGGGGCCTGCCATGATCGGCACCCCCAGCCGCTCGGCCCAGACCTTGAGCTGGCCGATCGCCGCAGCGCGAAAGGTGTCACCCGCGACCAGCATCACGCCATAATCCTGTTCCTGGAACAGGTGGGCGAGCTTGGCGATGGTCGTCGTCTTGCCCGACCCGTTGACCCCGATCACCAGGATCACCTGCGGGCGCGGGAAGGCGTCGATCTCGAGCGGCTCGGCAACGGGCCGCAGCACCGCGGCGATTTCCTCGGCGACGATGCGGCGCAGCTCCTCGGTCCCGCTCGCCACCGCGTCGCGGCGTGCGGCGAGCCGGTCGCGAATGCGCGCGGCCATCGCGGGACCCAGGTCGGCGGTGATCAGCGCCTCCTCGATGCGGTCGAGGTCGTCCTCGTCGAGCCGCGCCTTGCCGGTCAGCCCCGACAGATTTTCGCCGAGCTTCTCCGACGTGCGCTTGAGCCCGCCGAACAGCCGCTCGCTCCAGCTCGCGCCGCTCATGCGGCCAGCTCCGCGGCAAGCCGGTCGCCGTCGCGCGCGCCGATCCGCACCGGCACGATGCTTCCCGGGACCGCATCGCTTGCCAGCATCAGGCTCGCGAAATTCTCGCCATGGCCGCTCCGCCCGTCGCGTTCGACCAGCATCTTCGTCGTCATTCCCGTCAGTCCGTCCATCCAAAGGTGTCGCCGCCGCGCATTGGCTTCGCGCAGCACCGCCGCCCGCTCGCGCGCCACCGTCCGTCCGACCTGCGGCATCCGCGCCGCGGGCGTCCCGGCGCGCGCGCTATAGGGAAAGATATGGCCGAAGACGATGTCGCATTCGTCGATCAGCGCGAGGCTGTTCGCGAACATCGCGTCGTCCTCGGTCGGAAAGCCCGCGATCAGGTCGGCGCCGATCGCAATCCCGGGCCGCGCCGCCTTGAGCCGCGCGACGAGGTCGACGACCTCGGCCCGCCGATGCCGCCGCTTCATCCGCGTCAGCACCATGTCGTCGCCCGCCTGCAGCGACAGGTGGACATGCGGCATCACGCGTGCCTCGCCGGTCAGCAGCGCGAACAAGGCGGTGTCGATCCGGTTCGGGTCGAGCGACGAGAGCCGCAGCCGCTCGATCGGCAGCGCCAGCAACGCTTCGACCAGCGCGGCGAGGCTCGTCCCGCAGTCGTCGCCATAGCTCGCAAGGTCGACCCCGGTCAGCACGATCTCGCGCTGCCCGCGTGCCAGCGCGACGCGCGCGCTGTCGAGCACCGCCGCGACCGTCGCCGACCGCGCGGTGCCGCGCGCGATCACTGTCGCGCAAAAGGTGCAGCTGTGCGAACAGCCCGTCTGCACGCCGAGGAAGGCGCGCGCATGGTCGGCGCCCGAGAGGGCGGGCTGGTAGGAAGGACGGCCCTTCGACAAGCTCAGGGCAAACGGGGAGGGTGTCAGCTCTTCCCCCAATTCCGTTTGTGCTGAGCTTGTCGAAGCACCGTTCTTGTCTTGCGGCACATAGCTTTCGATGAAGCCCTTCACGTCGTTGCCGACAACCCGCGCGCCCATCGCCGCGAAGGCGTCGCGCTCCAGTTCGGCCGCGCACCCCGTCACCACGACCTCGGCGCCCGGCCGCTCGCGCAGCGCCCGACGCACCGCCTGCCGCGCTTGCCGCACCGCTTCGTCGGTCACCGCGCAGCTGTTGAAGATGATCGTGTCCGTCGCGCCCGCCGCCGTCGCCGCGCTGCGCACCGCCTCGCCCTCGGCGATGTTCAGCCGGCATCCGAAATTGACGACGTCAAGCCCGCCGTCCATCACCGCTGTGCTCATCCGAACTGCGCCCAGTCGGTCTCGCCCTCGAACACACGCGTCGCGGCGCCGCTCATCACGATCGGCTCGCCGGGGGCCCAGCGGATGATCAGGTCGCCGCCGGGCAGCGACACCGTCACCGGCGACTTCACCTTGCCCGCGCGGATCGCCGCGACCGCGGTCGCGCACGCGCCGGTGCCGCACGCCTGCGTGAGGCCCACGCCGCGTTCCCACACGCGCAGTTGCAGGCAATCGGGGCCGTCGAGGCTCGCGACATTGACGTTGACCCGCTCGGGGAACAGCGGGTCGGTCTCGATCCGCGGGCCGAGTTCGCCCAGCGCCACCGCATCGGCCTCGGGCACGAAAAAGATGATGTGCGGGTTGCCGACATTGACCGCGGCGCCATGCTCGAGCTCGTCCCACGCGACGGGCATGTCGCGCGTGTCCATCGGCATCGCGAGCGGGATATGCTCCCAGTCGAATTCGGGTTCGCCCAGCACCACCTCGGCGCCGCCGTCGGCCGGGGTGACGCGCAGCATCCCGCCCAGCGTCTCGATCACCGAAGGCTGGCCCAGCAGCGTCGCGACGCACCGCGTCGCATTGCCGCACGCCTCGACCTCGCTGCCGTCGGCGTTGAAGATGCGCATCCGCACATCGGCCTTGGTCGACGGTTCGAGCAGGATCAGCTGGTCGCATCCGATGCCGTGCCGCCGGTCGGCGATCGCATGCGCGCGCGCCGGGGTCATCGCGACCGGCGCGGTCCGCGCGTCGATCACGACAAAGTCGTTGCCCAGCCCGTGCATCTTGGTGAAGCGATCCGCCATATCCCGCGCATGTAAGGGCAGGGACGGGCGAAGTCTAGCGAGGCGGGGTGCTCTGGCGCGTTCGAGGCTTCCTCACTCTCCCCTCCCTGGAAGGGAGGGGTTGGGTGTGGGTGTCGCCGAGGCACTCGGCGACGTGCGTCAGCACATGTTGCGCTGCTCCTTCGGGGTTGCCTAGCACGTCGCCGTTCCAGAGCCGGACGACGCGCCAGCCTTGGCTTTCCAGAAACGTTGTACGAGCAGCGTCGTAACTTTGCTGGTCGAGGTGCTGGCTGCCGTCGAGTTCGATGGCGAGTTTTGCTTCGCGGCAGGCGAGATCGATGATGTAGTTTCCGACCACGAGTTGCCGCGTGAACGCTGGCCGATAGCGTGACAGCAGCCGCCACAGCTTGCGCTCCGCCGGCGTGGAATCACGCCGCAATCGTCGGGCGCGTTCGGTCATTTCGGGCGACACGCGATGCATTGGTAGAGACTAGAACGGCGAGCTGCGCTCGCCAACCCACCCCCGGCCCCTCCCTTGCAGGGAGGGGAGGGATTATGCCGACTTCCGTCGCTCGTCCTCCGCGTCACGCACTTCGGGCACCACCGGCGACCGCAACAGCCCGCGTTCGGCGAGCAGCTTCGCGGTCGCCGTCGCCGATGCCGGCTTGCCATAATGCCAGCCCTGCGCCTTGGCGCAGCCGAGCCGCGTCAGTTCGATCGCGGTCGCCTCGTCCTCGACCCCCTCGGCGGTGATCGGCATCGCCAGGCTTTCGCCCAGCCGCACGATCGCGACGACGATGGCCTGCGCGTCGGGGCTGCCGCGCATCGCGGTGACAAAGCTGCGGTCGATCTTGATCCGGTCGAACGGCAGCGCGCGCAGGTGCGACAGCGAGCTGTATCCGGTGCCGAAATCGTCGAGGCTCAGCGACACGCCCTGGTTCTTCAGGCTGGTGACGATCGAGCGGACGAGCGGCAGATTCTCGAACAGCGAGCTTTCGGTGATCTCGACTTCGAGCTGGCTCGGAGGGAATCCGGTCTCGACGAGCAGCTTGGTCAGCTTCTGGCTGAACCACGGATCCTTCAGCTGCTGCGGCGAGATATTGACCGCCAGTGTGATCGACGGGTCCCATCCCTTGGCGATCTCCATCGCGTGGCGCACGACGCGCAGCGACAGCTCGCCGATCAGCCCGCTGTCCTCGGCGACCGGGATGAAACGGTCGGGCTCGATCATGCCATGCTCGGGCGAATCCCAGCGCATCAGCATCTCGAAACCGACCAGACGGCCGGTCGCGATGTCGACCTGCGGTTCAAAAAAGGGCACGAATTCGTCGCGCGGCATGCCGCTGCGGATGCCGGTCTCGATCTGGTTGCGGACCTGCACCGCCATTTCCATGCCCGCCTCGAACCAGCAGAAGCGGTTCCGCCCCTCGTCCTTGCAATGATACATGGCGATGTCCGCCTGGCGCACCAGCGTGTCCATGCTGGTGTCGGCCTCGGTCGCGAGCGACAGGCCGATCGAGGCGCCGATGCGGATCTGCTGCGTATCGTGGGTCACCGGTTCCTCGAGGATGGTGACGAGCTGCGACGCGAGCGCTTCGATATGCGCCGTGCCCGCCGGATCGAACATCAGCATCGCGACGAATTCGTCGCCGCCCAGCCGCGCCATCAACGCGCTCGGCGGCAGCACGCTGGCGATGCGTTCGGCCGCAACCTGCAGCAACCGGTCGCCCGCGGCATGGCCATGGATGTCGTTGACCGTCTTGAAATGGTCGAGGTCGAGCAGGAACAGCGCGACGTGGCGCCGCTCGGCGGCGGCATCGGCGACCAGTGTCTGCCCCTGTTCGAGCATCGCGCGGCGGTTGAGGAAATTGGTCAGCGGATCGGTATCGGCCAGATAACGCGCGCGCCGTTCGGCCTCGGTGCGCTCGCGGATTTCGCGGTGCAGGTCGTTGTACCGGCGCCAGCCGAACAGGATCAGCGCGATGTTCAGGATCAGCGTCGCGGCAAGCACCTGGTCGGTGCCGCCGCCGATGCCCGACAGCGCGCGGACGATCGATTGCATGACGGTGCTGCCGGTGCCCACGAACAATATGATCGCGGCGACGACGATGCCGCCCGCGACGACGTCGCGTTTTGCGCCCTCGGCGCGGTCGGGCTGTTTCGGCGGTGCGGCTGTCGCCATAGGTCGCTTGTCCCCCCAGTCAGCGGCCCTTTTGCGCCGCAAGCGGTGAAATTTGCGTTAAGTTTGGGTCCTCCCGATCCTTCCGGTCGCGAAGCGATGGGGAGGGGAACCGCCGCGAAGCGGTGGTGGAGGGGCGGCGGGCCTGCGGATGTCTGACGGGTCGGCCCCTCCGTCAGCGGCTGCGCCGCTGCCACCTCCCCATCGCTTCGCGACAGGGAGGATCGGGCAAGCTTGCCTTTCCCGCCCATTTCCCGTAATGGCGCCACCGTCAGGCCGCATTTTGCGACCGGGCGTATCGACATCCGCGACGGAAAACCTGTCCACGGATACCGCTGGTTGGCGAGGTTTCGCTCACCGGCGTGTTTTGCGTTGCGGGCGTCGAAAGCAAGGATTTTGGCAGTGTTCGACAGTCTGAGCAACCGGCTTGGCGATGTTTTCGGAAAGCTCCGCGGCCGCGGCGCGCTGACCGAGGCCGACGTGCGCGCCGCGATGCGCGAAGTGCGAATCGCGCTGCTCGAGGCCGACGTCGCGCTGCCCGTCGTGCGCAGCTTCGTCGATCAGGTCACCGAACTTGCGATCGGCCAGAATGTCCTGCGCTCGGTCACCCCCGGCCAGCAGGTGGTCAAGATCGTCAGCGACGCGCTGACCGAGATGCTCGGCTCCGAAACCGCCGAGCTCGACCTTGCCGTCGCCCCGCCCGCCGTGATCATGATGGTCGGCCTGCAGGGCTCGGGCAAGACCACCACCACCGCGAAGATCGCAAAGCGGCTCAAGGACAAGGAGCGCAAGAAGGTGCTGATGGCGTCGCTCGACGTCAATCGCCCCGCCGCGCAGGAACAGCTCGCCGTCCTTGGTCAGCAGATCGACGTTGCGACGCTGCCGATCGTCGCCGGGCAGCAGCCGACCGAAATCGCGCAGCGCGCCATGCAGGCCGCAAAGCTTCAGGGCTATGACGTCCTGATGCTCGATACCGCGGGCCGTCTCCACGTCGACCAGCAGTTGATGGACGAGATGCAGGCGGTGTCGCGCACGGCGAATCCTGCTGAAACGCTGCTCGTCGTCGACAGCCTGACCGGTCAGGACGCGGTGCAGGTCGCGCAGCGCTTTACCGATCAGGTGCCGCTCACCGGCGTCGTGCTGACGCGTATGGACGGCGACGCGCGCGGCGGTGCTGCGCTCTCGATGCGCGCGGTCACCGGCAAGCCGATCAAGTTCGCGGGTACCGGCGAAAAGCTCGACGGGCTCGAACTCTTCCAGCCCTCGCGCATCGCGGGCCGCATCCTCGGCATGGGCGATGTCGTCAGCCTCGTCGAACGCGCCGCCGAAACGATCCAGGCCGAAGAGGCCGAGGCGATGGCCGCGAAGATGGCCAAGGGCGTCTTCGACCTTAACGACCTGCGCACCCAGCTCAACCAGATGCGCCGCATGGGCGGCCTCGGTGCGCTCGCGGGCATGATCCCCGGCATCAAGAAGGCGCAGGTCGCGATGGCGCAGGGCGGCGCCGACGACAAGATGCTCGTCCATTTCGACGCGATCATGGGCTCGATGACCCCCAAGGAGCGCGCGAAGCCCGAAATCCTGACCGCGAAGCGCAAGATTCGCATCGCCAATGGCTCAGGCACCACGGTGCAACAGGTCAACAAGGTGCTCAAGATGCACCAGGAAATGGCCAGCGCGATGAAGAAGATCCGCAAGATGGGCGGATTGAAAGGCCTTGGCGCGCTGTTCGGCAAGGGCGGCATCCCCGGCATGGGCGGCGGCGGCATGGGCGGAATGGGCGGCGGCGGGGGCGGTGGCCTCGGCGGGCTTCCCGGCCTTGGCGGCGGGGCGATCCCGCCCGAACTCGCGAATTTGATGAACAAGAAAAAGTGACTTTAACCGACAACCTGAATTTGAATTAGAAAGAAGGAATTACCTATGGCTACCTCCATTCGCCTGTCGCGCGGCGGTTCGAAAAAGCGCCCCTATTACAAGATCGTCGTCGCCGATTCGCGCGCCCCGCGCGACGGCCGCTTCATCGAGCGTATCGGCAGCTACAACCCGCTGCTCGGCAAGGACAATCCCGAGCGCGTGAAGCTCGACGCCGAGCGTGCGAAGCACTGGGTCTCGGTTGGCGCGCAGCCGACCGATCGTGTCGCCCGCTTCCTCGACGCCGCCGGTGTCCTCGAACGCGCCGCGCGCAACAACCCGAACAAGGCTGTCCCGGGCGAAAAGGCCAAGGAACGCGCCGAAGAAAAGGCCCAGAAGGCTGCTGACGCCGCCGAAGCCGCGGCCGCTGCTGCCGCCGCCCCGGCGCCCGAGCCCGAAGCCGTCGAAGAAGCCGCTCCGGCCGCTGAAGAAGTCGTGGCCGAAGAAGCCGCCGCTCCCGAAGCTGCGGCCCCTGAGGCCGCTGAATCGGACGCCACCGGTTCGGTGAAGAGCGAAGAAACCGCCGAAGCCGTTGCCGAAGCGGTGGCCGAGGAAGTCCCTGCCGACGCGACCGCCGAAGACGCGACCGCGATCGCCGAGCAAGTCGCCGAAGGCGGCCCGGTTGCCGAGGAAGCTCCGGCTGCCGAAGCCGGCGAAGAAGAAGCCAAGGCCTAAGCCTTGGCCGACGCGCATCGCCCCGTTACCCTCGCCGCCATTGCCGGCGCGCACGGGGTGCGGGGCGAGGTGCGTCTCAAGCTGTTCGGCGAAGGCGCGGAGGCTCTCCGCGCCTTTTCCACATTCAGCGCTGGCGACCGCCAGTTGACCCTGAAGTCGATCCGCCCCGCCAACCAGGGCGCGGTCGCGAGCTTTGCCGAAGTCACCGACCGCAGCGCGGCCGAAGCGCTGCGCGGCACATTGCTCACCGTCGCGCGCTCGGCGCTGCCGCCGCTCGCCGAGGGCGAATATTATCACCACGACCTGCTCGGCCTGCCGTGCGTCGCCGACGACGGCACGCCGCTCGGCCAGGTCGTCGCGATCGACAATTTCGGCGCGGGCGACATCGTCGAGATCGAGCGCCCGACCGGCAAGCGCTTCATGGTGCCGATGCGCGCCGAGGCGGTGCCCGAATGGAACGCCGAGCGGCTCGTCGTCACCCGCGCCTTCGCCGACGCGGGCTAGGCCCGCCGGCTCAGCGGCAGAATTGCTCGCGTTTGCGCGCCGCGATCGACTCGGGCACGATATCGAACCAATATTCATCGTCGGTCATGTCGAAACGTTCGATTTCGGCGCCCGACGCGTCATAATCGATGATCTCCATCGGCCGCATCCGGTTGCCCTTGCAGTCCAGCTCTTCGAGCGAATCGCTCAGCACCGGCTCATCCTCGTCGAGCGTCGCGCTGCGGCCGTCGGCGCGGGTGCGATATTGCACGAACTGCCCGTTCCGCTTCACCGTTGCCGGGTCGTAATATTGCACGAGCCCGCGGTCGTCGCTGGTCAGCTCGACCCATTCGGCCGCCGCCGGCACTGCGACGCCCAGCGCCGACACCGCCACCACCGCATAGACAAATTTACGCATTTCCGAATCCCCAGGCGCCCCCACGACGCGCCGCCATCCTGCTGATATCGCCGGTCAAAGCAAGCCCAACGAATTTAGGGTTGCCGCCTCCCTCGTCCGCGGCCCAGCTTGAGGCTTGACCTCGCGCACGCGACCCCGGATCAGGTCGGGGATGAGGGGAAGGCGGACTCGCCCCGCTCGCTTGTGGAGGATCTGATGCGCCTGAGACCGGCTTTTCTCTTTGCAGCCATGCTGGCGGCCGCGTCGCCCGCGCTCGCGCAGGATGCCGCGCCACAAAGCCTCGAGCAACTCACACCGCAGATCGATGCGCTCTTCGCCAAATATCAGGCCGACGCGCATATTCCGGGCATGGTCTATGGCATCGTGCAGGACGGCAAGCTGGTCCATGTGAAGGGCATCGGCGTGCAGAATCTGGGCGCCAAACGCCCGGTCACCGCCGACAGCCTTTTCCGCATCGCCTCGATGACCAAGGCCTTCACCGCACTCGCGATCCTCAAGCTGCGCGACGACGGCAAGCTGCGCCTCGACGACCTTGCCGAGCAATATGTGCCCGAAATGAAGTCTTGGACCTATCCCACCAAGGACAGCCCCCGCATCCGCGTCCGCGACCTGCTCCAGCATGTCGGCGGTTTCGTCACCGACGATCCGTGGGGCGACCGGCAACAGGTGCTGCCGCAGGCCGAATTCACCAAAATGATCGCCGCCGGCGTGCCCTTCAGCCGCGCGCCGCAGAGCCAGCATGAATATTCGAACTTCGGCTATGCGCTGCTCGGCCGCATCGTCGCCAACGCCTCGGGCATGGCCTATACCGACTATGTCCAACAGACGATCCTGACCCCGCTCGGCATGGCGCACAGCGGCTTCGATGCGCCGCATGCACCGAAAGAGACCTATGCGCTCGGCTATCGCTGGGAAAATGACGCCTGGGCGCCCGAGCCCGAAATGGTCGACGGCGCGTTCAACGCGATGGGCGGGCTTCAGGTCAGCGCCAATGATTATGCCAAATGGGTCGCCTTCCTGCTTTCGGCCTGGCCCGCACGCGACGATCCCGACACCGGCCCGGTCCGCCGCGCGACGGTGCGCGAACTCGCGCAGGGATCGAACTTCACCTCGGTCGTCAATCGCATCGGCTCGACCGGCGCCGAAGCGTGCAAGCAGAGCCTGGCCTATGGCATGGGCTGGCGCGTCGCGCAGGATTGCGAGCTCGGCCTCACCCTCGCGCATGGCGGCGGCTACCCCGGTTATGGCAGCCATGTCATGCTGATGCCCGACAGCGGCACCGGCGTCTTCGCGCTCGCCAATCGCACCTATGCCGGCCCGTCGGGGCCGGCGTGGGATACGGCGGTGGCGATGGACAAGGCGGGGCTGCTCCAGGGCCGCGATACCCCGGTGTCGCCGGCGGTGGCGCAGATGTTCGCCGCGACGCAGGCTGCCTATGCCACGGGCAATCTGACACCGCTCGACGGCAAGCTCGCGATGAACTTCCTGCTCGACCGTTCGGCCGCCAATTGGGCGGCGGAACTCGCAAAGCTCAGGGATCAGGTCGGCGCCTGCCCAAGCGCCGAACCGCTCGCCCCGACCGGGGCGCTGTCGACCGCCTTCCGCCTCAATTGCGACAAGGGAAAACTCGACGGCTCGCTGCTGCTCGCGCCGACCAGCCCGGTGACGATCCAGGCGTGGCGGCTGCGCGTCGTGTCGCCGCCCGCACCCTAGCGCGGCTTCGACAGGTCCGCGGCGACCTCGGCAATCGACCGCGTCCGGTAATCGCCGTCAGGGTCGCGCCACATCGCGCCCCATTTTACCGTCGCGGACTTCACCCGCTGGTCGTTCCGAACCGTGTTGGTGCGGTGGTTCGGGATCTTGACGATCAGGAAACCGGTGCGTTCGATCGGGATCGACAGCCGCCCCGACCCTTCGGCCACGCGGACCGGATAGCTGAATTTGCCGGGCATCGTCTTGCCATAGAGCGTCGCGACGGCGGCATGATCGCGGCCCGACCGCTCGGTCATCGCCAGATCATAATCGATGACCAGCCGCTGGCCTTCGAACAGGAACATCGTGTGCAGCCCGACGTCCTCGCGCCAGTTGGGCAAGATGCTCTTGCCATGGTGAAAGGTCGAAAAGCCGACCCACGGAAAAAGACCCGAAATATGCACGAACAAGGCGAGCGCGATGGCCGTCACCGTGCCGAGGAACAGCCGGTCGAAGAATTTGCGCCCGACGAGGTTATAGACCGCATGGCGCATCCCGCGATCGGTCAGATCGTCATATTGGTCCGGCAGCCCGACAAAGCCGTTGGCGATCCGCTCGCCCGAAAAACCGTCGGGCCGTTCGCGGATGCGCGGTCCGCGCCGCTTGCGCTCGCGGCGGTCCTCGACCGCGTCGGCGACCGTCTCGGCGATCAGGTACCAGACATTCGACATCGGTTTTCCCCCGTTCGCGGCCTCACGCCGCCGCGATGAACACCACCCGGTCGCGGCCGCTTTCCTTCGCGGCGTAAAGATTGATGTCGGCCGACTTCATCGCCGCGCCGAAACTCGTGTCGCGCGCGATATGGACCAGCCCCATCGACGCGGTCACCGGCCGCTTCAGCGACGGCACCATCTGCGCGATATAGGCTCCAACGCGTTGGCGCAGCCGCTCGGCCTCGCCCGCGACCGCGCTCGCTTCGCAGCGGAACAGCAGCGCGAATTCCTCGCCGCCGATCCGTGCCGCCATCGCGCTGCCCGATCCCAGCGCGACCCCTGCGGCAAAGATCACCCGGTCGCCGACGTCATGGCCGTGGCGGTCGTTGATCGCCTTGAAATGGTCGAGGTCGACGATCGCGATCGCGACCGGCGGTTCCTTGCCGTAACTTTCCTCGATCGCGCGGCGGTTGGGCAGCCCGGTCAGCGGGTCGGTGTGCGCGATGACGCGCATCGCCTCGGCCTGCGCCTGCGCCTCCTGCCGGTCGCGGCGCAGCCGGACGAGCCGGTCGAGGATGCCGAAGGCGGTCAATATTACCTCGAGCCCCAGCGCCGGCAGCAGCAGGAACAGCAGCAGGCGAAAGGGTTCGGGCATGAAGATGTCATGGAACAGGCTGACCGCCAGCACCCCGGTGATCCCGCTCCACGCCATCGCCTGATAGCGCGCGGTGCGGCTGCCGCGGCGGATCGCCACGACGACCGCCCCGACCGCAGTCACCAGCATCGCGGTGAACAACAGGTTGCGCACCGCGAAATAGAGCATGGGCGGATCGCTCATCAGCACCGCCGGCGTGGTCAGCAGGATCAGCGCGGGCGGCCAGCCGAGCAATTGGTAATGCCGCCGCCCAATCATCCCGGGTTCCAGATAGGCGCGCAGGAATGGCCCCGACAGCACGATGCCCAGGTCGAACAGGATATTGATCCAGATCTGCCGGTCGAAACTGTCGGGCGGCAGGAAGGCGCCCATCGCGAGCGGCGACAGCAGGATTGTCAGCAGGAAATAGGCAAGCGTTCGCGCGCTCTGCCAGATCAGGAAGCGCTCGCGCAGCAGCGCGAAAAAGGCGGCGTTATACGCAACCGAAAACAGCAGCAGGCCCAGGAAAAGCCCGGTCAGCACGCCGTCCCAATTCATGTCGGTGCCGTCGGCCAGCGCCGATTGCGCGCGCACGGGTACGGCGGTGCAAAACAGCACCGCGCTTACCCCCAACGCCCGCGCCCATCGCGCCATCATGTCCCCCTGGTCCGAGAAACGAGGAGGCTAGGCGCCAAGCGGCTGATTTTTGGTTAACATCGACGGCGAAAGCGCGTCTTGCCGGTGCTGTTTTTCGGGGCCGCAGCGCCGAACTTGCCGAAGAGCACCTTGCGGCGGGGACTCTCTCCGGCAAGTTCGACGCTACGACCATGGCGGCGTCGCGTGGCGGGCACCGGTCAGCCGAGCCCGATCCGTCCGCGCAGCATGGCATCGCGGTCGTCGCGGCGGCGGCGCAGCCGGGCGATCGTCCCCGCGATCCTGGCAAAACCGCGATCGATATCGCTGCTGAAGCGCGGGTGCGCGTCGTTCCAGTTCCGCATCCAGATTTCGTCCTGCATCGTCTTTCTCCTTCTTTGCGATGCGCCCCAGATGCGCCTTTGCGCGGCTCGCCGCCAACAAAAGCCTTGTGCCATATCATAAGCTGGCCTTATATATTTACATGTCCCGCATTCCCCCGCTCGCCGCGGTTCGAACCTTCGAAGCCGCCGGTCGTCTGGAAAATTTCTCGCGCGCGGCGGAGGAATTGGGGATGACGCAGGCGGCGGTCAGCTATCAGGTACGCCAATTGGAGGACCGGCTCGGCCGAGCGCTGTTCGTGCGCGAAAAGGGGCGGGTGCGCCTCTCCGAAACCGGGCAGCGGCTGCTCCCCGCGATCTCCGGCGCCTTCGCCGCGATGGGCGACGCCTTCGCCGCGCTCGACAGCGACGAGGCCGAGGTGCTGACGATCAACGCGGTGACCAGCTTCGGCGGCGCCTGGCTCGCCGCGCGCATCGGCCGCTTCCAGCTCGCCTACCCCGACCTTGCGGTGCGATTGTCGATGTCGAACATGCTGATCGATTTCGACGCCTCGAACGTCGATGTCGCGATCCGCATCGGCCGCGGCGACTGGCCGGGGCTACGCGGCCAGCACCTGCTCGACCAGTCGGTGACCCCGATGTGCTCGCCCGCCTTCCTCGCGGCGGAAGGCATCGCCGAACCCGCCGACCTGCTGCGCGTCGAGCGGCTGGCGCCGAACGACAGCTGGTGGGCCGACTGGTTCATCGCCGCCGGGGTGCCGACGGTACCGCCGCCGTCGCGGCGCGGCATCGAACTCGACAGCCAGCTGCAGGAGGCGAGCGCGGTGCAGGCAGGCTATGGCATCGCGATGATGACCCCGCTCTTCTGGCGGAACGAACTCGACAGCGGCCGCCTCGTCCAGCCCTTCCCGACGATGCTCGACACCGGCCGCGGGCTGTGGCTCGTCCACCGCGACAACCGCGTCGGGGTGCGCAAGATCGAACGCTTCCGCGAATGGCTGCTCGCCGAACTGGAGAAGGATCGGTAGGTGGGGCGCGCGCCGCAGTCTTGACCGATCAATCGCTCGTATATACATTGCGTATATACGGAGTTTGCCATGACCAAGGAATATCGCGCCAAAGTCTTCAAGTCGGGCAACTCGCTAGCCCTGCGTTTGCCCAAGGCACTCGGGCTGGAGGAGGGGACCGAGATGATCGTCCGCGAGGAGCATGGCGAATTCCGCTTCGGGCCTGCCGACAAACCGAAGGCCAAGCTCGATATCAGCGGCTTCTGGGGCAAGGCGCCCGGGCTCAAGGTTCCCGAACGGCGCGATTTCGATGAACGCCCCAGTGCGATCGCTGCGCGGGAAGCTGCTGCGAAGACAACGTCCGGATCGTGATCCGCTATCTGATCGATACGGATTGCGCCGTGTACGCGATGACGGCGCAATTCCCCGCGCTCGGCGAGCGATTGTCCGACTGCATTCCCGGCGAGGTCGCGCTATCGGCGGTTAGTTTTGCGGAAATCGCCTTGGGGTCGGAACTCGGCAAGCCACCGCCTCCCGACATTCTCGAAGCGTTTGTGCGGGCGATCCCGATCCTGCCGTTCGACGAGGCGGCGGCGCGGGAATACGCAAGATTGCCCTTCAAACGTGCGCGTTTCGACCGATTGCTGGCTGCTCATGCGCTCAGTATCGGAGCAACTGTCATCACCAACAACAAAGCCGACTTTACCGATGTGCCGGGATTAATGGTCGAGAATTGGACACAAGAATGACCTTCACTGCCATCCCGCTGACCCTCTATCCCGACATGTTCCCCGGCCCGCTGGGGCACAGCATGGCGGGTCGTGCGCTCGAGGCGGGCGTCTGGTCCTGCGCCCCCGTCCAGATCCGCGATTTCGCGACCGACCGGCACCGCACCGTCGACGACACGCCCGCCGGCGGCGGCGCGGGCATGGTGCTCAAGGCCGATATCTTGGCCGCCGCGCTCGACCATGCGGTCGCGGCGAATCCCGACCTCCCGATCCTCGCCATGACCCCGCGCGGGGCGCCGATTGCCCAGGCGCGCGTGCGCCAACTCGCGGCGGGGCCGGGGGCGATCATCTTGTGCGGGCGTTTCGAGGGATTCGACGAACGCATCTTCGACGCACGGCCGATCGAACAGGTCTCGATGGGGGACATCATATTGTCGGGGGGCGAGATGGGGGCGCTGATGCTCCTCGACGCTTGCATTCGGCTGATTCCCGGCGTAATGGGCGCGGCTTCAAGCGGGGATGACGAATCGTTCGAGAACGGTTTGTTGGAATATCCGCACTATACCCGACCTGTTGAATGGGAAGGGCGCACGATCCCCGAAGTGCTGCGATCGGGGGATCATGCGAAGATCGCCGCCTGGCGGAAACAACAGGCGGAGGATCAGACACGGTTACGCAGGCCGGACCTTTGGGAGCGTCATGTCGACGCTCGGGACCGACCTGCCTCTGGCGCGCGGCGAAAAAAGAAGGACTAGAGGGTCATGAACCTCATCCAGACGATCGAAGCCGAAGAAATTGCCAAGGCTGGCAAGACGATCCCCGAATTCCGCCCCGGCGACACGCTGAAGGTCGGTGTGAAGGTCGTCGAAGGCGAACGCACCCGCGTGCAGAATTTCGAAGGCGTGTGCATCGCACGCTCGAACAAGGGCATGGGCTCCAACTTCACCGTGCGCAAAATGTCGTTCGGCGAAGGTGTCGAGCGCGTCTTCCCGCTCTATTCGCCCAACATCGACAGCATTACCGTGATCCGCAAGGGTGCCGTGCGTCGTGCGAAGCTTTACTATCTTCGTGGCCGCACTGGTAAATCGGCGCGTATTGCGGAGCGCCGCGACTACCGGCCGGAAGCCAGCGAGGGCTAAGGGAGGCTTTCCCAACCCCAAGCGAAAACAGCTTTCCAAAACGACCGGTTCCGCCAAAGCGCAGAACCGGTCGTTTTTCATTTGGGCACCGCAAAATCATGCAGCAGTCCGCGTCCTTTCAGCCAAGCAGGCGCGCCATCCTCGGCGCGGGGCTGTGCTTTGGCGCACTGGGGCTGTCGGGCGGCGCGTTCGCCGCGACGACCGCTGAACGGCTCGTTGCGGCTGCCCGCAAGCAGGTCGGCGTCACGCTCGCCTATGACCCGGCCTATACCGTGCTCGCTTTCCCGAACGGCGACGTGCCCCGCGCCAAGGGCGTGTGCACCGACGTCGTCATCCGCGCCTATCGCGACGCGCTCGGCATCGACCTGCAGGCGCTTGTAAATGCCGACATGAAGGCCGACTTTGGGGCCTATCCGAAAAACTGGGGGCTGCGCCGTCCCGACCGCAATATCGATCATCGCCGCGTACCGAACCTCGCGACCTACTGGACGCGCCAGCGCGCGCGCCTGCCGCTCTCGAACGATCCCGCCGATTGGCGGCCGGGCGACATCTTCACCGCGATGACCGGCGGGCGTTTCCCGCACACCGGCATCGTCTCCGACCGAACTAGCGCAGCGGGTCGCCCGCTCATCATCCACAATATCGGTCGCGGCACGCGCGAAGAAGACGCGCTGTTCGACCACCCGCTGACCGGCCGTTTCCGCTGGAAAGTCTGAGTTTCAACCGAATTCTACGTACGAGGAGTGTTTCAATGGGTTATCGTATCGTTGTCGCCGGCGCGACGGGCAATGTCGGGCGCGAAGTGCTCGCCATCCTCGCCGAACGCGAATTCCCCTATGACGAGATCGCGGCGGTTGCCTCGTCGCGCAGCCAGGGCGACGAGATCGAGATCGGCGACACCGGCAAGACCGTGAAGTGCCAGAATATCGAGAATTTCGACTGGGCCGGCTGGGACATGGCGATCTTCGCGATCGGCAGCGACGCGACCGCGATCCACGCGCCCAAGGCCGCGGCAGCGGGCTGCGTCGTGATCGACAACTCGTCGCTCTACCGCATGGACCCCGACGTGCCGCTGATCGTGCCCGAGGTGAACCCCGACGCGATCGACGATTACAAGAAGCGCAACATCATCGCTAACCCGAACTGCTCGACCGCGCAGATGGTCGTCGCATTGAAGCCGCTCCACGATGCCGCAACGATCAAGCGCGTCGTCGTCTCGACCTACCAGTCGGTCTCGGGCGCGGGCAAGGCGGGCATGGACGAGCTGTGGAACCAGACGCGCCAGATCTTCGTCGGCGACGAGAAGGATGTGCAGAAGTTCACAAAGCAGATCGCCTTCAACGTCATCCCGCACATCGACAAATTCCTCGACGACGGCTCGACGAAGGAAGAGTGGAAGATGGTCGTCGAGACCAAGAAGATCCTCGATCCCAAGATCAAGGTCACCGCGACCTGCGTCCGCGTTCCCGTCTTCGTCGGCCATTCGGAATCGATCAACATCGAGATGGAGGATGAACTCTCGGCCGAGGATGCGCAGCGCATCCTGCGTGAAGCCCCGGGCGTCGTGCTCCACGACAAGCGCGAGGACGGCGGCTACATCACCCCCGTCGAATGCGTCGGCGATTTCGCGACCTTCGTCAGCCGCGTCCGCGAGGACCCGACCGTCGATAACGGCCTGAACCTGTGGTGCGTCAGCGACAACCTCCGCAAGGGCGCGGCGCTCAACGCGGTGCAGATCGCCGAACTGCTCGGCCGCCGGCATCTGAAGAAGGGTTGAGCATGTGATCCGCTTCCGGCGCTGGTTCGGCCTGTTGGCCCTCGCCGGAAGCCTCTCCCTGCTGGGCGGGGCGTGGGCTGTCGGCACGTTGCAGTCCCGCCCTGCCAACACGGCGATCGCTTCGCCGCCCCCGCCCGGCCGCGATGTTGCGCTGCGCGCAACCGATGGGCTGCCGGTTGCCGCCAGCTATTGGCCGGCAGCGGACACTTCGGCTCCCGCCGTGCTGCTGCTGCATGGCAATGACAGCTCGCGCGCCAGCCAGTTCGAACTGGCCGCCTGGCTTGCCGCAAGGGGCTATGCCGTGCTCGCGATCGATTTTCGCGGCCATGGCGAATCGGCGGCGGTGGCGCGCAGCTTCGGTTATTTCGAGGCCCGCGATGCGGCTGCGGCGCTTGCTTGGCTGCGTGCCGAGCGGCCGGGCGCATCGGTCGCGATCATCGGTTCTTCGCTTGGGGGTGCTGCATCGCTGATCGGCGAGCAGGGGCCGCTCGCGTCCGACGCCCTGATCCTTCAGGGCGTCTATCCCGACATCCGCGCCGCGATCCGCAACCGTATCGGCCATCGCCTCGGCGATTGGCCTGCCACTGTGCTCGAACCCTTGCTGAGCTACCAGTCCGATCTGCGTATCGGCGTCGGTCCCGATCGGCTTTCGCCGATCTCCGCCATCGGGCGCTACAGCGGACCCATATTGATCATCGGAGGTGCCGACGATCATTATACCCCGCCTGACGAAACGCGACGCCTCTTCGCCGCCGCGCAGGGGCCGAAGCGCCTGTGGATTGTGCCGGGCCGGGGTCATAATGATCTGCTGGCCACGCAGGATCGCGCATGGCAGGACCATGTTCTGTCCTTCCTCGAAGAGAATCTGGCTCCTGCCCGCTGATCCCATGACCGCCCCGCACGCCTTCACCCATGCCATAACCCGTACGCCCGCTCCGTCGGCGGTGAAGGGAATCCGCGCCGACGGTGGCCCCGATCCCGACTTTCCTGCGCTGGCCACCGAACATGACGCCTATCTCGCGACTCTGCGCGAGCTTGGCCTGGACCTCACCGTCCTGCCGCCGCTCGACGATTACCCGGACGCGCTGTTCGTCGAGGATGTCGCGCTGACCTTTGCCGAGGGCGCGATCCTGCTCCGCCCCGGCGCGCCGACCCGAGCGGGCGAGGTCGCGCATATCGGCGAAGCGCTCGCCGCGCATCACCCGACCCTCCTCGAACTCACCGCTGGCCATGTCGATGGCGGCGACGTGCTGCGCCTCGCCGACCGCGTCGTCATCGGCCTCTCGGCGCGCACAAACCGCACCGGTGCCGAACAACTCGCGACGCTGCTCGCCGACCTCGGCTATCGGGCCGAGATCGCCGACACCCCGCCCGGCGTGCTCCATTTCAAGACCGGCTGCGGGCTCATCGACGCGCAGACGATCTTCGCCGTCCCGGCGCTCGCCGACTGCGCGCAATTCGCCGGGCTCGAGGTGGTCGTGACGCCCCCGGGCGAGGAGGAAGCCGCCAACCTTCTCCGTATCAACGACTCTATTCTCGTCGGCGACCGCTGGCCCGCAACCCACGCGCTGCTGAGCGCGCGCGGCCTCGCGATCCGTCCGCTCCCGACGCGTCAGATCGCGCGCATCGACGCGGGGCTCAGCTGCATGTCGCTGCGCTGGTGACGCGATGATCGCGGCCTTCGCCGCCCTCCCGCGCGCGCAGAAAATCCTGCTCGCCCTCCTCGCGACGCTCCTCCTCGCCGCGCAGGTCGCACAGCCCTATCCCGAGATCGCGCTGCTCCAGCACATCCCGACGCTCGCCTTCCTGCTCGCGTCGCCCTGGCTGCTCCGCCGCTGGCCGCTCTCGACCACGTCGCTCGCGTGCATCGTGGCGTTCCTCGCGCTTCACACATTGGGCGGCCGCTACGCCTACAGCAATGTCCCCTATGACGACTGGGCGCATGCGCTCACCGGCACCAGCCTCTCCGACGCCTTCGGCTGGACCCGCAACCATTATGACCGCCTCGTCCACTTCGCTTTCGGCGCGCTCTCGGTCGTGCCGGTCGCTGAGATCGCGCGCCGCTGGGGCGGGCTCACGCCGCGCGGCGCCGCGCTGACGGTGCTTGCCTGGGCGCTCGCCACCTCGTGCCTCTACGAAATCTTCGAATGGCTGCTCACCATCGTCGCGGCGGGCGAGACCGCCGACCGCTATAACGGGCAACAGGGCGATATCTGGGACGCGCAAAAGGATATGGCGCTCGCCACCCTCGGCGCGATATTGCTGCTCCCCGTTCTTCGCAGGAGCCGATGATGCGCCACCTCACCACTCTCTTCCTCATCGGCCTGCTCGCCGCCTGCAAGCCCGCCACCGACACCGCGCCGGTCGACAAGGAGCCCGCCGCACCCCCGGTCCCCGCGGCAAAGGCCGACGGCCCCGCCGCCGCGACCACCGGCGTCGCGCTCGACGGCGAAGGACTGCGCTTCGTCGACAAAGCAAGCGGCAAGGCCAGCCTGCTCGCCTTCGGCGTGCCGCGCGCGCAGGCCGAGGAGGCGTTGGCGCGCGTCATGGGCACCCTCGACGACCGCAGCACGAACGAGGAATGCGGCGCCGGCACGATGGAATTCACCCGTTTCGACGCGATGACGCTCAACTTCCAGCAGGGCAAGTTCGTCGGCTGGTTCCTCGGCAACGAACCCGGCGCCGACCAATATTCGACGATGAGCGGCATCGCGATCGGCACGACCCGTGCCAAGGCGGGCGAATCGGTCAAGCTCGTCGCGGTCGAGGACAGCACGCTGGGCGAGGAATTCAGCCTCGGCGAGGGCGAGAATGTCGTCGGCGGCATGTTCGCCGCACCGGGCGATGCGGCAAAGATCGACGCGCTGTTCGCGGGGACGAACTGCTTCTTTCGCTAGCGGAAGAAGGGGGCCTGAATATCCTCCCAGCAGGTTGGGGTGCGCGTCGGTACTATCTTGATCTGACCCCCGCCGCTTGCCCAACCCCGCCGTCCTGCCCTATCGCGCGTCCATGGCGACGAAGAAGACCCCGGCCGGCGCGGGTACGCGCGACAAGTTGATCGCGGCGGCGTTTCGCGCGGTCGCGCGCGACGGGCTGGCCGATACCAATGTCAAGTCGATCGCCGCCGAGGCGGGGGTCAATCCGGGGCTGCTCCATTATCATTTCGCGAGCAAGGACGCGCTGCTCGAGGCCGCGGTGACCGCCGCGTCCGATGCCTATATCGCGGGGCTCGATGCCCTGATCGCGGCGCACCCGCGCGAAAAACTGCTCGATGCCTATATCGCCGACGCTGCCGCCAATCTCGACGCGCATCGCGACCTGTTTCGCGTTCGCCTCTCGCTCGGCGTGCGTGCGATGAACGATGCCGGGCTGGCGGGGCGGCTGGAGGCCGACAATGCCGAGGCGCGCGAGCGGCTGGCACGGATATTTGCCGCGGGAGCCGGACGCAGCGCGCCCGGCGACATCGACCGGTTGCGCGCGCGGTTGAGCAAGGCTGGGTTCGAGGGGCTGATGCTCGCCTGGCTGTCGCAGCCCGATTTTCCGATGCGCGCCGCTTTCGACGAATGGGTCCGGGGCATGCGCGCGGGGCTGACCGGACCCGCATAATCCCGTTTTTTCCGCCAGCCCTTGCGCGACGGCGCGTGCGAGCTTATTTGGTTGGTCAACCAACCTAATATAGAGGTGCGAGCGATGCATATTGTCATGACCGGGGCGACATCGGGGTTGGGGGCCAATGCGGCGGCGCGACTCGCGGCGGCCGGGCATCGGCTGACGATCGGTGCGCGTCGGCCCGAGGCGGTCGACGCGGCATGGGAGGCGCGGGCGCTGCCGCTCGATCTCGACGATTTCGCGTCGGTCGATCGCTTCGCCGACGCTTTGGCTGCGGGGCTGGCGATCGATGCGCTTGTCCTCAACGCCGGTTTGCAAACCGCGACGCTCGAAACCACCGCCGCCGGGCACGAACGGACCTTCGCGGTCAACCAACTCGCGCATTTCCGGCTGCTGCACCGCCTGTTGCGGCATCTCGCGCCCGGCGCGCGGGTGATCCTGACCGGCAGCGGCACGCATGATCCCGCGGAAAAGACCCCGGTGACCCCGCCCGCGCACGCCAGGGCCGAATGGCTGGCGTTTCCCGATCGCGACCCGACTTTGCCCAAGAGCGCTCGTTCGCGGGCGTTCCGCGCTTATAGTTCGTCGAAACTCGCCAATATCATGACCGCGCGCGAACTGGCGCGGCGGCGGCCCGACCTGTCGGCGATGAGCTTCGATCCGGGCTATGTGCCGTGGACCGGACTGGCGCGTGCGAGCGGGACGATCCTGTCGACGCTGGCGAGCCTGATCCTGCCGCTGCTGATGAAGAGCGACCGCAAGAGCACGGTCAAACTGTCGGGCCAATATCTTGCCGAACTGGCGGTCGATCCGGCCTATGCCGCGGCGCATGGCGATTACTGGTCGGTGCGGACGCCGGCGCTGGTCAGGATCGCGCCGTCGGAACTGGCGCGCGACGACGCGGCATGCGCGACCTTGTGGGACGATTGCGAGCGTTTGTCGGGGCTAGTGAAGGCGTAGCAACGCCGAGCCGATAAGGCGTCACCCCGGACGTGATCCGGGGTCCCGCTACGCCCTTCCGAAGAGCGGGACCCCGGGTTGAACCCGGGGTGACGAAGATTGGGCGGCAACCCGAAGAGGGGGGTGGACCTTCGCCCACCCCCGCCGTTTCAGATGCCGTCGACAGCCTTGCTGACGAGGATGTTCACCGCGACGCGGCGGTTCTGCGCCTTGCCTTCGGGGGTGCTGTTATCCGCCGCCGGGTCGGCTTCGGCCATTCCGGTCGGGGTCATCATGCGATAGGGCTTCCAGCCGCACGCCTGCTGCAAGTGGTTCACCACGCGGCTGGCACGCTTTTCGCTCAATTCCTGATTGAGTTCCTGACTGCCCGTCGAGTCGGTGTAGCCGACGACGAGGAGGATCGCATTTTCGGTGCTGTTGGCCTGGTTCGCCGCAGCGCAAAGGTCGGCCTTGGCCTGTTCGGACAGCACGGCCTTGCCGGTGTCGAAATTGACGTTGGTCGTGCCTTTGACATTATACTGGTCGATGTCGCCGACGCGGCTGCGCAGCTGGTCGGTGGCGGCCGTCTGTTCAGCGAAGCGCTGGTCGGTGCCGGTATAGATCATCGACGCGGTGCGCAGATCCTTGTTCTTGAGCGCGACCTGGTTGGCGACGAGGCCGCCGTCCCACTGATAGGTTTCGACCGACACCGGCAGGCCGTTCAGCAGCTGCGTCGATGCGAGCTTGTCACGGTCGAGGCCGAGGAAGCCGCCGCTCGACTTGATTTTGGTATAGTCGGCGATCGCGATGCTCTGCGTCGCACCGTCGGCGGTGACGACATGGATGCGGCCGTCGCTGCGCTTCGAAATGATGCCTTCGACCTTGGGACCCTTGGTCATCTGGTCGGGGGTCGGCAGCTGGCCGTAGACGGTTGCCATCGGCTCGGATGCTTCGGGCGTGTCCTGCGCCGCGGCGCTGATCATGGCCGTGCTGCCCAGCATGGCGAGAGTCAGCAACATTTTCGGACTGCTGGAAATGGCCTTCATATATCGCTCCTTCAATTGGACGGGCCGGCCTGGTCCGGGTCCCGTGATCCTCGCGTCAACCTTTGCGGCGCGGCAAAAGTTCAGCGAGGATGCCCGGGAGCGGGACGACGCGAGCCCGCCGCGCGGCGAGTCGAGCAACTTGCGGGCGTCTGAAGGATTCTATGGTTGAGATTGCGGATACCGCGCAAAACAGGCGTTTTGCGTGGGATTTTCCATGCTCAGGCGTTGCGTGCCATCAGCCCGCCGTCGACCGGGATCACCGCGCCGGTGATATAGCTTGCGGCGGGCAGGACGAGGCTGAGCGTTACATGCGCGACCTCCTCGGGGTCGCCATAGCGGCGCAGCGCGGTGCGGCGCTTGGCGAATACCAGCTTGTCATTGTCGGGCACGTCGCCGGTCATGCCGGTGTGGATCGGGCCGGGGCAGATGCAGTTGACCGTGATGCCTTCCTTGCCGAGATCGACTGCGAGACCGCGCGTCAGCCCGGTGACCCCGGTCTTGGCGGCGACATAGGGCGTATCGCCCGGTGTCGCGCCGAGCCCTTCGGTCGAGGCGATGTTGACGATGCGCGCGGCGTCGCTCCGGCGCAGGAAAGGGAGGGCGGCGCGGACCATGCGCTGGTGCGCGGTGAGCAGGATCGCGACCGCGCGGTGCCAGACCGCGTCATAGTCGTCGGCATCGAGCGGGCAGAAGGCCGAGATGCCGGCATTGTTGACGAGGATGTCGATGCCGCCGAAATGATCGGCGATCGCGGCGACGGTCGTCCTGATTACCTCGCCGTCGGACACGTCGAGCGCGAAGGCCTTGGCATTCGGGCCGGCTTCGGCGGCGACGGCCTCGCACGCGGCGAGATCGAGGTCGGTGACCGCGACCTTCGCGCCTTCGCTCGCGAGCAGCAGCGCGGTGGCGCGCCCCATGCCGCTCGCGGCGCCGGTGACGATCGCGACGCGGCCGGCGACCGAGCGCGTGCGGTTGGGGAGTGTCATCGGCTATCCTCTCTGTTGATTGTCGGCCCTGCTTTTGCAGGGGGCCTTAGCGGAAAGGCGGCTCGTTGAAAGCGCGCAGTTTGCGGCTGTGGAGCTTGGCGCCTTCGTCGCGCATCGTCTCGCACGCGCGGATGCCGATCTGGAGATGCGCGGCGATCGCTTCCTCATAGAAGCGGTTCGCCTGTCCGGGCAGCTTGAGTTCGCCGTGGAGCGGCTTGTCCGAAACGCAGAGCAGCGTGCCATAGGGGACGCGGAAGCGATAGCCCTGCGCGGCGATCGTCGCGCTTTCCATGTCGATGCCGATCGCGCGCGACTGCGAGAAGCGCAGCGCGCTGTCGGTGTAGCGCAATTCCCAGTTGCGGTCGTCGGTGGTGACGACGGTGCCGGTGCGCATGCGCTTCTTGAGGTCGGCGCCGCTGGTGCCCGACACGATTTCGGCGGCGCTTGCCAAGGCTTGCTGCACTTCGGCGATCGGCGGGATCGGAATTTCGGGCGGCAGCACCGCGTCGAGGATATGATCGTCGCGCAGATAGGCGTGCGCGAGCACATAGTCGCCGATGCGCTGGCTGGGGCGCAGCCCGCCGCAGTGGCCGATCATAAGCCAGGCTTCGGGGCGGAGCACCGCGAGATGGTCGCAAATCGTCTTGGCGTTCGATGGGCCGACGCCGATGTTGACGAGCGTGATGCCGCCGCCGTCGGGGGCGATCAAATGATAGGCGGGCATCTGGTGCCGGCGCCAGGCGCTGTCGGCGACGAGCGCGCTGGCGTTGACCCCGGGCTGGTCGACATAGAGTCCCGCGGCGCCCGCGAGCGCGGTGTAGCGGCCCTGCCCGACCTGCGCGCCCGCCCAGGACACGAATTCGTCGACATAGCGGTGATAGTTGGTGAACAGGATGTAGCGCTGAAAATGCTCGGGCGCGGTGCCGGTGTAGTGGCGGAGGCGCGCGAGGCTGAAATCGGTGCGCAGGGCGTCGAACAGCGCGAGCGCCTGCGGCGCCGACGGGTCGCTGCCGAACAGCCCGTCGGCGAGTTCGTCGCCGATGTCGGCAAGCTCGGTGGTCGGGAAGTGGCGCGCGAGCTCGAGCGGGGTGATGCGGCCCATGTCCGACCCGTCGCTCGCGTCGAGGACATAGGGGAAGGGGATCTGTTGCCCGGTGCGCGTCACCGACAGCGTCACGTCATAATGGCGGACGAGCAGGCTGAGCTGGTCGCGCAGATAATCGGCGAACAGGTCGGGGCGGGTGACGGTGGTGACGAACTCGCCCGCGCGCTCGAACTGGCCGAAGGCTAGATTATGCGCGGTCTGGCCCTCGCGCTGCTCGCCGGTGGTGACGAGGCGCAGCGCCGGATAGTCGAACAGCCCGGTCGCGGCGGCGTCGGCGGGCGGCAGCGTGCCGTCGCGGACATAGGCGGCGATCGCCGATTTGAGGTTGGTGACCGAGGTGCGGAACTTGTCCTGGAGCTCGGCGATGATCCCTTCGACGAGGGCGGCGGGATCGGCGATGTTCTGATTTTGCGATGAGGATGATGTCATCGCGTCGCTGTTGCACGAAATTGTGACAAAAGGGAAGAGGGCGGCCCGGTCGTGGACCGCCCTCGCATGCCCTCAGAGCTGTTCGAGCATATGGTCGGCGCTCGACACCTTGAATTCGCCCGGCGCCTCGACGTTGAGCTGTTCGACGACGCCGTCGTTGACGACCATCGAAAAGCGCTGGCCGCGCTTGCCCATGCCAAAGGCCGAGCCGTCCATGGTGAGGCCGACCGCTTCGGCGAAATCGCCATTGCCGTCGGCGAGCATCGTGACCGCGCCGCCGGCGTCGCCGTTCTTGCCCCACGCGCCCATGACAAAGGCATCATTGACCGCGGTACACACGATCTCGTCGATGCCCTTGGCCTTGAGTTCCTCGGCCTTGTCGACGAAGCCCGGCAGGTGCTTGGCCGAGCAGGTCGGGGTGAAGGCGCCGGGGACCGAGAAGAGCGCGACCTTGCGACCCTTGAAATAATCGGCGGTGCTGACCTGTTCGGGGCCGTTTTCGGTCACCTTGACCAGCTTGGTCTCGGGCAGCTTGTCTCCGGTCTGGATCGTCATTCTCTCGTCCTCTCAGCGGGGGATATATGGGAGCGCAGACATTGGGTGGCGCCCGCCCCGAGTCAAGCGCAGGCGTCGGGCGCGGCGGATAATTTCGGCGCGGCGCTGGACCGGGCGGGCGCGGGCGGGCATGGTGGTGCGATGGAAACGGCTCCCCCCTGGTTCACCGGCCAGCTGCTCCTCGCGCTCCCCGGGATCGGCGACCCCCGCTTCGAGCATTCGGTGATCGCGATGATCAGCCACGACGCCGATGGCGCGATGGGCATCGGCATCGCCGACCCGATCGCGGGCATGACGGTGGGCGCGGTGCTCGACCAGCTCGAGATTGCGCACGACGGCGATCCGCTCGACCAGCCGGTGTTCCTCGGCGGCCCGGTCGAACAGTCGCGCGGGTTTGTCATCCACAGCAGCGACTGGGGCGGCGAAGGCGCGGTGCAGGTCGCCGACCGCTGGACGATATCGAGCTCGCACGACATTTTGCGCGCGATCGGCGAAGGGCGCGGTCCGTCGCGCTGGCTGGTGGCGCTGGGTTATGCCGGATGGGCGGGCGGACAGCTCGAGGAGGAGATGGTGCGCCACGGCTGGCACGTGACGCCGGGTAGCGATGCGCTGCTGTTCGATACGCCGCCCGAGAAAAGATGGCAGGCGGCCTTTGCCGAAGCCGGGATCGACGCGCGGTTGCTGACGACCGAGGGCGGCGAGGCGTGATCTAAGACGGTACGCATTCGGGTCGATTGAACATTGATAAAGCCGTTCGCCCTGAGCTTGTCGAAGGGCTGTTCTTTCTTGCGACGTCGAAAGGAAGAACAGTGCTTCGACAAGCTCAGCACGAACGGCTGAAAAGTTAGTCCTTGTCAGCGCGCCAGCGCGAGCAGCGGGCGGCCTTCGCCGAGGTTGGCGAGCGCGGTGCGTGCGGCCCAGCGCGAGTCGACATAGCGGCCGTCGGACAGCTCGACATCGTAGCGGATCGGGCTGTCGACGGCGGCGTTATAGGCGGCGGCGGCCTCGTCGGTGCGACCCAGACGAGCATAAGCGGTGCCAAGGTTGATCAGCCGCGACGGGTCGCGGGCATCGACGTCGGCCTCGCCCGTCAGCTTGGTCACGGCGCCGCGATTGTCGCCGGCCTTGAGCTCGGCATAGGCGACCGGCAAGGTTTCCGAATCAGCTTGCGGGCTGGTGACGACAATGATCGATTGCGCGGCGGCAGGGGTCGCAAAAGCGAGAGCGACGAGCGGCAGCAGGATTTTTTTCATCTTTGGTATCTCCCCGAAACTTGGGAGGATTTTCTGCCCACATCGAAGAAAAGTCAATATTTTGAGCCGTTTGTAACATGGTTGTCACAAACTGGAATTAAGCTATTCGCAAGGCGCATTATAAATCAGGATTTTCATAATCTTGGCTTTCCTGACTCGCTGTCACATTTGTGACGCGCGGATTGTCACAATTGTGCCTGCTGAAAATTTATTTTCGCCACCTCGCGATTTCGGGGCGGCTGCGCCGCGTCCGGATGCCGGATTCCCGCAAGCGGCATGCACGTTCGCCGGGACCCGCGAGCGGGTAGGCGTGGTCTGCGGTACGGCTCGGCCAGATGCTCCGGACTTGCGATATAAAGAAAAGTTTATATTTGATCGGACGGGCGCTTTGAGCTAGGGCGCGCAAGAAAATTTCGTGGCCGCTCGCCTGCGGTCGAACCCGCCAGACTGGAGATCAAGCCGTGGCCACTCTCGCCGCCGACACCCGTGATTATGTGATTGCTGACATCGGGCTCGCCGATTTCGGGCGCAAGGAAATCAACATCGCCGAAACCGAAATGCCGGGCCTGATGGCGCTGCGCAGCGAATTCGGCGCGTCGCAGCCGCTGAAGGGCGCGCGCATCACCGGCTCGCTGCACATGACGATCCAGACCGCGGTGCTGATCGAGACGCTGACCGCGCTCGGCGCCGACGTCCGCTGGGCGACGTGCAACATCTTTTCGACCCAGGACCATGCCGCCGCCGCGATCGCCGCGACCGGCGTGCCGGTGTTCGCGGTGAAGGGCGAAAGCCTCACCGATTATTGGGACTATGTCGGCCGCATCTTCGACTGGGGCGTGGAAGACGGCACGACCTGCAACCTGATCCTCGACGATGGCGGCGACGCCACGATGTTCGCGCTGTGGGGCGCGAAGCTCGAAGCCGGCGAAACGATGCCGGCGCCCGAGAATGAGGAAGAGATCGAGATGCAGCGCGCGCTGAAGGCGTTTGTCGCGGCGAACCCCGGTTACCTGACCAAGACGGTCAAGGCTATCAAGGGCGTGTCGGAAGAAACGACCACGGGTGTCCACCGCCTGTACCACATCGCCAAGAAGGGCGAGCTGCCCTTCCCGGCGATCAACGTCAACGACAGCGTCACCAAGTCGAAGTTCGACAACCTCTACGGTTGTAAAGAGTCGCTCGTCGACGCGATCCGCCGCGGCACTGACGTGATGCTCGCGGGCAAGGTCGCGACCGTCGCCGGCTTCGGCGACGTCGGCAAGGGTTCGGCGCAGTCGCTCCGCAACGGCGGCGCGCGCGTGCTCGTCACCGAAATCGATCCGATCTGTGCGCTGCAGGCGGCGATGGAAGGCTTCGAGGTCGTGACGATGGACGAAGCCGTCCAGCGTTCGGACATCTTCGTCACCGCGACGGGCAACGCCGACGTGATCACCGCCGAACATATGGCGGCGATGAAGAATATGGCGATCGTCTGCAACATCGGCCATTTCGACAGCGAGATCCAGATCGCGGCGCTCGCCAATTACAAATGGACCGAAGTGAAGCCGCAGGTCGACCTGGTCGAATTCCCCGACGGCAAGCAGATCATCATCCTGTCGAAGGGTCGTCTGGTGAACCTTGGCAACGCGACCGGCCACCCGTCGTTCGTGATGTCGGCGAGCTTCACCAACCAGACGCTGGCGCAGATCGAGCTGTGGACGCGCAGCGAGCAGTATAACAACGACGTCTATGTCCTGCCCAAGCATCTCGACGAAAAGGTCGCGGCGCTGCACCTCGAAAAACTGGGTGTGAAGCTCAGCCAGTTGAGCCAGAAGCAGGCCGACTATATCGGCGTGCCGGTCGAAGGGCCGTTCAAGCCCGATCATTATCGGTACTGATTTCTTCGCCTGACGGCGAAGGCGGCACCGGCCCGCTCCCCCACCCGGCCTCCCATAGGCTACTATCGTCGGGGAGGCCGGGTGGGGGAGCGGGCCGGTGCCGCAGCGTTTCCGCATAGCGGAAACTGGAACGAAACTGTGGACGGCGCGCCCATCGGAAGGTGGGACGCGCCGTTTCGCTGTGACATGCGATTGAAACATGACTCCATCGTCTTTACGGCTGGCGGATATGGCACGGGCGTCGGCGGGCAAGCAGCGGGAGCGTGACGGAGGATGAGCGGCACGCTGTCCCCGGCGCTGACCTTTGCGCTCGGCGGCTTTGCCGCGCTGTGGCTGCTGCTCGGCATCTGGGCGGCGGGGCGGGGTCTTGCGATGCAGCGGCGCTCGGCGTTCGCGGCGGCGCAGACCGAGCGGCTGGCCAGCCTGATCGAAGCCTCTCCCTATCTGCCCGTCGTGGTGCGTGGCGACTGGCGGATCGAGTCGAGCGAGCGGCTGGGGCGCTGGCTCGGACTCGAGCGCGGGCCGCGCAATTTCGACGAACTGCGCGGGTTGAACGCGGGGATCGAGGCGAGCGAGCATGAGGCGTTGCGCCAGGCCATTCTGGGCGCGCAGCGCGGTGCCAAGCCGTTCCGCATGAGCCTGCGGCCGCAGGGCGGATCGCGGACCATCCTGGTCCACGGCGGCCCGGCACCCGTGGCGATCGGCGGATCGGGCAGCGTGCTGCTGTGGCTCGACGATGCGACCGACAGTCTGGCGTCGCAGATCGCATTGAAGGCCGAGCGCGACGAGGCGATGGCGGCGTTCGAGGCGCTGTCCGGATTGATCGAGGTCGCGCCCTTTCCGATGTGGTTCCGCGACCCGCGGCTCGAACTGGCGCTGGTCAACCGCGCCTATGTCCATGCGGTCGAAGCGAAGAGCGCCGAGGTCGTGATCGAACAGGGCATCGAACTGCTCGAACCCGTCGCCGGGGTCAGCGCCGGCGAGGCGGCCCAGGCGGCGCGGACGGCGGGTGCGGCGCAGCTGCGTACCGTGCCGGTGACGATCGCGGGCGAGCGGCGGATCATGCGCGTCGTCGACGTGCCCTTGACCCCCGCGGGCGGCAAGACGATCGGCGTCGCGGGCTATGCGATCGACGTGCAGGAACTGGAAAGCGAGCGCGGCGCGCATCGCCGTTTTGCCGAGACGCAGCGCGAATTGCTCGATCGCATGTCGGCGGCGGTGGCGCAATTCGGTCCCGACCAGGGCCTTGTCTTCGCCAACCAGCCGTTCCGCCGCATGTTCGACCTCGACGCCGACACGATCGCCGAGATGCCGGCCTTTGCGCGATTGCTCGACGCCTGGCGCGACGCCGGGCGGACCCCCGAAGTGCGCGATTTTCCCGAATGGCGGCAGGCGCATGTCGACTGGTTCGCGCGCGCAGAGGCGAGCGAGGAGGATTGGCTGCTGCGCGACGGGACGCATTTGCGCGTCGTCGGTCAGCCGACCCCCGACGGCGGGCTGCTGCTGATCGCCGAGGATCGCACCGAGCAGGTGCAACTCGCGGGCGCGCGCGACACGTTGCTGCGCGTGCGCACCGCGACCTTCGACAATCTGTTCGAGGCGATCGCGGTCTTCGCGCCCGACGGGCGGCTGCATCTGTGGAACCAGCGCTTCCGCCGCCTGTGGGGCGTCGACGAGCCGACGCTGGCGGCGCACCCGCGCGTCGACGTGCTGATGGGCGGTCTCGCCGACCGGCTCGCCAAGCCGAACCAGATCAGCATCGTGCAGGAAGTGATCCGCGCCGCGACGCTCGAACGCACCCAGCGCGTCGGCGAAATCCGGTTCCGCGACGGGCGCTATTTCGACTTTGCCGCGATCCCGCTGCCCGACGGCAATGCTCTACTCATCATGCTCGACGTCAGCGACAACCGGAAGATGGAAAGCGCGCTGCGCGAACGCAATGACGCGCTCGAGGCCGCGGACAAGGTCAAGACCGCCTTCCTGTCGCGGATGAGTTACGAGCTGCGCACGCCGCTGACCTCGATCGGCGGCTTCGGCGAGATGCTGCAGGCGGGCTATGCCGGAAAGCTGTCCGACGGGCAGCAGGCCTATGTCGATGCGATCATGGATTCGGTCGCGGTGCTCGGGCGGCAGATCGACAATGTGCTCGACCTCGCGCAGGGCGAGGCGGGCACGCTCGTCGTCGAACGCGCGCCGGTCGACGTCGTGCTGTTGCTGCGCGGCGCGCTTGGCCAGGCGAAGCTTCTCGCCGATGCCGAGGGGGTCGAGCTGGTCGGCAACCTGTCGGCGACGCTTGGCGAGGTCCAGGGCGATAGCGCGCGGCTGTCGCGGCTCGTTGCCGGGCTGCTCGACAATGCGGTTCGCTATACCGCGCCGACGCGCAAGCGCGGCGGGCGCGTGCTGCTCCACGCCGACGGCGATGCCAAGGGCGTCGACATCATCGTGTCCGACAATGGCCCGGGCATGCCCGAGGCGGTCGTTGCGGTGACCAAGGGGCAGCAGTCGGGCACGCAGAGCGGCGGCATCGGCCTCGCGCTCGCGCGCCAGCTCGTCGCCGCGCATGGCGGGACGATGGAGGTGATGAGCGAAAAGGGGCAGGGAACGCTCGTGCGCGTGAGCCTGCCGCGCGGATGACCGACTATCGCTACGACTATGGGCTCGCCGAGGCCGAGCGGATCGGGGCGGCGATCGGCGCCGCGCTGATGCCCGGCGACGTCGTGCTGCTGTCGGGCAACCTTGGAGCGGGGAAGACGACGCTGGCGCGCGCGATGCTGAAGGCGCGCGGGCTCGCGGGCGAGGCGCCGAGCCCGACCTTCGCGATCGTCCAGCCCTATGCGCCGCCCGAGGTCGACCTCGCCATCGCGCATGTCGACCTGTACCGGATCGAGGACGAGCAGGAGCTGATCGAACTCGGGCTCGACGACTATCTTTACGACGGCGCGCTGCTGATCGAATGGCCCGAACGGCTGGGCGCGCAGGGCTGGCCGGACGCGCTGTCGATCCGGATTTCGGGGAGCGGCGACGCGCGCGCCTTGACAGCCGCGGTGCCGACGTCTTGGGGGAGCCGATGGCCGCTCCGATGATTCCGCCCCCGCATGCGCCCGCCTTCCTCGCCGCGCATGGCTGGGGCGATGCCCAGATATTGCCGCTCGCGGGTGACGCGTCGTTCCGGCGCTATTTCCGCGTCGTCGACGGCGCGCGGCGCGCGGTGCTGATGGACGCGCCGCCGCCGCACGAAGACCCGCGCCCGTTCATCGCGATCGCCGAATATCTGTGCGACCAGGGGCTGAACGCGCCAACGATCTTTGCGCGCGATCTCGAGCAGGGCCTGCTGCTGATCGAGGATTTCGGCGACGTGCGGCTGCGCGAGACGGTCGATGCCGCGCTGCCCGACGAAATGGCGCATTACGCCGGGGTGACCGACCTGCTCGTCCACCTCCATGCGCGTCCGCCGATGGACGGGCTGCCGGTCCACGGGCTCGAGCAATGGCTCGACGAGGTGATGCTGTTCAGCGACTGGTATTGCCCCGCGCTGGGGCTGGAGGTCGACCACGACGCTTTTCGTGCGGCGTGGGAGGCGGCGCTGCGGCCGGTCGAACTGGACGGGCTGCCGCGCGTCACCGTGCTGCGTGATTTCCATGCCGAGAATATCATGCTCGTCGGCGACAAGGCGGGGATCGAACATTATGGTCTGCTCGACTTCCAGGACGCGCTGGTCGGCCATCCCGCCTATGACCTCGCCTCGGTGCTCGAGGATGCGCGGCGCGACGTGAGCCCCGCGGTCGAGGCGGCGATGCTCGCGCGCTACCAGGGGGCGACGGGGCTCGATATCGAGCGCGCCTATTGGGCGCTTGCGGCGCAGCGCAACACGCGCATCCTGGGGGTGTTCGTGCGATTGTGGAAGCGTGACGGCAAGCCCGGTTACCGCCAGTTCCAGCCGCGCATGTGGGGGCTGCTCGAACGCGACCTCGCGCATCCGGCGCTTGTCCCCGTCCGGCAATGGTTCGACGCCAATGTCCCCGCCGACAAGAGGGCGGAGGCTTGGTTGTGAGCGTAAAGATCGAAAGCGCAATGGTGATGGCGGCGGGGCTGGGCAAGCGCATGCGCCCGCTCACCGCGACCCGCCCCAAGCCGCTGGTGCGCGTCGCGGGCAAGGCGCTGATCGACCATAGCCTCGACCGGATCGAGGCAGCCGGGGTCGGCCATGTCGTGGTCAACGTCCATTATCTCGCCGACGCGCTAGAGGCGCATCTCGCGGCGCAGAAGCGGCCCTTCACCATCGCGATTTCGGACGAGCGCGACCGGCTGCTCGAGACCGGCGGGGGGATGATGAAGGCGCTGCCGCTGCTGACCGGCGACCCGATCCTGATCGTCAACAGCGACAATATCTGGACCAACGGACCGCAGGACAGCATCCGGCAGCTCGCGCGCCACTGGGACGAAGACCGGATGGACGCGCTGCTGCTGGTGATCCGCCAGGCGAGCGCCACCGGGCATGGCGGGCGCGGCGATTTCCACATGGACCCGGGCGGGCTGTTGTCGCGGCGCAAGCCAGGGCGCATCGCACCCTTCGTCTATACGGGGGTGCAGCTGGTGTCGCGGCGGCTGCTCGTCGATGCGCCCGAGGGACCCTTTTCGACGAACATCTTCTGGGACCGCGCGATCGCGGCGGGGCGGCTCTATGGCCTGTCGCATATGGGACAATGGTTCGACGTCGGTTCACCGGCGAGCATCGGACCGACCGAAGCCGCGCTGACGGATGGCTGACGCCAGGCCGACGGTCTTTTCGATCCCGGTCCACCGGGCCTTTGCCGACGCGCTCGCCGCCGGGCTGATCGCGCGCTTCGCCGACGGCGCGTTGGGGCTCGCCGAGGGGCTGATCCTGCTCCCGAGCAACCGCGCGCGCAGCGCGGTGCACGCGGCGTTCGTGCGCGCGGGCGGACAGGGCCTGCTGATGCCGCGGCTCGCGGTGATCGGCGACGCCGACCTCGACGAGGAAGTCGCGCTGGCGCTCGACCCGATCGACGAGAGCGGGGTATTGCCCCCCGCGATCGACCCGCTGCGGCGGCGGCTGATGCTCGCGGCGCTGATCGAGAAGCACCAGCCCGCAGGCGAGGAAGCGATCACCGGCGCCGCAGCGTTCCAGCTCGCCGAAGGGCTGGGGCGGGTGATCGACCAGCTCCATTATGAGGAGGTTGCGCCGGCACGGCTGGGTGAGATCGAAGCGGTGCTCGGCGACCTTGCGCAGCATTGGCAGGCGTCGTGGGAACGGCTGCGGCTGCTTGTCGAGCATTGGCCCGCCGAACTGGCACGCGCGCGGATGATCGACCGCGCCGAGCGGCGCAACCGCCTGCTCGACCGGGTCAGCCATGGCTGGCGCATCGCACCGCCGGCGCGCTTCGTCGTTGCGGCGGGGATCACCACCGCCGCGCCCGCGATCGCGCGGCTGCTGCGCACCGTCGCCGACATGGAGCGCGGCATGGTCGTGCTGCCGGGGCTCGACCTCGGCATGGCCGAGGAGGAATGGGAGGCGCTGGGTCCGGTCGCCGCCGACCCCGAAAACCCGGCGCGGCCGCTCGAGACGCATCCGCAATATCATCTGAAGCTGTTGATCGGGCGCATGGGCGTCGCGCGCGGCGAGGTGCGGACGTGGGAGGGCGTGTCGGATTTCGACGGCCCCGATGCGCGCGCCGGTTTCGTGTCCCTGCTGTTCGCGCCCGCCGCCTACACCGCGCGCTGGCAGGACAAGACCGATCTCTCGACCGAAATCGCCGGGCTGTCGGGCGCGGTGTTCGCCGACGACGGGCAGGAGGCGCAGGGCATCGCACTGATGATGCGCGCCGCGATCGAGACGCCGGGGCGCACCGCAGCGCTGGTCACCCCCGACCGCGGGCTGGCCGAAAGGGTCGCGAGCGCGCTGGGGCGCTGGGGTATCGATGTCGATGACAGCGCGGGGCGGCCGCTCGCGAAATTGCCGCCGGGGACTTTGCTGCTCGGCCTCGCCGAACTCGCGGCGCGCTTCGACCCGGTACGGCTGCTGACGGTGCTGAGCCACCCGCTGGTGCGCAAGGGCGAGGCGCGCCTGCCCTGGCTCGATCAGGTTCGGCGGCTCGACCTGCTACTGCGTGAGCCGGGGCTGACGCCGGGCTGGGACGGGGTGTCGGTGCGTCTGGCGCTGCTCGCCGCCGACAGCAAGGCGCGCGGCCATGGCGCCGCAGCGGCGCTGTACGACTGGTGGGGCGAGCTGGTCGGCGGGCTGGGCGCGCATCTCGCGCCGCTGAGCGAGGGAACCGCGGTGCCACCGACGACCTTGCTCGCGGCGCTGCAGGCGGGGCTCGGCTGGCTGACCGGCGATGCGGTGTGGGCGGGGCCGGCGGGGCGCCAGCTCGCCGACCTGTTCGACCGCTGGGCGCTGGCAAAAGGCGCGGGGCCGGCGCTCGTCATGCCGAGCGATTTTCCCGAGATGCTCGCCGACCTGCTCGGCAGTGAGAGCGTCAGGCCGCCCTATGGCGGGCATCCGCGGCTTTTCATCTGGGGCCTACTCGAGGCGCGGTTGCAGCGCGCCGATGTGATGATCCTCGGCGGGCTCGACGAGGGGCGCTGGCCGCAGGCGCTGAGCCCCGACCCCTGGCTCGCGCCGGGTATCCGCCGCCTGCTCGGGCTCGCGGCGCCCGAGCGACAGCAGGGCATGGCGGCGCATGATTTTGCCGGCGCGCTCGCGGCGCGCAAGGTCGTGGTGACGCGCGCGCAGCGCAGCGGCGGCGACCCCGCGGTCGCCTCGCGCTTCTGGCTGCGGCTGAGCGCGCTCGCAGGCGAATTGCCCGTCGCGACGATCGCGGGTCAGCCGGTAACGGGACTGGCGGCGCTGCTGGACGTGCCGCCGGGCGATCCGGCGCCCGCGCCGCGCCCCGCGGTTGCGCCGCCGGCCGAGGCGCGGCCCGATGCGATCAGCGTCACCGGAGTCGACCAACTCGCGCGCGATCCCTTCGCCTTTTACGCGGCGAAGATCCTGCGGCTGAGCGCGCTCGACCCGCTGAGCCAGGGCCCCGACGCCAAATGGTTCGGGACGCGGGTGCACAAGCTGCTCGAGGATTGGCAGCGCGCCGGGATGACCGAGGAGGGGCTGGAGAGTGAATTGGCGGCTTTGGCAGTGGACCCGGCGCTCGATGCGCTGGCGCGCGCCTTCTGGCTACCGCGTATCGTGCCGTCGCTGCGCTGGGCGGCGGAGCGCGTGTGGGCGGAGCGCGAGATGCGCTGGCCGGTCGCGACCGAGATCAAGGGCGCGATGGTCGTCGACGGCATCCGGCTGCATGGCAAGGCCGACCGGGTCGACCAGCTGGCGGACGGCAGCCTTGCGATCGTCGATTACAAGAGCGGCGCGGCGCCTTCGGGTGCTGCGGCGGCGGCGGGGCTCGACAACCAGCTCGGGCTGCTCGGGCTGATCGCCGAGGCGGGGCAGGCCGACGGGCTCGACGCGGCACAGGTTGGAGCCCTCGAATATTGGAGCCTGAAGCGCGACCGGGCGAAGGGCGAGGAGGGCAAGGTGTCGCCGACGCATGGCGGACGGCGCGCGTTGAAAACTGCCGAGGAGGCCGTCGAGCGCGCGGCCGAGGCGCTCGCCGATCTGAGCGCGCGCTTCCTGCTCGGGCAGGAGCCGTTCGTGCCGGGCGATGCGGGGCGGCGCTATACCGACTTCGACCAGCTGATGCGGCGCGACGAATGGTTCGGGCGCGGCGATGGCGGCGCGAATGAGGAGGGCGGCGCGGCATGACGCGGCTCTTCGATCTCGATCCCGGGCAGAGCGCGGCGGCGAACCCCGACGACCATGTCTGGCTCGGCGCGTCGGCGGGCACGGGCAAGACGCAGGTGCTGTCGGCGCGCGTGCTGCGGCTGATGCTCGGCGGCGTGTCGCCCGAGGCGATTCTCTGCATCACCTTTACCAAGGCGGGCGCGGCCGAAATGGCGCACCGCATCCACGAGCGGCTGGCGCTGTGGGTGCGGATGGACGACGGCGACCTGCGGCTCGACCTGCGCGCGCTGGGCGCCGACTGGGCCACCCCCGGCATCCTCGATCGCGCGCGGTCGCTGTTCGCCACCGTGATCGACAGCCCGGGCGGCGCGATCCGCGTCCAGACGATCCACAGCTTCTGCCAGACCCTGCTTGCGAGCTTCCCGCTCGAGGCGAAAATCCTGCCGGGCTTTCGCCCGCTGGAGGACAGCGAGGCGAGCGCCTTGCAGCGCGAGGTGCTCGGCAAGCTGCTCGGCCGACAGGATGCCGATGGCGATGCGATGCGTGGCATCGCGGCGATGCTGTCGCGGCGGATGGGGCAGGATGCCGCGATCGCCTTCCTCGTGCGCTGCGCGGGGCGTTTCGGCGGCGCCGACCAGCCGCGGATTGCGCCCAAGGCGGGCGATGTGCGCGACGCGCTCGGCCTGCCGCATGGCGATCCCGTGGCTTTTCAGGTCGCGGCGCTCGAACGCGGACTGGTCGCCGACACCGATATCGCGGCGGTCGCGGCGAGCGGGCGCGCCTGGGGGACCAAGACCGGCGATGCGCGCGCCGAGCTGATGGGCGAATGGCTGCGCGCCGACCCCGCCGGGCGCGGGGCGATGCTCGCGGCGCTGCGCACTTGCTTCGTGACGGGGACGGGCGATTTGCGCGCTGATTTCGTCAAGGAAACGGGCAAGATGCACGATTGCCTCGGCGCCGCGAAGCGGATCGTCGGCGCGGTCGATGCGCTGGTGGCGACGGCAGCGGCGATGGCTGTCGCCGACGATTTCACCGCCGCGTGGGATCTGGGGAGCCGCTTTGCCGAGGCCTATGCGCTCGCCAAGCGCGAGGCGGGGCTTGCCGACTTCGACGATCTGATCGGCATCGCGCTGCACCTGCTCGGACGCGGCGATTTCGGCGACTGGGTGCGCTTCAAGCTCGACCAGCGCACCGATCATATATTGGTCGACGAGGCGCAGGACACCAATGCGCGGCAATGGGCGATCGTCCTGTCGCTCGCCGAGGAGTTCTTCGCCGGGCAGGGTGCAAAGGACGAACGCGTCCGCACGATGTTCACCGTCGGCGACCGCAAGCAGGCTATCTTCGGCTTCCAGGGCACCGAGCCCGCGGCGTTCGAGGCGGCGCGAATCCGCTTCGGCGAGCGTGCGGCGGAGGGCGGGCGACCGTTTGAGGATGTCGACCTGGTGACCAATTACCGGTCGAGCCCTGCGGTGCTCGACGTGGTCGATCGATGGATCGCGTCGGGTGCGACCGAATTGATGGGGCTCGACAGCGAAGAACCGCCGCACCTGCCGTTCAAGAGCGAGCATCCGGGGCGCGTCGAGTTGTGGCAGCCTCTGCCGGTCGGCAAAGCGCTTGAGGGAGCCGAAGACGAGATCGAGATCGAGGAGAGCGACGACGGCGAGGGCGCACCGCCGGCCGACGCCCTTGCCGCCGCGAGCGATCCTGCGAGCCTGCGGCTGTCGCGTGCGATCGCCGACGAGGTGCAGGACTGGATCGCCAACGGGAAGGACGGGCGCAGCGTCGCGCCGGGCGACGTGCTGATCCTCGTGCGGCGCCGCCGCGACCTTGCCGCGCGGATCGTCGCGCGGTTGCAGTCGCGTCATGTGCCGGTGGCGGGTGTCGACCGCTTCGCGCTGACCCAGCCGCTCGCGGTGCAGGACCTACTCGCGGCGATGCGTTTCGCGGTGCAGCCGCTCGACGATCTCAACCTGTCGGCGCTGCTCGTCTCGCCGCTGTTCGGATGGTCGCAGGAGGCGCTGTTCGGTTTTGCCTATGCGCGGCAATCGTCGCTGTGGGGCGCGCTGCGCGATCGCGAGGCGGAAGTGCCGGCGGAGACGATGGCGGCGCTGCGAGACCTGCTCGGCATGGCCGATTTCACCACGCCCTTCCGCTTCCTCGATCGCCTTTTGTCGGGGCCGATTGACGGGCGGCGGAGGCTCTATGCGCGGCTGGGGCGCGAGGCGCGTGATCCGATCGACGAACTGCTGGCGCAGGCCTTGGCCTTCGAGCAGCTCGAGGTGCCGTCGCTGCTCGGCTTCCTGACGCGGATCGACGCGAGCACCGCCGACATCAAGCGCCAAACCGAGGCGCGCAGCGATGTCGTGCGCGTGATGACGGTGCACGGGTCGAAGGGCTTACAGGCGCCGATCGTCATCCTCGCCGATGCGACCGACGATCCGGCGTCGAAGCGGCTGAGTTTCGACCTGTCGCTGAATGGCTGGGACAAATTGCCCGCCTTCGCGCTCGGCAAGGAGGAGCGCCACGGCAAGGTCGCCGACGCGTATGACGCGAAGGCGCGTGCCGAACTGCAGGAGCATTGGCGGCTGCTCTATGTGGCGATGACGCGCGCCGAGGAATTGCTGGTCGTCACCGGTACGCGAAAATCGGACGAGCTGCCGGACAACAATTGGCACAGTGCGGTCGATGCGGTGATGGAGAATATGGGGCTCGGCTGGGAGGATGCGGGGCCGCGCTGGGGACAAAAGCGTGTCCATGCGGTGCAGGCGAAAAAATGGGCCCGGCCGGTGAAGGCGAAGGGGCCGGTTGCGGCGCCGGTCGTCGTTCCCGAGTGGGCGTCTCGATCAGCGCCCGAGGAAGCGCGCCCGCCGCGCCCGCTGGCGCCGTCGGCGCTGGGCGAGGATGATGTCGCGGTGCCGCCGCAGGGAACGGCGCGTGCCGATGCGGTGTCGCGCGGGTTGCTGCTCCACGCGCTGTTCGAGCGGTTGCCGCCGGTGGCGCCCGCGCGGCGGCGCGCGGCGGCGCTGCACTGGCTGGGCGTGCAGGCGCCCGACCTCGACGCGGCGGCGCATGGCGCGCTGGTCGACGAGGTGCTGGCGGTGATCGAGGACCCGGCGCATGCGTCGATCTTCGGACCGGAATCGCTCGCCGAGGTGCCGCTGTCGGCGGTGCTCGACGGCGCGGTGGTCGCGGGGATCGTCGACCGGCTGCTCGTCACCGACGATGCGGTGACGGTGGTCGATTACAAGACCGGGCGGCATGTGCCCGCGTCGGCCGATGAGGTCGCGCCGGCGTACCTGCGGCAGATGGCGGCGTATCGCGATGCGCTGGCGGTGATCTTTCCCGGGCGGCGGGTTGCTGCGGCGTTGCTCTATACCGCGGGGCCGACATTGATCGCGCTCGATGACGCGGTGCTCGCGCTGCACAAGCCCGGCTTGCTGGCAACCAAGGCGAATTTGCCGGGTTGAGGACTTGAGCCGGACGCGCCGACTGCCTAGCTTGGGACCAAGCAGAATTTCAGGAGACACCCCATGGGTACCAAAGCCATTACCGACGCGAGCTTCCAGGCCGATGTGCTCGACAGCGACACCCCCGTGCTCGTCGATTTCTGGGCCGAATGGTGCGGTCCGTGCAAGATGATCGGCCCCTCGCTCGAAGAAATTTCGGACGAACTCGCCGGCAAGGTCGTGATCGCCAAGATCAACATCGACGACAATCCCGACGCGCCGGGCAAATATGGCGTGCGCGGCATTCCGACGATGATCCTGTTCAAGAATGGCGAGATCGCCGAGACCAAGGTCGGCGCGGCGCCCAAGAGCGCGCTCAAGGGCTGGCTCGAAAGCGCGCTGTAATCCATGCGCGGCGGTGCGGCGGCGGCAGTGGGGATCACCGTCTTGGCCGCCGCTGGCGTTGCGTTAACCCTCTGGGCCCAACAGGGCAGTGCGCCGCAACCGGCGCGAGCCGCTTATGATCGCATTGCGAAGGCGGTGACCGGAGAAGATCCGCAACGGCGTTGCTATACAGACGTCCGTCAATCGGATGGCTCGATCGTCGGCCATTATGTCGGCTCTCGCGCTTGCCACGATTTTCTGGCGCCGCGCCGTTTTACCGGTGTCTATGTCGATGAGTTCGAGGGGCAAATGTTTCTCGAAGGCGCCGGCGTCGCGGAGCGTTACGTCATACCGTGCCGCTGGATATGGCTCACTGTCGATGAGAAATCGGATGTGCGCCGTTGGGCGAGGCCGAAAGATGGCGGAAATCTAAGTCGCGTGTGGCTGCTCGATTTTGTCGGACGTGCCACGCCGCCTGCCCCGAACAGCCATAATGGATATGGGCATATGGGTGTTTTCGAAGGCGAGGTGCTCGTCGATCAGGTTATCTCCGCCCGCCTGATCGGCAGTTATGAGGGTTATAGCCACGCCGGTCCCGGCGCGCTGGTGACCCGGAAAGAAGACTGCCCGATTGCCTAGCTTCGATAATCGGCGTTGATGCTGATGTAGCCGTGCGTCAGGTCGCAGGTCCACACGGTCGCACGGCCGTCGCCGAGGCCGAGGTCGGCACCGATGCGGACTTCGAGCCCCTTGAGGTGCGCGGCGACGGGCGCCTCGTCGTAGCCGTCGACGGGCAGGCCCTGTTTCGCGACCCAATGGTCGCCGAAGCGGATCGCGAGGCGGTCGCGGTCGGCGGGTTCGCCGGCCTTGCCCACCGCCATCACGACGCGGCCCCAGTTGGCGTCCTCGCCGGCAATCGCGGTCTTTACGAGCGGCGAATTGGCGATGGCGAGCGCGACGCGCTTGGCGCTGTGATCGTCGGCCGCGCCGGTCACCTGGATTTCGATGAACTTCGATGCGCCCTCACCGTCGCGCACGACCTGGTGCGCGAGGTCGAGCGAGACCTGGCGGATCGCGGCATAGAGCGCATCGGCGCCGGCATCGTCCCACGATTCGAGAACCGGATTGCCGGCCTGTCCGGTGGCGAAGAGCAGCACGGTGTCACTGGTCGAGGTGTCGCTGTCGACGGTGATGCTGTTGAAGCTGCCGCCGGTCGCCTCGGTCAGCATCGCCTGCAGCAGCGACGGCGCGACCGCGGCGTCGGTGAAGATATAGCCGAGCATCGTCGCCATGTCGGGGGCGATCATGCCCGATCCCTTGACGATGCCTGCGACCTGCACGATGCGCTCGCCGATCACCGCGCGCGCTGCCGATCCCTTGGCGAAGGTGTCGGTGGTGCAGATGGTTTCGGCGGCGGCCTCCCATGTGCAGGGCGCGGCGGTGAGTGCTGCCTCGACCCCGGCGCGCGCCTTGTCCTTGGGCAGCGGCACGCCGATGACGCCGGTCGAGCTGACGAAGACATCGGTGGCTGCGCAGCCGAGATGCTCCGCGACCTGCCCCATGATCTGTTCGACCGCCTCGCGCCCGCGATAGCCGGTGAAGGCGTTGCTGTTGCCGGCGTTGACGATCAGCGCGCGCGCCGCGCCGTCCTTGACCTGTTCGCGGCCGAGTTCGACTTCGGACGAGCAGCAGACATTGCGCGTGAAGACGCCCGCGACGGCGGTGCCCGGCGCGAGCTCGGCGTAGGTGAGGTCGCAGCGGTCCCAATTCTTGTAGTGCGCGCGCGCGACGCGCAGCGTCACGCCGGCGATGTCGGGGAGCGCGGGGAAGGCGGCGGGGGCGAGCGGGGAGCGGGTGGTCATGATGGGGGTGCGTGTAGCTTTCCGGAGGGCAAAGAAAAACCCCTCCCTGTCAGGGGAGGGGTATGATCTCACGTCGCCCCCGCGCAGGCGGGTCCGCTGGAAGTTTGTCCAGCGAGACTGGGCAACGCCGACAACGTCCCCCGCCTTCGCGGGGGGCGACGATGTCGTCAGGCCGGGATGCCGCTGATCGCCTTGATTTCCATGAAATCCTTGAGGCCGAACAGCCCGCCTTCGCGGCCATTGCCCGACGCCTTGTAGCCGCCGAAGGGCGCGCCCGGGGCGGGACCCCAATTGTTCACCGCGACCATGCCGGCGCGCAGCTTCGGGGCGACGTCGGCGGCCTTGGCGGGGTCGCCCGAGATCACCGCCGACAGGCCGTACTCGGTGTCGTTGGCGACCGCGATCGCTTCGTCGAGCGTGTCATAGGCCATGACGGTGGCGACCGGGCCGAAGACTTCTTCATTCGCGATGCGCATGTCCGGGGTGACGCCCGAGAAGACGGTGGGCTTGATGTAATAGCCGCGGTTGACGTTGGCGGGCAGGCCGGTGCCGCCGGTTTCGAGCGTCGCGCCCTCGTCGATCGCCGACTGGATCAGGCCCTGGATCTTGTCGAACTGCGCCTTGTTGACCACCGGGCCGATATGGCCGCCTTCGCTCAGCGGATCGCCGACCTGCGTGCCGTCGAACATCGCCTTGATGACGCCGATCGCCTCGGCCTCGCGTTCCTTCTGGACGAGGATGCGGGTCGGCGCGATGCAGCTCTGGCCGGTGTTGATCAGCACGCCCTGCACCGTCGGGGGCAGCACGGCGCCAAGGTCGGCGTCGGGCAGGACAAGGTTCGGCGACTTGCCGCCGAGTTCCTGATGGACGCGCTTGACGGTGTCGGCGGCGGCCTTGGCGACGAGGATGCCGGCGCGGGTCGAGCCGGTGAAGCTGACCATTTCGATGCCGGGGTGCGACGAGATCGCGTTGCCGACGGTCGGGCCGTCACCCTGGACGAGGTTGAACACGCCCGGCGGCACGCCTGCGGCATCGAGGATTTCGGCGAAGATCGTCGCATTGCCGGGGCATTCTTCCGACGGCTTCAGCACCATGCAATTGCCGCCGGCGAGCGCCGGGGCGACCTTGAGCGCGATCTGGTTGAGCGGCCAGTTCCACGGCGTGATCATGCCGACGACGCCCATCGGTTCGTAGACGACGGTGTTCGGGCCGTGCTGTTCCTTGAACTGGAAGTCCTTCAATGCGGCGATGGTGCCGAGGAAGCCGCCGAGGCCGGCGGGCGCCTGCGCCGCGGCGGCGAAGCTGACCGGCGCGCCCATTTCGGCGGCCATCGACTTGGCGAGATCGGGGATGCGCTTCTTATATTCCTCGACGATGCGGTTGAGGAGGTCGAGGCGTTCTTCGCGCGAGGTGAGCGAGAAGGTCTTGAACGCCTCCTTCGCGGCTTCTACCGCAGCGTCGACGTCGGCGGCGGTGCCGAGCACGATCGTCGTCGTCGCTTCCTCGGTCGAGGGGCTGATGACCTGATGTTCCTTGCCGCCCTGGCTGTCGACCCACTGGCCGCCGATGTAATTTTGTTTCAGGTGCGTTTCGAAGCTGCTCATAATCTCTCTCCCATCGGCGGTTTCGGATACGTATCGGATTGCTACCTAATGACGGCGGCGAATGAATCAAGCGCAGGACGCGCGTTTTGACGCGCCCCTAGCGCTTTTCAGCAGACAGGCGTGACATCAGGATGGCAGCGCGGACCGCCTGCCGTTCGATGCTCGGCAGGTCGACCGCTTCGCCGGGGGCGTGGTCGCCAGTGCTGTACGGCCCGAGACCTGCGAGCCCGTCGACATCGGCGGCGACGAAACTGATGTCGCCCGCACCGCGCTTCAAGGGATCGAGCGCCGCCATTTCGGGGAGGCCGAGGTCGCGGTTCACGCCGTTGAGCTTTGTCAGCAGCGCGCGATTGCCATCGGTCGGCGCCATCGGCGGATAGCCGCCGGGGTCGAAGCTCAGTTTCGCGTCGGTCAGCGGCGCATGTTCGGCCACGATCGCCGCCATCTTTGCCTTCACACGCGCGGCCTGTTCGCCCGACAGCGTGCGCAGGTCGCCGCGCGCGATCGCGATCGGCGGAATGATATTGGTCTTGCCATTGGCGGTCGCACGAATGCCGCCCGCGTCGAGGGTCGCTTCCTGCCCGCCCGCGATCAGCCCGACGTTGAAGGTCAGATTGGGTTCGGGAAGCTCGGTGCGGAAGCGTGCGATGATGCGGGTAAGCTCGTAGATCGCGCCGTCGCCCGCGGCGGGGCTGAAAATGCCCGAACTGTGCGCCGACTTGCCCGTGGCGGTAACCGTCCAGCTTTCGGACGAGCGCCGCGCGACCGAGCCCATGTCGGCGCCCCCCGACTCTCCCGGGCCGTCGCGGACGAGTCCTTCGAAATCGAGCGCGACGTCGCTGCGCTTGCCCGCCTCGATCAGGTCGGCGCGCGCCTTTTCGATCGGGTCGCCGGCGTCTTCCTCGTCGCCGGTCATATGGATTTCGATATTGGCGTCCTTGAGCGTGCCCGCCGCCTTCATTGCGCGCAGCGCCGCGACGATGACGACCATGCCGCCCTTGTCGTCGCCCGCGCCCGGGCCTTCGCCCTTGTCGCCCAGCCTCGTGAATTTCTGGAAGGGCGAATCGGGTTCAAAGACGGTGTCGAGATGCGCGATGAGCAGCAGGCGCTTTGTGTCGGGCTTGCCCTTGTGGACCGCGATCAGATGGCCGGCGCGCCCGGTTTCGGGGGTCGGTTTCCAGGTGACGGTGAAGCCCAGCGGCTCGAGCTCGGCGCGCATCATCACCGCGACCTTTTCGACGCCCTCGAGATTGAGCGAGCCGCTGTTCTGGTTGACGAGCTTTTCGAGCAGCGCGATCGAGCGCTCCTGCTCGGCGGCGACCGTCTTCGCCATTGCCGTCTCGGGCTTCGACAATTTTGCCTGCGCCGTCGGCGCGAACGCGAGCGAAGCGGCGAGGAGGGCGGCAAACGGCAGCGATTTCATGAAGGAAGCTCCTGAGGGGGAGCCTCATAGTGCCGCGCGAACCGCCCCGCCGCAAGACCGTGTCAGGCGGGTTCCTTGACCTCTTCGAAATCGTCGAGCTTCTTGAGCGCCTCATAGGCGATCGCGTGCAGCTTGGCGGTGTTGACCGCGAGTCCCTCGGTATCATGACCCTTGAGGTCGTCGACGTGGAAGACGACGCGCGTCCTGGCGGGTGCCAGTTCCTCGAGGGTGAATTTCAGGCCCGTCGTCACCGCGCCGTCGTCGATGCTGTAGATGATGTGCATCTCGCGCGGGATTTCCATCGCGACGGCATATTTGATCTTATAGGCGTCGGGGCGCTGCTTGGGGACGACCGCCGACCATTCGGGGTCGCCCTTTTCGACCACCAGCTCGTAGAGGCGCGTCGAGCCGCCGTTGGTGACGAGCGGCAGGCCGGTGCTGCTGCCGTCGCCGAACATCTTCTTGAACACTTCCTCGCGCGGCGCCGCGACCGTGCGCGTCTGGTTGACCAGTTCGAGCGCCTTGCCGCAGCCGGCGAGCAGCAGCATCGCCGCGATCATCGTGAATTTGCGCATCATGGACTGTGCCCCCTGTCCGTCGTGCATCCGGTATAGCCGCACCGGGTTAGGAAAGCGTAAGCGGCACCTGTAAAGAGTATTTGACAGGTTGGCGCCGCAGCCTGTAAAGAATGTTGGCGTTATTATACTTGACGTACCCACGCGAAACTGCCATAAACTCCCCATAAGGAGTTAATTCGATGGTTTCCGCGCTTTCCGCCCCTCACTTCCACAACGAAGAAGCCGCCTTCGCTTATGTCGAAGCGCGCGTCTGGCCGGAAGGCCCGACTTGCCCGCATTGCGGTGGCGTGGAGCGCATCGGCAAGATGGGCGGCAAGTCCACCCGCCTCGGCGCCTACAAATGCTACCAGTGTCGCAAGCCCTTTACCGTTCGCATTGGGACCATCTTTGAAAGCAGCCACGTCGCCCTGCACATCTGGTTGCAGGCGATGTATCTGATCGCGGGAAGCAAGAAGGGCGTTTCGAGCAGCCAGCTCCACCGCACCCTTGGCGTGACCCTGAAAACCGCTTGGTTTATGTCGCACCGCATCCGCGAAGCGATGAAGAACGACACCATCGGCGATTTCGGCGCTGGCGGCGGCATGGTTGAAGCCGACGAAACCTTCATCGGTCGTGACCCCGACGTTGCCTCGTCGCGTCACCCCAACCGCCACTTGAACAAGGTTGTCGCACTGATCGACCGCACCACTGGTCGCTCGGCATCGGTCGTTTTCACCGGCAACCTTACCGCTGATAGTGTTGGCCAGATCGTCGCCGAATTTGTCTCGCCGGAAGCCCATCTGATGACCGACGAAGCCCGCCACTATCGCACCATCGGTCGCGACTATGCGGCTCACACCAGTGTTGCTCACGCGCACGGTGAGTATGTCCGCAAGGGCGACGCGAGCGTCCACACCAATACCATCGAAGGCTATTTCAGCATCTTCAAGCGCGGCATGAAGGGCGTTTATCAGCATTGCCAAAAGAAGCACCTGCACCGCTACCTTGCCGAGTTTGATTTCCGTTACAGCAATCGTCAGGCCCTTGGCTGCAACGACAGTGACCGCGCTGACCGCCTGTTGGCTGGTATCGTCGGGAAGCGCCTGACTTATGAAACGACTGGTCGGGGAGCCTAAACACCATGCCAAAGAAGAAAAATCAGGAGACGCAAGCCGAGCAAAGCGAGCGGTTTCGAAAGGTTGTTCGCGATCTAATCGACGCTGGCGAACTAAATCCCATCGAGACTGATAAGAAAATTAGCGATTTTCTAAGATCGCCAAAATCTCGCGACCAATAATTTCGCTATTGATCTTAGCTCCTCGCATTTGCAATCCAGCTAAATTGGCGATTTTTTCTGATTGGAAAACTTTATCGATTTTTTCTTTAGTCCATACGAATCCGTATGTTGGTATTTTTTCCATTAGAATTCTAAAATCAGTTCGGAGAGGCTTTCCCTCATTCGGCCTTGATAGCTGCTTCGTCGCATGCCAAGCTAGTATATCCGCTGCTTGAGCAGGTAAAGATTGCTCTTTTGGTAAAAAGCCATGAGAGCTGTATCTATACCTTTCCCTCATTTCTTCGTTTTTAGAAATTGATTTAAGTATCGTACCAACATCTGCTTGAAAGTCGTCTCCATCTTCGAATATATAAGAATATTTTGAATTGTCTCCATGGTCTTTAGATATTTCTCCGCATTGTAACAAAATAGA
>VFQO010000253.1_pt1 | contig 66641 bp, 71 predicted proteins | sample 3512331 | NCBI WGS metagenome assembly VFQO01 (sample SAMN10412371, study PRJNA504923) | tailings metagenome | isolation source: Replicate 3 from Balatoc abandoned mine | place: Philippines: Itogon, Benguet | collected 2017-08-28 | reverse complement strand
GCATCGGCCCGGCTTACGAGGACAAGGTCGGCCGCCGCGCGATCCGCGTGTGCGATCTGGCGCATCTCGACACGCTGGAGCCGCAGCTTGACCGTCTCTGTGCCCACCATGATGCGCTGCGCGCCGGCTTCGGTCAGCCCCCGGTGGATCGCGCCGCGCTGCTGGATGAACTGCGCGAAATCGCGCCTTTCGTGCTCAAATTCGCCCAGCCCGTCTGGAAGCGCCTCAAGAAGGTGCGCCGTGCGGGCGCAAAGATACTGTTCGAGGGCGCTCAGGGTGTGCTGCTCGATGTTGACCACGGCACCTATCCCTTCGTCACCTCGTCGAACACGGTCAGCGGCACGGCGGCCAGCGGCAGCGGCCTTGGCCCCAATTCGACCGGCTTCGTGCTCGGGATCGTCAAGGCCTACACCACCCGCGTCGGCTCCGGCCCGTTCCCCACGGAACTGGAAGACGACATCGGCCAGCGTCTGGGCGAGCGGGGCCATGAATTCGGCACGGTTACGGGCCGCAAGCGCCGCGTCGGCTGGTTCGATGCCGTGCTGGTGCGCCAGTCTTGCGCGATCAGCGGCGTCACCGGCATCGCGCTGACCAAGATCGACGTGCTCGACGGGCTGGACCGGGTCAGCATCTGCACCGGCTATCGCCTGCACGGGAAGGTCTACGATTACCTCCCCAGCCACGCCGCTGATCAGGCCGCGTGCGAGCCGATCTATGAAGACATGCCCGGCTGGCACGAGAGCACCGCGGGCGCGCGTTCCTATGCCGATCTCCCCGCCAACGCGATCAAGTATATCCAGCGTATTCAGGAACTGATCGAATGCCCAGTCGCGCTGGTCTCGACCTCGCCGGAGCGGGACGACACGATCCTGATGCGCGATCCGTTTGTGGATTGAGCAAGAGGGTTTCACGCAGAGAGCGCGGCGAAGCCGCGGATTGGTTCACGCGAAGACGCGAAGATGTCGTGCAAGGACGCGGCGGCGCGCTCCCTCTTCGCGTCTTCGCGTGAAATACGGGACGGCAACTGCGCGGCAGTTGCGCCCTCCCTGCGGTCTCTGACTCTCTGCGCTCTCTGCGTGAAACTTCCTAAGCGCACCGACAGTTGATCCCGACCGCAGGCGGGGTTTAGAATGCGAGGCATGCAACGCCTCGCTCTCCTGCCGCTGCTGGCTTTGGCCGCCTGCGCCAATCCGCCGGCCAAGCAGGCCGTGGGCCCGTCCTCCCAGCCGCCGCTGTCGCGGGAAGCGGCGCGGATTGTGCCGGAGCGGCGCTTTTCCACCGTCGATTACCTCATCGTCGACAAGTCCGAACGGCTGATGATCGCCTATGCGGGCGGCCAGCCGGTCAAGGCATGGCGCGGCCTGCAATTCGGCGACGCGCCGTCCGGGCACAAGCAGTTCGAAGGCGACGAGCGCACTCCCGAAGGCCGCTATGTGATCGAGGGCCGCAATCCGGGCAGCGCCTATCACCTGAGCCTCAAGGTTTCCTACCCCAACGCCGAGGATCGCGCCTTCGCTCGCAAGTTTGGCCGCTCGCCTGGCGGCGATATCTTCCTTCACGGCCAACCCAATGCCCTGCCAATGGGCCGGATGCCGGGCGACTGGACCGATGGCTGCATAGCCTTTGCCAACGATGAAATCGAGGAGCTGTGGCGGATCGTTCCTGATGGCACGGTGATCGAAATCAGGCCTTGAATTGTGGCGCGGCCAGCCGCACGCAGACCACTCGCCCCGCCTCCCCACCCGGCCACGATATCCTGATGGTGTCATTGGTGGCCGGGTGGGAAGGCGGGGCAGGTGATCGGAAGCCAATACGCAGATTTACTTGACCTAATTCGTTTTTGTTCTACACACGTTCCAACATTGTTGGAGTCGCTCTGATGTTGAACGATGCTGCCAATCTGGCCGATTTTTCCTATGATATGGCTGATGACGGATCGGGCCTGCCCGCCCGCGTGGCGATCTTTGCCGAGGATGAAGGCTTGCGCCGCCAGATCGGCGCCGACCTTGGCGGGGCAGGGTTTCGCAGCATTGATGGCGGGTCGCTGCGGTCGCTGCTCGAAGGGCCGATTGCCCTGCTGGGCGATGTGGTGGTGGTCGATTGCTCAGTGGTTGGCACGCGGGGGATCGACGGGATGATCCTGGCGGGCCTTGCGCGGCTTGATATGCGGGTGGCGCGGTCTGGGGCGAAGCTGATCGTGGCGACCTCGCTCGCTGGGCTCGATGATGTCTTTGCGGTGCTCGATCAGTCCAATCCGCACATCCTGATAGCGCCCAGCCGCGCCGAACGGTTGATCGCGGTGGGACGGGTGATGGGTGAAGCGGGCGCGGCTCGCTTGCGTGAAATGGGTGAGGAAGACCGCGTGGCCTTGCTGCGCCTGTCGCAGCAGGTCGAAGCGATTGCCCATTCGCTCGACCGGCTGAGCCACGGTGCCGCAACGCTCGCACCGAAGCTCGGCGAGCTCAAGCGGGGTTATCACGCGCCCGAGGCTGGTTTAGCGAGCGGGTTTGGCCTGGCGAAGCCGCCCCTGCCGGATCCGCAGATGGTGCGCCAGATTATCGCCAACCGCCAGGCACGCGCGCGGTTCTTCGATCCGGCGCTATTCGGCGATCCGGCGTGGGACATGCTGCTCGATCTGACAGCCGCGCATGGAGAGGGCGCGCAGGTTTCTGTCACGTCGCTATGCATCGCGGCAGGCGTCCCGGCGACGACGGCGCTACGCTGGCTCACCCACATGGTTGAAAGCGGCATTTTCCAGCGCGTGCCCGATCCCGCCGACCGCCGCCGCGCTTTCATCGCATTGAGTGACAAGGCGATCTCGGCGATGTCAGCCTATTTCGCCAGCCTGCGTGCGCCGGTGTTGCAGGCGGCCTAGACGTCCGTTTGGGTTGCGGCAGGCCGCCACCGCAGGATCAAGGTAAGGCCCGGCCCGTTGGCGCTGTGTTCGTGCACTGGCTCGCGCGCCGCATCGGCTCGGGCACGGGCCAGAATGGCGGACGGAACCGCGCCGTCGATCAGCAGGACATCCGCCTCACCCAGCAGGCGGGCTTGCCTCAGGGTCAGGTCTTCGGGGTCTGCGCTGGTGAGGGTAACGTCGAAGATCGCGCCGGACGCGGGAAGGACCGTGCCCTCCACCCATTCATCAACCTTCTGAAAAGCCGCAGGATCAAACGGATCAAGCGCACCGCCCTCGCGCAGCGCCGCATCCACAGCGCGCCGCCGGTCGGGGCCATCGGGGAACTTCTGCCGCAGGGCAGGCCGTGCTGCCTCCAGCGCCTTGGCCAGCAGCCCCAGCGTGTCAGGCAGCACCCGCTCCAGCCGTAGCCGTACATGCTTCGCCAGTCCGGCAGACGCTCCGCCCGTTCCAATCGCCACCAGCAGCGGATCCCGGTCGAGGATGCTAGGCGTGGTAAAATCGCACAACTCCGGTCGGTCGACGACATTGACCAGCATCCCGGCACAGCGCGCATTAATCGCCGCCACTTCGCAGGCGCGGGCATCATCATAGGCGATGAAGGCGAGCCGCACCCCCTCATCCACCGCGCGGGCGAGGTCATCAACGATCACGCCCCCCGCGCGTTCGACCAGCCGCCGCTTGGGCTCCGCCGCGGGGCCATCGCCCAGCACCAACACGCTCTGCCCAGCGATCTGGTGGAACAGCGGCAGGCTGGCGATCTGGCTCATCGCTGGCTCAGGCGAGCCATTCAGGCACGCGCTCGGCATCCATGATCGCGCCTGCCTCGATCCGGTCGGCGACCACGGCGAACTTGTCGCCATCGACCAGCACCTCGGCCACAAACCCGCGCGAGTTGTAGGACGAGGCCATGGTCGCGCCGTAAGCCCCGGCGGTGCGGAACACGGCGAGGTCTCCTGCTTCCAACCTGTCGCAGTCCCGGCCCATGGCAAAGGTGTCCCCCGTCTCGCAGATCGGGCCGACGATATTGGCGGTCATCTGCGCGCCCGTAGGTTCGACCGCTTCGAAGTGGTGATACGCGCCGTAGAGCGCAGGCCGCGCCAGATCGTTCATCGCCGCATCGACGATCACGAAAGGATCATTGATCCCGCGCTTGACCCGCACCACGCGGGTCAGCAGCACACCCGCGTTGCCCGCGATCACGCGGCCGGGTTCAAAGATCAGCTTCACGCCCCAATCGCGCGTCACCCGCGCCACCATCGCGCCATATTCGGATGGGGGCGGGAGCACTTCGCCCACCCGGTACGGCACGCCGAGCCCGCCGCCCAGATCGACATGGGTGATGACATGGCCCGCGCCGCGCAGCGCCTGCACCAGCGCGCCAAGCTTTTCGAACGCGGTTTCCAGCGGTGCGAGATCAGCAAGCTGGCTGCCGATATGCACCGCCACGCCGCGCAGTTTCACCCCTGGCAGACCAGCGAGCGCGCCGAAAATCTGCCCCGCCTCGCTGATCGGCACGCCGAACTTGTTGTCGGCCTTGCCGGTCGAGATCTTGTCATGCGTTCCCGCATCGACATCGGGGTTGATCCGCAGCGTGCATTGCGCAGTCATGCCCTTGGCAGCGGCAATCGCGGCGAGTTCGATGCCCTCTTCCTCGCTCTCGATATTGAACTGGCCGATCCCGGCGTCGAGCGCGGCGACCATCTCGGCGGCGGTCTTGCCGACGCCTGAGAAGACGATCATGTCCGGCGCTATGCCTGCCGCCAGCGCGCGGCGCATCTCGCCCACGGAGACCACATCCGCGCCCATGCCCTGCTTGCCCAGCACCTTGAGCACAGCGAGGTTGGGGTTTGATTTCACCGCAAAGGCGATCAGCTTGTCCGGCACATCCGCCAGCGCCTCGCGGAACACCCGCGCGTGGCGTTCCAGCGTGGCGCGCGAATAGACATAGACCGGCGTGCCGACCGTCTCGGCGATCAGCGGCAGCGGCACATCTTCGGCGTGCATCACGCCGTCACGATAGGCAAAATGGTCCATGGTCTTCGCTTCTATTCAGGCGGCAGATCGAAGGGATCGTCCTCGCGCTCCTCCGACCGGCGGCGCAATTCGACCGAGCGTTCGGGGGCGGCGAGGGCATCGCGGCGGAGCAGTTCTGCCGCCGTCGGCTTGTCGGGCGCGCCATAGGGCGCATCGGGCAGGGTCGCGCCTTCGGGCGGGGTCAGTGGCGAGACGGTGCCACAGGCCGAAAGCAGGCCCGCAAGGCCCAGTATGGCAAGCTTGCGCATCATTCCTCCATACCCAGCGCAGCGCGCGCACGGGCGACCTGCAAACGGACCTGATCGGGCGCGGTTCCGCCATAGGACGCACGCGCCGCGACCGAGGCATCGACCGATAGCGCCGCATAGACGCTTTCGTCGATCCGCGCATCAATCGCCTTGAGGTCATCGAGCGGCAGGGCGTCGAGCGCAATTCCGCGCTGCTCTGCCAGTTTCACCGCCGCCCCGGTGATGTGATGCGCCTCGCGGAATGGAATGCCGCGCGCCCGCACCAGCCAGTCGGCCAGATCGGTCGCGGTGGCATAGCCGAGTTCGGCAGCGGCGCGCATCCGAGCGGTGTTGAAGGTCGCGCCTGCAATCATCCCGGTCATCGCCGCGATGCTGAGGGCCATCAGCGAGGCGGCCTCGAACACTGGCGGCTTGTCGTCTTGCATGTCCTTGGAATAGGCGAGCGGTAGGCCCTTCATGGTGATCATCAGGCTGGTGAGCGCCCCGATCACTCGCCCGCTATGGCCGCGCACCAGTTCGGCGGCATCGGGGTTCTTTTTCTGCGGCATGATCGACGAGCCGGTCGAGAGGCTGTCGGGTAGGCGGATGAAGCCGAAGGGTTGGCTCGCCCACAGAATCAGTTCCTCGGCCAAGCGCGAAAGGTGCAGGGCAGTAGAGGAACAGCACCAGAGAAATTCGAGCGCGAAATCGCGGTCGGACACGGCGTCGAGCGAGTTTGCCGTCGGCCGGTCGAAACCGAGCGCTGCCGCCGTTGCCTCGCGGTCGATCGGGAAACCGGTCCCGGCCAGCGCCGCAGAACCGAGCGGGCATTCGTTCATCCGCACCCGCGCGTCGGCGAGCCGCGCCCGGTCACGCCGGAACATCTCGTAATAGGCCATCAGGTGGTGGCCGAGCGTCACCGGCTGGGCGGTTTGCAGGTGGGTAAAGCCGGGCATGATGCTGTCCGCGTGCTCCCCCGCGCGGGTGACGAGCGCCCGCTGCAAGGCCGCCAGACCTGCGTCCATCTGCGCGGCGGCATCGCGCACCCACAGGCGGAAATCGGTCGCCACCTGATCATTGCGGCTGCGCGCGGTGTGGAGGCGACCTGCGACCGGGCCGATCAGCTCGGCCAGCCGCGCTTCGGTGGTCATGTGAATGTCTTCGCGATCCCAATCCTCGGGCACGCCATTGGCTTCATATTCGGCGGCGACCGCATCGAGGCCATTGGCGATCACCAGCGCATCGTCAGCCGCGATGATGCCCTGCGCACCGAGCATCGCCACATGCGCTTTGCTGGCGGCGATATCCTGTCGCCACAGCGCCTTGTCGAACGGGATCGAGGCATTGATTTCGCGCATGATCGCGCTAGGGCCGTCAGCGAAGCGCCCGCCCCACATAGCGTTGGTCGCACCCGTATCGGAGCCTGTCATGTCCCGCGCGTCGCTCATTCTGGCACTACCGTTCCTGCTGCTGGCGGGATGCGATAGGGCTGCCGAGGCCCCGGCGCAACCGGTTGCGCAGGGCGAAGCGGCCAAGTCTCCGACAGGTCTGATGACGCGCCAGTTTGCCGGGACTCCGATCCCTGCGATTACGGTCGCCGATCCGACGGGCCAGAGCCTTGATCTGGGCGCGCAGGACGGGCCAGTGCTGCTCAACCTGTGGGCGACCTGGTGCGCGCCCTGCGTCAAGGAAATGCCGCAGCTTGATGCGCTGGCCGCAGAGCTGGACGGCGAGGTGCGCGTCATCACCGTCAGTCAGGACCTGCGCGGGGCCGAGGTGGTGACGCCGTTCTTCGCGCGCGCCGGGCTGAAGCAGCTCGAACCGTGGCTCGATCCCGAAACTGCGCTGTCGGCGCAGTTCACGCCTGAAGGCGCGCTTCCGCTGACGATCCTGTTCGATGCCAGCGGCAAGGAAGTGCTGCGGGTAGCTGGCGGTTACGAGTGGGACAGCCCCGCGGCGGCTGCGCTGATTCGCGAGAGCCTGGCCGCGAAGTAAGTCAGGCGCTCAACCGCTGCGCGATGGCCTGACCCATGCGCAGGGGATCGCCGGGCTTGAGGCCGTCCAGCCATCCGACCCGTCCCGGCTCGAACAGAAGCACCACGGTCGAGCCCAAGTAGAAGCGCCCCATCTCGTCCCCGGCGGCGAATTCATGCGCCTTGCCGGTGAATTCCTCGTGCACGGGGGCTGAGGCATGGGTGCGGAAGGTGTTTGGCCAAACGGTGTCGATCCCCGCGACGATCATCGCGCCGACCATGACGCTGGCGAAATGCCCGTCCGGCCCGTCGAACCGGCACGACAGCCGCTCGTTGCGCGCGAACAAGCGGTCGACCCCGGCGGCGGTCGCGACATTGACCGAGTAGAGGTCGCCCGGAATGTAGCTGGTCGCCTGCAAAGTGCCGGCGGCGGGCATATGGACGCGGTGGTAATCCTTGGGGCTGAGGTAGATGGTCATGAACCGCCCGCCCTCAAACCGCGCTGCCTCTGCGGCGGAGCAGCCGAGGATCTCCGACACGGAGTAATCGCGCCCCTTGGCCTGAATGATCCGCCCGCCACTGATCGGGCCAAGCTGGCTGACAGCGCCATCGGCGGGTGAGAGGATAAACGCCGCGCTATCGGCCAGCGGGCGGGCACCCGCCTTCAGCTCGCGGGTGAAAAAGTCGTTGAAGCTTGCAAATTGCCCGATCCCGCGCGCCGCTTCGCCAAGGTCGACGCCGTAGGCCGCGACAAAGCGGCGGATCAGCCGGTCACGCAGCCACGGCGTCTCGCTCGCGGCAAGGCTCCCGGCGAAGCGCGAGAGGGCGTGTTGCGGCAGGATATGCTGAAGCGCGATGAAGGCTGAGGACATGGCCCCGCGCTACCGGCCTGCGGCGGGCGGCGCAAGCGATGCGGGCTAGAGCGTTGCGGTTTGCCCGCCATCGACCTTGATCGCGCAGCCGGTGATGAAGCTGGCGCGCGGGGACGCGAGGAAGGCGGCGATGTCGCCGAACTCCTCGGGCCGCCCCAGCCGCCCGGCCGGGATTGCCGCAATCGAGCGGGCGGTGATCTGCTCATGCGTCATGCCGCTGCCCGCGGCCATCGCGCTATGGAGGCTGGTGAGCCGGTCGGTGGCGATCTGGCCGGGGAGCAGCAGGTTGACCGTCACACCGTCCGCCGCAACTTCGGCGGCAAGCGTCTTGCACCACGACGCCAGCATCGCCCTGACCGCGTTGGACAGCACGAGGCCGGGGATCGGGGTGATCAGGCTGGTCGAGGCGACCGCGAGAATCCGTCCGAACCCGCGCGCCCGCATGTCGGGCAGAAACGCCTGAGCGAGAGCCAGTTGCGCGTTGAACATCCGGTCCATCACGGCAGCAAAGTCACCCGGTGTGGTGGTCGCCGCCGCTCCGGTGGGCGGGCCGCCTGCGTTGAGGATGAGGATATCGACCGGCTTGCCCGTATCGCGCACGCTGGCGATGATCTGGGCAGGGGCAGCGGGATCGTCGAGATCCGCGACAATGTGCGCAAGCCCCTGCGGCCCATCTGCTGAGCGCGCAACGGTGATCACATCCACGCCTTCATCGGCGAGCGACACGGCAATGGCGCGGCCCAACCCCTTGCTCGCGCCGAGCACGAGAGCAGCCTTGCCGTCGAGTTGCAGATCCATCACCGTTCTCCGTGATTATGGTTTCGGCGCAGATTGGCAGCATTTTCTGCAGTGCGCGCCTGACAGTATGAGCGGGGTAGAGGTGGCGACACCCTTCGCTTGCGCTCGGGAGTTTTCACGCAAAACCATCCCCCGGATGATTTTGTCTGGTGAAAAATGGTGGGCGGTAACGGGCTCGAACCGCTGACCCTCTCGGTGTAAACGAGATGCTCTACCAACTGAGCTAACCGCCCGCGCAGTGCGGATGCGAGCGATTTAGCGGGGAATGGGCGGGGGTCAAGCGGCCTTTGCTGCCTTTGCCCCCGGCCCGCCAAAGATGCTAGAACACCGCCGCAACCGCAGCAGGACGCCGACGGCATGATCATCGAGACGCAGCTCAATGACGGAACCCCGGTGTGCATCCGCCGGGTACGCAAGGATGATGAGCAGCGCATCAAGGACGGGATCGCCCAGCTTTCTCCCCAGTCGCGCTATTTGCGGTTCTTTTCCGGGATGCGCGAGGCGCCGCCGCAAGTGCTGCGCGCGCTGGTGACGGTGGACGGGCATGATCACATCGCCTGGGGCGCGCTGCGCTCCGACCTGCCGGATGCGCCTGCGCTGGGCGTGGTTCATGCCTTCCGTGAGGCGGACGATCCCGGCACGGCGGAATTTTCAGTCGCGGTGGTGGACGAATATCACGGGCGGGGCCTCGCCCGGCTCTTGTGCGCGGTCCTGCTGCTCGATTGCCAGCGCGAGGGGCTCGGCCATCTGTCAGTCAATATCCTGCCGGAAAACCGCCCGGCGCTGACGCTGGCCCGCTCGCTCGGGGCGGAGGGGACGGGGTACGAGGCGGGGATCACGCAGCTCGAAATCGACATTGGCGAAGCGCTCGCGTCGCTGCGGGCGGAGAGCGATGTGCCGGGGCTGGCGGCCGTGTTCGACCAGTTCAATGCTTCCACCGCGGACTGACAGGCTCTAGGGGCGAGCCCATGAAACCCCCACGCATCCTCGTACTTGGCACTGGCGGCACGATCGCCGGCGCAGGCAGCGGCGCCACCGGCGCGGCCTATCGCCCCGGCGGGCTGGCGCTGGAAACCCTGATCGCGCACCTCGATGCGCTGGGGCTGGCGGCGGAGCTGATGCCGCAGGATGTAGCCCGGATCGGCTCGCAGGATATTGGCTGGACGGAGTGGCAGGCGCTTCATGCGGCTTGCGAGAGCGCGCTTGCCGATCCCGCGGTCGATGCCGTGATTATCACCCACGGCACGGATACGGCGGAGGAGACCGGCTTCCTCCTCGATCTCACACTGCCGAGCCCCAAGCCAATCGTGCTGGTCGGCGCGATGCGGCCAGCGGACGCGGTGGGCGCTGACGGGATGCGCAACTTTGCCAATGCAGTGAAGGTGGCGAGCGCTCCGGCGGCGAGCGGCCGCGGGGTCATGCTGGTGATGGGCGATGCTGTGCTGGCCGCACGTGATGCGCGTAAGGCTGCGACCTCGGCAATCGACGCGTTCCGCAGTTTCCCCAGAGGGCCGTTGGCGCGTGTGACGCCCGCCAGCCTCGACTGGTTCGGCCCACCGCACCGGGCGGGGGAGGGCGCACGCTATGCCTTCCCGCAGGCCTTGCCACGCGTGGCGATCCTGACCGCTGGCGCAGGCATGGACGAACAGCCGGTCGAAGCCTTGCTCGGCATCGGGTGCAAGGGCGTGGTGCTCGCCGGCATGGGGCAGGGCAACGCGCCTGCGAGCGTGATCGCCGCGCTGTCCGAGGCAGCGGCGCGCGGTGTGCCGGTGGTGCGATCCAGCCGGGTCGATGAAGGCATCGTCGATCGCAATGTCGAGGTTGATGACGACGCGCTGGGGTTGGCGGCGGCACGCGCGCTCGGCCCCGCCAAAGCGCGGATGCTGCTGATGGTGCTGATCGCCAACGGGATCACCGATGCCGCAGGTGTGCAGGCGGCGTTCGACGCGGCGTGAGCAGTGCGTGGCGGGATGCGTCACCTCTTCCTTACAAATTCCAAATAGATGCGCTAACCCTCCAGCGCGAAACCGGGCGGCACATTCCACCCGCCATAAATAAGTGAGCTTCCCCATGTTCGACGAACCCGGTTTCTCAGACGATGCCGAATTTGATCCGGCTGCCATCATGCTCGAAACCTTCGTGTATTGCAGTCTTGCCGCCGAGAGCGTGGATGCTGACGAGGTCAGCCGACTGGTCGCGTTCTCACAAAAGCGCAATGTTGCACGCGGGATTACCGGCGTGCTGGTTTTCGGCAGCGGGGTGTTCTTCCAATGGATCGAAGGGCCTCCCGCCGAGGTGCGGACCCTGATCGCCAACCTGCATGGCGATACGCGGCATCATGACATCGTCACGCTCGATCGGAGCGTTGAGGTGCGTGAACGCTTGTACCCGCATTGGGAGATGGAGCCGGTCGAGCCGGACGACCTGCGCGAAGTGCTGGAAGAGGCACTCGAGAGCGCCGAGGATGACAGCAGCATTGCGGCACTGAACCGCATTCTGGGACACCTGGCTTCAGGGCCGCTGTCCACGATTGGGCGCAGTTAAACAGTCGTCATCGCTTAACAGTCAGCGCCCATCCGAAGCTGGCGGGGAGGGGCGTGTTGGCGCGCGTTCGCTGGCGCACCACTCCCCCTTCCCACGCAGCCGGAAACCTCTCACCCCCAGGGCGTAACCAGATACTTTTCGCCGGTCTTCATCTGGCGGTAATCGCAGATCGCGGCCTTCTCCAGCATCCCTTCCAGCGTCACCTTCGCTTTGTAATGCGAAGCAAAGGTTGTGGTGAGGTTGGCCTGAACTCGCTGGCGCATCCGCACCACAGTTTCCATGCCGGCGCGCTGCAAGAACGGCGTGAGCAGCCATCCGGCGATGCTCCACTGGAGGCCGTAGGACGGCGTCAGGATCGTCGGCGCGAGGTCGAGGCGGCCGTAGATGTACATCTTTTTCTGCTGGTTCGAACCATAGCGGGAGAACTCGCCCATCTGGGACGCGGCGACTTGCTCCATCGCCTTCAGCACGCCGTCAGATGCCTGCCCGCCGCCAATCGGATCGAAGCCGAGGAAGGCGCCGGTTTCGGCAATCGCGGCGCGCAGGTCAGCCATGTAGGTGGGGGCGGACGAGTTCACGACATAGGTCGCGCCCTGCGACTTCAGCAGTTCGACATGCTCATCCTTGCGGACGATGTTAACCAGCTTCATCCCGTCTTCCACGCAAATGCGGTTGAGCATCTGGCCGAGGTTCGAGGCGGCAGCCAGATGGATGATCGCCGAATGGCCTTCCATCTTCGCGGTCTCGACAAAGCCCAATGCGGTCATCGGGTTGACGAAGCTCGACGCGCCGGTTTCGGACGAATGATCTCCCAGCGGAATGCACATCATCGCATCGGCGATTGCGTACTGGCTGAAGGCATTGCCCGGCACGCAGGCGACCCGCTGGCCCATCAGCGCCTTGGCTATGTCGCTGTCACCCGTGGCAATGACGGTGCCCGCACCTTCGTTGCCCGCAGGCAGGCGCTGACCATGGCGGCCCTTGTTGCCGGTCAGGAACGGCTCGGGCATGGTCGCAACGACCTTGCCGGGGGTGTATTCCGCAGTCTCGAAATCGGCCGCGCTGGTCAGGATCGCGAGGTCCGAGGGGTTGATCGGCGCGGCCTCCATCTTGACCAGCACCTGATTACCGGTGGGCGCGGGGAAGGTACTTTCCGCCACTTCCAGCGTCAGCTTGCCGTCGGCCGTGAGGGTGGTGAAGAGCTGCTTTCCGGTGGTCATGTTATCGTCTCCCTAATTGCCCGAAGGCCTAGGCATTCAAGTTGCGCATGGCAACCGGGTTGCTGGCAGGAACAGACGGTCAGAGATCGGGATAGGTCGCCGCGACGAAATACAGCCCGTGCGGCGGTGCGTTGAGCCCTAAAGCACCCCGGTCGCGCGCAGCCAAAGCCTCGGCCATGCGCGTCTCAGGCCATGTGCCAGCCCCCACCAGCTTGAGGCACCCGACCATCGAGCGCACCTGATGATGGAGAAAGCTGCGCGCGGCGGCGTGGATGTGGATTTCCTCGCCGACTTTCTCCACGTCCAGCAAGTCCAGCGACTTGACCGGATCGGCAGCCTGACAATGGACCGAGCGGAAGGTGGTGAAATCGTGATGCCCCACCAGCGCTTGGGCCGCTCGGTGCATCGCGTCTGTGTCAAGCGGCTGGGCGACATGCCACGCCCGATCGCGCTGGAGGGTCAGCGGCGCGCGGCGGTTGGCAATCCGGTACAGATAGCGCCGCCCGGTGCAGGAAAAGCGCGCGTGCCAATCATCTGGAACGACCTCGCAAGCGGTCACTGCGACGGGATCGGGCCGCACTTGCGCGTTGATCGCAGCCATCAGCCGGAACGGATCGAAGGGCTTTTCAATGTCCACATGACTCCGCATCGCCAGCGCGTGCACGCCTGCATCAGTGCGTCCGGCGGAGTGGAGGGTGACGGTTTCGCCGGTGATCCGGTGCAGCGCATCCTCGATGCTTTGCTGCACGCTCGGCCCATGGGACTGGCGTTGCAGCCCGAAAAACGGCGTGCCGTCGAATTCGAGAGTGAGGGCGAAGCGGGTCAAGTGAGGATCGTCCCCGCCGCCACCGGCCGCCCGCGCAGGAATTCGCCGCGTTCCATCGCCGGCTTGCCTGCGCGCTGGAGCCTTAGCGGGCGGATAGCGCCTTGGTCGCACCCGATGGTGAAATCATCGTCGAGCACCTCGCCCAATTGTGCGCTCCCGCGCAGGCGGGAGCCTTCCTCGTCGGGCACGAGGTCCCCGCCTGCGCGGGGATTCGCCAAGGTTTCAGCCAGCAGCAGCTTCACCCGCTCGCCCTCCAGCTCAAACCAAGCACCGGGGAAGGGGGCGAGGCCGCGCACGGTGCGTTCAATCACGTCAGCCGGCGCGCTCCAATCGATCTTCGCTTCGGCCTTATCGATCTTGGGCGCGTAGATCGCCGCTGCGTCGTCCTGCACTTGCGGAGGGAAGGCGGCGAGGTCAGCCAACACCTCCACCATCGCCGCTGCGCCCATCGCGCCCAATTCGTCGAACAACTCGCCCGTCGTCTTGCGCCCGACCGGCACGGCGACCTTGTGCAGCATCGGCCCGGTATCGAGACCCGCTTCCATCTGCATGATGGTAACGCCCGTCTCGGCATCCCCCGCCATCACCGCGCGGTGGATCGGCGCGGCCCCGCGCCAGCGCGGCAGCAGCGACGCATGGATATTGAGGCAGCCATGCTTCGGCGCATCGAGCACCGCCTGCGGCAGGATCAACCCATAAGCTGCAACCACCGCCACATCAGCGCCCAACGCCGCGAACTCCGCCTGCGCCTCTGCATTCCGCAGCGACACGGGCGAACGCACCGGCACTCCCAAAGCCTCCGCCGCGACTTGCACCGGCGAGGGGCTGAGCTGCTTCCCGCGGCCCGCCGGACGCGGCGGCTGGGTATAAACGCACGCGATCTCGTGCCCCGCTGCATGGAGCGCGCGCAGGGCCGGAACCGCGAAATCGGGCGTCCCCATGAAGATGATGCGCATAAGCGTGCCCCGCAGCCTTTGTTAAGCGAAGCGCAGCCCCTATCTCTCCCCCCATGGCATCGCAAGAGATCGAGGCGCTGAGTTCCGCGCTCGCCCGGCTGCCGGGCCTGGGTCCGCGTTCCGCGCGGCGGGCGGTGCTGTGGCTAGTCAAGCACCGCGAAAGCGCGCTCCCCGCCTTGCTCGAAGCGCTGGCGGGCGTCGCCGAAACGCTGGTCGAATGCCAGACCTGCGGCAATGTCGACACGTCCGACCCCTGCGCCATCTGCACCGACCCGCGCCGCGACGGGCGCGCGCTGTGCGTGGTGGAGGAAGTGTCGGACGTCTGGGCGCTCGACCGCGCGCGGCTGTTTCCCGGGCGCTACCATGTCCTGGGCGGCAGGCTATCGGCACTCGACGGCATCGCGCCGGAAAACCTCAACATCGCCAGCCTACTCGCCCGCGTCGAAAGCGGCGGGATCGACGAGGTGGTGCTCGCCATGAACGCCACATTGGAAGGCCAGACCACCGCGCATTATATCGCCGAGCGGCTTGAAGCCTTCCCTCTGCGCGTCACCCAGCTTGCCCACGGCTTGCCGGTGGGAGGAGAGCTCGATTACCTCGACGAAGGCACCCTGGCGCAGGCGCTCCGGGCGCGGCGTCCGGTGTGACGAAGGTGTGAGCTCCCGCGAAGGCGGGAGCCTCCCGCCGATCGGCACGAGATCCCCGCCTGCGCGGGGACGCACTTGAGATTTGTGCGATCGCGCACTAGATCGCCAAAATGGCTATCCGCGAAATCCTTGAAGTGCCGGACCCCCGGCTGAAGATCATCTCGGCTCCGGTTGAACCGCAAGAGTTCAATGCCGAGCTGCGCACGCTGGTCGAAGACATGTTCGAGACCATGTATGACGCCCCCGGCATCGGTCTGGCCGCGATCCAGGTCGGCGTGCCCAAGCGGGTGCTGGTGATCGATCTCCAGCCCGAAGACCCGGACGCTGAGCCGGTGGAATGCAGCCACGATGGCCATTCGCACACGCACCCCGCGACCAAGAACGACCCGCGCGTGTTCATCAATCCGGTGATCCTTGATCCGGCCGAGGAAGTGTCGACCTATCAGGAAGGCTGCCTCTCGGTCCCCGAGATCTACGCCGACGTTGATCGCCCGGCGACCTGCACGGTGCGTTATCAGGACTTGGACGGCAACACCCACGAGGAACACCTCACCGGCCTGATGGCGACCTGTTTGCAGCACGAGATGGACCACTTGGAAGGCATCCTGTTCATCGACCACCTGTCGCGGTTGAAAAAGGCGATGGTGCTGAAGAAGCTCGAGAAAATTCGGCGGGCAGCGTAGCTTGTTTTTGCCGTCTCGCGAGATTTAAGGACGCGTTGGAGGGAATGAAATTTTTCTCCACACCCACTTGCGTATTCGCTTTGTTCCGGTAGATTTCCAACATCCCGAAACCGGGCAATAGGGATGTGGAGATTCGCTCCGCTGTGGCGCTCACTCGGTAGGAAGTTCTTAGTCTTTTGCGGGAAGCGTAGTCCTCGTCCTTGCGATGAGTAACGCGTCACACTGCACATGGCTTCCTAGACGACTTGGGGACCACTAACGCCCCTACACAGGAGAAGCGGCCATGAGGCTGTATTCACTGTGTTGGCTGGATGATCTGGTACATTGGCTCATTGTCGAGCCAAACGGCCAGATTGTGTCGTCTTCGCCTTGCGGCTTCGCAATGGAAGAAGAGGCAATCGCTGACGTTAGTTGGCGCGTCTAGGGTACCAACACCTTGTCGCCGGCGGAGAAATCCGTCGGCGGCTTGGGAAGCGATGCAAATCATGGAATCCTCAGTACTTTCTCTCGGTGCACTTATTGTCGGCGCCGCGCTCGGCTGGTTCCTTGCCTCGCGCCCGCTCGCCGATCTACGCGCGCGCCTCACTTCGGCGGAGGCCAGCGGGGCCGAGGGGGAGGCCAAGTTTGCCCGCGCCATTGCCGAGCTGGGCGAAGCGCGGATCGAGGTCGCCGGGCTGAAGGAGCGGGCGGGGCAGGCGGATGGCTTGCTGACGCGGCTCGATGCCGTGCAGGCCGACCGTGCGGCGCTGGCGGAACGCCTCGCCGCTCTGGAAAGCGCTGCGGCCGAGCGTGAGAAGGCTTTTGCCGAACAGAAGGCCGGCCTGCTCGCCGCGCAGGAGAGCCTGCGCAAGGAGTTCGAAAACGCCGGCAGCCGGGTGCTGGAACAGGCGCAGAAGGCCTTTCTGGAACGCGCCGATGCCCGCTTCCGCCAGTCCGAAGAGGCGGGCGAGGCCAAGCTCAAGGCGCTGCTGTCTCCGGTGGGCGAACGGCTGGCGAGTTACGAAAAACAGGTCGCTGAACTGGAAGCCAAACGCACCGATGCCTTCGGACAGCTGACCGGCGTGATCCAGTCGATGCGCGAAGGGCAGGAGGAAATCCGCAAGGAGGCCCGCAGGCTCGGTAATTCCCTCACCAACGCCCCCAAGGCGCGCGGGCGCTGGGGTGAGCGGGCGCTGCAAAACGTACTCGAACAATGCGGGCTGGCCGAACATACCGATTTCCACCTCGAACAATCGCTGGACACCGAGGAGGGCCGCCTCCGCCCCGATGCGATCGTCAATGTGCCGGGGCAGAAGAAGCTGGTGATCGACGCCAAGGTGTCCTTGAACGCCTATCAGGCTGCCTTCGAGGCGGATGATGAGGGCGAGCGCAAGCGCCACCTTGATCTCCACGCCAAGTCGATGCGGGGCCACGTCCAGACGCTCGGATCGAAAAGCTACCAGAGCCAGTTCGACGATGCGCCGGATTACGTGGTGATGTTTGTGCCGGGCGAACACTTCGTCGCCGCCGCGCTCGAACATGATCCCGAGCTGTGGGACTTCGCCTTCCGCAACAAGGTGCTGCTGGCAACCCCCACCAACCTCGTCGCGATTGCCCGCACCGTCGCGCAGGTGTGGCGGCAGGACAAGATGGCGAGCGAAGCGGCGGAAATTGGCCGGATGGGCGCGGAGCTTTATGACCGTCTCGCCACCGCTGCCGAGCACCTCAAGCGCGTCGGTGGCGGGCTTGAGAGCGCGGTCAACAATTACAACAAGTTTGTCGGTAGCTTTGAACGCAATGTCCTGTCCTCCGGGCGACGGCTCGCGGAGAAGGGGGTCGAGATCGGCAAGCGCGAGATTGAAGCGGTGTCGCTGGTAGAAAGCGCGCCGCGCTATAATGCGGCTGATGGCGATGCGGTGGAGGCTGAGTACCCGGCGCTGGAGCCGCGCAAGGACGCTGCGGAATAGCGCAGCCGTGCGTAGAGCCTTTCCGGGCGACTGAGGCCGACCTTTCCTACAGCTATGGCTGGCGCCATGATTCCGTCGGCCCTTTGACATCGTCCGAACCCCACCGCCAGGAGCGCGGCTCCGCGCGTCAGCTCTGCTCGTCAGTGCGCCCCCCCCCCGGAGTTCACAATGTGTCAATTTCGTTTTTCAGGAACAAGGCGCTGAATATAATACTAAAATAACCGGAAGACGCGCTTGACACCCTGTCAACTTTGTCAACTTCAGGGCTCCAACCCCGCCAGCACCTCGTAAGCCAGCACTGCGCCTGCCACCGCCGCATTGAGGCTGTCGGCTCGCCCGCGCATTGGCATCGTGACCCGCAAATCACATTCCGCCTCGTATTCCTCGGGCAGGCCCTGCGATTCGTTGCCGACCAGAATGAAGCACGGCGCAGCGTAGGACGCGCCGCGATAGGGCACCGCATCGCGCAAACTCGCCGCAACCAACTGGCCCCCTCCCGCCCGCAGCCACGGCAGAAACTCGTCCCACCGCGCCTGCGCCACGCCTACTGTGAACACCGCCCCCATGCTCGCCCGGACGGCTTCGGCACTGAAGGGATCGGCGCAGTCGTCGATCAGGATTAAGCCGCCTGCGCCCACCGCGTCGCAGGTGCGCAGCATCGTGCCGAGGTTGCCTGGATCGCGGAGCGCTTGCGCCGCCAGCCAGATCGGCGCGGAGCTGCGGTCGAGCGACGCCAGCGAGGTGTCCCATTCGTCGAACACCCCCGCGACGCTCTGGGCATTGTCCTTGCCGGTGATCTTGGAGAGGATGTCGGGCGTGGTTTCGATCACCTCGCCGCCCGCCGCCATTACGTCAGCCTCCAGCCGCGCCAGCAGCGCGTGTTCGCGCCCCTCGGCCATCACCAGCGTCTGCGGCACCCGGCCCGAAGCGCGTGCGTCCTCAATCAGCCGCAGTCCTTCGACCAGGAACTGGCCCGCGCGTTTGCGATGCTTCTTGTCGCGTAAGGACCGCAGATATTTGACGGTCGGATTGGAGAAACCGGTGATGTGCTTGCGCATGATGGAAGCGCTAATCTTCCCCGAAGCCGCCCGCAACCAGCGCGATCAGATCGGCCAGCACCGCCTCGGCATTCTCACCCTCGACCGCGACTTCGACCGTGTCGCCCTTGGCCGCGCCCAGCATCATCAACCCGAGGATCGATCCGCCCGCCGCGCTGTGCGGGGCCTTGGTAACGGTCACCTTTACGCCATCAGGCAAGGTTGCGACCGCGCCGACAAACTTCGCGCTCGCCCGGGCGTGCAGGCCCCGGCGGTTAACGATGGTGACGCTTTGCCGTGCTTCCCCCACGCAGCGAGCCTTCAGGCCTTGGCCCGCGCAGGGGCGGTGTCCTGCCCCAGCAATTCGCTGGCGATGGTGATGTAATTGCGCCCGGCGGTCTGCGCAGCGTGGACCGCAGCGGTGACATCCATCGCCTTGCGCGCACCGGCGAGGCGGATCAGCATCGGCAGGTTGATGCCCGCGATGACCTCGACATGCCCGGCATCAAGCAGCGAGATCGCCAGATTCGACGGCGTGCCGCCGAACAGGTCGGTAAGGATGATGACGCCCTTGCCATTGTCGACCGAAGTGATCGCGTCCGCGATGTCGGCGCGGCGCTGCTCCATATCGTCATGCGGGCCGATGCAGACCGTGACGATCCCTTCTTGCGGGCCGACCACGTGCTCCATTGCCTCAACAAACTGGTCCGCGAGGCGGCCATGGGTTACCAGGATCAAGCCGATCATGCGTGAATAGGGGTCCGTTAACTGCCCACCAAGGGGGCTGCCTTACGCGTTTCTACCTTAACCGACAATGCGTGCGGGGTGCATCGCGGCGGATTCTACCGTGCCGGGTCTTAGCGGCGATCCCGTTCAATGGTATCGGCCGCACGTGAGCCCAGATTGCGGTGCCGGACAGTGGGCGAAAACCCGGCGGTGCGCAAGGCCTGAGCCATCCGCTCGGTGGTGAAGACCGATCGGTGTCTCCCGCCGGTACAGCCGAAGGCGATATGGACATAGGGTTTGCCCTGACGGGCATAGCGCGGAAGCAGCATCAGTAAGAGGCCGCGGATGCGGTCGAACGCCTCGGCAAAGGCGGGGTCACGCTCGATATGCTCACCCACGGCGGCGTCCTGCCCGGTCTGTTCGCGCAGCTCCGGCACCCAGTGCGGATTGTCCAGAAAGCGCATGTCGAACACCAGATCGGCCAGCGGCGGCATCCCGCGGGCAAAGCCGAAGCTTGACAGGGTTATCGTCACGCCCGCTTCTTCGCTGGCCGGATCGAACAATTCGCGGATGCGGGTTTGCAGATCATTGCTGGTCATCGCCGTGGTGTCGATCATCACCTCAGCCCAGCGGCGCAGGGGTTCGAGCAATTCGCGCTCGGCGGCGATGCCTTCCTGCACCGGGCGGCCATCGGCCATCGGGTGACGGCGGCGGGTTTCATTGAAACGGCGTTCAAGCTCGCCCCCGGCGCAGTCGAGGAACAGGAAGGTGAGCGCGATGTCGGGCCGGGCGGCGAGATCTTTGACCAGCGCGATGATGTCGGCCGGCACAAAGCCACGCGTGCGCGAATCGAACCCGATGGCGAGCGGCCCGCGTGCTTCGTCCGGCATTGTCACCAGCCGCTTGAGCATCCGAACCGGGAAGTTGTCGATCGTCTCCCAGCCGAGATCTTCCAGTACCGCCAGCGTGGTGGATTTGCCTGCGCCGGCAAGGCCAGTGACCAGCAGCAGCTGGCGCTGGGAAGGAGGGTTTTCAGGCTCGCTCATGCGCAGTCATCTGGCGCGTCTGGACGGCAAAGGGAAGCGGGTTTGATATCGAGGCCATGCATGGCGAGCGCCCATTCGGCGCGCGGGGCGGGGGCGATGCTACCGGGATCGAAGGCCAGCACAGGCACCGCGATCCCGTTGATGACACGCCGGGGGAGCGGTGTTTCGGGCAGACGCTCCGGCGTGGGTCCTCCAAGGGTGAGGATCAGCGCAACCGGCGCGGGCGGGGCGACGGGGAGGGTGACAAGGCCCACCCCGCGCACTTCCAGCAGCCCGCCAATATGCGGCGGCGGGTTGGCGATCAACACGCTGCCTTTCACTGTCAGCGTCACGCCATCATCACCAATCAGCCCCGCGCCGCGATCCAGCAGCGCCAGTGCTAGGCTTGATTTGCCGCTGCCTGACGGGCCTTCGATCAGCAGCGCGCGGCCACCGATCACGACCGCGCTCGCCTGCATCACGACCTCGCTCATGCCGATGGCAGACGCAGCCGCAGGCACGCACCGGGCGCGCCGTCGGGGCGGGCATCGGCGCTGAGCGTGCCGTCATGCGCCTCGGCAATCGCGCGGCCGATGGCGAGGCCGAGGCCGGAGTGATTGCCGAAGCTTTCGCCTTCCGGCCGGTCGGAATGGAAGCGCCGGAACACCGCCTCGCGCGCGTCGGCCGCAATGCCGGGACCCTCGTCGCAGACCTCGGTGACGCTCTGGCCCCCGGTTCGGCGGATCGACACGCTCACCACGCCGTCTGCGGGTGAGAAGGACACGGCGTTGTCGATCAGGTTTTCGGCCACGCGTTCCAGCTGAGTCGGCACGCCCATCACGATGTGGCTGCCGGGTGCTGCGTCGAGCACGATCCGCCGCCCGCCGTTCATTCCGCGATCCTCACGGCTGCGGATCAGGTTCACGAACAATTCGGCCAGATCGACCCGTTCCAGCGTCGCGCGGCTGATTTCCGCGTCGACCCGGCTGGCGGCGGCGATTTCGGTGACGAGGCGGTCGATCCGGCGCACGTCATGGGTGGCAATCTGGATTAGTTCGGACCGCAGCTCCGGGTCTTCCACGCGCGGCAGGGTGTCGATCGCGCTGCGCAGCGATGCGAGCGGGTTCTTGATCTCATGCGCCACGTCCGCCGCGAAGGTATCGACCGCGTCGATCCGCTGCCTGAGCGCGCCGGTCATGTCCGATACCGCGCGGGCGAGCAGCCCGATCTCGTCGCTGCGCTGAGGCAGGCGCGGCACTTCGACTTCGCGGTCGCGGCCCTGCCTCACCCGCACCGCCGCGCGCGCCAGCAGCCGCAGGGGGGTGACGATGGTGCGTGCCAGAAACAGCGAGAGTAGCGCCGAGGCCGCCAGCAGCAGCACCATCGCAAAGCCCAGCGTGGTGCGCGCCGCGCGCACGCTTTCGGTGATGTCGACCGCGTTGCGCACTGTCAGCAGCGTCGCGCCTTGCAGCCCGACCGGCACGGCGGCGGTGATCACCGGCGTGCCATCGCTCCAGTCATAGAGCCTGACCTGCGACAGCCCCAGCTCGCGCGCGCGGGCGAGTTCGGGCCAGGCGTCCGCCTCCTGCGCCTCGGGCTCGATATAGTCCTGCACCGCTTCGGCGCTGACGATGGTGTCGACTGTGCGGTCAAGCCAGCGGGAGAAACGTTGCTCCCAATCGTCATCACTGATGTCGTTGAACCGGAAGGACGGCTCGGCCAGTGCGAAGCTGTCTGCGGTCAGCGCGCCTTTGGCATCGAACATCCGCAGCCGCATTCGCTGTTCCTTGCCGATCTGGACCAGCAGCGCTTCCTGCCGTTCGCGGGTGGCGCCTGCCAGAGCCTCTGCGGTGATCTGCGCTTCGATGCGGGCGAGCTTGAACCGCTCGTTGATCAGCTGCGTGCGGTACGAATCGAGATAAAGCAGCCCACCGCCCATGATCAGCAGCGGCAGGATGTTGACCGCCAGAATGCGGCCCGTCAGCGCGAACCGCCCGGTTGCGGTCAATTGTTCACCGCTTGCGCCTTTAGCCATCAGTGAAGCTGTAGCCCGCGCCGTAGAGCGTTTCGATGCCATCGAAGGTGGGATCGACCAGGCGGAACTTGCGCCGCATCCGCTTGATATGGCTGTCGACTGTGCGGTCATCGACGAAGACGTCGTCAGGATAGGCCGCGTCCATCAACTGGTTGCGGCTCTTGATCACGCCGGGGCGGATCGCGAGTGCTTCGAGGATCAGGAATTCGGTCACGGTGAGGCTGACGGTCTCGCCATCCCACATCACCTGATGACGCGCCGGGTCCATGAACAGGCGGCCGCGGTTGAGCGTCGCGGGTGCAGGCTCGGGCGTAGCGGCGGGGCTGGCGCCTGCTACGAGCGGTTCGGCCCGGCGCAGGATCGCGCGGATGCGGGCGATGAGGAGGCGCAGGCTGAACGGCTTGGCGATGTAATCATCCGCGCCCAGTTGCAGCCCCGCCTCCTCATCGCTTTCATCATCCTTGCTGGTGAGGAAAATCACCGGCAGCGGCGAATGGGCGCGCAGGCGGCGCAACAGCTCCATGCCGTCCATCTTGGGCATCTTGATATCGAACACGGCCAAGTCCGGCGGATTGTCGAGCAGCGCCTTCAGCGCAGTCTCGCCATCGGAATAGAGCCGCGTGGCAAAGCCTTCAGCCTGCAACGCAATCGCCACCGTGGTGAGGATGTTGCGATCATCATCGACCAGCGCGATCTGGAGCTTGCGGGCATCCGCGCTGACGGGGTCGGTGGCCGCGGGCACGGGGGGCTGTTCGGTGGTGCTGTCGGACATGGCGTCTATCCTCTCTGCCCCTGCGATTGCATGGACGGAGGGGTAGCGCCAAGCTGCGCCAATCGCAATGCTGGCGCGGGGCGGCGGTAACATACGAGCGGGAAAGCCGCATTTGACCGCTCCCCAAATTTGCTATGGCGCAGCGCGTTTGACGCCAAGAGGTGTGGCAACTAAGGCACCGAGTAAGGGATCGAACGGCTGATTACGCGGAACTCCGCCCGTAGTTGCATACGTATGCGCAGATGCTAATGGGCAGGCGCGTTGGATGTGACGAACGGGCGAGGGGATTCGCTGGGATCAGCCGGTCCGTCACCTGCCGAACATGACCTTGCTGCTGTCCTGCCCAGGAGACGAATGTTGACCTCGCTCGCAACCCCGTTGGCCGCCCAGAATCTCCACACCGGCGCCACGCTTCACGCCAACCTCGGCACCGCCGCTCTGGTCGAGCACGCGCTGGCCAAGGGTGAGGGCAAGTTGACCAAGCATGGCGCGTTGCTGGTGGAGACCGGCAAGTTCACCGGGCGCAGTGTGAAGGACAAGTATATCGTCCGCGATCACACCACGCAGGACACCATCAACTGGGGCCCGATCAACCAGCCGATGAGCCCGGAACATTTCGCCGCGCTGAAGGCCGATTTTCTCAAGGAACTCGAAGGCTCGGATGAACTCTACGTCGCCGATCTGTTCGGTGGTTCGCAGCCCGAATACCGCGTCAACGTGCGCGTCATGACCCAGATGGCCTGGCACAGCCTGTTCGTCCGCACCCTGCTGGTGCGTCCCTCGGCGGAAGAAGTGGCAAGCTTCGTCCCCGAATACACCATCATCAACCTGCCCAGCTTCAAGGCGAACCCGGAACGTCACGGCTGTCGCAGCGATACCGTGATCGCGGTGAGCTTCACCGAAAAGCTGATCCTCATCGGCAACACCGAATATTCGGGCGAGATGAAGAAGGGCGTGTTCGGCCTCCTCAACTATCTCCTGCCCGCGCAGGGTGTGATGCCGATGCACTGCTCGGCCAATATCGGCGCGGACGGCAAGAGTGCGATTTTCTTCGGCCTGTCGGGCACCGGCAAGACCACGCTGTCGGCTGACGCAAGCCGCACCCTGATTGGCGATGACGAGCATGGCTGGTCGGACACTGCGGTCTTCAACTTCGAAGGCGGCTGCTACGCCAAGATGATCAACCTTTCGGCCGAGGGCGAGCCGGAGATCTACGCCACCACCCAGATGTTCGGCACGATCCTCGAAAATGTGGCGATGGATGAAGACACGCGCGAGCTCGACTTCACGGATTCGTCGAAGACCGAGAACACGCGCGGCGCTTACCCCATCGAGTTCATCCCGAACACGAGCGAGAAGAACCTCGGCCCGGCGCCGTCTAACGTGATCATGCTGACCGCCGATGCCTTTGGCGTGCTGCCTCCGATCGCGCGGCTGACTGCGGACCAGGCGATGTATTACTTCCTCTCGGGCTACACCGCCAAGGTTGCCGGGACCGAGATTGGCGTGACCGAGCCGGAAGCCACCTTCTCGACCTGCTTCGGCGCAGCCTTCATGCCGCGTCACCCGAGCGTTTACGGCAATCTGCTGAAGGAGCGGATCGCCAAGGGCGGGCCGAATGGCAAGGTTGAATGCTGGCTGGTCAACACTGGCTGGACCGGGGGCAAGTACGGCACTGGCTCGCGGATGCCGATCAAGGCGACCCGCGCGCTGCTCAACGCCGTGCTCGATGGCAAGATGGACGGGGTGGAATTCCGCAAGGACCCCAATTTCGGCTTCGACGTGCCGATGCATGTGCCAGTGCTGGCCGAAGCTGGGATTGATCAGACCATCCTCGACCCGCGCAGCACCTGGGCTGACGCCGCCGAGTATGATGCGACCGCCAAGAAGCTGGTGCAGCTGTTCATCGACAATTTCGCCCAGTTCGAAGCCCATGTCGATGAAGGCGTGCTGCAAGCCGCCCCGGCGCCCGTCGCCGCCTGAGCACGCACTACCTGTTGGAGAGGGAGAAGCCCCGCCCGGCGTAAGATCGGAGCGGGGCTTTTTCATTGAATTGCCGCGCAGTTGGCGCACTGTCACCACACGTGCGACTCGGAGGAAAAACGACATGAGCATTCTCGACGGCATTCTGAAGAACATCGGCGGCGCGCCGGACGATGTGGTGAACCTCGCAGCCAAGATCGGGATTGATCCGGCGATGGCCGAACAAGCGATCGCGGCGCTGGGCAAGACCCATCAGCTCGATGGCGATACGGTGACGTTGGCGGCGGAGAAGACCGGCCTCAGCCCCGACATCCTCAACCAGATCGTCGCCGCTGTTGGCGGTGAAGGCTCGCTGAGCAACTTCGCCTCGATCCTCGACCGTGATGGCGACGGCAACCCGATGGACGACATCATGGACATGGCCAAGGGCCTGCTGGGCGGCAAGAGCTGATCTAGCGCTGAACGCAAGGGAAGCGCAGCGGTGCGGGGCTGGCGTTCAATCGGCGTCGCCCCCTTCGCCGCCTCCCGCGCCTTCGCCGCCGTCTTCGGCATCATCGAACGCCAATCCGGCGACCGAAATCTTCTGCCCATCGGGCACCGCTGCTAGCCGGTCGATCAGCATCCGTGCCGCAGCCGCGCGTTTGCCACCATGCGGATCGGCCGCCACAGGCGCGAGCATGAAGCGCGCGACTGAATTTTCACCTTCCGAAGCCTTGAGCAGAGCCACCTCGATCGCAAGCATCTGGTCAAATGGCGCTAGCTCGCTCGCCCTTTCGAGCGCGTGACGGGCACCGTCTGGAGGCGCAACGCCGCGCTTGGTGTAGCTGCGGTAGTAGTGGATCAGCGGCTGGGTGTGATCGGATTCAATCGCGTTCAACGCCTCGAACGGGCGCATCGCTGCAGCGAAGGCTGAGCCCTTGTCATCGGCCACTTCGGCCTTGCGGAACAGCGCATAGCCTTTCTGGACATAGGCATCGAGCATCATGCGGTCAGCGGCCAGGGCGGCATCGGCAGCCGCGATGGCCGCATCGTCATTGCCGGCGTCGTACTCCGCCTCGGCCAGCGCGGCCAGCACCGCCGCATCGCCGGGGAAGCGAGCAGCAATCTCGCGCGCCTTGATCACGAGGCCGGCGGCTTGGTCTTTATTGACCCCGCGTTCCGAGCGCATGATCACAGGCATCATAGCGGTATGGCCTTGGCTGATCGGAGCGACCTTCACGGCACCGGTCCGGATGCTCTCAGCCGCAAACCGCATCCCGGCCATACTGCGCTGACGGCTGTAAGCGTTGAGCTCGCGTTCCAGCACTGCCAGATCGCCGAAGATCTGCTGACCCGCCGTCAGGCTGTCCGTCCCTGAAGCCACGGCCTGCCAGTAGCGCACAAGTTGGCCAGCGCGCTGAGGGTTGAACCTCAGATAGTGGAACAACAGCCAGCTCCGCCCGTAATAGGCGTCGTAACGCTTGCTCCTGTCCTTGCTATAGGTCTCGTAGTCGAGCAACTCGATCACCGAAACCGGCGCGGCCTGGCTGATTTCCCACGCGCGCTCGTTGTTCGGTAAGCCCAGATCGACCGAGCCATCGGGGTTGAACCGCGCCGAGGAGAAATACTCCGCCGCCCCCTCGCTCAGCCACCGCGGCATGGCGTGGCGGGCGGAACCGATCAGGAAGTGGTGGCCATATTCGTGCAGCAATACGCCCATTTCGCGCGGCAAAGCGGCTGTATCGGTGCCGCGTTTGCGGCGAGTCCCGATCTCGCCGCGCCCGCCATCTGCAGCGCGGATGCGAATATTGGGCGAGAATGCGACTGAGCCATTGGCGCGCGGGATATAGAACCCACCTACGCTTGAGCGCGGCGCACCATAGATCGCGCGCACTTCCTCGATCGAGCCGACCAGATAGATGGTGAGGCGGTTAGAAGGGCTGGGCACCGGCACCTGCCGCCCGCTCTCAAGCTCCATCGCCACATGATAGCGTTCGAGCATCTGGGCAAATTCGGCCAAGTCTTCGGCGCGCGAATCGGCGTAGATGACGAATCGGTCGCTTTCCGCCTTGTGCCATTCAGCGGCGGCGGGCGCAGCGAGGCCGACCAGCGCGGCAAAGACGAGGCAAAGGCGGAAAAGCGCGGTGATCATAGCAAAGCCCCCGTGTTCACAGCGCCAGCGATTGCACTGCAAGTGGCGTGAGATTACCCAGATTTCCGCGCTTGGCCAGAGGCTTGCGACGAATGGTTGCGCGCGGCGTCAGCCGCCAGCGGCCCGCGTATCTTCCAGATATTGCCAGATCCGGCTGACCACCACCGACCCTTCGCCGACCGCGCTTGCCACGCGCTTGACCGAGTTGGCGCGCACATCGCCGACCGCGAAGATGCCCGGTGCGGTGGTGGCGTAGTCGTCCGCTTGGCCCGCCGCAGCGCCGGTCAGCACGAAGCCTTTGTCGTCGGTTTCGGCCATGCCGGACAGCCACTCGGTATTGGGCGCAGCGCCGATCATGATGAACAGCGCGCGGGTATCGATCCGCTGCTCGGTGTCCTTGGTGCGCAGCGTGATTGCTTCGAGCCAGCTATCGCCATGCAGCGCGGTCACGGCGCTGTGATAGTGGATCGTGATGCGCGGATCGGCCTCCAACCGCTGCGAGAGGTAGCTCGACATCGACGCCGCCAGACTGCCCGATCGCACCACCAGATGTACATGGCTCGCCGCGCGGCTGAGGAACATCGCGGCCTGCCCGGCCGAATTGCCGCCGCCGATCACCACCGCTTCGGTCTTGCCGCAGAAGCGCGCTTCCATCTCCGTCGCCGAGTAGAAGATGCCCGCGCCCTCCAGCTCCTCCAGATTGTCGAGCGGCAGGCGGCGATATTGCACCCCCGTCGCCACCAGCACCGCGCGGGCGCAGAGTTCGTCGCCATCATCCAGCGTGGCGCAGAATGCCCCGTCATCGCGCCGCGACAGAGCCTCGACCCGGCGCGGCATCACGAAGCGGGTGCCGAACTTCATCGCCTGCACCTGACCGCGCCAGGTCAGGTCGGTGCCGCTGATGCCGGTAGGAAAGCCCATGTAATTCTCGATCCGGCTCGACGTGCCCGCCTGCCCGCCAACAGCGGTATCCTCGACCACCAGCGCCGGAATTCCCTCGCTGCCCGCATAGACCGCCGCCGCGACTCCTGCCGGGCCACCGCCGACGATCAGCAATTCGTAAGTCCGGTCAGCGCAGATCCCGAGGTCCATGCCGAGATATTGCGCGACCTTGCGCGGGGTGGGGTCGTCCAGCCGCGTGTCCGCGCCGACGATGACCCCCGGCTCATGTCCCAACAGGCTGCACATGGTCGCGGTCTCGCGGTCAGAGGCGTCCATGTCGTAGCTTTGGAAGGGAATGCGGTTGCGCGACAGGAAGCGCTCGACCGCCTGCACCTTCGGGTCGCGGTCAGCGCCGATCACCTTGATCGTGTCGTTGCGCGCCTCGAATTGCTTGCGCCGCCGCGCCGCGAACACGGTAATCAGGTGGTCGGACAGCTCCGGCACCCGGCTCATCAGTTCGAGCATCGCTTCACGCGGTGCCTCGATCACGCGGGTATCGACCGAGGCGCGCATCCGCATGATGTTGGTGCCGCGATTGAGGAACCCGATCTCGCCCAGAAACTGCGTCGGCCCGAGCGAGGACGGCAGCATCCGTTCGCCAGTATAGGGATCGACCACCTCGATATCGCCTTCGAGGACATAGATGAACCGGTCCATCGGTTCGCCGATGTCCATGACAATGGCGCCGGCGGGGTAGAACACCTCGCCCCCGATCGCGCAAATGGCATCAACATGCGCGGGCGCGAGCGGCACCCGGCGCATGGTTTCAAGGTCTTGTCCTAAGGTTTCCATGCGTCCCTCCTGCCCGTCTGCCCACTTGCTACGCGCGCGTTGCAAAATGGGGTCAGGGATGGGGGATTGCAATTCGTCCTTCGGCTTACCCCTTGGCCCCCGCGATATAGCGGCTGACCGTGTTCGCCATCACGCTCAGCGGCGCGTTGCCGCCCAGCACCAGCGCGGTGTTGAATTCGCGCATGTCGTATTTGCCGCCCAGTTCCGCCTTGGCCCGCTCGCGCTGCGCCACGATCTGGCTGTGGCCGATCTTGTAACCGCAGGCCTGCCCCGGCCAGCTGCAATAGCGATCAACCTCGGACGCGACTTCCTCGACCTTGGAGCCGTTGCGTTCGACAAAGAAGGCGCGGCCTTGCTCGCGCGTCCATTGCTTGGAATGGAGGCCGGTATCGACCACCAAGCGGCAGGCGCGGAAGGCGAGGGACTGGAGGAAGCCCAGCCGCCCGACCTCGAAGCCCTTATAGGCGCCCAGTTCGTCGGCAAGCTGCTCGGCATAAAGCGCCCAGCCTTCGGAAAAGGCATTGAAGGCAAGGATCGAGCGGATCAGCGGCAGGCGGTTGGAGAACTCGCCTTCCCATACGTGGCCGGGGATCGCCTCGTGGAAGGTGAGGTCCGCGAGGTCATAGCGGCGGTGCAGATCGGTGGTTCTGAGGTTGATCCAGAAGCGGCCCGGAATGCTGCCGTCCTTGCTGCCCGCCCCGCCGTAAGCGCCGGGCGCGCCGGGCTCTTCGGAGAGCGGCAGGCGAACCACTTCCATGCGCGGATTGACCACTTGCGTGAAAGCGCGCGGCATCTGCGATTTGATCCACTGCAAGCGTTCCTCGATGAAGGCGAAGATCTCCTTGCGGCCCGGATCGCCTTCCGCAAACTGGTAGCGCGGATCATCGGCCAGTGCCCGCATCCGCTCACCCACGCTGCCCTTGGAGTAGCCGATCTTCTTGAGGATCGGGTCCATCTTGCCGTGGAGTTCGTCGAGTTCGGCGAGGCCCTGACGGTGGATTTCGTCGGGCTTGAGATTGGTGGTGGTCGAAGCGCCCAAGGCCCAGGCGTAGTACTCCTCGCCCATCGGCTGCGCCCAGACGCCGGCGGAATCCTTGGCGGAAGCGCGCTGGGTCTTAAGTTCGGCAAGCTGACGTTCGAGCGCGGGGACGATCCCGCGCTTGGCAATGCGGGCGGCCTGTGCGGCGGCGGTTTTGGCGTCCGACAATTCGGAGGCTTCGAGCGGCCCTGCATAAGCCTCGTTCGCGCCCGCGATGCTCGCTTCCATTTGGGCAATCGCCTTGTCGAGCAAGAAGGCGGGCGGGACCACACCCATCGCGCGGGCGGCGGTGATCCGCTCGCGCTCGCCATCGAGGATCGCGGGGACTGTGATCAGCCGGTCGAGATAGGGGCCAACATCATCGGCGGTGGCGAGCGGCTGGGTCGACGAGAAGAAGCGCGGCAGGTCGATATAGCCGCCGACATTCTGGATCACGACATAGGGTGCATTGCGCCAGCTGCCGACCGCGACATCGCCGTAAGGCATGGCCATGCCTTCGACCGCGCGGGAGAAGGCGGTTTCGACCACTTCGAAGCCGATCTGTTGGTCGCTGGTGAGGCCGTCCTTGGGATAGGCGCGGACTTCGGCGACCATCTCTTTCAGGCTGGCGGCATAAGCTTGCCGCCCGGCCTCTCCCGGCGTGCCGAAGGTCGAACGCCACGCGGCATAATCGCCGGTGTCGACCCCTGCGCCGGTCGCGCGGCCCGGTTCATGCGCGAGCATCCGGTAGGCGATCCGGTCGAGCGCGGCATCGGGGTCTAGCCCGGCAATCGGGCCGCCGGTAGGCGGTGCATCGTTCGCAGCCCGCACGGCGGCGGGGAGCAGGGCCAAGGTGGAAACACCGCCCAACGCAGCAAGCGTCCGGCGGCGGGTGAATTGGGTAAATCTCTCTCTCATGTCGGCGAGGCATAATGCCCTGCCGACATGAGTCAATCGCAGCTAGGCCGCATCAGTCCGTGAGGATTCCCCCAGCCTTGCCGCCTTCCAGCGCCAGCAGGTTCATGACCGCGTGATGCAGCGCGATGTTCTGTTCGGCGGTGCCTTCGTAATCGGTCATCCCCAGCTCACCCGCCAGTTCCTTGCGGTTGGCAAAGCTGGGATCGAGTCCGACCAGTTTCATCAGATCGACGATCGATGTCTGCCAGTTGAATTTGTCGGCATCCGGCATGGCACCGATGCGCGCGGCCATTTGTGCTTCGCTGATCGGTTCTGGGGCCAAAGGTGCGGCGGCGGCGGCGAGTGCGGGGGTCGCTGATGCCGGAGCAGGGGCGACAGGCTTCGTTGCGTCCTTGTCAGAACCCCAGATCGCATTCTTGATCGAAGAAAAAATACCCATCATAGCCTCCGTGTTGTTGACTAAAGCTATAGTGGGGCCGGGGGCAGCATGTTCCTTCTGCGTGGTCGCCAAAGGACATAAGTTTGACCGATATCGTGCTTTCAATCGTGATGCTGGCCGCGCTAGCGCTGGTTGCGGGGGCTTTCGTCCTGTGGCGGCGCACCGGCGAGGTGAAGAACCCGGGGCTGATGGTGCTGCTGGCTGTGATCGCGGTGATCAACGTGCTGATCTGGACGATCCCGAGCGAAGGGGGGGAGGCCCCGATCGAACAATTGAAAGCCGCCGGAGAAGGCTAGGGGAAAACCCTCCCCGGCGGGCCTCGTCAGCTTACTCGGGGATTCGCCAGGTGATCGTGCCGCTGTAGCTGCCCGCGACGGGCCTGCCATTGCCGTCCCGCGCGGCTTCGAACCGGGCGCGCTTGGTTACGAGGTCGCAGGTCGCTGCATCGAGCGGGGCGTGGCCGGTTGAGCGGGTGACGGTGCAGCCGGTCACCTTCCCGCTGGCATCGATGGCGAGGGTGAATCGCGCGGTGCCCGACAGTTCCTCCATGATCCAGCGCGAGCGGTAGTCGTTGTTCGTCACCCACTTCCCCGGATTGCCACGCGGACGCGCGCCGACCGGATCGAAGGGCGATGCGCTCGGGCCCGGTGCGGGGAACCCGATCTCGCCCGTGCCGGTGCCCGTTCCCGCAGAGGTGCCGGTGATGGGGAAGTTGAACACGGTCTCGCCAAGGTTGATGTCGGTCGGCAGTTCGGCTGGTCGCGGCGTGTCAGGAACTGGGGTCGTGGTGGTGGACGTCGTTTTCTGATCCGGCTGCGGCTTGTCGGGTGTGGGCGGCGGCGGGGGCAGGATGGTCTCGGTGATGATTTCGCCTGTGATCCGGGGTCCGGCAGGCTTGGTCACCACCGTCACCGCAAGGCCCACCACCAGCAGCGCGCCGAAGGCACCGGGAATGCCGAGCGCGCCGACAAGGGCAGCAGGGTTGGGACGGCGATTGGCAGAAGCATAAGTCATCGCAAGGGGGCTCCTCTCTCCATCTACGTGGGAGCAGTGGCCGGAGTGCGAATGACACCAACGCTGTGAGCACAAACCCTCCGGCCCTGCTCGCTCGCGAGAGTACTATGCTTTTTGCTAGGGATGAAGAACTTTCGCGTTGTTTTTCAGGACTGTAATTTTTGCAACTGAATTGGTTGAGAAAGGTGGGCAAATTGAATTGCTTCGCCCCGTCCCGGGCTTGACCCCGGAGGAAAGAACAGCGCCGAGGACTGTGTTCAACAGTCGCACATCCCGTCACCCCCGCGCCGGCGGGGGTCCAGCTGAGTTTAATGTTCTTGAGTGGCGAGCTGGATCCCCGCCTGCGCGGGGATGACGGTTTTCTTAAGCGCGCGTTCGCTTGCTAGCGAAAACTGTCACTTAATCGGGCAATCGGGCGAAAGCCGGAAGTCCAGATAATTGTCCACCGACTTCATCAATTCCTCAAGCTCGTTCTCGAAGAAGTGGTTCGCGCGGGGAATTTCTTCGTGGTGGATCGTGATGTGCTTCTGGGTGCGCAGCTTGTCGACCAGCTTCTGCACCGCATTGGGTTGCACCACCGTGTCCGCGGCGCCCTGCACGAAGATGCCGCTGGCGGGGCAGGGGGCAAGGAAGCTGAAGTCATACATGTTGGCGGGCGGCGCAACCGAAATGAAGCCGCGCACTTCGGGGCGGCGCATCAGCAATTGCATCCCGATCAGCGCGCCGAACGAGTAGCCCGCGATCCAGGTGCTCTGCGCTTCGGGATGGATCGACTGCACCCAATCGAGCGCGGAGGCCGCATCCGACAGCTCGCCGATGCCGGAATCGAAGCTGCCTTGCGAACGGCCCACGCCGCGGAAATTGAAGCGCAGGGTGGCAAAGCCGCGGTCGGCAAAGGTCTTGTAGAGCCGCTGCACGATCCGGTCGTTCATCGTGCCACCGCCTTCGGGGTGCGGGTGCAGGATCATCGCCACCGGCGCACGCGGGCGCGGCGGGGGCGAGAAACGGCCTTCGAGACGGCCTTCCGGGCCGGGAAAGATGACTGAGGGCATCGAGAAACCTTGTGATCGAGTGGTCGGGGCAACCGGCTGGCGCCCGCGAAAGCGAGGCTTATATAGGCGGCGAACCATTTTTCGCAATTTATTGTGAGGCTATCCCATCCCGGACCGGATCTATCTTGACCACGCCGCCACCTCACCCCTGCGCCCCGAGGCGAAGGCGGCGATGGAGGAAGGCTTCCGGCTATGGGCCAACCCCTCGTCGCCGCACGCCGAGGGGCGCAAGGCAAGGGCCGCGCTGGAGGATGCGCGCGAGCGGGTGAAGCGGGCGCTGGGGTGGGACGGGGAGCTGATTTTTACGAGCGGGGCGAGCGAGAGCGCGCAACTCGCTTTCGATCACGCCAACGTCACGCACGAAGTCATCAGCGCGGTCGAGCACGATGCAATCGGACAGTTCGCGCATAATCGCGGCGTGCCGGTGATCGATGTACGCCCTGATGGCGCGGTCGATGTGCAAGCGCTGTCTGCTGCGATCAAACCCTCGGATATTGCGGATGGGTTGGAGAATCGCAGCCTTGTCGCGCTCCAGCACGTCAACTCCGAAACGGGTACCCGGCAGGACATTGGCCTCGTGGACGAGGTCGTTCACGATCAGCACGGGCTCTTGCTGGTCGATTGCGCGCAGAGTGCCGGTAAGCTCGAAATCCCGCAGCTTGCCGATATGGCCATCGTTTCGGCGCACAAGTTCGGCGGGCCGGTCGGTATTGGTGCGCTGCTGGTGAAGGACTTCAATATGCTCGTTGCCGTCGGTGGGCACGAGCGCGGCTACCGACGGGGCACGGAGAACCTGCCCGGCGCGCTGGGCATGGCGGCAGCGCTGGAAGCGGGCGGTTGGGCCACAACGGTCGCCGAGCGCGCAGACACCGCCAGTCGCCTCTCGGATCATCGACTGACGATTGGCGCACAGGTCGATTACATCCTTGCCCTGACCCACCCCACCATGAGTGCCCAAGCCCTCCTGATCCGCCTCGACGCGATGGGCTTTGCTGTCTCGGCGGGGAGCGCGTGTTCTTCGGGGACGCTCAAGAAAAGCCGGGTGCTCGATGCGTTCGGCGTCCCCGATGATGTCGCCGCGCGCACGATCCGGGTGAGTTTGGGGTGGTCGACCACGCTCGAGGAGTTGGAACGGTTCAGCGAGGCGTGGGCTGGGCTATGCTAAATCCTCGTCGTCTCCCCGGACTTGATCCGGGGCCCCGCTTCTCTTTTGCGGCTGACAAGGCAGCGGGATCCCGGGTCATGCCCGGGAAGACGGATGGGGGAGGGGCGTGAACCCATGATCTACCTCGACTACCAAGCCACCACACCCTTGGCGCCCGAAGCGCGTGAAGCCATGCTCAGGTGGCTGGGCGGGCCGGACAGCGACACTTTCGGCAACCCCCATTCCCCGCATCGCATGGGCCGCATGGCCGCCGCCGCGGTCGAAACTGCGCGCGATCGGGTCGCGGCGCTGCTGCCTCAAGGCGGCAAGCTCATCTTCACCTCCGGCGCGACCGAAGCGCTCAATACCGTGATCCAAGGCACCCCCGGCGACGTCATCACCTTCGCGACCGAACACGCAGCAGTGCTCGATTGCGCGCGCGTGGTCGAAGCGCAGGGGCGGCGCTTTACGGTGCTCCCCGTCACACCTGATGGCCGCGCCGATCTGGACGCGCTGCAAGCCGCGATCACCCCGCAGACCGGTCTTGTCACGGTGATGGCGATCAATAACGAGATTGGGGTGAGGAACCCGCTCAGCGCCGTAGTCGAAATTGCCCGGCGGGCAGGGGCCAGGGTGTTGGTCGATGCGGTGCAGGCCTATGGCCGGGTGCCGGTCGAAGTCGCGGCGGATTACATCGCGGTCTCGGCCCACAAGTGCCACGGCCCCAAGGGGATCGGTGCGCTGTGGATTGCAGGCGGCGCGCCGATGCCGGCAGCGCTGATGCTCGGCGGCGGTCAGGAGGCGGGCATCAGGTCAGGCACGCTCTCGCCCGCCTTGTGCGCCGGGTTCGGCGCGGCGGCGCAGGTCGCGCAGGAGGGGTTGAGCGAGCAGATGCTCCACGTCCAGCACCTCTGGGCCGCCGCGCGCGAGGCGTTTGCGGGCTGGGAATTGAATGGCAGCGCGGTTGATCGCTGGCACGGCAATCTCAACATCCGCCGCGCCAGTCACTTGGGAGGATTGGACGTCGCCCGGCTTATGAGCGATTGCCGCAGCGTCATGTTCTCGGCCGGGAGCGCCTGCGCCAGCGGATCGGGCCGGCCGAGCCATGTGCTCAAAGCCATCGGGCTGAGCGACCGCGAGGCAAAGTCCTCTATTCGCCTCGGATTTGGACGCTATACAAGCCTTCAGGACATTGCAGACGCCGCCGCCATCATCAACGCCGCCGTCAGGGAGCAGGGCTTGTGAGCATCACCATCACCTTCGTTGATCCGCGCGGACGTCCGGTGGCGGTGACTGCTGAACCGGGCGACAATCTGCTGCGCGCAGGCCAAGCGGCAGGGTTGCCGCTCGAAGGCACCTGCGAGGGGCAGATGGCCTGTTCGACCTGCCACGTGATAGTCGCCGCCGACTGGTTTGACCGCCTCCCCCCCGGGTCCGAGGAGGAGGAGGACATGCTCGATTTCGCCGCCGGCGCGCGCCGCACCTCCCGCCTGTCGTGCCAGATCGAACTGACGGGCGAGATGGATGGTTTGACGGTCAGCGTTCCATCCGAAAGCAGCGACGCGCGTCGGATGTAGCCTAGGCCTCGGCCGCTTCCATGTTCAGTGCGGCCATCAGCGCTTCGGTGAAGGCGGGGATATCGTCCGGCTTGCGGCTGGTGATGAGGTTGCCGTCGACCACCACCGGCTCGTCCAATACGGCGGCGCCCGCATTGGCAAGATCGGTGCGGATCGAAGGCCAGGCGGTGACCGTGCGCCCTTCGATCAGATCGGCTTCGGCCAGCAACCACGGCGCGTGGCAGATCGCCGCGATCGGCTTGCTCGCTGCGTCGAATTCGCGGATCAGTTCGATCACTGCGCGCTGGGTCCGCAGCACATCGGGGTTGATCTGCCCGCCGGGGAGCAGCAGCGCGTCGTAATCTTCGGCCGAGACGTTGCCGACCAAGAGGTCGACTGCGACGCTCTCACCCCAGTTTTCCTTGTCCCACCCGCGAATTTCGCCCGGCCGCAAGCTGGCGACGGTCACTTCCGCACCGCCGGCTTCGAGCAGGCGCTTGGGCTCCATCAGTTCGGATTGTTCGAAACCGTCGGTAGCGATGATGAGGACGCGCTGCATTGTGGTCTCCTGTGGTTGATGACCATGGGACTAGCCCCCCGCGCGCCGCCATGTTCCGCCGGTCAAGGCCAAGCGGCAGCAGCGCGCGGTAGGCCGTTGATCCGCGCCTATTGCGGGCTGGGCGCAGGGGCGGCGAGGCGGCGGCGGATCGCCCGGTTCGCCCACCACACCCCGCCCGCGGGTAGGCCCACCGCTCCGACAAGGATCAGCAAGGCCACGATCCAGCCGAAGATCGTCCCCAGCGATCCCAGCGCGCCGCTGACGGGCCCGAGGAAGTCGCGCGCCACCGGGGTGCCGGTTTCGTAATGCACCGTGACGCGGCTGTAAGCGACGCGGCCTTCCATCTCCTTCAGCCAGCTTCGCGCCTGGTCGATCTCCTCGTTCACGGCGGCAACGCTGCGTTCGGCCTCGATCAGATCCTCCACGCTGCCCTTGCGGGTGCGCAGCACCTCCTTGAGCCGGTCGCGCAGCTCGGTGCGGGCTTCCAGCCGCGCTTCGGTGTCGACGAGCTGCTTGGAGAGTTCTTCCGAGGCGATTTCGGCGGCTACCTGCTCGGCCCCGGCATCCAGCGCCTCATCCTCCAGCAGCGCGCCGAACGCCCGCGCCTGCCGGGTGGCGACCGCCATTTCGAGCTGACCCGCAACCTCGCCTTCAAGCTCGCCGGTCTTGGTCATGCCGATGATCTGGCAGACGCCCGGACCCTGCTGTTCGCACAGGGTCGCGTGGCGGCGCTGGAGCCCGCCGATTGCGTCTGCCGCCATGCGCCAGCGGAAATCATAGACATAGGCCAACTGCGGCAGATTGACCGGGATGGAGTCGAGCTGGGGGAGAGCGGTGCTTGTTTGTGCGGCGTCGGCGGGGGCGGGTTCGGCCACGACCGCCTCATTTGCGGCAATATCGGCGGCTTCGCTGGCGGCGGGGTCGCTATCGGCGCGGCTGCATGCAGCAAGGGCTAGGGTGGCGGTGGCGGCAAGAATCAAGGGCTTACGCATGTTTCTCTCTCCTCGTGAAGCGGAGCGGCGGGGCGCGACTCGCGACGCCCGCGTCAGCTTCGCCGTAATGATGCCTTATTTTTGCCATAATTAAACCGCAATTTTGCCACATTCTGGCCAGCTGGCCATATTCCTGCGGATTTCAACCCTGTGGAAACCCCACTCCCGGCACAGCCCGCGGGTTGCTAGACGGGGGACATGAGCGATCCCGTCACCACCGAGCCAGCCGATGACGGCTTCGACGCTATCGTCGACGCCCCCTTCGATGCCGCACTGTCCGAGCGCTACCTGGTCTATGCGCTGTCGACGATCACCGCCCGTTCGCTGCCCGATCTGCGCGATGGGCTGAAGCCGGTCCACCGCCGTCTCCTGTGGGGGATGCGCCAGCTGCGCGTGACGCCCGACAGCGCCTTCAAGAAATGCGCCCGCGTGGTCGGCGATGTGATGGGGAAGTACCACCCGCACGGGAACCTTGCGCTCTACGATGCGCTCGTCCGCCTCGCGCAGCCGTTCATGCTGCGCTACCCGCTGATCGAGGGGCAGGGCAACTTCGGCAATATCGACGGCGATAACGCCGCTGCCGATCGCTATACCGAATGCCGCCTGACCCGCACGGCGATGGAGCTGATGTCGGGGCTGGACGAAGGCACGGTCGACTTCATCCCGACCTATAATAACGAGGAGGAAGAGCCGGTCATCTTCCCCGGCCTGTTCCCCAATCTGCTTGCCAATGGTGCCAGCGGGATCGCGGTTGGGATGGCGACCAGCATTCCCAGCCACAATGTCGCGGAGATTATCGACGCCACTTTGGAGCTGATCGACAACCCGTCTGTCACGCACGAGCGGCTGATGGAGCTGTTCCACGGCCCCGATTTCGCCACTGGCGGACAGGTGGTCGATAGCCCGGCCGCCATCACCGAAGCCTATCGCACGGGGCGCGGCAGCTTCCGCCTGCGCGGCCGCTTCCACGCGCCCGAGGCCAAGGAAGCGGACGACATCGCCGCGGGGATCGAACGGCTGGGCGGCGGGCAGTGGCAGCTCGTCATCTCGGAGATCCCCTATCAGGTGCCCAAGGGCAAGCTGATCGAACAGATCGCCGCTGCCATCGCCGACCGCAAGCTGCCGATCCTCGAAGACGTGCGCGATGAAAGCGACGAGGCGATCCGCATCGTGATCGTCCCCAAGAGCCGCAATGTCGATCCGGAGCTATTGAAGGAAAGCCTGTACAAGCTGACCGACCTCGAAACGCGGTTCAGCCTCAACTTGAACGTGCTCGACGAACGCCCCGGTTTTGGCCGCACGCCGATGGTGATGGGGCTGAAGGAACTGCTGGAAAGCTGGACCTTCGCGCAGATCGATATCCTCCAACGCCGCGCGCGCCACCGGCTCGCACAGATCGCCAAGCGGCTGGAACTGGTGCGCGGCTATATCATCGCCTACCTCAACCTTGACCGGGTGATCGCGATCATCCGCGCCGAGGATGAGCCCAAGCCGGTGCTGATCGCCGAGTTCGAACTGACCGATGTGCAGGCTGAAGCGATCCTCAACATGCGGCTGCGGTCCTTGCGCAAGCTGGAGGAAATGCAGCTGCGCAAGGAACAAGACGCACTGCTGGCTGAAGAGGCCGACCTGCAGGCCCTGCTCGAAAGCCCGGCCAAGCAGCGCACCCGGCTGAAGCGCGATCTGCGCAACCTTCGCAAGACCTATGCCGAGGACACGCCGCTCGGCGCGCGCCGCACGCTGATTGCCGAGGCTGCGCCGACCGCCGTGTTCAGCATGGACGCGATGATCGAGAAGGCCCCCGTCACCGTGATCCTCAGCCAGAAGGGCTGGATCCGCGCGGCGAGCGGGCACGTGCCGCTGGATCAGGAGTTCAAATACAAGGAGGGCGATGTGCTCGCCTTCATCATCCACGCGCAGACGACCGACAAGCTGCTGCTGGCCGCGTCAGATGGGCGGTTCTACACGCTCGGCTGCGACAAGCTGCCCGGCGCACGCGGGTTTGGTGAGCCGGTGCGCACGATGGTCGATCTGGAAAGCGACGCCAATGTCAGCGCGATGATGGTGCATCGACCGGGCGGGCGGCTGCTGCTCGCCTCCAGCCACGGCAAGGGCTTTGTGGCGGAAATGAACGAGCTGCTGGCCGAGACCCGGAAAGGTCGGCAGGTGGTGAACCTCAAGGACGGCGCGAAGCTGCAAGTGATCCGCCCGATTGCCGAGCATCACGACCACGTCGCCTGTGTCGGTGACAATCGCAAGCTGGTGGTGTTCAATCTGGAAGAGCTGCCGGTGATGACGCGCGGGCAGGGGGTGCAGTTGCAGCGGTATCGTGACGGCGGGATGTCGGACGCAATCACCTTCGTGCTGGCCGATGGCCTCAGCTGGCAGATGGGCGGATCAGGTGAACGCACCCGCACCGAAACCGAAATCCGGATGTGGAAGGTCGCGCGCGGCGCCGCCGGTCGGATGCCGCCGCAGGGCTTCCCGAAGTCGGGCCGGTTTGATTGAGTTGGGGATCGCGCGCCGGCGTTAGGAAGGTCGCGCGAGGACGCTAAGAACGCGCACTTGCTGTGCCTGCGGCGATTTTTACACACGAAGCCACGAAGTCACGAAGAGTGCATTCAAGGCCTGAAGGTTGCGCAACATCTTCGTGGCTTCGTGGCTTCGTGTGATTGAACTCGCAGCATCGCGGCGTAACGGATCCGGCATCAACCCATTCTAATCAAACCGGAACGCGCTGGTCCCCAGTTCCTCGGCCAGCATCTGGTTCACCCGGTCGGTCGAAGGAAAACCCTCGGCCACCCAGCGGGCTTCGATTTTCTGGAGCAGCTTTGCGACCTCCGGCCCGGCGGTGATCCCGCGCGCGACGATGGCGCCGCCTTTGAGCGGGAAGACCGGCACCGCCCAGCCATCGAACACGCGGGCATCGTGGCCGGTCAGCAGCAGCCGGTCGATCGCCAGCGGCAGGCTCAAGCGATAGGCGAGCGCCTTCGGGTCGGCCCCATCGCTCGCCCCGCGTTCGGCGGCGCTGACCAGCCGGGCGCGTTGGGCTTTGGAGAGGCGCAGGCGCGCGGCGACGGTCTCGGCAATCTCGGGGGAGGGTGGCAGCAGCGCGGCGAGCCTGCGCACCGGATCGGACGCGATGCCTTGCGCAGCTTCAGCAGCGATCACCTTTGCCAGCATGGCGATCTGCGGTGGGCAGGCCTCAGGCAGGATCACGCCCAGCACTCCGCGCGCCTTCATTCGGGCGATGGTGGCGTGCGGATCGGGCAGGGCGAGGAGGTTGAGCAATTCCGCCGCAATCCGCTCCCGGCTCAGGCCCTTCAGCGTATGGGCAAGGTCGGCGCAGGAATCTTCAGCCGTCTCGTCCAGCGCGGCGCCGAAGCGGGTCTGGAAGCGGTAGTAGCGCAGGATGCGCAGGTGATCCTCGGCAATGCGTTGGCGCGCATCGCCGATGAAGCGCACGCGGCCTTCGCGCAAATCGTCGAGCCCGCCGAACCAGTCGTCAATCTTGAGCGTTTTGGGATGGGCGTAGAGCGCGTTGATGGTGAAATCGCGCCGCGCGGCATCTTCGGGCCAGTCCTGCGCAAAGGCGATGGTGGCGCGGCGGCCGTCTGTGGCGACATCGCGGCGCAGGGTGGTGACTTCGACGGGGCCGTCCTTGAGGATCACGGTCACAGTCCCGTGATCGATCCCGGTCGGCACGGTGCGCAGCCCTGCGCGCTTGCAAGCGGCGATCACCTCTTCGGGTAGCAACGTGGTGGCGCAATCGACATCATGGACGGGCACGCCCAGCAAGCCGTCTCGCACTGCGCCGCCGACCCAGCGGATATTCTCGGCCCCCAGCGCTGCGGTCAGCGCGCTCAGCCCCGCGCGGCGCGTCCAATCGGCTTCGGCGAGGTCACGCAGCATCGCGTAAAGCCTCCAGCGTGATCCGCCGTGACAGGTTGGCGATGATTGCCGCCGTCACGCCCCAGATGCGAAAACCCTGCCACTCCAGTTCGAGATAGCGCCGCTTCGCCCCGCGCCAGAACACCTCGTTGGTGGTCCAGCTCGCGGGGTCGAGCAGCATCGCCAAGGGTGCTTCAAACCACGCTTCGACCTCGGTCGGGCTGGGGGTGAGGGGGAGGCCGGGCGGGACGACGCCCACCACCGGCGTCACCAGAAAACCGGTGCCGGTGTGGTAGATGTCGCTGGTGCCGATCACCCGCACCGCCTCGCGCGGCAGGGCGAGTTCCTCTTCGGCCTCGCGCAGGGCGGCGGTGACGGCGTCTTCACCCGGATCGATCTTGCCGCCGGGAAAGGCGACCTGACCCGGATGATCGCGCATCGCACGTGGGCGCTGGGTCAGGATCACCTGCGGATCATGCGGCACATCGGTGATCGCGATCAGCACCGCGGCGGGCGTCGCGCGGCCATCGCGGGCGAAATGCGCATCGCACAGCAGATCGGGGATTTCGCGCGCATGGCCTGCCGCAAAGGCCTGAGCGAGCGGCTCGTAAAGGCTCATGGCAGCAGGGAGAAGGTCGCGCCCTGGCTGGTAACCTGCCAGCCGTTCGCCTCGGCCCCCTCGGCCAGTGCGATTTCCGCCAACTGCGCCCAGGTTGAACGGTTCAGCCGCGCCTCGCACCCGCGCCGGACGTGGAGATAGAGCGCTGGCTCGTCCGCCGTGCCTGCCGCGCGCAAGGGATGGTCCGGCCCGGCGATCACGATGTCATCGGTGTTGAGCCGGAACGCCAGCGCGCCGTCCGCGCGCACGCAATCGGTGGCGATGAAGGCGGCGTCTTCGACTTCGATGGCGAGCTTCTCGAACGGAGTGACGAGCCAGTGATGCCCCTCCGCATCGCGAGTCAGCAGGCCCGCAAAGGCCCGCACCATCGCCTCGCGCCGGATCACGCCGCCTTCGTGGAACCACGTCCCGTCCGCCGCGATCACCATGTGGCTCTCACCGATGACCTTCGGCGCCCAGCCTTCGACCGGCGGCAGCTTGCGGTCCGCGACCAGCGTGGCGATTTCGGCCAGCGTCAGGCTGGCGAGGTAGGGGGGCGGTTCGTAGGGCATTGGGTGACGGATGGCAGAAGCGGGAGGGAAGGTGAAGAGGTTAAGCGCCTGTTCGGTTTGCCGCAGGCAAATCGCAAGGCCGACCGGCCGCCCGCAGCAATGCGGCCGTGAGGCCGCGTGAGCGAGGAGATCACGCGCCTGACGGCGCGTGATCACGCAACAAGCCAAGGCCCCAGCATTCCCTCGGCGGGCATGGCGGCAAGGCCGTGGCCGCGCGCCAGCAAGCGGTGCTGTTCATAGGGGCCGGGGCAGCGCCAACCACCCGTCAGCGCGGCGGAAAAGCCCCAGCGGCCGTAATACTCCGCATCCCCGATCAAGACCTGAGGTAGCGCGCGTCCGCCTTGGGCTGCCAACCGGGCATCCTCGGCGATCATCGCGCTCATCAAGCCGACGCCAAAGCCTTCGCCCTGCCGTTCGGGCACCACCGCGACCGGGCCGACCATCACCAGTGGCACCTGACCTTGTTTGGTCTGCAAGCCAATCGGCCAGCACTGGATCGTGGCGACCAGCATGTCATTCTCGTCCAGCGCGGCGAGGCTGAGGCCGGGCAGCCACGCCATCCCTTCGCGAATGCGATACGCGGTACGCGCATGGCGGTCCGGCCCGAAGGCACGGTCCAGCACCTCCTCGATCATGGCGGGATCGACCGCCTCGAGCGGGATCAGCGTGGCAGTCGTCGCAGCCATCAGCGCGCGGTGAGCTTCAGCAGCTTGGCGCCCTTGCCATCCTGCGCCACCCACAGCGCGCCGTCCGGTCCTTGCGCGATCGAGCGCAGGCGCGCGTCGAATTCGTGGCGGGTGACTTCGCGGGCAGCTTCGCCTTCGATGGCGACATCGACGATGGCCTGCGAGGCAAGGCCCGCCATGAGCGCATGGCCCTTCCAGGCGCCGAACATATCGCCGGTGTAGATCAGCATATCGCCCGGCGCGATCACTGGGTTCCAGCTGGTTGCGGGCTGGGCGAAGCCATCATCGGCCGCGTGATCAGGGATCGGGTCGCCGTTGTAATGTTCGCCGTTGGAGCGGATCGGCCAGCCGTAATTGGCGGCGGGCTTCACAAGGTTAAGCTCGTCACCGCCCGCCGGGCCATGCTCGACTTCCCAAAGGCGGCCCTGCGCATCCCAATCCATGCCAAGGATGTTGCGGTGGCCGTAGGACCAGATTTCCGCTGTCACGCCGCCCTTGTCAGCCATCGGATTGCCAGCAGCAGGCGTGCCATCAAGGTTGAGGCGCACGATCTTGCCCAGCGTCACGGTGGTGTCCTGCGCCGGCTGCATCTTCTGGCGCTCGCCGCTGGCGACAAACAGATATTTGCCATCGGGCGACACGGCCAGACGGTGCGAATAATGCCCGCGGCCGGTGACCTTGGGCGTCTGCCGCCAGATCACGGAAAGGCCTTCGATGGCGCAGGTGGTTGCTGCGGAGCACACCAGCGTTCCCTTGCCGACGACAGCGCCGCGCGTGTCAGCTTCGCCCGCTTCGGCCCAGCTGAGATAGATCGTCCGATTGCCCAGGCTGTCCGAAGCCTCGGCCGGCAGGAAAGCGACATCACCCAACCCGCCCTGACCGCCGTAATCGACGGTCGGAACGCCGCTGACCGTGCCGATCTGGCCGCTTGCGGTGTCGATGAACTTCAGGGTCCCGGCCTTTTCGGTCACGAACAGCGTCGCGGTGCCGGGTGCAAAGGCAATCGCCCAGGGTTCTTCGAAGGTAGCGACCTCTGTGACCGCGAACGGCATGGCTGAGGCGGCGGCAGGCGGGGCGGTTTCCCCACCTTCGGCATTCGCACAGCTTGCCAGCGCCAGCGTGGAGACGGAAAGAGCAGCGAACAAACGGGCAGAACGGATCATGCTAGGGGTCACTCCGGGTTTCAGGCACGCAGGCAAGGCGATCGTCATTGGCGTTGACGAGGCTGGCCGCGGACCGCTGGCCGGGCCGGTGGTGGCCGCGGCGGTGGTTCTGGGGGAGGCGATACCTGCGGGGCTCGATGATTCCAAGCGCCTTTCGGCAAAGCGCCGCGCTGTGCTCGACACCGCGATCCGGACCAGCTGCGGCTGGGCGGTGGCGGTGGTCGAGCCCGATGAGATCGACCGGGTCAACATCTTCATGGCGACCATGCTGGCGATGACCCGTGCGGTTGGCAGCCTTGTCGCCGCTTTGGACGTCGACCCGGGCGTGGTGCTGATCGATGGCAACATGACGCCCCACGGCCGCTGTGCCGACTGGTGCTGGCCCGCGCGTGCCATCGTGGGTGGGGACGGGATCGAGCCCTGCATCTCCGCCGCCTCGATCATCGCCAAGGAATGGCGCGACCGGATGATGCTGGAAGCCGCCGCTGCGCACCCGCACTACGGGTGGGAGCGCAACAAGGGCTATGGCACGGCGGAGCACATCGAAGCGCTGCGGGTGCACGGCGCGACCCCGCTCCACCGCCGCAGCTTCGCGCCGGTGGCGCAGTTGTCGTTGATTTAGGCGACCCTCAGCCGGATACAGCAGATGTGAGTCCTCCCCGCCACACCCCTGCATCTGGAGTCCCCTCGCAGCCGCAGGACTCAACATCTTGTGCCGGTCTCGCTTCGTTCCGCGCTAGCCATGGGGCCTTAACCCCCTGTCAACCATAATATGCGCAAAATTAGTCGCTTGACGCGGACTCTTCAAAGACTCATGCCTGTGGATAAGTTGACAGCATAAGAAGCGGGGCAAGGCCGGTGAGTGTGATAGAACAGGTGAAGTCACGGGCAAAAAGCGTTGTAAAGACGCCGGAAATTGCGCGCGCACTCGATTTGCCGCTGGGTCGGATCCTGCCGGGCGATTGCATCGCCGCGATGCGTTCGCTGCCGACCAACAGCGTCGATCTCGTCTTCGCCGATCCGCCTTACAACCTCCAACTGGGCGGCGATCTCAACCGGCCCGATGGCAGCCATGTCGATGCCGTGACCGATCACTGGGACCAGTTCGCCAGCATGGCGGTGTATGACAAGTTCACCCGCGAATGGTTGACCGAGGCGCGCCGCGTGCTCAAGCCCGATGGCGGGTTGTGGGTGATCGGCAGCTACCACAACATCTTCCGTGTCGGCAGCATCCTCCAGGATCTCGGCTTCTGGATTCTCAACGACATCGTCTGGCGCAAGACCAATCCCATGCCCAATTTTCGCGGCACCCGCTTCACCAATGCGCATGAAACGCTGATCTGGGCGAGCATGGGCGAAAAGGCGCGCTACCACTTCAATTACCGCGCGATGAAGACCCTGAATGATGAACTTCAGATGCGCTCTGACTGGGTCATGCCGATCTGTGCGGGCGGCGAGCGGCTCAAGGAAAATGGCAAGAAAGCTCACCCGACCCAGAAGCCCGAAGCGCTGCTCTATCGCGTGCTGCTGGCCACGACCGAGAAGGGCGACGTGGTGCTCGATCCCTTCTTCGGCACCGGCACCACCGGCGCGGTCGCCAAGCGTCTGGGCCGCGAATGGATCGGCTGCGAGCGGGAGGATTTTTACCGCGAGGTGGCGATGAAGCGGATCGAAAAGGAACTGCCGCTGGATGAAAGCGCGCTCACCTCAATGCAATCCGCCCGCACCGCGCCTAAGGTGGCGTTCGGCGCAGTGGTCGAGGCGGGGCTGATCCCGCCCGGCACGCAGGTGTTCGACAAGAAGCGCCGCTGGATCGCGACCGTCCGCACCGATGGCTCGCTGGAGTGCGGGGGCAAGACCGGCTCGATCCACGGGCTGGGCAAGGACCTGCAAGCCGCACCAAGCTGCAACGGCTGGTCGTTCTGGCATTACGAAACCGCAGGGGATGTGCAGCCGATCGATGCCGCGCGGCAGCTTTACCTGCTGGCGGCTGAAGATTGATTTTTGCGTGAGTCCCCGCGAAGGCGGGGACCTTGTTTGGCACAGAGCCAGGTTGCGGGAGGTCCCCGCCTGCGCGGGGAATCACGATTTGGCATGACGGAAAAAGCCTATCTTCATCCGCTGACGCTCGTCTCCGGCCCGCAGGCCGTGGAGGGCGAAGCGGTGCGGCTCGGCGGGTCGATGGCTTATGCGCGGGAGTTCGCGCTGGTAGTCCGGACGGATGGCGCGGTGTCAGAACGGACTGTCGGCACGCCCAAGGAGATTGAGGCGGCGCTGGCGCGGCTGTCAGGCGCGCTTGCGCAGGATGCGGCGGCGCAGTGGGCCAATCTCAGAAAGTCACATTCCCCGTTGCAACTGGGCAGCCGCACGATCCGGCTGGATCAGCCCCAGATCATGGGCATCCTCAACGTCACACCCGATAGCTTCTCCGACGGCGGCCAACACGACGCCGTCGAAGCTGGGCGTGCCCACGCTGCTGCCATGCTCGAAGCAGGGGCCGCGATCATCGACATCGGCGGAGAAAGCACACGTCCCGGCGCCGCAGCGACGTTCGAGGACGAGGAAATCCGCCGGATCGTCCCAGCCGTCGAATACTGCGCCAGCATGGGCGCCGCGATTAGCCTCGACACCCGCCGCGCAGGCGTCCTTGCTGCCGGGCTTGCGGCAGGCGCACACATGGCGAACGACGTTTCGGCCCTGCGCTACGATCCGCGCAGCATCGAAGTGGTCGCTAGCGCCGCTTGTCCCGTCATTCTGATGCACGCACCCGGAGCGGGTGAGGACCTCCACGCTGGCGGCACCTACGCCGACGTGGTCTGCGATGTCTTCGACTTCCTCAAATCCGCCCGCACCCGCGCCATTGCCGCCGGGATCGCCGAGGATCGCATCATCCTCGATCCCGGCATCGGGTTCGGCAAGTCGCTGGCCGAGAACCTCGCTTTGCTCAACGGTCTGCCATTGTTCCACGCGCTCGGCAGCCCGCTGATGCTGGGGGCGAGCCGCAAGCGGATGATTGGCGCGTTGTCGGTCGAGGAAAGTGCAGACCAGCGCCTCGCCGGATCAATCGCCTTGGCTGTAAAAGGCATGGAGGCCGGTATCCACCTGCTGCGCGTCCATGACGTCGCCGAGACCGTGCAAGCGCGTAACGTGTGGCGCGGGCTTCGCGATGCTGCGCTGACCGATTTCAGCACGCTGCCGATGATGTAACCCGGCGGGCAGCCGCATTTCCTACCGCGCAAACATCCGGTATGATCGCCCATCGCCATGATCACGCCTCTCCGCCCACCCGCCATCAGCGCCTCTACCGGCCGGACATGCGCCTCGTGCGGGAGGGGGGGCCTATCCGGCGAAGTGTCAACTTCGTTTTTCCTGATTAAACATCTGATTCTTTAAATAAAAACTGCGGAGATGCCGCTTGACAGGGTGTCAACTTTGTCAACTTTGGCCGGATCGCAGACGACGGCAGCCGTGTCGCACAGCTGTAACCCAGCGCCTTCAGCAGAACACCCGATTGACGTATCATTTCAGGAGCCTTTCATGCGCCGTTCCCATTCGCTGCTCGCCACCACCGCCCTTCTTGCTGCCGCGATCATGCCCGCGCCGCTGATGGCGCATGATGACGAGCCTGCACCGTCAAGCAAGGCTCCGGTCGCCGTAAGCCTGACGCCCGATCAGCTGCTTGCCCCTTACTATGAGGCGCTGCGTCAGCAGGTTGAGATGCCGGTCGCAGGGCCGAACCCCGCGCTCGCCGCCAACACCACGCTGACCCGCATCGCGGTGGGCAGCTGCAATCACCAGAACGCGCCGCAGCATATGTGGGCGCAGATCGCCTCGGCCAATCCGCAGCTGTTCCTGATGATCGGCGACAATGTCTATGGCGACAACGGCTGGGATGCCGACGCTGGTCTTGAGAGCCTGCGTTCGGCCTATGCCTTGCAGGCCTCGCACCCTGAGTTCGCTGGCTTCCGCGCCAAGGTGCCGATGATGGCAACTTGGGACGACCACGATTTCGGCCTCAATGATGCAGGCGGCAATTTCCCGATGCGCCGCTGGGGCGAGACGCTGTTCGAGACCTTCTGGGGATCGTCCGATGCTGTGCGCTCGCGCCCCGGCGTTTACGAGAGCAACATCACCGGCCCGGAAGGCAAGCGGGTGCAGGTCATCCTGCTCGATACGCGCTTTTTCCGGTCTGACCTGAAGCGTGCCGCTTGGACCAAGGACCGGCCGCCGCTCGGCAGCTATGTGCCGGACGAAAGCCTCGACAAAACCATGCTTGGCGATGCGCAGTGGGCGTGGCTGGAGCAAGAGCTGGCCAAGCCGGCCGATCTGCGGATCGTGGTGTCCTCGACCCAGGTGATCACCACCGCGCACCAGTTCGAAGGCTGGACCAACATGCCGGTGGAACGCAATCGGCTGCTGGAAATGCTCAAGAACCGCGCGGCGAGCGGGCTGGTGATCCTGTCGGGTGATCGCCACGCGGCGGGCATCTACAAGACCGCGCACAAGGGCGAGACGATGTGGGAGCTGACCAGTTCCTCGCTCAACCTGTCGTTTGGCAGCGACAATGATCGCAGCACTGCGCGCGAGCCTGATGCGGCGCGGGTGACGAAGTTCTTCTCGGAGGAGAATTACGGTCTGGTCGATATCGACTGGAAGGCCAAGGCGCTCACCATGACGCTCAAGAGCAATCAGAGCGCGACGCTGGCGGAGCAGCGTTTCACATGGTGAGCGGCAAGAAACTCTGTAATATCAGAGAGTAAACCCGCCGTCCGACACCATGACATGGCCGGTGATGTTGGAAGCGGCGTCGCTCAGCAGGTAAAGAATGCTGTCGGCCATTTCCTCGGATGATGCGAAACGGCCCAAGGGTGTGGTTTTGGCCATCGCCTTCAGGGTCGCCTCTCGCCCGATGGCGGCGACGGAGCGCTGGAAGTCCTCGCCGCTTTCCCAGATCGCGGTGTCGACTCCTCCGGGAGCTATCGCGTTGACGCGGATGTTGTGTTTGGCGTTCTCGACCGCCGCGATCCGCGCCATGTGGGCGACGGCTGCCTTGGCGACGCCGTAGGGACCGATGCCGGCAATCGGCTTCAGACCCGTGGTCGAAGCGACCACCACGGCGCTGCCGCCTTTCGCTTGCATCGCCCGCAGCGACGAGGCGAGGGTCATGAACGCGCCGTCGAGATTGACCGCCATTACCTTGCGCCATTCGGCCAGAGAGACGCTCGCGATGGGTCCGCCTGAACCGATCCCTGCGTTGACAACGGCATGGTCAAGACCCGTCAGCTGCGGTTCAATGGCTTGCCAAAGCGCCTCGTCGGCCACGCTGCCGACAATGCGGTGCACGTCGCCCGGAAGGTCGAGTGCGTCGAGCCCAGCGCCGTCGACATCGACCAGAAACAAGGTCGTCGCACCGCGCGCTGCCAGTGCCTTGGCGCAGGCCGCGCCGATCCCCGATGCGGCACCGGTGACGAGCGCCGAGCGTCCGGCGAAATCCTGAATTGCTGTCATGGGGTCAGCGGCTAGTCCCGCAAACCTCGCCGATCAAGCCGCGTTATCAATCCCGAGATCGGAAAGCTTGCGGTAGAGCGTTGAGCGTCCGATCCCCAAGCGCCGCGCGACTTCGGTCATGCGCCCGCGATAATGGCCAATGGCGAGGCGGATCACGTCGGCCTCGATGTCTTCGAGCGGACGCAGATTGCCGTCGTCGGTGTAGAGCATGATGCCCACGCCCTCATGCGCGCTTGCTACAGTGACGCTGCCCTGCTCGCCGAGCATTTCGGACAATTGCGGGAAGCTGTCGGCACCCAGCGAATTGCTCTCGCAATAGACAGCCGCGCGGAACAGGACCGATTGCAGCTGGCGGACGTTACCCGGCCAGTCATAGGCGGCGAGCAGGGCCAGCGCAGAGTCGGAGACGGAAAGGTGATTGAGACCCGGCTGCTCACCGATGCGGGCGAGGAAGTGGCGAGTTAGCGCGGGAATATCGCCGGTGCGGTCGCGCAGGGGTGGCAGAACGATCCGGGTCGCACCCAGCCGTGCGGCCAGCGCGGCATCGAACTGTCCGGCCTGCACCATGCGGTCGAGCCCGACATTGCTCGTCACCAGCAACCGCACATCGACGCGGAAACCGTAGCTTGCGCCAACGGGACGGATGATCCCGCTCTCGAGCGCCTCGGCGAGGCGGTTTTGCAGCGCAGGGGTCAGGCGGTCGATCTCGTCGAGGATCAGCGTCCCGCCGTCGCAATGCTGGAACGCGCCGATCTGACGGTCGAACGCGCCGGGGAAGCTGCCGGGTTCATGGCCGAACAGCACCGAATCGATGGATCCGGGTGGGACCGATGCGAGGTTGATGGTTCGCAGGGGCTCTTTCGAGCGGGGACTGGCGCCGTGCATCGCGCGCATCAGCATTTCCTTGCCGGTCCCGGTTTCGCCCTCGATCAGCACATGACCATGCCCACGCGCGGCCTTGGCGGCCTGCGCCAGCGCGGTGCGGAATTGCGGGGCAGTGCCGATCATCGCATCGAAATCGAGGCTGGCAGACATCTTCTCGGTCAGCGGCGCGAGTTCATTGCGCGGAGCCTGACGGGCGGTGACTGTGCGCAGCGCCTCCATGAGCCGGTCGGGCGAGACTGGCTTCACGAGATAATCGGAAGCGCCCGCCCGCATTGCCTCGACCGCCAACAGCGGCGATGCGCTGGTGGTCAGCATCAGGATTGGCAGTGCCGGGCGGCGCGATTTCAACTCAGCGATCAGCGCGCAGGCATCATCGCCCGGCACCCACTGGTCGAGGAGGATCGCGGAGAGCTGCATCCCTTCGCGCGTGCCGAGCATTGCAATCGCGGTCTCAGCATCCGAGGCGACGATCGTGCGCCAGCCATCACGCGCGGCAATCGCGGTGATGAGGCGCGACTGCGCCGGCTCGTCATCGATGAGCATGACGATTCGCGCGTCTTCCTGCGCTTCGGGGTGGCAATCAATATCCGCCATCGGTCCTGCCGCTCGCTTTCCCTTGTCCTGCCGGACCTTGCTGGGCTCGGTCCGACACAAGCTCTCTGCATAAGGCGGGGAGGTAAAAACGGGATTAAGACTGTACCGCGGCGGGACAGATGGGGAAGGCAGCTGAAACGTGCCTCTCACTAAAGGTGACTTGAGATAGCGTGGCTGCTCCGATACGGGAGCTTCGCAGGGTCCTTGCGGCCCATCGCATATTTGAGGCAACCATTCGGCAACCAATCGCACTTCGGTGCGTTCGATAGCCCAAGGGGAATTACAACCAATGACTGTTCACGACATGGATAAGGCTACGGCCACCTACAGCGGGTTCATGGCGACGCTCAAATGGGCTGTCCCGGTTATCGCGGTGATCGCGTTTGCCGTTGTCGCAGCGATTGCCAGCTAAGCCGGCGCCCACGTGAAAATCGCCATCCTGAAAGAGCGCGCCTCAGGCGAGACGCGCGTCGCCGCTTCGCCGGAAACGGTCAAGAAGTTCGCAGCCTTGGGCTGTTCGGTCGCGGTTGAGGCCGGTGCGGGGGTGATCGCTTCGATCACCGACGCTGCCTATGCTGAAGCCGGTGCGACCATCGCTGACGCGGCGGCGACGGTGAAGGATGCTGATATCGTCCTCGGGATTCAGGCGCCCGATGTGGCACTGCTTGCTGGTGCCAAGCCTGGCGCATGGGTGGCGGCGCTGTTCGATCCTTTCACCAAGCGTGATGTGGTCGATGCCTATGCGGCTGCCGGTTACGAGGCGCTGAGCATGGAATTCATGCCGCGCATCACCCGCGCGCAATCGATGGACGTTTTGTCCTCGCAGTCGAACCTTGCCGGTTACAAGGCCGTCCTGGCCGCAGCCGACGCTTATGGCCGCGCTTTCCCGATGATGATGACAGCGGCTGGCACAGTGCAGGCTGCGCGCGCCTTTATCATGGGTGTGGGTGTTGCAGGGCTTCAGGCGATTGCCACCGCGCGGCGTCTGGGCGCGCAGGTATCCGCGACCGACGTGCGTTCGGCCACCAAAGAACAGATCCAGTCGCTGGGCGCCAAGCCGATCTTCGTCGAGAACGTCGCGGGGATCGAAGGCGAAGGTTCGGGCGGCTATGCCACCGAAATGAGCCCGGAGTACCAGAAGGCGCAGGCCGAACTGGTCAGCAGCCACATCGCGAAGCAGGACATCGTGATCACCACCGCGCTGATCCCGGGGCGCGCTGCCCCGCGCCTGATCACCGACGAACAGATCGCGACGATGAAGCCGGGCAGCGTGATCTTCGACCTTGCGGTGGCGCAGGGCGGGAATGTCGAAGGCTCGGTGGCGGATGAAGTTGTGATCAAGCACGGTGTCAAGATCATCGGCTATTCGAACACGCCCGCGCAGCTCCCCGCTGACGCGTCTGCGCTGTTTGCCCGCAACCATTACAATTTCCTCAGTGCTTTCTGGGACAAGGAGCAGGGCAAACCCGTGCTCGACGAGGAAATCGGCAATGCGATCCGTCTGACGCAGGGCGACAAGGTTGTGAACGAGCGGCTGCTTGGTTAACCCGATGGGTCTGATCAACGCCACTGTCTGGGATGTCGAAGACGCCGCCGAAGACCTCGCCTATGCGTTAGCGCATGGTGAGGTGGTGAGGTTCGCGTTCAAGCTGGTGCGGGATTCGATCATTTTCACGGATCGCCGGGTCCTGATGATTGACATTCAGGGGCTGACGGGATCGAAGAAGCGGTTCCTGACGATCCCTTATCGCGCCATCACCACCTTCACACTGGAGAGCGCGGGCCACTTCGATCTCGATACCGAACTCACGCTGACCGTTTCGGGCAGCGCGCCAATAGCGTTCAATGTTAGCCGCGGTGCGGATGTGCCGGGACTGGTCACGCTGCTGACCGAATATCTTGCGCCGGGGAAATAGGGGCGATCCATGGACTTCATTTCAATTCTCAGCATCTTCGTACTGGCCTGCTTCGTGGGCTATTACGTCGTCTGGTCGGTGACCCCGGCACTGCACACCCCGCTGATGGCGGTGACCAATGCGATTTCCTCGGTGATCATCGTCGGTGCGCTGATCGCAGCGGCTGAGGCGAACAGCCCGATTGCCAAGTATCTCGGCCTGTTCGGCGTGGTGCTCGCCAGCATCAATATTTTCGGCGGGTTCGCCGTCACGCAGCGTATGCTCGCGATGTACAAGAAGAAGGGGAAGTAAGAGATGAGCTTCTCCATTCTTGCCGCAGGTGCGGCCCATGGCGGCGGGACGCCGGCTTGGGCGATGCTGGCCTACCTCGTTTCGGGCGTGTTCTTCATCCTCGCGCTGCGCGGACTGTCGAGCCCGGCCACCAGCCAAGCGGGTAACCGCAATGGCATGATCGGGATGGCGATTGCGGTCTCCACGACTCTGGTTACGCATGACATTGCCAATATCGTCGAAATTCTGATTGCCGTTGCCATCGGTGGCGCGATTGGCGTGGTGGTTGCCCGCCGCATCGCCATGACCGCGATGCCGGAACTGGTTGCGGGCTTCCACAGCCTCGTTGGCCTGGCCGCCGTGGTGGTCGGCTTTGGTGCGTGGCTCGATCCGGAATCCTTCGGGATTGTCGATAGCGCTGGTCAGATCATGGCGGTCAGCCGGGTCGAACTCGGCCTTGGCATTGCCATCGGGGCGATCACTTTCTCGGGCTCGATCATCGCCTTCCTCAAGCTGTCGGGCCGGATGAGCGGTTCGCCGATCATGCTGCCGGGGCGGCACGTGATCAATCTCGGGACCCTTGCGGCGATCATTGGCTTGATCGGCCTTTACACCGTCTCGCCAGATGGCGGCGCGGGTGAGGGTTGGATGGTGATTGCGGTTGCAGTGCTGGCCTTTGCCATCGGCTTCCTGCTGATCATTCCGATTGGTGGCGCGGATATGCCCGTGGTCGTGTCTATGCTGAACAGCTATTCGGGCTGGGCAGCAGCGGCGATGGGCTTCACGCTGGGCAATTCAGCGATGATCATTACCGGGGCGCTGGTTGGCTCCTCCGGGGCGATCCTAAGCTACATCATGTGCCGGGCGATGAACCGCAGCTTCATTTCGGTGATCGCGGGCGGTTTCGGCGCAGCACCCGAAGCCGGCGGCGCAGGCGGTGCGCGCGAACAGCGGCCCTACAAGCAGGGCAGCGCGGAAGACGCCGCCTATATGCTCGAGCAGGCCGAGAAGGTCATCATCATCCCCGGTTACGGGATGGCCGTCGCCCAGGCCCAGCACGCGCTGCGCGAGATGGGCGACAAGCTCAAGGAAAAGGGCGTGGAGGTAAAGTACGCCATCCACCCCGTCGCAGGCCGTATGCCGGGGCACATGAACGTGCTGCTGGCCGAGGCAAGCGTGCCTTATGATGAGGTGTTCGAGCTGGAGGACATCAACTCCGAATTCGCCCAGTGCGATGTCGCCTTCATCATCGGCGCGAACGACGTGGTGAACCCGGCTGCTAAGACCGACAAGTCCTCGCCGATCTACGGGATGCCGGTGTTCGACGTCGACAAGGCCAAGCAGGTGTTCTTCATCAAGCGCTCGATGGGCGGGGTGGGCTATGCCGGGGTCGACAACGACGTGTTCTACATGAACCAGACCGTCATGCTGCTGGCCGACGCCAAGAAGATGGTCGAGGAAATCGTCAAGTCGCTCGATTGATGCGCAAGCTCATCATCGGCCTTCTGTTGATCATCCTGCTGGCGGGCGGGGCGGTGTTCACCGGCCTCGCCAACCCGCTGGTCGCAATGCAGGTCAAAGGCGCGCTGGTCGAATCCGGCATTGGCGAGAAGCGCGCGGGCTGCATGGCCGAGCGTATGGTCGACCGTCTGACCATCCCGCAGCTGTGGAAGTTGCGCCAGGGCATGGCTGCGCAGGAGGGTGAGCCTTCGGGCGGCTACGGCCTCGGTGAGCTTATCAAGCGGCTTGACCGGGTGGACGATAGCGAGGCTGTCGCCGTGCTCACCACTTCTGCCGGCCTCTGCGCGATCGGTATCGGCTGAGGCTTGCAATTGCTCTCCCGCCTGCGCAACACTGCGCCGCGGAGAGGGAGAACATCATGAACCGACTGGCACTTGCCGCCGTGTTGCTCGCCACAGCAGCGCCGCTCGCCGCCGAAACCCACCGGGTTGAACCTGGCGAGGGCGCGCAGGCGCGCTTGCAGGAAGCACTGATCCTCGCCGCGCCGGGCGACGTGGTCGAGTTGGGGGCGGGGCGTTTCGTCCTGACCGATGGCCTCAGCCTTGATGTTGACGGGGTTACGGTGCGCGGTGCGGGGATGGACAAGTCGATCCTCGATTTCACCGGCCAACAGGGCGCGGGCGAGGGGCTGTTGGTTACCTCGGACAATGTCACCTTGCAGGGCTTTGCGATTGAGAACGCCAAGGGCGATGGGATCAAGTCCAAGGGCGCGGACATGATCATCTATGACAGCCTGCGGGTGGAATGGACTGGCGGGCCGAAAGAGACCAACGGCGCTTACGGCATCTACCCGGTCGAAAGCAAAGGCGTGCTGGTGCAGCGGTCGACGGTCGTCGGCGCGTCGGATGCGGGCATCTATGTCGGGCAGAGCCGTGACATCACGGTTCGTCAGAATATCGTCGAATACAACGTCGCCGGGATCGAGATCGAGAACAGTCGGGGCGCGCTCGTGACCGAGAATATCGCCACGCACAACACCGGCGGACTGCTGGTGTTCGATCTGCCCGGCTTGCCGGTGATGGGCGGGGGCGAGGTGATCCTGCGCGGCAATGTCGTGAAGGACAATGACACCCCCAACTTCGCGCCGCCGGGCAATATCGTCGCGAGCGTGCGGCGCGGGACGGGCGTGCTGGTGATGGCGAATGACGGCGTGCTGATCGAGGACAATGCCTTCGAGGGTAACGCGACCGCACATGTCATGGTGATCGCGTATACCCAGCCCTTCGAAGACCCGCGCTACAACCCCCATGCCCGCAACGTGATCATCGGCCGCAATGCCTTCGGGCGCGGCGGGGACGATCCGCAGCTTGATGGCAAGGAGATGCTGCTCGCGGCGTTCGGTGGCGCGCTGCCGCCGGTGCTTTGGGATGGCCTCGCCGAAACGCCCGACAATGCGCTGAAGATCGTGCCGGGGGTGGCGGGGTGGTCACTTAATCTCTCCAAGGTCGGCCAGAGTCTTGCAGAAGCGCAGCCGGGGCTGCTCACCCTGACGCCGGTGGAAAACTGGGAGTTTCCGCAAGTCGGTGCACCCGCAGCACTGGAGGCGCGGCTGAAGTGAGGCCCGGTGCGGCCCTGCTTGCACTGTCGATGCTGGCGCTGGGCGGCGCGATGGCTGCGCGGGCGACAGCTCCGCAAGTGCTCCCCGTCAACGATGCTACGGTCGCGGGCGCGGGGATGCCGCGCACGCTGTCAGAATTCGGCTTCTTCGCAGACGGCGCGGGGCAAGTGCCTGCTGCTCGGGTGACGCCCTACGCGCTCAACACCCCGCTGTGGTCGGACGGAGCGGACAAGCTGCGCTTCATCTACCTGCCCGAAGGCACGCGGCTGACTGCGGACGGAGAGGGCCTGCTGCAATTCCCCGTCGGTGCGGCGATCATCAAGACCTTTGCTTTTGGCGAAGGGGCGGACCGTCGCCTGATTGAAACTCGCGTGCTGCTGCACCGCGCCGATGGTTGGACGGCGCTTCCGTATCGTTGGAATGCTGATCAGACCGAGGCGACGCTGGCCTTGGCGGGCGGCAGGCTCGATCTGGTGACACCGGCGGGCGAGGCTATTTCCTACGCCATTCCGAACAAGAACCAGTGCAAGGGCTGTCACGCCAAGGACGGGCAGGTGATCCCGATCGGCCCCAAGGCGCGCAACCTGTCAGTCAAGTGGATGGCGCAGATGCTGGATGGCGGCGCGCTCGACCGGCTGCCTCCGCGCGGGGCAACGATGCCCGTCTGGGCGGGTTACTCGGACAAGGGACCGGTTGAGCCCTTCGCCCGCGCCTATCTCGATGTGAACTGCGCCCATTGCCATCAGCCCGGCGGGGGCGCGTCCAATTCAGGGCTCGACCTGCGCTGGGAGCAAGCCGATCCCCACGCAATCGGCATCCTCAAGCGCCCGGTCGCGGCGGGGCGCGGCGCAGGGGGGCATGATTTCTCGGTGCTCCCCGGCCAGCCCGATAAGTCGATCCTGCTCTACCGGATGGACAGTGCGGAGCCCGGTATCGCCATGCCTGAACTGGGCAAGGCCAGCGTGGACAAGCAAGGCGTCGCCGTCGTGCGGCGCTGGATTGCGGAGATGAAATGATGAAGTGGGTCTGGCGCGGTTTGTTCGCGCTTCTTGGCATCCTCGTGATCGCCTTCCTGATCTTCCGCACGCCCGATACGAACGCGGCTGAAATGCGCGCCAAATATGGCGGGCCGCCGTCGCAATTCGTTGCAATCGGGGGCGGTGTGACCGTGCACCTGCGAGATGAGGGGCCGAAAGATGCGCCCGCGATTGTGCTGCTCCACGGCTCCAATGCCGATCTGCACACCTGGGAGCCGTGGGTCTCGGTGCTCAAGAGCCAATACCGGGTGATCCGCTTCGATCAGGTCGGCCACGGCCTGACCGGGCCTGATCCCAAAGATGATTACAGCCGCGACAATTACGTCGCCGATATCATCGAAGTGGCTGACACGCTGGGGCTGAAGCAATTCATCCTCGGTGGCAATTCGATGGGTGGGAAGCACGCCCTAGCCTTTGCGGCCGCCCACCCTGAGCGGTTGACCGGTCTGGTGCTGGTCGACGGCAGCGGCGGGCCGATGCTCAAGCTCGAAACCAAGAAGGACGACGACAGCGGCCGCGGCAATATCGGCTTCAAGATTGCCCAGACGCCGGGGATCAATCTGCTGGTCGAACAGATCACTCCGCGCAGTTTGATCCAGCAAAGCCTAGAACAATCGGTCTCAGTAAAGTCCGTCGCGAGCGAGGCGGCCGTGACGCGTTACTGGGAGCTGCTGCGCTACCCCGGCAACCGCCGCGCGACCTTGAAGCGCTTCGGCTACCCCTATGATCCGTTGGCCGAGGCGGATATCGCCAAGGTCACCACGCCGACGCTGATCCTGTGGGGCGAAGAGGATCGCGTGATCCCGGTCGAAGCGGGAAAGTGGCTCGCCAAGACCATGCCGAACAACACACTGGTGATCTATCCCAAGATCGGCCACCTGCCGCACGAGGAAGCGGCCGAGGCCACACTTGGCGACCTGCAACCGTGGCTCGCCGAGCACGCTTTGCCCTCAAAACCGGAGTAACCCCCGCCCACACACCTGCGCCCACTGGACGCCGAGGTCGCTTGCACCCTACATCCTTTCGCACTTGCACACGGAATCGAAAGGCTGGCGGCTTTGCGCAAACTCGGGATCATCGGCGGCATGAGCTGGGTGTCGACCGCGACCTATTACGATCACATAAACCGTATCGTCCAGAAACGCGCTGCTCCGATGGCAAGCGCACCGCTGCTGATTGAGAGCCTCGATTTCTGCCAGCTCTACGCCTTGCGCGAAGAACGTGACTGGCAGCGTGCGGCCAGCGTGCTGATCGAAAGTGCAAAGCGACTCGAAGGTGCGGGCGCGGAAGGCCTCATCATCGGCGCCAACTCGATGCACCGCCTGTATGACGATGTAGCGGCCAGCGTGAACATCCCGATCCTGCACATCGCCGAATATGTCGGCCTCGCCATGAAGCGCGCCGGGGTTGCCAGCGCGGCGCTGCTGGGTACCCGCAATGTGATGACCGAAAGCTTCTATCGCAAGCGGCTTGTCGCGCACGGGATCGATTTGCTGCCGCCCAACCTCGACTATGTCGAGATGCTCGACCGGATCATTTATGACGAGTTGATGGTCGGCAAGGTCACGCGCGAGGCCGAGCGGACGCTGAAGACGATCATCACCAATAAGGCCCAAGAAGGCGCAGGCGCAGTGGTTCTCGCGTGCACCGAACTGGATTTGGTGGTCGATGTCGATGCCAACGTCCTGCCGATCTTCGACAGCACCCGTATCCATTGCGAAGCGGCTGCGGACTGGATTTTGCATCAAGAAGCCGCGGGATAGTCTTCGGCTCATCGGGCTGAACGTGCAGTTGGTCGATTAGCTGGGTTGCAAGGGGTGCAACCGATTAACTTTTACTCCTATGGCGCGCTCGGATTTTGTCGCGGAAACGTTTTGGCATTATCCGGGTCTTCGGGTCGCACCGATTGGCCCTTGGGGCCGCTTTCCTCCCCCCCAATCACCGGAAGGCGGCCCCATAATTTTTCTTAACCAACCGTCTGTTTTTCCGCTGTTTTTGCGGTGTTCTTGCCCCGTTCTGGTTGAGAACCCTGTCTGGCTCGCCTACGCGCTCGACCTGTGATGACCCGCGCTCCCTATGCTGCCGACCCCGAGGCCCACGGGCCGCGCGAATTCAGCGGCGCTGGTGATGGCGAACGGCGCGGTCCGCGCAGTGCCTTCCAGCGCGATCGCGACCGGATCATCCATTCGATGAGCTTCCGACGGCTGAAATCCAAGACCCAGGTCTTCATCGCTCCCGATGGCGATCACTACCGCACCCGCCTGACCCACAGCCTTGAAGTGGCGCAAATCGGGCGCGTGATCGCCCGCACGCTGGGGCTGGACGAAGACCTGACCGAAGCCCTGTGCCTTGCCCACGATGTCGGCCATCCGCCGTTCGGCCATGCGGGGGAAGCGGCGCTTTCGGCGGCGATGGAGCGCCATGGCGGCTTCGATCACAATGCGCAGGCGCTGCGCACGGTGATGCGGATCGAGTGCCCTTATCCCGCGCATGACGGTCTCAACCTCACTTGGGATCTGCTGGAGGGCTTGGCCAAGCACAATGGCCCGGTAATCGCGCCGAACTGGGCGCTGGCGGAACTGGACGAAGCTTTCCCGCTGATGCTCGGCACGTGGCCCTCGCTTGAGGCACAAGTGGCGGCGGTTGCGGACGATATTGCCTATGACAATCACGACATCGATGATGGATTGCGCGCAGGGTTTCTGAGCCTTGAGGACCTGCTGACGCTCGATTTCCTCGCAGACCAGTGGCGTAACGTCGAAAGGCGCTTCCCCCATGCTCCGCGGGAGCGTTTGCTGCGCGAAATCATACGCGACCAGATCGGGCTGATGGTGAATGATGTGATCGAGCACACGGCGGCGCAGGTGAAAGACCTGCGTTCGGTGGCAGAAGTGCGGGAGGCCGGCCGCCAGCTTGCCGGGTTCTCGCCCGCGATGGCCGCACAGGAACGGCGGCTGAAGACCTTCATGTACGAACGGCTCTATTACCACCCTGAACAGATTGCGGCGGCTTTACGCGCGCGTGATGTCGTGGCGCGTCTCTTCGCCGCCTACGCGCAGGACGCGCGCCTGATGCCGGACGACTGGCAGGCGCGTCTGCCGCAGCGCGATCCGAGCCGCGCGCGGGTGATCGCTGATTTTATCGCTGGCATGAGCGATCGGTTTGCGATGCAGACGGTGAGCAAGATCTATGGCGAACGTCCGTCGGGACTGATCAATGTCTGATCCGCGCAGCATCGGCCCGGTGCGCATCGCTCTGGTCGGGGCGACCGGGCTGGTCGGCCGCCGCGTGATCGAGCTTGCCAGCGCGAGCGATGACGTGCGGATCGTTGGCATCGCGCGGCGCGAGGTTCCTCTGCCGCCCGGCGCGCGGATGGAGATGTTCGTGGCAGAGCCCGCCAAATGGGGCGAAGTCCTCGACGCGGTCCGCCCGCGTGCGCTGATCTGTGCGCTTGGCACCACCTGGAAGAAGGCCGGACGTGACGAAGCGGCGTTCCGCGCGGTCGATCACGATCTGGTGCTCGCCACCGCTGAAACGGCGAAACTGGCTGGGGTGCCCAACATGGTCGTGATCAGTGCCGCGGGAGCCGATGCGCGTTCCAAGAGCCTTTATATGCGCGTGAAGGGCGAGACCGAAGAAGCGCTGTCACGCGTCGGGTTCAAGCGGCTCGATATCCTCCATCCCGGCCTGCTGCGCGGGACACGCACCGACGACCTGCGCTTTGCCGAGCGCGCGGCGATCATCGCCGCGCCGCTGATCGATCCGCTATTGTCGGGTTCGTGGCAGCGGTTTCGCTCAATTGATGCAGGACTGGTGGCCGAGGCCGCGCTGGGGCTGGCGCTGCGCCGGGCCGGCGGGCGCTTTACGCACGACAACGAGGCGATGCGCCGCGCCGCGCGCGAATGGCGCCGCTTGGGCGAGACGGGAGAGGTTGAATGATCGACTGGGATGCGTGGTTCAGCATGGTCAACCTGCTGGCGCTGATCGCGTGGACGGGGTTGATCCTGCTGCCGCGCTGGCCGGCACTCCTGTCCGGAATACTCTACCTCGGAATTGGCCTGCTGTGCCTGATCTACGCCACCGGGTTGATCGGCTTGTTGAGTGGGCTGATCTCCAATCCGCAAGGTGGCGGAGCGAATTTCACCACGATTGAAGGCGTGCGCTCGATCTTCGGTTCGGATGCTGGGGTAACGATCGGGTGGACGCATTACCTCGCCTTCGACCTCTTCGTCGGCCTGTGGATCGCTCGCGATGGCGATGCGAAGAACATCTCGCGCTATATTCAGGCACCGGTTTTGCTGGCGACCTTCATGGCCGGGCCGCTTGGCCTGCTGGTGTGGCTGGGCCTGCGCGAGCCGATTGCGCGGCGGCAGGGGCGGTTTCGCTAGACCGCCGTGCCGCGTTGCGCTTAACCTCTCTCCAAACAGCTTTTGGGAGAGAGCAGCGCCATGGCGAGAAACGCCTATCACGACTTTTCGACCTTCGATGCGATCCTGCACTTCTGGGCCAAGGAGCGGCCTGACGGGCCTGCTTTCGATCAGGACGGACGGGTCACGAGCTACGCCCAGGCTGATCTCCTTACCCGCCAGCTGATTGCATTGCTGCACGCCCGCGGGATCGCCGCTGGGGACCGGATTGCGTGGCTCGGCAAGAACCGTGATACCTATTTCCTGCTCTATATCGCCGCGGCGCGGATGGGCGCCGTGATGGTGCCGATTGGCTGGCGGCTCGCCCCGCGCGAGATCGCCTATATTCTTGGCGATACCGAGGCGAAGCTGCTGTTTGCGGATGCTGAATTTATCGAGACGGCGCACAAGGTTGCGGACGAAGTTCCCGCCAATCCTGAAGTGATCGAGGCGGAAGCCGCGCGCACGGCCGCGGGGGGCTTTGAACCGGCGGAATATACGCCACCGGGGCCGCATGATCCGGTGTTGCAGCTTTATACCTCGGGGACGACCGGCAACCCCAAGGGCGCGATGCTGACCAACACCAATCTGCTCGGCCTGAGGAATGCGGGCAATGAGGCGGGGCTGGACTGGCAGTTCTACGAGCCCGGTGACTGTATGCTGATCGCCATGCCCTGCGCGCATATTGGCGGCACGGGCCTTGTGAATATCGCGGTTGCCAATGGTGTGCGCTCTCTGGTGCAGGCAGAATTCTCCCCCGTCGGCGTGCTTGAAGCGATCGAGGCTGGGGCGACGCATATGTTCATCGTGCCCGCTGCGCTCCAGATGGTAGTGCAGCACCCGCGTGCGGCGACCACGGACTTCAGCAACCTCAAATACCTGATGTATGGCGCGGCGCCTATGCCCTTGGAACTGCTGAAGGAAGCGGTCCGGACCATGCCGACCACCCGGTTCCTGCAAGCCTATGGCATGACCGAGACGTCCGGCACGATCTCGATCCTGCCGCCCGAGGATCACTCGCTTGAGGGCAACCAGCGGATGCGCTCGGCTGGCAAGGCCTGCCCTGGCGTCAGCATCGAAGTGCGCGGGCCGGACAATGTCGAAGTGCCGCGCGGCGAGATCGGTGAGGTCTGCATTCTCTCGCCCACCAATACGCCCGGCTACTGGAAGCTGCCCGAAGCGACGACAAAGACGATTGACCCTGACGGCTGGCTCCACACCGGGGACGCGGGCGTGATGGATGCGGATGGCTATGTCTATATCCAGGACCGCATCAAGGATATGATTATCTCGGGGGGCGAGAACGTCTATCCTGCTGAAGTGGAAAGCGCGATTTACGGCCACCCCGCCATCGCGGAAGTGGCTGTGATCGGCGTGCCGAGCGCCAAGTGGGGCGAGGAGGTGAAGGCCTGCGTTGTCGCTAAGCCTGGGCACGAGATCGACGAGGCTGACGTGATCGCCTGGACGCGTGAACGGATCGCTGCCTTCAAGGCGCCCAAGAGCGTCGATGTGATCCCGCTGATGCCGCGCAACGCCAGCGGCAAGATTCTGCGCCGCGAGTTGCGCGCGCCCTATTGGGAAGGCCAAGAAAGACAAGTGAGCTAACGACAGGCCACCGGAGATGAAACAGCACGCTCCCGCCACAGAACGCAACCGCGCGCCAATTGGCGAAGTACTGGCGCGCGAGTTGCCGGCCAGCGGCACTGTGCTCGAAATTGCGGCAGGGACCGGAGAACACGCGGTGTTCTTCGCTGGGCATTTCCCTGCCCTGCAATGGCAGCCGACCGATCCTTCGCCCGATGCGTTGGCGTCCATCGCTGCCTATCGTGCGGACTATCCGGGTAACAATCTCGCCGATCCGTTGTTGCTCGATGCGGCTGCGCCTGACGCGTGGCCGGTCGCCAAAGCTGATGCAATCGTGTGCATCAACATGGTCCACATCAGCCCGTGGGAAGCGACCCTCGGGCTTTTCCGAGGTGCTGCCCAATTGCTGGACAATACCGGTGGGCCGCTGATGCTCTATGGCCCCTATATCGAGCGGGGCGTGGAAACCACGCCGTCCAACCTCGATTTCGATGCCAGCCTGAAAGCCCGCAATCCGCTATGGGGTCTGCGCGAGGTCGAGGCTCTGGATGCACTAGCCACCACGCATGGTATGCAGCGGACCGCGCGCCACGCGCTGCCCGCCAACAACATAACGCTGGTTTATCGCAAGATTTAGTCGATCGCGCGTTTGCCGGCCTGACCGACCGACTTGATGTCATCGCCGATTCCGTCAACCGTATTGCAGGCGGTGGCCGTCAGCGCGAGTGCGGCGAGGGCGGCGGCGGTCAGTACATTGCGAATCATCAGATCACATCCTTTATGCGAAGGCATGGAAGCTCAACGCGCCACCCTGCATAAATATTCCTGACAATTCCATGAAGCATCCCGCCGCCGTGTCGGCTCAGATTTCTTCTTCGACCTCTTTCGAGGCCGATTTGAGGTCGTCGCCCATGCCGTCGACAGTGTTGCAGGCGGTTGCGGCCAGCAAGGCAGGGACAGCGGCAAGCGCAAGTATCAGATTACGAGTGTTCATGGCGGGGTGCTCCTTTGAATGGACCCTACCGCGTGTACCGGCGCGAACGTCCAAAAGGTCCATGCTATTCGCCAGAGTGCACCCGGGATCGGGCAAGCTGCCGCTCGCGCCAGGCAATCAAGAGGCCAGCGGCGATGATCAAGGGCGCGCCGAGCCATAGGCTGGCAGGCGCAGCGCGGTCGAAGATGGTGTAGCCGTAGAAGCTCGCCCATAGCAGCGCGGTGTAATCCATCAGCAGGATCACGGTTGCCGAACCGAACCTGAGCGAGGTGGTGAGGAGCATTTGTGCGGCAGCGCCAACCAGCCCCATGCCGAGGATCAGCGCCCAGGTCACCGGATCATGGCCCGCTATGACGAAGGGCAGGGCAATGGCCGCAACGGGCGTGGTCAGCGCGCTAAACCAGAAGACGATGCTCCACGGGTTCTCTGTGGTGTTGAGGTCCTGAAGCTGGAAGCTGATCAGCGCCACCAAGAAAGGCGCGACCAGCCCGACCGCGACACCGGCCAGCGTCACGCCTTCATGCAGACCGGAAAACGGCTGCATCACCACGATCACCCCGGCAAAGCCCATCGCCACCGCACCCCAGCGGTAAGGGCCGATCCGCTCGCGGAACAACACGATGGCGATCAGCACGGCGAACACCGGTGCGGTAAAGCCGAGCGTCGTCGCCTCGGTCAGTGGCAGAAGCAAGACCGCGCCATAAGTGAAGATCATGCCGAACAATCCGCTCGCCGCCCGCCGCGCGTGGGCGGGAAGACGCTTGGTCCTGAGCAGCGCAAGCTTGCCTGTCAGCGCCAATCCTGCGCCTAACAGCACGACGGTGAGCAATTGCCGCCAGAAGATCAGCTCGATCAGATGCGTGCCGCGTGTCCCCGCCAGCTTCACCAGCATACCCATCGTCGCCAGCGCGGCTGCGGCCAGCAATCGGACGCCGAGCGCAAGCAAGGGGCGGGGGCGGGCGATCGAGCCATCCATCGCGCGACGGCTTGGCCGAGGCGAGAGGGTTGCGCAAGCAGTGCGCGCACCTACATGGCTCGCCGATGGACATTGTCGCTCAATTCGAACTGCTGAGCGATGCCGCGCAGCTTGCGTGGACGGGCGCGGCCTTGTGGGTGCTCGCAGGCGTGGCCGCCATGATGGAGCGTCGGCGAGCGAAGCGGCGCGATGTCGCGCGGCTGGAACAGGTTGGCTGGGTGCCGTGGACCAGCCTGTTCATGCTCGCTGCCATCGCAGGCGGCGGTTGTCTTGCGATGAGCCTGCCGGTCGTTCTCGGGGGCATGTAGCGCCGACCCGCCCCGATAGCCCCTAAACGACGCCGCAGGCGTCGCAAGGCCAACCGGCCGTCGGCCGGTTAGGCCGAACGATGCGGGCCGGACGGCCCGGATCGGCGTGTCAGAGACACGCTTCCAAATACGCCTGATCAAACCCGAACTGCCGCGCCTTTTCCAGCGTGTAGGGGCGCAGGCCGCTCGCGCGGAATTCACCGAGGATTTTGCCGTCCTCGCTCTCGTCCAGGTATTCGAACTTGAACAATTCCTGCGTCACGATCACGTCGCCTTCCATCCCGATCACCTCGGTGATGTTGGTGGTCCGGCGCGAACCGTCGCGCAGACGCTTCACCTGTACGATCAGATCGACCGATTCGGCGATCTGGCGGCTGATGGCTTCCTTGGGGATCT
>VFQO010000252.1_pt1 | contig 66935 bp, 73 predicted proteins | sample 3512331 | NCBI WGS metagenome assembly VFQO01 (sample SAMN10412371, study PRJNA504923) | tailings metagenome | isolation source: Replicate 3 from Balatoc abandoned mine | place: Philippines: Itogon, Benguet | collected 2017-08-28 | reverse complement strand
CGCGCATCAGCCGCATCCGCAGCTTCATCAAGAAGGTCGAATCGGCCTGTGAAGCGGGTGACAAGGAAGCAGCTGCGGTTGCCCTCAAGGCGGCCCAGCCGGAAATGGCCCGCGGCGTTGCGCGCGGCGTGCTGCACAAGAACACTGTGGCCCGCAAGCTCTCGCGCCTGACGCGCCGAGTCGCCACTCTCTGATTCGATTCGTTACGCTTTCGTCTGTCATGCCCTGTGCGTGAAAGACGGAATGCCGAGACCTCGCAAACCGATCGGGCCGTGCTCAATGAGCGCGGCCCGTTTCGTTTGCGACAAATGCAACCGTGCAGACTCCCAGAAATGTCAGGATTCACCACGATTCGCGGCCTGTAGATGGTGATTGCCTAGGAAAACCAGACACTTCAACGCAAGCCTGCGGGTCAGCGGTGAGTCAACAGGATTATTTCACTTTTTTTAAAAGTCCTCGCTTGCGCAAAAGGCCGCAGAGTTCTTTAGATCGGTCTCACCCGGTGCGGGACAGCCCGGGCGCTTTTACAACTTGGCCGACAGGGGGGAACTCCGGAATCCTCGATTCCGGGGCCGGGATGGTTAAGCCTGTCGCATCGGGATGAAAAGGTCTGTGAGCCGCACGGCTCGGCAGGCTAAGGTTGAATTGGGGAAGAGCTTGTGCACAGGACTGACAAGGCGCGGACGGGTGGCCGCCAAGCCGATGAACATCTGATGGAAGATTCCGAAGCTGTAAATCTCGCCGCGGATTGGTCCGATATCAGTCAGGGTTTGCGCAAGGATCTGGGCCACCAGCTGCACAGCCAGTGGATCAAGCCGATCCAGCTTGGCGCGCTGAACCGCGAGACCGGCGCTCTCGATCTTTACCTTCCGACCGAATTTTCAGCCAACTGGGTGCGTGATCGCTTCCATGACCGACTTCAGCTTGCCTGGAGCATTGCGCGCAGCGAAGTGCGCAAGGTCAACATTGTCGTCCACCCCGGCCGCCGCCAGCTGCCCGACTTGCGCCTCGATGATGGCCGCCGCCCTGCCAATGACGGCGCGAGCGCGATTGCATTGGCCGCCGGCGCGATGGGTGATGCGAACTTCACTTCTTCGGTCGGGCTCGACCCGTCGCTGACCTTTGCCGCCTTCGTCACGGGTGAGGCCAACATCCTCGCCTGCAACGCGGCGCAGCGCATGGCGGCACTGGAACAGCCGCAGTTTTCGCCGCTGTACCTCAAGGCGGCAACCGGTCAGGGCAAGACCCACCTGCTCCACGCGATCGGCCATGCCTATCTCCAGACCCATCCGCGCGCGCGCATCTTCTACTGCTCGGCCGAGCGCTTCATGGTCGAATTCGTCCAGGCGCTGAAGTCGAGCCAGACGATCGAGTTCAAGGCGCGCCTGCGCTCCTTCGACCTGCTGCTGGTGGACGATATCCAGTTCATCATCGGCAAGGCGAGCGCGCAGGAAGAACTGCTCTACACGATCGACGCGCTGCTGGCCGAAGGCAAGCGGCTGGTCTTCGCCGCCGACCGCGCCCCGCAGGCGCTCGACGGGGTCGAGCCGCGTTTGCTCTCGCGCCTGTCGATGGGTCTGGTGGCTGACATCCAGCCCGCCGATATCGAACTGCGCAAGAAGATCCTCGTCTCCAAGCTGACCCGCTTTGCCCCTCTGAATGTGCCCGAAGATGTGGTCGATTTCCTCGCGCGTACCATCACCCGCAACATCCGCGAGCTGGTCGGCGGCCTCAACAAGCTGATCGCCTATGCCCAGCTGACCGGACAGGACGTGTCGTTGCAGCTCGCCGAAGAGCAGTTGACCGATATCCTTTCGGCCAACCGCCGCCGGATTACCATCGACGAGATCCAGCGCACCGTCTGCCAGTTCTATCGCATCGACCGGTCGGAAATGAGCAGCAAGCGCCGCGCCCGCGCAGTGGTGCGTCCGCGGCAGGTGGCGATGTATCTCTCGAAGGTTCTGACGCCCCGCAGCTACCCCGAAATCGGGCGCAAGTTCGGCGGACGCGATCACTCAACCGTGATCCACGCGGTGCGCCTGATCGAAGACCTGCGCCAGCGCGATGCCGACATGGACGGCGATGTGCGCAGCCTGCTGCGGCAGCTCGAAAGCTGATGCAGCGAAGGTCAATTCGCACATAATCTGCACAAGCTTTGCACTGCGCTTTCGACAGGCCTATCCACAGGCCTGTCGACAGGCGGCGCACAGGTTGTAAACAGCCTGTCCATGCCTTCTCAGCGCCTTTCCTCCGATCTGATTGACCTGCCCAAGGGCTGGATTCCTGCACTGGTACGAGGGCTGCGCAGCAAGTGCCCGCGCTGCGGCGAAGTGGCGCTGTTCCGCAGATGGCTCAAGCCGGTCGACCGCTGTCCGCATTGCCAGCAGGACTGGTCGGTCCAGCAGGCCGACGATTTTCCCGCCTATATCGGTATCTTCGTGGTCGGCCACCTGCTCGCGCCGGTGGTGATCGCGATGATCGGGACTTTCGGGATGAGCGCATGGCTGACCCTGGCGATCATTTTGCCGGTAGCTATCGTCATGCTGCTCATCACGCTCCAACCGACCAAGGGCGGCGTGATCGGCTTTCTGTGGTGGCACGGCATCGGCGCTTTTCGGCAGGAGCGGCGTGCTGAAACGCCCGAGGACGCGGAATGACCCTCTCCTCTGCCCGGCTTGACCGTTTCGCTCGCCATATCGTGCTGCCCGAAGTCGGCGGTGCGGGACAGGTGCGGCTCGCGGCTGCGCGGGTCGCGGTGATCGGGCTCGGCGGGATCGGCTCACCTGCGTTGCAATATCTCGCAGCGAGCGGAATCGGGCACCTCGCGCTGGTCGACAATGATGTGGTCGATGTCTCGAACCTGCAGCGCCAGACGATCTTCACCACCCGCGATGTCGGTTACGGCAAGGCAGTCTCGGCCCGGCGCTGGCTCGCCAATTTCGACGATTCGCTGAGAGTCGATGTTTCCGACGCCCGGATCACGGCTGACAACGCCGCCAGTCTGATCGCAGGCGCCGATATCGTGCTTGATGGCACCGATAATTTCGCGACGCGCCTCGCCGTGTCGGACGCCTGCGTGGCGGCGGGCATTCCGCTGCTGTCCGCTGCGGTGGGCCGGTTTCAGGGTCAGGTTGCGGCCTTCGCGGGCCACTTGCCGGACGCGGCTTGCTACCGGTGCTTCGTCGGCGATGCCTTCGATGCCGAGGATTGCGACACCTGCGCGGATGACGGGATGCTCGGCGCGATGGCGGGCTGGGCGGGCACCTTCGCGGCACTGCAAGCGGTCAAAGTGCTGTTGGCAGGCGTGAGCGGGTTGGGCGATCCGGGCTGGGGCAAGCTGCATATCCTTGACGGGCTAGAACCGGGGATGCGCACGATCCGGATCGCGAAAGACCCGACCTGCAAAGGCTGCGGATCAGCCGCCTAGCACCTCGGCGACCCACGCGGGCACCACCATACTCGCCGGGCCGAGGCGCGTTTCGTGGAACATCCGCGAGCCCTCGCTCGGTTCGAGATTGAGTTCGAGCGTGCGTGCGCCTGCCGCCCGCGCTTCCTGCACGAAGCCCGCCGCCGGATAGACCGCACCCGATGTGCCGATGCTCACGAACAGATCGCAGGTCTCGATTGCCTGATATATCCGGCCCATCTGGTAGGGCATCTCGCCGAACCACACGACATCGGGGCGCAGGGCCGGCGCGCGGCAGACGGGGCATGGCGGGCGCTCGATCATGGTGCCATGCCACGGCGAGCGGGTCTCGCAGGACTGGCATAGCGCGCTCTTGAGCTCCCCATGCATGTGCAGCACCCGCGCCGAACCGCCGCGTTCGTGGAGGTCATCGACGTTCTGGGTGATCAGCAGCAACTCGCCCGCAAATTCCCGCTCCAGCCGCGCAAGCGCTATGTGCGCGGGGTTGGGCGCGACATTGGCGAGCGCGGCGCGGCGCATGTCGTAGAAGTTCAGCACCAGATTGGGGTTGCGGGCAAAGCCTTCCGGCGTGGCGACGTCTTCGACCCGGTGCTGTTCCCAGAGTCCTTGTCCTCCTTGCCCCCCCGCCGAACGAAAGGTGTCGATCCCGCTTTCGGCAGAAATCCCTGCGCCGGTGAGGATGACGATGCTGTGGTATCCTGCGCTCAAATCAATCTCCGTTCGGGCTAAGCTTGTCGAAGGCCTGCCCTTTCTTCAAAGGAGGTAGAAGCAAAAGCAGTCCTTCGACAAGCTCAGGACAAACGGAGGTTGGGTGATGCTGCAATTCGGGGTGATCGGGCACAAGGGCCGGATGGGACAGGCGCTCGAAGCGGCGATAGCCGACGCAGGCCACGTGCTGTGCGTGGGCGTGGATGCCGGGGGTAGCATCGGGCCCCACGCAAACCAATGCGACGTGCTGGTCGACTTCTCCGCACCAGAGGCGCTGGCGGCAAATCTCGGTGCGGCGCGGGTGGCGGGCAAGCCAATTGTCGTGGGCACCACCGGGCTTGAAGAACAGCATTTCGTGATGCTCGCCGAGGCCGCGCGGGCGGTGCCGGTACTGCAATCGGGCAACTTTTCGCTGGGCGTGACGCTGTTGGCGCATCTGGTGCGCGAAGCGGCCGCGCGGCTCGGGCCGGACTGGGATATTGAGGTGCTGGAAATGCACCACCGCATTAAGGTTGACGCGCCGTCCGGTACCGCCAAGCTGCTGGGCGAGGCGGCGGCGGAGGGGCGCGGGATCGTGCTGAGCGACAACATGGAAAGCGGCCGCCACGGGATGACAGGCGCGCGAGCCGAAGGCGCGATCGGGTTCGCCACCTTGCGCGGCGGCACCGTGGCGGGCGAGCATTCGGTGATCTTTGCCGGTTCAGAAGAACGCCTGACCCTGTCCCACTCGGCTGAAAACCGCATGATCTTTGCGCGCGGAGCGGTGCGCGCGGGCGCGTGGCTGACCGGGCAAAGCGCCGGGCGCTACACCATGAACGACGTACTCGGGCTCTGAGCCTTGACGGTCATGGCGCGCGGCGATTTGCCGGAATAATACACGCAGATCTCTAGGGAAGCGATCACTTTCATGTCCACCACTCTCACCCCCGCGCAGCAGGCCGCGCGGCTGGTCGACAGCCTGGGGCCCGACGCATTGGCGCAGGCGCAGGCCTACACTACCGGCAATCACTGGCTGCTGCTGCTGAACGTCGGCGTGTCGCTGTTGGTGGCTCTCATCATGGTGCGCCTCAAACTGCTCGACGGGATCGCGGTGCGGATGGAGGGGCGACGCCTGTCGCTTTCGACCTTCACAGTCAGCGCAGCGTTCCTGCTGATCTCGACGATCATCGCCCTGCCTTGGACGATCTACACCGATTGGTACCGCGAGCGGTCCTATGGTCTGTCCAGCCAGCCGCTCGGCGATTTCCTCGGTCAGATGGCGATCGGGGAACTGATCGGGACGGTGCTGGGCGGGCTGTTCCTTGTCGGGGTCTATGCATTGATACGCCGCACTGGTCAGCGCTGGTGGCTGTGGAGCGGCGGGCTGGCGGGCGTGGTGACGCTGCTGGCACTCCTCGCCGGGCCGCCCCTGATCGAACCGCTATTCAACGAATACAAGCCGGTTCCAGCGGGCGAGGTGCGCACCGCGCTGGAGGCAATCGCCGATGATGTCGGCATCCCGCATGACCGCATCTTCATGTATGATGGCTCGCGCCAGTCTGATCGCTTTACCGCCAATGTCTCCGGCCTTGGCCCTTCCGCGCGGATCGCGATTTCGGACGTTGCGCTCAAGCAGGCCTCGATTGCCGAAGTGCGCGCAGTCACCGGGCACGAGGCGGGGCATTACAAGCTTGGCCATGTGTGGCGCTATGCAGTGATCTTCCCGCTGCTGGCGATGGCGTTCTTCTTCCTGCTGGGCCGCCTGTTCGCCCCCGCCGCCCGATGGCTGGGGAGTGACGCCCGGCTGGATGAACCGCGCGGCCTGCCGGTATTTGCGGTGGTAGGATCGGTGCTGGGTCTACTCGTTACCCCGCTCACCAACACGCTAACCCGCGTCGGCGAGACTGAGTCCGACCAATATTCGCTGATAACCGTGAACGAGCCCGATGCGCTCGCCACGGCTTTGGTGAAGACCGCAGAATACCGCTACCCGCGCCCGAGCGCGCTGGAAGAAGCGCTGTTCTACACCCACCCCTCGGTCGAGAAGCGCGCGCTTATGGCGATGGAGTGGAAAGCAGCACATCCCAAGGCCGGTGAATGACCAAAGATCAGATCTTCGAATTCTTCCGCCGCCTGGCCGAGGATAACCCCTCGCCCCAGACCGAGCTGGAATATGGCAATGCCTATCAGCTGCTCGTCGCCGTGGCATTGAGCGCGCAGGCGACCGATGTCGGCGTGAACAAGGCGACCCGCGCGCTGTTCGCCAAGGTTGAAACGCCGCAGCAGATGCTCGATCTCGGCGAAGATGGCCTGAAGGCGCACATCAAGACCATCGGCCTGTTCAACTCCAAGGCAAAGAACGTGATCGCGCTTTCGCAGATCCTCGTCGATGAACACGGCGGCGAGGTGCCCGATACGCGCGAGGCGCTGGTGCGGCTCCCCGGTGTGGGGCGCAAGACGGCCAATGTGGTGCTCAATTGCTGGTTCGGGCAGGAGACCTTCGCGGTCGACACCCACATCTTCCGCCTCGGCAACCGCACCGGCATGGCCAAGGGCAAGACCCCCGATCATGTCGAAGCGAAGCTAGAAAAGCGCGTGCCCCAACCATTCCGCCGCGATTCCCACCACTGGATGATCCTGCACGGCCGATATGTCTGCAAGTCGCGCACGCCAGAATGCTGGCGCTGCAAGGTTGCCGATCTGTGCAGCTTCCGGAAGAAGGTGATGGAGAAGAAATAGCGGTAACGCTTGGCATTGTGGAACCGCAATGCGCAATGATCTAGGCTGGTCCGATGGCCCGTAAGCGTGACAATGTCGTGGCATTCCGCAGGCCTCGCCGGATGTCGCCGCCGCGCGGCTCGCACAAGCGACCACCCCGGCGACCCGGGCCGCCAATATCGTGGCGGCGAGCCCTGCAACAGACGCGCCCCTTTGTACTCTTGATTGTTTTGGCGACGATTTCCTACATCACGGCGTTACCGGGCGCCTATGAGCCGCCCGCCTTCCTGCAATCGGAACCCGAGTTGATCTCCGGCACATTCACGCGATGCGGCAAGGGTAGGGGATATTACTGCGTGATCGATGGCGACACGTTCCGCATCGGCAAGCGCAGCGTCAGGGTGGTCGGGATCGACACGGCAGAGGTCGATGCGGGGTGCCCTGCCGAGGCAGAGCAGGCTGAACGGTCCGCCGCAGCCCTGCAATCCTGGCTGAACCGCGGCCCTTTCGAAATGACGGCGCGCATTGATGAGCCGACCGATCGATGGGGACGTGAACTGCGCATCGTGAAACGGATCGAAGCCGATCAGCGCGTGAGCCGTCTTGCAGACTGGATGCAGGCCGAAGGCGGCGCACGCGGCTATATGGGCGGCGGGCGAGGTGCATGGTGCTAGCGGAGACGTAGGGAGGCGCGTTCGATAAGCTCGGATCGGATTAAGCCGCGGTTCAAGCGTTGGGGCGAAGATGCCGTCGCCATTTGGAGAAACCTGCCATGCTGTCACGCTGTCTCGCGCTTGCTCCGCTCCTCCTGATCCTCGCCGCCTGCGCGCCGACCGATCCCGCCGCCCGTGCCGATGCCGATGCCGCGCGCACGCCTGCGGTGAAGGTGCTTGGCCCCGGGCAGAACTGCATCGACCGCTCGCATGTGCGCGCCACCGTGGTGCGCACTGACCAAGTGATCGATTTCGAGATGAACGGCGGCAAGGTCTATCGCAGCACCCTGAAGAACCGCTGCCCCGGCCTCGGCTGGGACCGCGCGATCACTTACGAGACCTCGGTCAATCAGCTGTGCACCCAGCAGATCGTCTACAGCCTCACCAACATCGGGGGCATCCCCCAGCGCGGCGCGGGTTGCTCGCTGGGCGAGTTTGTGCCGGTGGAGTATGTGAAGGAATAGAGCAGGGGCTGCGACCCCACAGCCCTAAAAGACGGTCGCCTCGCGCACATATTCCCATTCGCCCTGCCCGCTCCAGGCAAGGCCGTCAGGATAGCGCATCTCGACCCCGGCGAGATCGGCAGGATCCGCCAGCCACATGTTGACCCCCATCATCGTGTTGCCATGCAAGGCGATCGCCTCTTCGGTCATCACGAAATGGGTGGTCGCTTCGCAGGTCCGGCACGCATGCACTTCGGCGTTCGCGGTCGGCTTGTCGGTGCGGCGATGGCCAGACGTGGCTCCGCCAACAGCAACCTCGTCCGGATGATAATAGCCCCACCGCGCCGCCGCGCCGGTGCACAGCGTGCAGTTGCACTCATGAATGAAGTCCGGCTTGCGAGCGACCTTGAGCGTGACAGCACCGCATTTGCAGTTGAGCGTCATTCGAATTCATCCTTCGCCCGCACAAGCTGTGCCGGCCGGTTCACCCGCGCCCGCCCTCTTCAAAATTGCTCTCGTCCAGCTCCAGTCCCGCGCGGCCATCGGCGGCGGTGTGGGCAGGCGCATGGGGGTGGTCGACGTAGTCTGGCTCCTCCACCTCCAGCATTCCTTCCCACTTGGTGATGACCGCGGTCGCCACTGCGTTGCCGACCACGTTGGTGGCGGTGCGCCCCATGTCGAGGAACTGGTCGATGGCGAGGATAATCGCAACGCCTTCAACCGGCAGTCCGAACATCGCGAGCGTGCCGGTGATGACCACCAGCGACGCGCGCGGGACAGCCGCGATACCCTTGGACGAGATCATCAGCGTCAACAGGATCATGATCTGCGTGCCGATGCTGAGATCGATGCCGTAAGCCTGCGCGATGAACAGCGTCGCAAAGCTCATGTACATCATCGAGCCATCGAGATTGAACGAGTACCCCAGCGGCAGCATGAAGCCCGAGATGCGGCGCGGCACGCCGAAGCGGTCGAGCTGTTCGAACAGCTTGGGCAGCGCGGCTTCGGATGACGCCGTCGAAAAGGCGATCAACAGCGGCTGGCGGATGTAGCGGATCAGCGCCCAGATTCTCCGACCGAGGAACACCGCGCCCGCGCCGAGCAAGATCACCCACAAGAGCAGCAGCGAGAAATAGAACTCGACCAGCAGGGTCAGATAGGTGCCGAGGATCGCCAGCCCGCTTGCCGCCACCACGTTGGCGAGCGCGCCGAAGACCGCAACCGGCGCATAGCGCATCACATAGCCGGTGACTTGAAGCATCATCTCGGCGAGAGCGTCCGCGCCTTTGACCAGCGCTTTCCCACGCTCACCAATGGCAGACAAGGCCACCCCGGCGAAGATCGAGAAGACCAAAATTTGGAGGATGTTGTTGGTCGCCAGCGCCTCGACCGCGTTCTTGGGGAAGATGGAAAGGATGAAGTCGGTCGCCTTCAGCTCCTTGACCTCGCCCACCGAAGCGGCGGCTTCGGCGACGTCGGGGATCGGTGCGCCGATGCCGGGCTGGAACAGATTGACCAGCACCAGACCGAGCCCGATCGAGATGAGGCTGGCGGTGATGAACCAGGTGAGCGCGCGCACGCCGATGCGGCCCAGCGCGGCGCTATCGCCCATATGCGCGATCCCGACTACGATTGTGGACAACACCAGCGGCGCGACCAGCATCTTGATGAGGTTCAGAAAGATGTCACTGAGCAGCTTGAACCACGGCGCAATCGATTCCTTGATCACGTCGGCAGGCACCATCTGGTTGAGCATCTGGCCGACGATCACGCCCAGCACCATGCCGCCGAGGATGTAGAGAGTTAGCTTGCGGTCCATGATCTCAGGTTCTCTCCCTTGCGCCCCCGGGCGCTAGTTTTCTGTCTCGGCCAGCGCCAATGCGGCCTTCGCAATCCGGGTATAGATGCGCGCCAGCGCCGCCAGATCGGGGATCGCCACCGCCTCGTCACGCTTGTGCATCGTCGCATTGCACAGGCCGAATTCGATCACCGGGCAAACGCTGCGCAGGAACCGCGCATCGGACGTGCCGCCGGTGGTGCTGAGTTCGGGCGCGATGCCGGTTTCGGCCTCGACCGCGCCTGCGACCAGCTTTGAAAACGACCCGGGCTCGGTCAGGAATGGCTCGCCGGAGATGACGGGACGCGCTCGCCCGCCGTGCCTTTCGGCAATCGCCATGACCCGCTCGGACAGGCTGTGGCCGGTGTGCAGGTCGTTGAAGCGGATCGAGATGCGCGCGGCGCCCGCTGCCGGAATAACATTATGCGCCCGGTTGCCGACATTGATGTCGGTGATTTCGAGGTTGGAGGGCTGGAACCACTTGGTCCCGGTATCCAGCGTCAGCGAGTCCAGTTCGGCCAGGATCGCGACCAGCTTGGGCAGCGGATTATCGGCCAGATGCGGATAGGCGACATGGCCCTGCGTGCCATCGACATCGATGAAGATATTCACCGAGCCGCGCCGCCCGATCTTCACCATATCGCCCAGACGGTTGACGCTGGTGGGCTCGCCCACGAGGCAGAGGTCGGGCTGAATGTCCTCGGCGTGCATGTAATCGATCAGCGCGCGGGTGCCGTGGAGCGCGGGGCCTTCCTCGTCACCCGTGATGACGAAGCTGATCGTGCCGGCCTCAGCTGGAACCTCGGCGACGGCGGCCACCATCGCGGCGATCGCGCCCTTCATGTCGACCGCGCCGCGCCCGTGGAGCAATTCGCCGCGTTCGACCGGCACGAAGGGATCGGACGCCCAGCCTTCGCCCGGCGGCACGACATCGAGGTGTCCGGCAAAGGCGATGTGGCGCGAACCCTCAGGCCCGGCCCGCAGTGCGAACAGGTTCTCGACCGGAGCCTCATCGCTTCCCTCCGGCCCATCGCCCCGCACAAAGCGATGGACGACGAACCCCAAGGGCGTAAGCATCGCTTCCAGTTCATCGAACACCGCGCCAGTTGCAGGCGTCACGGAGGGCGCGGCGATCAGGCGCTTGGCAAGGTCGGTTAAGTCAAGCATCCTAGTAGGCCTAGCAGGAGTTGCCGCCAATGCCCAAGCTCGATTGTGCCGCCATTCCCCAGACCAACGCGACCGGCTATCCGCCGCCTTTCGATGTGGCGGTCGAGGGGCGCTGGTATCGCCGCCTCGGCCCGCTAGCGGGACTGACTTTGATGGGGGCAAGCCATGTGACGCTGCAGCCGGGCGCCTTCTCCTCGCAACGTCACTGGCACCGCGGCCAGGACGAGCTGGTGGTGATGCTGACGGGCGCGGCGGTGCTGATCGACGATGATGGCGAGACCCCGGTGGGCCCGGGCGATATCCTCGCCTTCCCGGCAGGCGAGGCCAATGGCCACCACTTGCACAACCGATCGGACCGCGCTTGCGTCTTCGTCGCCATCAGCGCTGGAGGGCGTGAGGACGACAGCGGCGAGTATTCCGACATCGACATGGTGTTCGACGCCGAAGGCTACGCCCACAAGGACGGCACCCGTTACGAGACCCAGCGCCTGCCGTGATCGATCTTGCCGGGTTTGCCCTCGCGGTGTTGCTGATCGAGCTGACCCCCGGCCCCAACATGGGCTGGCTGGTCACGCTGACGCTGGCTGAAGGGCGACGCGCCGGGCTTGGCGCAATCATCGGCATTGCGCTGGGCCTCAGCGCCAATGCCGCGCTCAGCGTGCTCGCGGCGAGCATCATCCTCGCGCAAGGCCCGGCGCTTTCGCAGGGCGTGTCGCTGCTGGCGGCGGCGATGATGGCGTGGCTTGCGTGGGAGGCGTGGCGGGATGCAGGCGAGAGCTCGCCCACCGCCACCCCGCGCCACGCCGACCAGCGTCATGCGCTGGCAGGCTTTGCGATCAACCTCCTTAACCCCAAGTCGGCGCTGTTCTTCATCACTGTGATGCCGCAGTTCATCCCCGGCGGGCGGCCAAGCTTTGCGCAAGGCCTGACGATGGCGGCGATCAGCGTCACTATCGCCACCGCGATCCACCTTGCGCTGGTGTTCGGTGCCGAGCAGGCGCGCGGCGTGCTGATGGCCAAGGCCCGCGCGCAAGTCGTGCGGCGGGTACTGGCGCTCGCAATGCTGGCAGTTGCCGCATGGTTCGTGGCCAAAGCCATCGCCTAGCGGCGCCTGTCGTCCTCAACCACCAAGGGCCCCGGCGCAAAGGCGCTGGTCAGCAGATCGGCGATCCGCACGCCTGCCTGCTGCACCCGCCGCTTGGCGATCGGCACGCCCCGCGCGATATCCTCCTGGCTCAGAGCAGTCTTTTGCGGCAGGGGCCCTGCGCAGACGTCAGCGCTGTCAAAGGCAGCGGGGTAGACGAAGCTCTGCGCAATCTCCCAGCTTTCGCGGCCCCAGTCATCAGGCGCCCCGCCGCCCAGTTCCGCCCGCTCGGCAGGCGCGTAGCGTCGCACCACCGGATCGGCCGGATCGCTGATCGCACGTTCGGCCAGCGGGCCGTCCCAGATGCTGTGCAAGTTCAGTCCCGGCTTGATCCCGTAATCGGCCTCGCGGTCATTGCCGCCGCGATCCTCGTTATCGCCCGAATGGAGCGGCATGTGCACATCGCCCGCAAAGTGGACCATGAAGGCGAGCGCCTCCAGCCGCACGGCTGCGGGCAGGCTTTCATCGGCAAGGACGCGATGCGCGCGGGCGATCTGTGCGGTGACGCAATTGCCCCCGGAACAGTTCGCACGCGGGTTGAATGCCTCGCAGATCGGCGCGGTGCGGTAATGCCAGGCGGCGGTGTAGCCCCAGCGCCAGCCCTCCCCGCGCACGCAATCGGCCCAGACAGCGGCGTCAGCCAAGGTCGTGAGCGGGCATTCGGGCGTGCCGAGGTCCTTCTCGCGGGCCAGCAGCACGCGGATCTTGGCGCGCACTTCGGGCGTGACATTGGCCTCGGCAATGCGCGCGGTCTGCTGATGCGCGTAGAAGCCCCAGGCGCTGGCGGGCGCTGGCATCAGCGCCAGCACCGCCATCAGCGCCGCGACGAGGTGCCTCATACCGCCGCTTCCCACTGTTCGATCACCCATTCCTCCTGCTCGGCCGCAGTGATCCATTCGCGCATCCAGTCATGCTCCCAGATCGCCTGCATATAGGCCTGCGCGAAACCGGGAACGCCGATCCCATAGGTGACGAAGCGGGTGACGATGGGAGCGTAGAAGATGTCCGCTGCGCCGAAGGTGCCGAACAGATACGGCCCCGCACTGCCATGCCGCGCGCGCGCTTCGGCCCACAGCCCGAGGATGCGGACGACATCATGCTTGGCGCCGTCTGATAGGCCGGGAAGCTCCACCCGGCGGCGGATGTTCATCGGCAGTTCCTTGCGCAGCGCCTGATAGCCCGAGTGCATCTCCGCGACCATCGCCCGCGCCATGCCGCGCGCCGCTTCGTCCTTGGGCCAGAACCGCTCGCGCCCGACCTTGTCCGCGCAATACTCGAGGATCGCGAGGCTATCCCACACCACCGCATCATCATCCCACAGCACCGGCACCTTGCCGCTGGAGGGCTGGACCTCGCCCATGTCCTGCTTCATCCGGTCCCACTCTTCGCCGAGCAGCGGCACGGTGAGTTCGTCGAAATGCAGGCCCGATTGCTTCACCGCGAGCCAGCCGCGCAAGCTCCAGCTTGAGTAGTTCTTGTTACCGATGATCAGTTTCATGCCGCCGCGCGCTCCACCTTGCCGGGCTGTATCCGGCCCTTGCCCTAGTCGTTCATCCCGGCGCTGTCGACGCTGAACGATGAGACACGGGAGACACGGTCCAGAACGCAAAAACCCGCCGCGCCGGAACGCCTCGACCATGGCGTCGAACTGCACGCGAGTGATCGGCGGCGGTGCAGAGCGGATCGGGCGGCGTCGCATGGCGGCATCGGCGCTGCCAGAGTGCAGCGGAGTAGGAAAACCCTTTTGCACGCCGCGCGCACCCGCGCTATTCCCTTGCCCATGACCCTGCCCCCGTTCCACCTCGCCTTCCCCGTCGACGATCTCGCCGCCGCGCGCGCATTTTATGGCGGCGTGATGGGCTGCGCCGAGGGCCGGTCGAGCGAGGAATGGATCGATTTTGACTTCCACGGCCACCAGATTGTCGCCCACTTGGCACCGGGACAGGCAGGCGACCGCGCGAGCAACCATGTCGACGGCCACGGCGTGCCGGTGCCGCATTTCGGGCTGGTGATGGCGATGGAGCAATGGGAGACCCTGGCCGAACGGCTGCGCGCGGGCGGCGCGGATTTCGTGATCGAACCCACCATCCGCTTCAAAGGCCAGCCGGGGGAGCAAGCGACGATGTTCCTGCGCGATCCATCCGGCAATGCGCTGGAGTTCAAGGCGTTCAAGGATATGGGCAAGCTGTTTGCCAAGTGAGCGGAACGGGCGTCTGATTGCGCGAAACTTCGGCCAAAAGCGGACGTTCGGCAAACGATCCTGTTGCGGAAACAAGCATCCTCCATCCCCCGTAGTTCGATCTGGCGCAAGGTTAAGCGGCAACTAAGATTTTGATGGCACAACGCGCCACCAGATCGAGGGCCGCTTGCCACTTATAACCGCATCATTCAGACAAAGCGGCCCACGACAAACTTGGGGCAGTCCCCCGGAGACATGTTGGGAATTGGCCGGCATTTCCACGGCAGGGGCAGTATCAGAATGACTGATCGAAATTATATTCGCCCCCCCTGCGATATCGCAATACGATGAATCAATGAGCCAACCTCCCGCCCAAGATTCAGCCGCGCTACGCCTGTTGCTGAGCACAGTCCTCGACGCAGCGGTCGCCATCGATGCAGAGGGGGCGGTGGTTGGCTGGAATAATGCTGCTGAGCAAACATTTGGATGGTCGCGCGCCGAGGCAATGGGGCAAAATCTCAATGATTTGATTGTTCCATCCAGGCATCAGCAGGCCCACGCTCACGGTATGCATCGCTACCAGCAAACCGGTGTGGCCCATGTTGTCAATCGTCGGATCGAGATCGAGGCGCGGGCAAAGTCAGGGCGTGAATTTCCCATCGAGCTCTCAATCACCGAGGCGCATGATGGGAGCGGGGCTGCCTTTGTCGGATTTATGCGTGATATCAGCGAGCGCATCGCGATGGAACGTCGGCTACGCGAGACCCAAAAGCTCGAGGCGGTGGGACACCTCACTGGCGGCATTGCCCACGATTTCAATAATTTGCTTACGGTGATCCTCGGCAATGCGGAAATTCTCGCCGAGAGCCTGACCGATCCCGAACTCAAGCCCTTGGCCGAGGTGACGCTTTCGGCGGCGGAGCGGGGGGCCGAACTGACCAATCGCCTGCTCGCTTTTGCCCGCCGTCAGCCGCTCGACCCGAAGCCTACGAACGTCAACCAGCTGGTGGGGGCGATGCAGGGAATCGTCCGGCGCACCCTGCCCGAGAGTATCGTTGTAGAATTCAATTCCGACCCTGATCTTGGACTCATCGAAATCGACGCTAGTGAACTGGATTCAGCGCTCCTGAACCTCGTGGTCAATGCCCGCGATGCGATGGAGGGCGAAGGCAAACTGGTGATTGAGACCGCCAACACCAGACTGGGCACTGATTACGCCCTTAGGTATCCGGAGGTCGTGCCCGGGGAATATATCATGCTCTGTGTGACCGACACGGGCACCGGCATGGATGCTGTCACGGCCGGGCGGGCCTTCGAGCCGTTTTTCACCACCAAGCCATTTGGCAAGGGTAGCGGACTTGGATTGAGCATGGTGTTTGGTTTCACCAAACAGTCGGGCGGACATATCGAGATCTGTTCCGAGCCTGGTGTAGGCACCAAAATCAAGCTGTATTTCCCGCGCCTAGCAATCGACCAGCCAGCGAAAGCTGCACTGCCTTTCGAGCCGCAACCACAAGGCGGTACAGAAAACATCCTCATCGTCGAGGATAATGCCTTGGTTCTCAGCCATTTGCAGAGACAATTGGTTTTGCTGGGCTATCGGGTCAAGACCGCAATGTCAGGTCCCGAAGCGATGGCCATTTTGGAAGCAGACGACGACGTGGACCTCCTGCTCACGGATATCGTGATGCCAGGCGGAATGAACGGAACCGAGCTTGCCGACCATGCCCGGGCTTTTCGACCCTCACTCAGGGTGCTCTTTACCTCAGGTTACACCGAAAACACCATCGACCGTCATGGCCGCCTTGACCCTGGTGTTGATTTGCTGAGAAAACCCTACAGCCGGCTGGAACTATCGAAAAAGGTGCGAGAAGTCCTTCAGCGGGAAATCTAGTCACTTTGGGTATGCTAACGTGGGAGCAACGCTGCTAGCCTGCGAAATGCTTCAGACCGGCACTGTCAGTGCCACTGCTGTTATCGGCAATCTGGATGCGCGTTCCGATACAAATCCTGATGCCTCACGGTACGGCGCGAATGGACGGCGAAGCGTGGGGCCTCCTTCGCGGTTTTGACCCAATCTCGGCCGTCCGCTTGAAGTCCGTAACGCCACGAGAGCGGGTGCCTACCCCATCCACCCTTCACCCAGCGCGTCGGCCACCACGGCCGCTCTCAGCGCGGCGATGCCCATGCCTTTTTCGCTGCTGGTGAGGTGCAGTTCGGGATAGGCGGCGACATGCTTGCGGATCTCGGTAGCGGTCGCTTCGGCGACCTTGTCCAGCTCGCTCGCCTTGATCTTGTCGGTCTTGGTGAGGACCACGCGGTAGCCCACCGCCGCTTCATCCAGCATCTTCATCATCACGCGGTCGACCTCCTTGATGCCGTGGCGGCTGTCGACCAGCACCAAGGTGCGGACCAATACCGCGCGGCCGCGCAGGTAGGAGTTCACCAGCGCCTTCCACTTGTCGACCACTTTCACCGGCGCCTTGGCAAAGCCGTAACCGGGCATGTCGACCAGCCGGAACAGCGGCAGCGCGCCTTCCTCCTCCGGGCGGCCAACATCGAAGAAGTTCAATTCCTGCGTCCGCCCTGGCGTCACCGAAGCGCGGGCGATCGCCTTGCGCCCGGTCAGCGCGTTCAGGAGCGAGGATTTGCCCACGTTCGAACGGCCGCAGAACGCAATTTCCGGCACCTCCGCATCGGGCAGGAATTGCAGCTGCGGCGCAGAGCGCAGGAAATCGACCGGCCCTGAAAAGAGCCTGGATGCCGCTTCCTCGCGGGCGATGTAATCTTCCTCATCGGTCACAACCCTATCCCGCGCCCTTCTTGTCCGCCACCGCGGTCGCCGCCTTTAGCTGCGGATGCTTGGAGTAAAGATAGCTCTGCTGCGCCAGCGTCAGCACGTTCGACGTCACCCAGTAGAGCAGCAGACCTGCCGCAAACGGGGCCATCACGAACATCAGGATCCACGGCATGATCGCGAACATCTGCTGCTGGATCGGGTCCATCGCCGCCGGATTGAGCTTGAAGGTCAGCCACATGGTGATTCCCAGCAAGACCGCCAGCGGCCCGATGGCAAGGAAGCCGACCACCTCGTAAGGCAGCAGGCCGAACAGGTTGAGAATATGGGCGGGGTCAGGTGCGGACAGATCGCGGATCCACAGCACAAAGGGTTCGTGCCGCATCTCGATTGCCAGCACCAGCACCTTGTAAAGTGCAAAGAAGATCGGAATCTGGATCAGGAGCGGCAGGCAGCCCGCCAGCGGGTTCACCTTCTCGTCCTTGTAGAGCTTCATGATCTCTTGCTGTTGACGCTGCTTGTCATCCTTGAAGCGTTCCTGGATTTCCTTCATCCGGGGCTGCACGGCCTTCATCTGCGCCATGCTGGCAAACTGCTTCTGCGCGACCGGGAACATCAGCCCGCGGATGACCACGGTGAGCAGGATGATCGCGACGCCGAAATTGCCGACCAACCCGTTGAGCGTGCGGAGCAGCCACAGGATCGGCTTTTCGACGATCTCGAACCAGCCCCAGCTGATCGCCTTGCCGAAATAGGTGATGCCGGCATCTTCGTAGGAATCGAGGATGCCGCTGTCCTTGGCGCCTGCATAAAGCTGCGTCGCCTGCGTTACGCTGCCGCCTGCCGGCACCGTGGCCGCTTCATAAAGGAGATCGGCGCGGAACAAAGTGTTGCCGAGCGAGCGGAAGCCCGCATTGTCGGTTGCTACGTTGCCCTTGCCATCACCGGGAACCAGCGCGCCGAGCCAGTACTGGTCGGTAAAGCCGAGCCAACTGGCCTTGCCTTCGGGGGCTTCCCCGCCAAGTTCGGCCAGCTCATCATAGGAATGGGGATCCCACAAAGTCCCGCCGAACACGCCGACGGGGCCGGCATGGGCCACGAACTGGTCGATCGTGGCGTTGGTGCTGGTGCGCTTGATCAGCGCAAAGGGCTGCACCACCGCCGCAGCCGTGCCCGCATTGGTCACAGTCTGGGTGGCGGTGATCATGTAATTGGCATCGACCGCAAATCTGATCGCGTAGATTACGCCGTTCGTATCCGTGCGGGTGAGCGTGACCGGAGTGGTCGGCGTCAGCTTTGCGCCGTCCGCCTGCCACAGCAGGTTCGACGGCTGACGCGCCCCGCCGCTGACAAAGCCGAACTCGGCGAAATATTGCCCCGGCGTTCCTTCGGGCGCGAACAGGCGGACCGGGCCGGAATCCTTGTCCTGCGTCTCGCGGTAATCCTTGAGCACGATGTCATCGATCCGCGCGCCGACCAGGTTGATCGAGCCCGCAACGCGGGGCGTGTCGATCGCGACGCGGTTAGGGCTGGCGAGCGCGGTCGCGAGATTGACCTTGCGTGCCGCCGCAGCATCCCCGCCAAGGCTCCCTGCCCCCGCAACGGTGCTCGTCTGAGCAGCAGTGGCGGCAGTTGGCGCGGGGTTGGCCGGATCGACCTGAGCCGAAAGCGCCGCCTCAGGGTAGAAGTAGCGCATCCCCACGTCCCACCCGAGAATGAGCAGGCCCGAAAGCACGACAGCGAGCAGAAGATTGCGATTGTCCAAGTGTAAGCCCCGAGAGTGTGCGACGTTGAAGGGTACTGGAGGTGTATTATGGGGTTAAGGCGGTCCCATTTCCAGACCCCACGGAATTTACCCCTCAGGGCACGGGGTCATGCCCGTGTCCGCCCCAAGGGTGGCAGCGCATTAGCCGCTTAAATGCCATCCATCCACCCTTGAGCGCACCATACTTGCCAATCGCTACGATGGCGTATTGGCTGCACGAGGGGGAGTAGCGGCAGGTGGGCGGCAAAATGCGCGACGGGCCAAGCTGCCAGCCGCGCGCGATGAGGATAAGGACCTGCTTCATTTGCGTCCCCCGCCCCGGTTGCCTTTGCGCGGACGCCGCCCGCCAGAAGGATCGCCCCGCCCTTCGCGCGCCCGTTCCAGCGCCTTGGCGAGTTCCTCGGCCATCAGATGAAAGTCCCGCTCGACCCCGCCCGCGCGGCCGATCAGCACATGATCGTGATCGGGCAGGCCTTGCGAAGGCAGCGCCGCGCGCAGCAATTCACGAAACCGCCGCTTCATGCGGTTGCGCACCACGGCGTTGCCGATCTTCTTGGTGACGGTGATCCCGAAGCGGATCCCCTGCCCGTCATTCGGGCGGGTCAGCAGTACAAACCCGGCCCGCGCATTGCGGGTGCCGCTGTTCGCCGCCAGGAAATCGGCGCGCTTGGTAATGACGGAGAGAGTCATTTATTTGCGCCCTCACACGCCGGGCGGCGGACATCCGTTCGCCTTGGCTTCGGCCTACCGGCCGGCGCGCAGTCGCGCTTGCGAACCGCTAACGCGGTTCGGATGGCTCCGTTGAGCGAGGTCGTAAACGCGAACGGGCTCCCGGAGGGAGCCCGCAAGCGCGACCGCGCGCCCGCAGCGACGGGGCCTTCAGGCCCCGTGAGCGAGGATGCCGCAGCCCGGAGGGGCTGCGAAAAACAAGTTAAGCGCAGAGCTTCTTGCGGCCGCGGTTGCGGCGGGCGCGGAGCACCTTGCGGCCACCCGGAGTCGCCTTGCGTGCGAAGAAACCGTGGCGACGAGCGCGCACGAGATTGCTGGGTTGGAACGTCCGCTTCATATCATCCTCGAAAAAGCTACCGGCAGGTCAGTCCCGGGGTTTCCCCCACGCGCCCACCGTGGCCGCAGGCCTGCGACCTCGAAACAGACCGGCGCCGTTATGGGAAAGCCGGAACGGAGTCAAGCAAACCCGTGCCCGGACTGGCGCCCCAATCCGCATAGGCGAGCCGGGGCGCTGAAGGTGCAAACCCCGCCCGCAGTAGCACGGGTGAGCGTAGCGCCTCCAGCAAAGCTCCGCCCGAACGGACGACAGCGAGGCGCAGGGCGCCTTCCAGCGGGGCATCAAGCACGCGGGTGGCAGGGCTGCGGGCCGCGGGCGCGATCCAGCGCGCCATGTCCTCGCCCTGCAACCACAGCACACCTGCGTGCGGCACGGAATTGGTCATCGAATAAAAGGCGCGGGCTTCGGCTGGCGTCATGCCCATTTCGGCATAGTAATCGAGGTAGAGCCGGTTTTCCGGCGCATCGGGGGCAAAGTCGGCAGGCTCACGCCCGCGCTCGTCACGCCAGGAATGCACCGCGAACAGCGCGCCCGGGTCCATTGTGCGGCGGGTACCGGCGAGGAACAGCTCGACCGCGCCCGACCGGGCCGAGCCGCCTGCCGGGACGTGAGTCGCAAGACCCGCCGCCCGGATCGCCCGGCCAAGGCGCAGGTTCGCCAGATCGTGATTGGTGCCGGGCGCATCGGCGAATTCGATCACTTGCAGGCCCGGATAAGCCGCCAGCATCGCCGCGAAGGCTTGCGGGCTGGACGCATCGGTCGACGCGACGAGCGCGGCGCGCGTGCCATCGATCACCCGGAACGGGCCGAAGCGTGCGATCCCGGCGCTCTGAGCGGGGAAGCGCGGGGTGCTCGCGATGAAGCGGGTCGGTTCGTGGTGGACGGTCTCGGTGATGGTGAGCCCGCCTGCGCGCAGGCTGCTTGTGGTGACCTCGGCCAGTGCGGCCGGAGCCGGGCTCTCATCCACGCGCACCCATTGCTCCGTGGCAGGGTCCCATTCCTCGACCCAGGTGATCCGCTCCACCACCCGCGCGCCGGATTGCGCCCACACCGCTCCGCCGGGGAGCAGCAGCGCTAAGGCAGCAAGCAGAAGAGCAAGAGCACGGTTCATGCCGTCCTTGTCGCCCCGCGCCGCCTGCCAATTCGCCAAGATTTATGCTTTAAAAATGCCTTAGCATTCGTACGGAGGGGCACGGTTGGATCGCGTTAGGAACCGCGCGCGGCCCGCGAAACGCTCGACAAGCCACTGCAAAATATGCACAATCCTACTGCAGGGGCGGGTAGGGGTCGCAAATGGTCGCGCTGGTGAGGACGGTTGCCTATCTCGGGCTGGAGGCGCGCGAAGTGGAGGTGCAGTGCCACGTCGGCCCCGGTCTGCCGCGATTTAACGTGGTGGGTCTGGCGGACAAGGCGGCGAGCGAGAGCCGCGAGCGGGTGCAGGCGGCCTTGTCAGCGATGGGTCTGGCCATGCCGCCCAAACGGATCACAGTGAACCTCTCCCCCGCTGACCTGCCCAAGGACGGATCGCATTACGACCTCCCCATCGCGCTCGCCCTGCTGGCAGCAATGGGCGTGACCGATGCCGAGCAACTGGGTGACTGGATCGCGGTGGGTGAGCTCGCTCTGGATGGCCGGGTCGTCGCCAGCCCCGGCGTGCTGATCGCCGCGCTCCATGCCAGCGAATCGGGCACGGGCCTGATCTGCCCCGCAGAGCAAGGGCCAGAGGCACGCTGGGCGAGCGGGGTGCCGGTGCTCGCTCCGCGCGATCTGATGAGCTTGTTGGGGCACCTCAAAGGCTCGCTCGTCTTGCCCGAGCCCGCGCGCGGCGCGGTGGCCGAGGCGGTCAGCGGCAATGATCTGAAGCAGGTGAAAGGGCAGGAGACCGCCAAGCGTGCCTTGGAGATCGCGGCTGCTGGAGGCCATAACCTGCTGATGGTTGGCCCGCCGGGATCGGGCAAGAGCCTGCTGGCGAGCTGCCTCCCCGGCATCCTCCCCGACCTGACGCCAGCCGAGGCGCTGGAGGTTTCGATGGTGCAATCGGTGGCGGGGACGCTGGAGGCCGGCCGCATCAGCCGCGCCCGCCCGTTCCGCGCGCCGCATCATTCGGCGAGCATGGCCGCGCTGACCGGCGGCGGGCTGAAGGTGCGGCCCGGAGAGGTCAGCTTGGCGCATCTGGGCGTGCTGTTCCTTGACGAATTGCCCGAATTCCAGCGCCCGGTGCTCGATTCGCTGCGCCAACCGCTCGAAACCGGACAGGTCGATGTTGCGCGCGCCAATGCCCATGTGACCTTCCCCGCGCGCGTGCAGCTGGTCGCCGCGATGAACCCGTGCCGCTGCGGATATGCGGGCGATCCGGCGCGCAACTGCAACAAATACCCCCGCTGCATCGGCGATTATCAGGCGCGGTTGTCCGGGCCATTGCTCGATCGGATCGACCTCCACGTCCATGTCGGCGCGGTGAGCGCATTGGACATGGCGCTCCCGCCGCCCGCCGAGGGCAGCGCCGAGGTGGCACAGCGCGTCGCTGCCGCCCGCGCGCGGCAGGTGGCGCGCGGGGTGCGATCGAACGCCGAACTGGAAGGCGAGCGGCTCGAACACTATGCCACCCCCGATGAAGCGGGGCGCAAGCTGCTCTTCCAAGCCGCCGAGAAGCTGCGCCTGTCCGCGCGCGGCTATACGCGAATGCTGCGCGTCGCCCGCACCGTCGCCGATCTGGCCGGGGCCGAAACGGTGGGCCGAGTCCACATCGCCGAGGCGCTATCCTATCGACTGATGACCGGTTAAGGAGCGCTCCCGAGGCCGGCTCCCCCTCCCGGCCGACGCAAAGGCGCATTGGCGATTTCGGACGATCCTTTAGTGATTGCGGCGGCGAAGCCGCGCGGGCTTGCAACGCGCTGGGCCGCGCTGTGGCAAGCTCTGCGCGACACGCCGCGACGCCGAAAGCTGGCGAGCCTTGCGATTGCGCTCGCGATCGAGGCGCTGATCCTGCTGCTGCTCCTGACGCTCGGCCGGCAATTCGCCGGAGAGGACGACAATCGCGAGGTCGTGACCATGACCGCGATCGAATTCGCCGCCCCGCCTGAGCCGGAAGCCCCAGCCGAGCCCGAAAGCGAAAGCGCCGCCGCGCCCGACACCCCTTCGCCGCCGGTGACCGAACAAGAACTTGCGCCCGAACCGCTGCGCCCATCCCCTCTGGCCATCAACCCGAGCCCCGCGCCCGAGCCTGCCCCGCCGCAGCAGCAACCCCAGCAGCAGCCCCAGCCACAAGCCAGCCCCAAGCCCAAGATCGGCGCGCGGCTCAATCCGAACCGGTCTTATGGCCCCGCCGATACCGGCAACCCGCGCACGGCTGGTGACAGCCAGCGCGTCGGCACCGCGCCCAATGGCGAGCCGCTCTACGCCGCGCGCTGGTACCGCGAGCCGACCGATCAGGAGCTTGCCGGCTACCTCTCCACTGCGAATGGCCCCGGCTATGCGCTGATCGCCTGCAAGACTGTGGCGGGCTATTATGTTGAGGATTGCGTGCTGGAGAGCGAAGGGCCGCAAGGTTCAATGATGGGCCGCGCGGTGCTGGCCGCCGCCTGGCAGTTCCGAGTGCGCCCGGCGCGGGTCAATGGCCGCGAGCAGTTCGGATCATGGGTGCGGATCCGGATCGATTACACGATTCGCAAGGCGCCGCGCTAACCGCTCAAGTGGTCCCGCACTACCGCAATGAAGTCCGGCCCCCAGGTCTCGAGCTTCTTGGCGCCAACGCCCGCAATCCCGCCCAGTTCGGCGAGCGTTTCGGGGCATTGGTTCGCCATATCGCGCAGCACCGAATCGTGGAAGATGACATAGGCCGGGATGCCGTGCTCGCTGGCCAGCGCCTTGCGCTTGTTCCGCAGCGCTTCGAACAGCGGGCTGCCGATCGGGTTGGGCACGTCCCCACCGCTGCGCGAGCGGCGACCCCGGCGGGCGCGCAGCGGCGGCTCGGCAATGCTGACCCCGGCCTCGCCTTTCAGAACGGGACGCGCTTCGGGGCCCAGCATCAGCCCGCCATGCTCGGTCGCCGCCAGCATACCCCTTGCCACCAAGGTGCGCGTCAGCGGCCGCAACAAAGCCGCTTCGCCCGAACCGACGATGCCGAACACCGACAGCTTGTCATGCCCGCGCGTGGTGATGCGCTCGTCGCTCTGGCCGGTCAGCACCTTTTCGATATGGCCGATGCCGAAGCTCTGCCCGGTGCGATAGACTGCGGACAGCAGCTTGCGCGCCAGCTCGCTCGCATCGACCACTTGCGGCGGATTGTCGCAATTGTCGCAGTTCCCGCAACGGGCGGGCGGATGCTCGCCAAAGTGTTTGAGCAAGATCGCGCGGCGGCAATCGGGCGCCTCGACCAGCTGCGCCAGCGTGTTAAGCCGCGCCTGTTCACCCGCGAGGCGTTCAGGCTCGACATCGCCGAGCCATTGGCGCGCGCGGGCAAAATCGCTGACTCCCCAGAACAGATGCGCCTCGGCCGGATCGCCGTCCCGCCCGGCGCGGCCGGTTTCCTGATAATAGGCCTCGATCGATTTCGGCAGCCCGGCGTGGATGACAAAGCGCACGTCCGGCTTGTCGATCCCCATGCCAAACGCGATCGTGGCGACCATCACCATGCTTTCGGACGCGACGAACTGCGCCTGCACCGCCGCGCGCCGCTCAGGCTCCAGCCCAGCATGATAGAACGCGGCCTCGCGCCCGGTGCGAGCGATCTGGGCGGCGATGTCCTCGGTCGCCTTGCGGCTTGGCGCATAGACGATCCCGGCGCCCTCCATTCGCGCGAGGAGATCGGTGATCTGGCGCGGCCCATTGTCCCTTGGCGTGATGGCATAGCGGATGTTGGGCCGGTCGAACCCGGCGACGATCAGGCCCGCGTCCGGGATGCCGAGCTGACGCAGAATATCCACCCGCGTCGCCTGATCCGCGGTGGCGGTCAGCGCGAGGCGCGGCACCTCCGGGAAGCGGTCGAGCACCGGGCGCAGCATCCGGTAATCGGGGCGGAAATCATGACCCCATTCGGACACGCAATGCGCTTCATCAATGGCGAAGAGCGAGATGTCGGCGCGCTCAAGCAGCGCCTGAAATCCGGTCGTCGAAGCACGTTCCGGGGCGACATAGAGCAGATCGAGCGCGCCGTTGCGAAAGGCCTCTGCCGTGGCGGCATTGTCGCTGTCGGCCGACGTCATCGATGCGGCGCGGATACCCGCTGCGCTGGCCGAGCGGATCTGGTCGTGCATCAGCGCGATCAGCGGGGAAATGACGATCGCCGTCCCCGCGCGCGCCAGAGCCGGCACCTGATAGCACAGGCTCTTGCCCGCACCGGTCGGCATCAGGGCGAGCGTATGGTCGCCCGCCATGACCCGGCTGATGACTGCCTCCTGCTGCCCGCGAAAGGCGGGAAAGCCGAAGGTGCGGCGCAGGACTTCGTGACATTCGGGAGGGGCGACCACAGTCATGGCCGCGGCCCTAGCCGATCAAACGCGGCGAAGGCACCCGAGACGGGCGCTCTATCGACCGATTATCGCGCGGCAGCAGCCTTGGCTTCGGCCAGATCGACCACATCGCCCTTGCCGAGCGCCCCACCCGGGGTCGCGATCGTGCCATCGGCGCGGCGGCCGAGGTTGACGGGACGCGTCAGCCACAGGTCCTCATGACCCAGAATGCGCCCGTCATGCGCGAGGATCGAGACCGGGCCGATCGGCAAACGGTCCCGCTCGTCGACCAGCACCGGGTCCTCGACCACGATTTCGCTGCCGTATTTCTGCCCCCACTGGCGCAAAGCCAGCATCGCCGGAAGCAAATCGAAGCCCTTTTCGGTCAGGCGGTATTCGATCTTCCGCCGATCATCGGCGCAAGGTTCACGCTTGAGAATGCCATGCTCGACCAGCTTGGCGAGGCGGTTGGAGAGGATATTTCGGGCAATTCCGAGCTCGCTCAGGAATTCCTCGAAGTGCTTGAGACCATTGAAACTTGCCCGCAGGATCATGAACGACCAGCGTTCACCCATCACCTCCAGCGCTTGCGGCAAGCCGCATTCGATAAGTTCGCGCAGCGGTTCTCTCAAATCACCCATAGATCGTGTCCCTTCCCCTTCCGGGGTGATGTGTAACCGATTTTCGAGGCCACACAAAAAAATTTCAGTTTTCAGTTGCAACTCACAACCTAGTTAGTTAGGTAGCGAATAGCAACTGGTTTCGAATCGAAATGTTGCATTGCAAAATAAAGTGATTGAGACCACAGGGGCACCCCCCCTTCAAGGCAACAGGCAAAGGATACCCCGATGATCAACACCCTCTCCATTTCGCGCGGCAGCAAGCTCGCCGTCCTCGCCTCGGCGCTGGTTTACACTGGCCTCAGCTTCGGCGTTGCCGCGGGCACTGCCCCGCTTCAGGCAGCTGGCACCACCTATTACCACGCCACGCTGTCCGCTCCGGCGAGCGATACCAAGGCTGTCACTGATGGCGTGGCTTGGGCCTGCAAGGACGCGACCTGCGTCGCCGGCAAGACCTCCGCACGCCCGCTGCGCGTGTGCCGCGGCCTGAACCGCAAGTTCGGCGAAATCGCGACCTTCAAGGTCGATGGTCAGGAAATGGCCGCTGAAGAACTGGCGAAGTGCAACGGCTGATTTCAGCCTGACGTAAATCCCTCTCCCTCTCTGTACGGCGCCCCTCTCCAGCCGTGACAGAGCTCCACGACCCCCGGCACGCTTTCCCCAGAGCGTGGCCGGGGGTTTTGGATTCTGGAGCCAATGCGAGTCCCCGCGCAGGCGGGGACCTCGTTCGGACCGGCATGAAGCTGACTGAGGTCCCCGCCTGCGCGGGGACTCACGCGGTCTAAAGCAAGCCTGCTGCGACCAATTGCGCTTCAAGGCTCGCCGCATCGGTGAACAGGTGCGCGTCCCAGCCGCGCGCTTTGGCGGCAGCGATGTTGGCGGGGTTGTCGTCAGTGAAGAACAGTGCGGGACCATCACGACCGCTGCGCTGCTCGACGATTTCGTAGATGCGCGGTTCGGGCTTGGCGACCTTCTCGACGCCCGAGACGATGATGTCCTCGAAGTGATCGAAGATCGGCTGGGTCGGGCGGAACAGCTGCCAGAACTCGTCACCAAAATTGGTCAGGCAGAACAGCGGCACGCCAGCCTCCGCCAAACGCTCGACGATGGCGTGCGAACCCGGCACAGGCCCCGGCACAGTTTCGTTGAAGCGGGTCGCATAAGCATTGATGTGCGATTCGTACGCGGGGAACTGCGCGATCCGTTCCGGCACCATGTCCGCCAGCGCACGGCCGCGGTCATGCTCGAAATGCCATTCCTCGGTCACGACATTGGCGAGGAACCAGTCGAGCTCGTCCCGGTCGTCGATCAGCTTTTCGAACAGTGCAGCCAGCTGCCATTCGAACAGCACCCGCCCGACATCGAACACCACGGCTTTGCGCATCACAACTCCGAACCTCTTAGCCCCAAATGACTGCGGCCCGCGCTCCGGTAAGGAGGCGGGCCGCCAAATTCATCAGCCGCCCATGCCGGGCAGCCGCGCCGTTCAGCCCTGGCGGGCCTTAAAGCGACGGTCGGTCTTGTTGATCACATAGGTGCGGCCGCGACGACGGATCACGCGGTTATCGCGGTGACGGCCCTTCAGCGACTTCAGGCTATTGACGATCTTCATGGCGCTCGTTTCCAAAAGAGAAGCGCGCCGGACAGGGCCGACGCGCGTTAAATCGAAGGCTGCCGTTAGCGACACCGGTCTGCGGCGTCAATGCGAACCTGCCCCTGTTAGGGCCGCAAATCGCGCAATTTGCGCTCCCACGCCAGTGCATGGGCGATGATCGTGTCGAGTTCGGCATGGGCAGGCTGCCATCCAAGCGTCTGCTTCAGCCGCGCGGGGTTGGAAATCAGCGAATCGGGATCGCCCGCCCGGCGACCTTCGAACCGGCGGTCGAGTTTGCGATTCGTCACCCGGTCGACCGCGTCGAGCACCTCGTTCACCGAGAAGCCCCGGCCATAGCCGCAATTCATCGTCAGCGAGCGTGCGGGATCAGCAATCAACGCCTCCAGCGTCAGCACATGGGCGGCTGCCAGATCGCTGACATGGATATAGTCGCGCACCCCGGTGCCATCGGGCGTGGCGTAATCGGTGCCGAACACGCTCACCGATTCGCGCATCCCCAAAGCCGCCTCGATCGCGACCTTGATGAGATGGGTTGCACCGGCGGTCGATTGCCCGCTGCGCGCCTGCGGATCGGCGCCTGCGACATTGAAGTAACGCAGCACGCCGAAATTGAGCGGGTGGGCCACCGCGACATCGGCAAGCATATGCTCGGTCATCAGCTTCGACCAGCCATAGGGGTTGATCGGACGCTGCGGCGTATCCTCGGACACGCCAGGGGAATCTGGGGCAACTTCGGGCATGCCATAGGTCGCCGCGGTCGAGGAGAAGATGAAATGCGGTACCCCCGCCGTAACCGCAGCTTCGATCAGCGCGCGGCTTTTGGCGGTGTTATTGTGATAATACTTCAGCGGATTGGCAACGCTTTCCGGCACCACAATGGACCCGGCAAAGTGCATGATCGCGCCCGTGCCCTGCTCGGCAAAGATCCGCGCCAGCAAGTCCGCATCGGCGATATCGCCTTCATACAGCGGCACGCCGTCGGGCAGCGCAAAGCGGAAACCCGTGGTGAGGTTATCGATCACCGCCACCGGCCAGCCTGCATCCTGCAAGGCCAGCACCGCGTGACTGCCGATATAGCCCGCGCCGCCGGTCACGAGCACGGATGGTTTGCCGGGAGAGGTCATGGACGAAGGCCCTATCATGCAATGCACTTCAAATTTCTCAACCTGGGTCACACACACACAGGTCTGTGCACCGGGCCTGCTGCGCCCTATAGTCTGCTGGCCACAAAAGGAACCTGCGTCATGCTGCCTGCCCGCTTGCTTGTCCCACTCGCCGCGACTGCCGCGCTGGCACTGTCGGCTTGTGCAACAACACCTTACACCGGCCCGGTCGAAGTCACGCGCTTTGTTGCGGCAAGCCCGGCGGGGCTTGGACAGGGCACCATCGCGATCACCTTCCCTGACGAAGTGAAGAGCGAAAACGCGCGCAGTGCCTTTGCCACTGCCGTCAGCACGGAGCTGGCGCGGCTTGGCTATACCGTGGTCGCGGAAGGCACGCCCGCCGGGCAGGTCGCCGCGATCCGCACCACCCGTTCGCCGATTGCCGCCGCTCCTGTGCGTGATCGCGGCCCCGTCAGCGTCGGGGTTGGCGGGCAAACCGGCGGCTTCGGATCAGGTCTCGGCATGGGGGTTGGCATCAATCTGGGCGGCGGGCGCGAGGGCGCCAATACTATGACCGAATTGTCGGTGCGGATCGGCCAGACGGACGGCACCACCTTGTGGGAAGGCCGCGCGCAGCTCGCAACAGGGGTGAAGTCGCCCTACTCGCAGGTCGATGCCAGCGCCCGCACGCTTGCCGCTGGCTTGTTCCGGGTCTTCCCCGGTGGCAATGGCGAGACTGTGACGATCGACGTCAAGAAGCTTCAAGGACGATAATGACCTCTCTTTTCATCGATGCCGGTTTCGATAGCGGCAATATTGACGTGCTCGGGATCGACGACGCGACCGCGCGGCTGGCGATCCGGCGTGATAACGAATCCGAGTTCTTCCAGTGGTTCCACTTCCGGGTGAGCGCGAAGGCGGGCGAGGAAGTGGTATTGAAGCTCACCGGCCTCAATGCCAGCGCCTATCCCGGCGGCTGGCCGGATTATGACGCCTGCGTCAGCGAAGACCGCGCCTATTGGGCGCGCGCGGCGAGCACCTTCGACAAGGACGAGGATGGCGGCACTTTGACAGTGCGTTACCTCCCCGCCACCGATGTGTTCTGGTGCGCCTATTTCGCACCCTATTCGATGGAGCGGCACCACGATCTGATCGCCGAGACCGCATCCTGCGAGGGGGTCGACTATGTCCGGCTCGGCACGACGCTGGATGGGCAGCCCATCGACTGCCTCGAACTGGGCGAAGGCGACACGCAGGTGTGGCTCTATGCCCGCCAGCATCCCGGCGAGACGCAGGCGGAATGGTGGATGGAAGGCGCAATCGAGTGCCTGACCGATCCCGCCGATCCGGTCGCGCGGGCGCTGCGCAAGGCCTGCCGCATCCACATTGTGCCCAATTGTAACCCCGATGGTTCGCGGCGTGGGCACTTGCGAACCAATGCGGTTGGAACGAACCTCAACCGCGAATGGGCCGAACCGACCCCCGAACGCTCGCCTGAAGTGCTGGCGATCCGCAATCGGATGGATCAGACCGGCGTCCACTTCGCGATGGATGTCCACGCGGACGAGGCGATCCCCGCCGTCTTCATCGCCGGGTTCGATGGCATCCCGTCTTGGACGCAGGCGCAGGGCGATGGCTATGACCGCTACCAGCGAATCCTCGACCGCCGCACGCCCGATTTCCAGACCAAGCTCGGCTACCCCAAGGCCTCCCCGGGCCGGGCGAACCTGTCGATGAGCACCAACCAGGTCGCCGAACGCTTCGGCGCCGTCGCGATGACGCTCGAGATGCCCTACAAGGACTTGGCCGACTTCCCCGAGCCGGAACAGGGCTGGTCACCGGAACGCTGCAAGCTCCTGGGCCGCGAATGCATGGCGGCGCTGGTGGAGTGGCTGGAAGGAAAAGACGCTTAAGCCGGAAGCCTAGGCAAGGTGCGCCGGGCCAAACGCGTGCGGCAGCAGCGCCGATAGCGTCACGCGCCGCACCTCGTCCTTGCTGACGCACAGCACCAGCGGATCGGTGGCGCCCAGTGCGGCGACTTCGTTGAGCACCTGACGGCAGCGGCCGCAGGGCGTGATCGGCTCGGCATCGGCCTTCAGCCCCACCACCGCGACGGCCACCAATCCGCCGCGCCGGCCTTCGCCAAACGCCTTGGCCACCGCGACCGTCTCGGCACACAGGGCAAGGCCGTAGCTGGCGTTCTCGACATTGCAGCCGGTGATGACCGCGCCGTCATCGAACAGCAGCGCTGCGCCGACGGGGTAGTCGGAATAGGGCGCATAAGCCTGCTCCGCCGCGGCAAAGGCGGCGATGATGAGGGCCTGTTCCTGCGCGTCGTCGAGCATCATTTCTGCACCACCACCCATTCAACCGGCTCCGCCGCAGCCTCCGTCACCAGCGCGCTGTTGGCGCTCCATAGCAGCCAAGGTCGGCCTGCATAGTCGGGCCGCGCCCGGTCGCGCGCCAGCCAGAGGTCGCGCGCCAGCGTGGTTGCGGTGTTGTGACGGTCCTGAAAGGCCGGAGCCAGCTTGAGGATCACCGGGCGCCCGGCATGCGTCTCGATCTGGTTGATCAACGTCATCAGCTCGCTTTCGACCGCCGCATCGCTGACCTTGGGGGTGCAATTATCGGCCAGTCGCGAAAGCCCGATCGCAGGCGGCAACAGATCGGCATCACGCGGCACCATTTGGGCGAACATCCCGCTCTGCGCATCCGCGCCCAAGCAGGGATCGAAATCGAGCGCCACGCCGACCTGCAAGCCCGCCTCACGCGCGCGGGCGAAGCGGTCGGCAAAGCCGCCGGATGTGCCTGCGGCCAGCGGCAGATAGACGAACTGCGCGCCCACCGCCTTCAACGTCGCAAATCGCACCTCGCCGCCGCCCGCTGGCACCAACGCGCCCTGTTCGGGGTATAGCGTCTCGTCCGGCCGCCAGGCGCGCATATCCCACCACAGCCAGCCCGCAAAGGCGAGGCCGAACAGAATCGCAAGCGCCGCCATTCGCAGCAGCCAGCGCCGCCGAAGCCCGCCGCGGCTGCGCGTGCGCTTTGCGCCCTTTGCGCTGGATACCGCCATGCCCCCGGTGCTCCCCCGCCCTAACCCTTGATGTGCAGCACGCAAATCAGCGTGAACAACCGCCGGGCGGTGGCGAAATCCGTCTCGACCTTGCCCTCCAGCCGTTCGAGCAGCAGTTCGGCGGCATCATTATGAATGCCGCGCCGGGCCATATCGATCGTTTCGATCTCGGCCGGAGTCGCCTTGCGGATCGCCTGATAATAGCTGTCACAGATCGCGAAATACTCGCGGATCGGGCGGCGGAACCGGGCCATGCCGATCAGCAGGGTTTCCAGCAACTGGCCCGCGGTATCGCTGATATCCATGCCGAGCCGTCCGTCGGTGACCGACAGGTGCAGGTGATACGGCCCACTGCTCCCGCGTTCGGCGGAGCGAACGGGCTTGAAGGTGTTTTCCTCGATCAGGTCATAGATCGCCACCCGGCGTTCCTGTTCGACATCGGCATTGCGCCACAGAATCGTCGCTTCATCGAGCGTGACCTGGCCAATGCGCTGCGCCCCCGCAGCGCCGGGCGCGGGAGAAATGGGCAGGGAATCGGGCGGCGGTGCAGCCATAGCCCCTGCCTTCGCAGATCGAGGGGCGACACTTCAAGCACTTCGATAGGCTTGGGGACACACTCTCCCCACTATCCACAGCGTGCGAAATAAATATTGGCACGGTTCGCCCTTGCGCGAGGAGGCCGCTGCGGCGCATCAGGCACCGATGGCCGAACCCGAAAAAGTCACCCCGATCAAGCTGCAAGCCACTGATGGCGAGCTCCCGATGCGCAAGCTGCCTTACAATCTCGAGGCTGAAGCGGCGTTTCTGGGCGCGGTGCTGATCGACAACCGGGTGCTGGAAGAATTGCAGGTGCCGATTCGCGCCGATCACTTCTTCGAAGGCCTGCACCAGCGCATCTACACCCGCGTGTTGGCTCTGCTGGAACGCAATGCCACCGCTTCGCCTGTAACGCTGCGCCCTTATTTTGAGGCGGACGAGGCGCTGAAGGAACTCGGCGGCACCAGCTATCTGGCGCAATTGACCGCGAGCGGCGCCGGCCTGCTCGCCCCACGCGAGCTTGCCCAGCAGATCTATGACCTCGCCCTGCTGCGCGAATTGGTGAGCGTGGGACGCGGGTTGGTAGAAGGCGCACTCGATACCTCGCAGGATACCTCACCACTGGACCGCATCGCGCAGGCTGAAGCGGCGCTGTTCGACGTGGCCGAAGGGGCGGCGACCGGCCGCGAAGCCTCGACCTTCCGTGAAGCGGCGATGCACGCGATCAAGCTCGCCGAAGCGGCGATGAATTCTGGCGGCGGGTTGTCGGGCAAAACCACCGGTCTTTCTACGATCGACCAGAAGACGTCGGGCCTGCACAATTCCGACCTCATTATCCTCGCCGGGCGTCCCGGCATGGGCAAGACCTCGCTTGCCACCAACATCGCTTTCAACTGTGCGGAAAAGCATCTCGAATGGCAGCGCGACGGGGGCGAATTCAATTACGGCGCGCCGGTCGCCTTCTTCAGCCTGGAAATGAGCGCCGACCAGCTGGCCACGCGTATCCTGGCCGAACAGGCCGAGATTTCCTCGGAAGCCCTGCGCAGCGGTAAACTGACCCGCGAGGATTTCCAGAAGCTGTCTTATGCCAGCCAGCGCCTCGCCGAACTGCCGCTGTACATCGACGATACGCCAGCGCTGACGATCTCCGCCCTGCGCACCCGCGCAAGGCGGATGAAGCGGCGGCACGACATCGGCCTGATCATCGTCGACTACCTGCAACTGCTGCAAGGTTCGGGCCGCGCCAACGACAACCGGGTGAACGAAATCTCGGAAATCAGCCGAGGTCTGAAAACGCTGGCGAAGGAATTGCAGGTCCCGGTGATCGCACTGTCGCAGCTGTCCCGTGCGGTCGAACAGCGCGAGGACAAGCGCCCGATGCTGTCCGACTTGCGCGAATCCGGCTCGATCGAGCAGGACGCCGACATGGTGTGGTTCATCTTCCGCGGCGACTACTACCACCTGTTGGTCAAGCCCGATACGCCTGACGCAAGCTCCACTCCCGATGTGCAGGAGAAATACCGCGCGTGGGAGGAGAAGTTCGAAGGGCTCGTGGGCCGCGCCACTCTGATCGTGGCAAAGCAGCGTCACGGCTCAACCGGCAATGTCCCGCTCCACTTCCAGAGCGACATCACCAAGTTCACCTCGCCGAATTACAAGGACTATTCGGACTGGGGGCAGGAGTAGGTCAGGCGGTCAGCGCAGGTCCCGATGGGGCTTGCGTTATTTGGCTGAGGCCTCCGCGCGCTGCTCTTTCTCGTATTGCGCTTGCCGGGCGTGTGCGCCGATATAGCCGGGGTCGAAGGTGCCGAGGATGACGTAATGACCATCCTCCTGCCGTTGCAGCACCGCAAACTCGCCCTCGCTCAGGCGCAGGCCGATCGCGAAATAGATGTTGCCGATATGGCTGACCATGACCGTATTGTCGCTACCGCCGCGCGCGATATCGGCAAGCAGAGCATTGAGCTCCTGCCCCGCGACCGTCACGGGCCGCTCCGGCGTGTTGTCATGGTGCATCAAACGCGGTTCGATTTCATAACGGCCAAACATGAACCGCGCGGTCTCGGTCGAACGGCACATCTCGCTCGAAAGGACACGGCCAATCGGCCAGCCGATCGCCCGGATGGCTTGGCCTGTCTCCGCCGCACCCGCGACTCCTGCGGGCGAAAGATTGCGCTGCGCGTTGCAGTCATTGGCGGGGCGACTGTAGTCATCGCCGCGCGAAGGGACATTGGTTCGTTCATGCCGCATCAGCATGACCAGACCGCCCGCGCGCAGCCGCTCGCTCAGCTCTTTGGTGGACATCTTGCGGTTTTCAAGCGTCGTTACCGGCTGCGGCCCTTCCGTCGCTGGCGGCGCGGGGTTTGGCGCCGGCTGGGCAATCACCGGAGAGGCGAGAGCAAGCGCGATGCCTGCAAAGACAAGACCAAGACGCATGAAAGCCGATCCCCCTGACGTTTGGAGTAACCTGCCGTGTTTCCAAACCACTTACAAGTGACGCTGCGATGAAACTCTGGCCGGGCCCCATCCGCCCAGCGCTGTCAATTGCGGGACTGACATGATCCAGAACCTATCAGCCGCACATCACTCGCCGCGCCATTTGAGCAGCAGCCACGGGACGCGGTCGGGCGCGAATTGGGTGCGGCTCTTGCGGTCGAAATAGGGCGGCATATGATCGCCCACGAGCAGGATGTCGGTCGGCGGGAAATCGGCGGCAGTGATTTCCTTGACCATGGCGGCGTCGATCGCATCCCAGATCGCGACCTGGCGACAGATCATCGGATATTCGTTCGCCAGCTTGGGCGAAACCCGCGCGCAGTTTTCGGTGTCGAGATTGTTTCGCTCGGGCACCGGCAGGTGGGTGTTGACCGTCAGCCAGTAGACGAACTGCGGCTTGCTCGCCGCTTTGAGATGCGCGGCCAACTGGCGCGGTACGTCACGGTCGCACACGCCGGGGAACACGCCGCCACAGGCGTCGGCGCCGCCTTTGGAGAGTTCGCTGCGGAACAACTGCTTGTCGAAGCCGATATTGGGATACCATTTGTCGCGGTCGAAGAATTGGCCGTCAAAGCTGTGGTAGGCTGTGGCTTCGGCCCCGCCGCGCGCCAACTTTGCAGGCAGGCAGGAATCGTCCCGCTGCGTTACCAGCGCATCGTAATCGCCCCAGCGCCCGCACAATTCGCGAATTTCGCCTGAAGTAGTCGAACCGTAATACGTGGTGGTCCCGGTGCGCACCTCGAACCGCGACCGGACGGCCGGGTCACGGTAGCGCGAGAAGATCAGCCGGCTCATCTCGGGATTATCTATCGGTACGCCAAGCGCTTCGACCATAACGATGAGCAAGTGCCGCTCCAGTTTGCCCGAAGCCGGCGCGATCTGCGAATTGGTCACAGCCGAGGAAAAAGCCGAATCCTCAGCGTAAAGTCGGCTGTAATGGCCGCGCGCGCCGACCCCCATCCAGATATCGAACAGCGCGACCGTCGCGACCGCTGCCGCTGCTAAAAGGATCGCGCGCGGGTCGGAAAAGTGCGCTGGGCGGCGCAGGAGCAGGCATGCGGCGATAACAAGGCCGCTCAGAAAGGCGCCAGCCAGCACGTACTCGAACGAGTTGAATGCGTTCAATTCGCTCATGAACACGACCGACCGGCTGAGCGAGAAGATCGACAGATTAAACAGCGATCCGGTGTACAGGATCACCGCATAAGCCAATGCGGCAATGAAGGTCAGGCACCGAACTAGCCATGAATGGCCTCGCACCAGCAGCCCCGCCCCGCCGAACACGATGATCGACATAACGCGCGGGGGGCCGCCGATGAAATACAACAGGCTGAAACCGAGATTGGCCAGCACCACCCAGACCAGCACCCAGTTCACAAGCGCGGCCTGCGTCGCAGGCGCCAAAGGAGCGAGGCGGAAACGGGTCAGAATGGCTTGCTGCACGGTCGCTCGGCTCCTCGGGACGAGCGCTTCGCCACGCCGCCTGAAGAGGCCATCGGGCCTGGTGCAGGGAGGGGAAGCGACCGCCTCTTCAGCCAGAACCACTAGCCAAACAAGGTTAGCATGCGGTTAAATTACGGGCCTGATGCCCCATGCAGACTAGCTCGCGCTCACCTTGCTGATGCGGTAATCGGCAAGGCTCATCCAGTAGGCGAACCGCCAGCGCATCCGGTTGATGAAGGTGCTTTCCCGTTCATAGCGTTCGCGCGTCATCGGCACGCTGGAGGCTTCCATGTGGTCCATCAGCTCGCGCAACTTCGCGGCCAGCGCCGCATCCTCGATCCGCACCATCAGCTCGACATTGATGCGGAACGACCGCTTGTCGAGATTGGCGCTGCCGACATAGCTCGCATCGTCCACCACCATCAGCTTCATGTGCAGCTTGCACGGCTGGAACTCGGCAATCTTGGCACCGGCCCGCAGCAGCTTGCCATAAAGCAGCCGCGCCATGTCGACCGCGGCCGAGATGTCGGACTTGCCCGCCATGATCATCCGCACCTCACCGCGCCGTGCGACCTGCGCCATCTGGCGGCGGTAACTGCGCGGCGGAGAGAAATAGGCGGAGACCGTGTCGAGCCGTTTGGCTGTCACCAGATCCTGCCGCAGACACCATGCCCAGTGCCCGCGCCGCACCAGCGGCCCGCCAACCAGCAGCCGCACCTTTCCGTCCGTCCCCTCGGCGCCGCCGTCCCAGTCCTTGACGATATCGCGCAAGCGGCGGAGCTGGCTGGTGCGCCCCTTGGCCTCGTTCGCGACCCATTTCTGCAGCAGGTCGAACCAGCGCAGGAACTGTGCCACCACCGCGCCCTCGATCAGCACCGACAGATCGCACCAGCCATTATCGGCGGGAATCGCGAAGTAATGGTCCGAGACATTGGCCCCGCCCGTCATCACCCGCGCGCCATCGGCGATCACGAACTTCTGGTGGTTGCGCACCAGATAGCGCTTGCCCCACTTCGGCGAGAAGATTGCGAAGCTGCCGCCGGCCTCCTCCAGCGGGGCGAAGAACTCGGCGCCCGCGTCATTGCCGAAATCATCCACGATCAGATCGACCTTCACCCCGCGCTGCGCGGCGGCAACCAGCGCGTCGCGCACCATTGTGCCGGAGATGTCACTATCGAACAGGTAGTAGAACAGCTTGAGACTGTCCTGCGCGCCGTCGATCAGCGCGACCAGCGCCTTCCGCCGATCCTGCCCGTGGGGGTAGAAGGTGAATTCATGACCGGCGGCGGTGAGATTGAACGGGTCCAAATCGGAATAATCAGTCACCTGCTCGCCGGACTGGGAAGAATCGGCGGCGGAAGCGGGAGCGGTGGCCATACCGCCTTGTAGCGCGCGGCAAGCACAAAGCCACTGCCCGTTGCGACAAAGCGCAGCAGGCGCGGGGTTTGCGGCACGCTACACCCCCCTTTTCCTTGACTTCGTGCCCCCGCGTGCCTAGCTGCGCGCTTCTCTTTCCGTCCCGATTCTGACAAAAGGCTGCCCATGGCACGCGTTACCGTTGAAGATTGCGTCGACAAGGTTCCCAACCGGTTCGACCTCGTCCTGCTTGCCGCGCAGCGTGCGCGCGAGATTTCGGGCGGTAGCGAGCTGACCATCGATCGTGACCGCGACAAGAACCCGGTCGTGGCCTTGCGCGAAATCGCCGAGGAAACCGTTGGCCCGCGCGCGCTGCACGAATCGCTCGTCACCAGCCTCCAGAAGATCCTGCCCGATGACGAGGACGAGGCCGATGAGATCGGTTCGCTGAGCCAGTCGGCCGAAGCGCTGCGGATCACCGCCTCGGCACCGGCGCGCACCTCCTCGCTGGGCGGTGACTACGACGGCTAAGCGGTTCGCTGCAAAATATTAGCCCAATTCGAGGGGCGGTCCAGACCGGGTTTCACCGGGCCGGGACCGCCCCTCGGTCGTTTTAGCCTCTGCTTGACCACTTCTTGACCCCGGCTTGCCAGCGCTTGCCTTCGGGCTTCGCGGCGCTATCCCATGTGGCTGTAACGGAACGGTCATATCACGGGGCGGCAAGGCGCATGGCATCGATTGCGGTCTACAGCGTGAAAGGCGGGGTCGGGAAGACGACCCTCGCGGTCAATCTTGCGTGGTGCTCGGCGACCATCTCGCGCCGCAAGACGTTGCTGTGGGATCTGGACGCGGCCAATGGCTCGGGCTTCCTCCTGGGCGTGGACCCCAAGAAAAAACGTAGCGCAGACAGTATGTTCGCTGAAGGCGGTGATCCGGCAAAGCTGATCCAGCCGACCGCCTTTCCCGGCCTCGACCTGTTACCCGCTGACGAGAGCATCCGCGCGATTGACCGCACGCTTGACCGGATGGGCAAGAAGAAGCGGCTGGCCAAACTGACGGCGGCGCTGGGCAAGGACTATGACCGGATCATCTTTGACTGTCCGCCTGTTCTCAACGAGCTAAGCGCCCAGATCATCCGCGCTGCCGACCTCATTATCGTCCCCCTGCCGCCCTCACCCCTTTCCGCCCGGGCGTTCGAAGTCGTGGTCGAGGAAGTGCGCGGGGCCGGCAAGGGGCATCCGCCGATCCTGCCGGTGCTCGCCATGCTCGACCTGCGCCGAGGCTTGCATAAGGAGGCGCGTGAGGCCAACCCGACCTGGCCCGCCATTCCGCTTGCCAGCGCGGTCGAACAATGCGCGGTCGAGCGCAAGCCTGTCGGCGCCTTCGCCCCGCGCTCACCGGCGGCGCGCGCCATTTCGCAATTGTGGACCGCGATTGAACGCAAGCTGGCCGAGAAATAGCCGCTTTCGCAGATGCGGGAAAAAGGCTTATACCGGCGCGGTTTGCAGACACACGGGGCGCGCGGCATGAGCGGATTGGGCGAGGGAATCGGCGCAGCGATCGAGGGCGGCCTGCTGGCCCGTGCGGTCGAACCCCGAGCCGGCGAGGTCGGCAGTCATTCACCGGCCAGTTCGGTCACCTGTGCCAATTGCGGCACCTCCTATCACGGGCACTTCTGCCCCGAATGCGGTCAGAAGGCCCATATCCACCGCAGCCTTGCCGCGATCGGGCATGATATCATGCACGGGGTGCTGCACCTCGACGGCAAACTGTGGGAGACGCTGCCGCTGCTGACCTTCAAGCCCGGGGAGCTCACCCGCCGCTACATTGCTGGCGAGCGCGCCAAGTTCGTCAGTCCGATGGCGATGTTCCTGTTCACGGTCTTCGCGATGTTCGCCGTATTCCAGATGGTCGGGATCGGAGCGCCAACCGATTTGGCGAACGACCTGTTCGGATCGGACGGCGACAACCCGGTTCAGACCGAAGTGCGCAGCCAAATGGAAGCGCTGGAAAAAGAGCGCGCCACCCTACCCGCCAAGAGCCCTCGCCGCGCGCAGATCGACAACGAACTCAAAGGGCTCAATCTGGTCTTTGCCAAAGCAGGAAGCCCGAGCGACGAGACGGATAGGGTGGTCACCTTCAACACCGGCGTGCCGTGGTTTGACAAGGTTCTGCTTGAGAAATGGAAGAAGAACCCCGGCCTTATGCTCTACAAGCTTCAGGCCAACGGGTATAAATTCAGCTGGTTGCTGATCCCGCTATCAGTGCCATTCCTGTGGCTGATGTTCGGATGGCGGCGGCAGTTCAAGGCCTATGACCACGCGGTGTTCGTCACCTATTCGCTGAGCTTCATGTCGCTGCTGTTCATCGTCATGTCGATCCTCAGCACGATCCCGGATGGCGGCGGTTGGGCCTTTTTGCTGTTCGCGATTGGCGCCCCACTCCACCTCTACAAGCAGCTGCGCCAGGCCTATGGCCTGAGCCGCTTTTCGGCGTTCTGGCGATTCTGCGTGCTCATTTTCTGCATGCAGATCGTGGTTTTGCTGTTCCTGATTGTTCTGGGGCTGCTGGGCGCGTTCTGATCGCGCCGTAGTGAAGCGCGCTCAACGGCAGGGGAAACGCTGACGCACAAGCTGCGAGAACGCTTCGCGGATGGTGGTGCGCGCAGCAGCTTCCGGGGGGAAATCCGCCAAGTGCGCGAACAACACATCGCTTCCGATTTCGGCTTCGGGCGGCAGACAGGCTTCGACCGGCTGCCCTGCTGCGAGCCGTTCCGCGAGAGTCTGACGATAGGCCTTGCCGACGGCCGAGATCGCACCGAATAATTCGCTCGCCTCGGGGGAAAGCGTCCATTCGGGGCCGCGTGTGCGCAGCTGATCGACCCGGGCGAGAAAGGCCGCCACGGTCATGTCGGGCGAGGGAATGATCGCAGCATCGGGCGCGGGCTGCGCGATGCTTGCTCCTGACATCACCAGCGCGCTGCCGACCAACGCCAAAGCCATCACTCGCCGCATCCGATTGCCCCTGTCTCTTGAAGCTGAGAAGTGGCGTGGATGTGCCGCTGGCCAGCTTAACTCACGCTGACAGCAACAAAAAAGGCGCCGGGATTTCTCCCGGCGCCCTTGTTGTTCGTGGCGGAGGATCAGGCGCCCTGCGGTGCCTCGTCACCCTTCCCGAAGCGCTTACCCGCCTTGGGGATCGCCGATCCGCGCACCTGCGCCGGAACGCTGAGCCCGCGCGGGGCATCGGGACGGTCAATCTTGCCGTTTTCGAGCAGCGAATTGATCTCCTCGCCGTTCAACGTCTCGTATTCGAGCAGCGCCTGAGCGAGGAGGTGGAGTTGGTCCTCATGCGTCTTGAGGATGTCGGTCGCGCGGGCATGAGCACCTTCGACCAGGCCTTTGATCTCGTTGTCGATCAACTCGTTGGTCTGGCCCGAACGGAACGTCCGCTGCGATGCCCCGTAACCCAGATAGCCCTCGGACTGCTCCTCATACTGGAGCGGGCCGAGCTTGTCCGACATGCCCCACTGAGTGACCATGCTGCGCGCCAGTTTGGTCGCGTATTGGATGTCCGACGATGCGCCCGAACTGACCTTGTCATGGCCAAAGATGATCTCTTCCGCCACACGGCCACCCATCGAGACCGAGAGGTTCGCGTGCATCTTGTCGCGGTGGTAGGAGTAGCTGTCACGCTCCGGCAGGCGCATCACCATGCCCAGCGCGCGGCCGCGCGGGATGATCGTGGCCTTGTGGATCGGATCAGACGCAGGCTCGTGCACCGAGACGATCGCGTGACCGGCTTCGTGATAGGCGGTCATCCGCTTTTCATCGTCGGTCATGACCATGCTGCGGCGTTCCGCGCCCATCATGACCTTGTCCTTGGCGTCTTCGAACTCCTGCATCGCCACCAACCGCTTGTTACGGCGCGCGGCCAGAAGAGCGGCTTCGTTGACGAGGTTGGCCAGGTCCGCACCCGAGAAGCCCGGCGTGCCGCGCGCAATCACGCGCGAGTTGACGTCGGGAGCCAGCGGCACCTTCTTCATGTGCACCGCGAGGATCTTCTCGCGCCCGTCAATATCGGGGATCGGCACAACCACCTGACGATCGAAACGGCCCGGACGCAACAGCGCCGGATCGAGCACGTCGGGACGGTTGGTCGCGGCGATGATGATGATGCCTTCGTTGGCTTCAAAACCGTCCATTTCGACCAGCAGCTGGTTCAGAGTCTGCTCGCGCTCGTCATTCGAGTTGCCGAGGCCATTGCCGCGCGAACGGCCCACGGCGTCGATTTCGTCGATGAAGACGATGCAGGGCGCATTCTTCTTGGCCTGTTCGAACATGTCGCGCACGCGGCTGGCGCCGACGCCGACAAACATTTCGACAAAGTCCGAACCCGAGATGGTGAAGAACGGCACGCCGGCCTCACCCGCAATCGCGCGGGCGAGCAGGGTCTTGCCGGTACCAGGCGAGCCGACCAGCAGCGCGCCCTTGGGAATCTGGCCGCCCAGCTTGGAGAAGCGCTGCGGATCACGCAGGAATTCGACGATTTCCTGCAATTCCTCACGCGCTTCGTCGATGCCAGCGACATCATCGAAGGTCACTTTGCCCGACCGTTCGGTCAGCAGCTTGGCCTTGGACTTGCCGAAGCCCATCGCGCCACCGCCTCCGCCTTTCTGCACCTGACGCAACGCGAAGAACGCGATGCCGAGGATCAGCAGGAACGGCAGGGAATTGAGCAGGATGAACAGAAGGACGTTCTGACCCTCACGCTGCGTGCCGGTAAAGCGCACGCCATTGTCTTCCATCAGCTTGGTGATTTCGACATCATTGGGCACGGGGACAGTGCTGAACGGCTCGCCATTCTTGAGCGTTCCGGTGATGAGCTCGGCGCCCATCTGCACGTCCTGCACTTCGCCTTCGGCGACAGCGGCGCGGAAGTCGGAATAGCGGATCGCGGCACCCGTGGTCTGGCCCGCGTTGCTGAACATGGTCACCACCAGCAGCAGGGCGAGGAAGATCCCGCCCCAAATCATCAGCTGTTTGACCCAAGGATTGGGGCCGTCGCCTTGCGGCTGGGGATCGTTTTGCTGACTCATTGCAAGGGATTCCTTTCGTCGATCTCCAATGTAGGATGCGCGCGGTGAATGGCAAGATAATGCGCAAGCTAGCGCATGATGCTAATTTTCGAACAGCGTGATGCGAATTATCGATCCGTCGCGCACGGCACCGCCGGTTTGCCATAGGCGGCGAGGAATACCTCGACCGCACCGGCGATACGCTGATCGCGCGCTTCCGGGGTGACGAAGGCACCAAAGCGGCGTTCGAGATCGCCCATGCCCTTGCACATCGACACGAATTGTTCGGCCGCCAGCATCGGATCAGGGATCGCGAGCTCGCCTGCCGCCACCGCGTGACTGAGATAGGCCGCAAAGCCATGCTTCATCCGCCACGGCCCGGCCTCGAGAAACGCCGCGCCGATGGCCGGTTCAACCTCGGTTTCGGCGGCGATGCGGCGTTCGAACTGGATCATTTCCGGGCGGAACAGGAAGGCGTAGATCGCCTGACCGATCGCTGTCAGCCGCTCCCGGACTGTGCCGTGGACGGTGCCCTCGAGCGAGAAATGTCCGCGCATCTTCTCGCATTCGCATTCGACCGCCGCCGTGAACAACGCGCGCTTGTCGCCGAACTGGTTGTAGATCGTGACCTTGGAGACGCCCGCGTCAGCGGCGACCTGTTCAATCGCGGTGGCGGCATAGCCGTGGTGGAAGAAATGATGCGCAGCCGTCTCGACGATTGCCACGCGCTTGGCGGCATCGAGCGGTCGGCCCACCTTGCGGCGAACAGGTTTTTTTTCAGGTTCATATGAACCGGAGATTGACAAAGTGAACGGCTCCGTTCAGTTAAACGCTGCCGTTCACTAATGCGTCGAATTCTCCACCGACGCAACCCTCTCCGCTGATAAAGGTTCCTGCCAACGTGCTTTGGATCGCCATCAGGATGCTCACCGGGGACGCCCAGAAGTTCTATGGGCTGTTGTTCGGTATCGGTTTTTCCACGCTCCTCATCACGCAGCAGATGACGATCTTCGTCAATCTGGTCGAGCGCGGGGCGAGCGGTGTTTACAACGCGCCCGAGGCCGAAGTGTGGGTCATGGACCCGGTTAGCCGCACCACGGATGTAAGCTATGCGATGCCCGGCACCGCGCTGGACCGGGTACGCTCGGTCGAGGGGGTGGAATGGGCCGTCCCGCACCTGCGCGCGGTCGCCAATGTGCGCACAGCCGACGGCGATCTGGAAGGCGTGGGGGTGATCGGGGTCGACGATTCGACGCTGATCGGCCTGCCCGAACGCATGGCCAAAGGCGACAAGTCGGTGATGTTCGCGCCTGACAGCGTGGTGATCGACGACACCGGAACCACCCGCTTCTTCCCGCCCGAACAGGACCCGATCGGCGAGCGCCTCGAACTCAACGACCAGCGCGCCGTCATCCGCGGCATCGCGGATTCGATCCCGAGCTTCACCAGCACCGTGGTGCTCTATACCCGATATTCCAACGCGCTGAACTTCGTCCCCGGCACCCGCAACCGGCTGAGCTTTGTACTCGTCGGCGTAAGCGAGGGGCAAACAGCCCAAGAGGTCGCCGCGCGGATCGAGGCGGAGACCGGATTGAAGGCGGAAACCCGCGAGGAATTCGCGCAGGCCGGGGTCAACTTCATCATCGAGAACACCGGCATCCCGACCAATTTCGGCATCACCGTGTTCCTTGGCTTCGTTGTCGGCGTAGCGATTGTCGGCCTGACCTTCAGCCTGTTCCTGCGCGACAACATCAAGCAGTTCGGCGCCTTGAAGGCGATTGGCGTCACCAATTCCAAAATCGTCCAGATGGTCGCTGCACAGGCCGGGATGGTCGGGATCATCGGCTATGCGCTGGGCGTGGTCGGCACGGTCGCTTTCATCAAGGGGTTCAGCGCCAATCCGTTCTTCAAGGGCTTCTACATCCCCTGGCAGATCCCGCTCATCAGTCTGGCTGCCGTGGTGGTGATCCTTGCCATCACCGGCCTGATCGCGATCCGCAGCGTGCTCAATACCGAACCGGCGTCGGTGTTCAGGTGAGCGGGGAGGCGATCATGGACACGACGAACATCGGCGGCTGCGCGCCCGAAGCGGCGATCTGCGCGCGCGGTATCTCCCGCGATTTCGAGGCCGGGCAGACCACCATCCGCGTGCTGCACGACATCAACACCGACATCCGCCCGGGCGAGATGACCTATGTCGTGGGCGAAAGCGGCTCGGGCAAGACGACGCTGATCTCGATCATGTGCGGCATCCTCTGGCCGACCGAGGGCGAGGTGAAGGTGTTCGGCACCGACATTTACAAGCTGTCGGACACCGATCTGGTCAAGTTCCGGCTCAACAACATCGGCTTCATTTTCCAGCAGTACAACCTGATCCCCTCGATCGACGTCGCCAGCAACGCCGCCGTGCCGCTGATCGCACAAGGGATGCCGCGCGAGGAAGCGCGTGAACGCGCCAAGGTGCTGCTCGACAAGCTCAATATCGGCAATCAGGCGGACAAGCTGCCGCGCCAGCTTTCGGGCGGTCAGCAGCAGCGCGTCGCCATCGCCCGCGCACTGGTGCACGAACCGCGACTGGTGGTGTGTGACGAGCCGACCGCCGCGCTTGATGCCTCGTCGGGCCGCCGGGTGATGGACCTGCTGCGCGAAGTCGCGGTCGCGCCGGACCGGGCCTGCATCATCGTGACCCATGACAACCGCATCTTCGATCTCGCTGACCGCATCATCGTACTGGAAGACGGGCGCATCACGCACGACGGCAAGGAAATGCCCGATGGCCATTGATGTCGCCCCGAACGCACACACCCACACCCTCTCCCTCCCCCTCCTGAATCCGCCGAGGACGCCATGTTCCGCAATCTAAGCTTTGCCCGCCAGATCCTGCCGATTGCCGCGCTGATCGGTGTCGCCATCGGCGCCTGGCTGATCTTCGTCGGCCTGCCCGACCGCTCTATCTCCGAGCCGGTCGAACAGCCCCCCAAGGCGGTCGGCAAGCTGGCCAACCAGCCGCGCGTGGCGGGCGCCGGGATTGTCGAGCCGTCGAGCGAAGTGATCGACATCGGTTCGGCCCTGTCGGGTCTTGTCACCGATGTCCGCGTGCGTCCGGGGGACCGGGTCGCCAAGGGCGAGGTGCTGTTCACGGTCGATGCCCGCGCGGCGCGAGCCACCCTCGATCAGGCCGCTGCCGCGATCAACGAAGCGCGCGCCTCGATTGCCGAAGCGAGCGCCGCGCAGAAAACCGCCCGCGAACAGTTGGCGCTCTATCGCAACCTCTCGGATCCGGCTGCGGTCAGCCGAGCCGAAGTGATCCGCGCTGAGGGTGAGGAAGCCGCCGCAACCAGCCGCCTCGGCCTTGCCCGCGCGCGCCTTGCCGCCTCGCAGTCCGCTGCTGCGGCCGCGCGCACCGAGATCGAGCGGCTCGTGGTCCGCGCGCCGATTGCGGGCGAGATTCTTGGCGTCAACATCCGCCCCGGCGAGTTCGTTGCCACCCAAGGCGGTGGCAACAGCCAGCCCTTCATCCAGATGGGTGAGACCAACCCGCTCCACGTCCGCGTCGATATTGACGAGAACGAAGTGGCGCGTGTTGCTCTGGGCGAACCGGCGGTCGTCTCCCCGCGCGGCGCCGCTGAACTGCACGTCAACGCCACCTTCGTGCGGGCCGAACCGCAAGTGGTGCCCAAGCGCTCGCTCACCAACTCGGCGGCGGAACGGGTCGATGTGCGAGTGCTCCAGCTGATCTATGCGCTGCCGCCATCGGATGCCTTCCGGGTCGGTCAGCAGATCGACGCCTTCATCCCCGCCAAGTCTGGGTCTGCCTCGGGCCAGCCTGCCAAGCAGGGAAACTGAGGCGATGCGCCGCCTGCCCACCGCCCTCACCGCAGCCTTGCTGCCGCTGACACTCGCGGCCTGCATCGCCAATCCCGCGCCCGAAATCGCAACGCCTGCGCCCGATCTGCCGCCTGCGTTCTTCTACCAGCCCGACAGCGCGGCCGGAGCAGAGCTTGCCGGACTGATGCCCCAAGGTGATCCGGCGTGGCGCACGCTCTCTGAAGCGGCCATTGCCGATGGGCCGAGCCTTGCCGAAGCGCTCGCCCGGATCGACAGCGCCCGCGCAGGGGCGCGCCGCGCCGGGGCCAACCGGCTGCCGAACATTACCGCCGATGGCGATGTCACCCGCAACCGCATCAACCCTGCGCAGTTCGGTCAGGCGGGCCAGCAGGGCTTCATCCCGCGCGAACAATCCTCCTATGGCGCGAATATCGTCGCCAGCTGGGACCCTGATCTCTTCGGCCAATTGAAAGCGCAAGAACGTGCCGCCATTGCCCGGATCGACGCGGCGAGCGCGCAGGCGCAAGGTGTACGCCTCGCACTGCTGGCCGAGATCGCGGCCAGCGTCACCGATTGGCGGGTGCTCGATGCCCGCACCGCTGCGATCGAGGCTGACGGCACGGCCGCAGGCCAGCTCGCCAGCCTTGCCAAGGTGCGCGAGGATGCCGGGATCGCCCCCGGGTTCGACCGCGTTCGGGCCGAAGCGACCGCGAGTTCCTCCGCCGTGCGCCTCGCCGCACTGGATAGCGAACGCGCGCGCCTGATCGGGCGGCTGGTGACGTTGACCGGGCAGGACGGCGCGAGTGTCCGCGCCGCGCTCGCCGCTCCCGCGCCTGTGCTGGCTCCTGCGCCTGCACCTGCTGGACTGCCGTCAGACCTCCTCGCCAACCGGCCCGATGTCGCCGCTGCCGCCGCCAATCTTGCCGCGAGCGATGCCGATCTCGCCGCCGCCGCCCGCGCGCGCTTCCCGCGCATTACGCTGTCAGGCGTGATCGGGCTGTTGGCGTTCGATCCCGAGGATTTCTTCGACAGCGATTCGATCATCGGGACGCTGACCGCCGGGATCGCCGGACCGCTGCTCGATTTCGGGCGTGTTGGCGCAGGGATCGATGCCGCTGCTGCGGACAAGCGCGCCGCTTTCGCTGCCTATCGCGGGGCGGTGTTCACCGCGCTGGGCGATGCCGAGGCGGCTTACGGCGTGGTCACCGCTGCCGATAACGAAGCGCGGCTTTCGGTCGCAGAACGCGATCAGCTCACCCGCGCGGCGAGCCTTGCCGAAACTCGCTACCGCGCGGGCCTCGCCAGCTTCCTTGAAGTCTTGGAAGCCCGCCGTGCTGCCGATGCCAGCGGCGAACGCGCTGCTGCGGCATTGGGCCGGGCGCAGCGCGCGCGGATCGTGCTGTGGCAGGCGCTGGGCGGAGAGCCCGCCACCTGATTTCAGGTGGCGCAGGGCGTTTTCCTACTCGCGCCGGGCGGCTTATAGCGTCTACGTGGTTTCGCCATCGTCCGGCCATTTGCACGCAATCGGCAAATGTTCGCCCCCTCCCCCCCCGCGCAGGGCCAGATGTCAACTTCGAGTTTTCCGCTTAACACGTTGTAAGTATAGCAATAATTTGTCGAAATCGTGCTTGACACCTTGTCAACTTTGTCAACTTCGCAAGGGCGTCGCGCAACTATCGGGGACGGCGCTGGATCAAGGCTGAGCGCTCACACCGGCACACGACTTCATCGCGCTGGTTCCACATTTCGTGTGTCCAGGTGACAATCCCGGCGTCGGGACGGGATTTGCTTTCCCGCAGCTCCTTCACCTCGCTCACCGCGCGCAGGGTATCGCCGATGAACACCGGCTTGGGGGTGACGACCTTGTCGAAGCCGAGATTGGCGACCAGCGTGCCGAGAGTCGTATCGCCCACCGACAGCCCGACCAGCAGGCTGAAGGTGAAGGTCGAATTCACCAAAATCTGCCCATAGCCGCTCGCCTTGGCCGCTTCGACATCCAGATGAAGCGGTTGCGGGTTGTGGGTCATGGTCGAGAACAGCAGGTTGTCGGTCTCGGTCACGGTGCGGCGGATTTCGTGCTCGATCCGCTCACCCACCACCCATTCGTCGAAGAACTTGCCGGCCATCAGCCCTGCTCCGCCCAGCGCGCAACCACATCGGCGCCGTCATCGGCGCTCGACCGGACGGCACCCGGCGTGCGGCTGAAGCGTGGTGCAGGCGCGGTGTGCCACATGCCGTCATGCTCCACATAGGCCCCGCGCGCCTTCATATGCGGATGCTCACGCGCCTCATCAATGCCGAGCACCGGGGCAAAGCAGGCATCGGTGCCTTCAAGCAAGGCGCACCATTCGGCCTGCGTCTTGGTGAGGAACAGCGCTGCCAGCTTCTCGGCGTAATCGTCCCAATTGGTCGGGATCATCTGGCCCTGCGCCAATTCCTCGGGCGCACCGGCGCGCTGGAGCATCTCGGCATAGAACTGCGGCTCGATCGAACCGAGGGAGATTTCCTTCCCGTCTGCGCAGCGGAAGCAGCGGTAGAAATGCGCCGCGCCGCCGAGCATTCCCTTGCCGCGCTCGGTCGAAAGATGCGGCACATGGCGCACGCCGAAGAAGAAGCTCATCAGGCTCGTTGCCCCGTCGACAATCGCTGCATCGACGACCTGGCCCTTGCCCGACTTTTCCCGCTCGTACAGCGCGGCCATGATCCCGAAGGCGCAATACATCGACCCGCCGCCGAAATCGCCGACCAGGTTTTGCGGCGGCGTCGAAGGCTCGCCCGCCTTGCCAACGGCAGCGAGTGCGCCGGTGATGGCGATGTAATTGATGTCGTGCCCGGCGGCCTGCGCGAGCGGCCCTTCCTGCCCCCAGCCGGTCATCCGCGCGTAAACCAGGCGCGGGTTGGCGGCGAGCAGCACGTCCGGCCCCAGGCCCAGCCGCTCCATAACGCCCGGACGGAAGCCTTCGATCAGCACGTCGGCGCTAGCCGCAGCGGCGCGCACGGCCGCTTTGCCCTCTTCGCTTTTCAGATCCAGCGCCAGCCGGTGCCGTGCGCGTTCCACCACCGGGTTGCTGACGGCCGCGCCCGGCCGGTCGATCCGCACCACCTCAGCGCCCAAATCGGCCAGCAGCATTGCCACGTGCGGGCCGGGGCCGATCCCGCTGAATTCAAGAACGCGCAGACCGGATAGCGGCCCAGACGGATGGCTCATATGTCTCTCCCTTTCGGCCAGCCTTAAGCGCGCCGCAAAGCCAAGAGCAAGTCTCCACATTGCCAGCCGCATCCCAAGGCGCTCCATCGCGGCGCAAAGGCAAAATTGCTTGTGACAGCCCGCGCAGTCTTTACCTGCACTTCCATGCGCAGTCTGACCCATCTCGAACGGCTCGAGGCCGAGAGTATCCATATCTTCCGCGAAGTCGTGGCCGAGGCGGACAACCCGGTCATGCTCTATTCGGTGGGCAAGGATTCCGCGGTTATGCTGCACTTGGCGCGCAAGGCATTCTACCCTGCGCCTCCGCCGTTCAAGCTGCTCCACGTCGACACCACGTGGAAGTTCAAGGCCATGTATGCACTGCGCGAGAAGGCCGCGCAGGATGCCGGCATGGAGCTGCTTGTCCACCAGAACCCGGAGGCCAAGGCGCTGGGGATCAACCCGTTCGATCATGGCCCGCTGCACACCGATATGTGGAAGACCGAAGGGCTGAAACAGGCGCTCGACCTTTATGGCTTCGATGTCGCCTTTGGCGGCGCGCGCCGCGATGAGGAGAAAAGCCGGGCGAAGGAACGCATGTTCAGCTTCCGCACCGCGAGCCACAGCTGGGACCCCAAGAACCAGCGTCCGGAGCTCTGGAACCTCTACAACGCCCGCAAGAAGAAGGGCGAAAGCATCCGCGTCTTCCCGATCTCGAACTGGACCGAGCTCGATATCTGGCAATACATCATGAACGAAGGCATCGAGATCGTGCCGTTGTATTTCGCCGCCGAGCGCCCGACCTTCGAATACGAGGGCGGGCTGTTCATGGCGGACGATCTGCCCCGGCTGGAAGCGGTGATGGGCTATCGGCCCGACATCACGATGCGTTCGATCCGGTTCCGCACATTGGGCTGTTTCCCGCTGACCGGCGCGGTCGAAAGCTCGGCGGCGAGCTTGTCCGAAGTGGTGCAGGAAATGCTGCTCACCACCACCAGCGAACGTCAGGGCCGCGTGATCGACAAGGACGGCGGCGACGCCAGCATGGAGAAGAAGAAGCAGGAAGGGTACTTCTGATGAACACGCCTTCCACCTTCCAGACCGACGCCCTGATCGCCGAGGATATTGACGCCTATCTCGAACAGCACCAGCACAAGAGCCTGCTGCGCTTCATCACCTGCGGCAGCGTGGATGATGGCAAGTCGACCCTGATCGGGCGGCTGCTGTATGATTCCAAGATGATCTTCGAAGACCAGCTCGCCGCGCTCGAAAGCGACAGCGCGCGGCACGGGACGCAGGGGACCGAGATCGATTTCGCGCTGCTGGTCGATGGCCTCGCCGCTGAGCGCGAGCAGGGCATCACGATTGACGTCGCCTACCGGTTCTTCACCACCGAAAAGCGCAAGTTCATCGTCGCCGATACGCCGGGACATGAACAATATACCCGCAACATGGTGACCGGGGCCTCGACCGCCGACCTCGCAGTGATCCTTATCGATGCGAGGAAGGGCGTGCTGCAACAGACGCGGCGGCATTCCTACCTCGTCCACCTGCTCGGCATCCGCCATGTGGTGCTGGCGGTGAACAAGATGGATCTGGTGAGCTATGATCAGGCGACGTTCGACGCCATCCTTTCCGACTACCGCGCTTTCGCCACCACCATCGGCATCAGTGATTTCACGGCGATCCCGATTTCGGGGTTCAAGGGCGACAATATCACCGCGCTGTCCGCCAATACCCCGTGGTACTCCGGCTCCGCGCTGATCGAGCATCTCGAAACGGTGGAGGTCGATGCTGCCGCCGCGCAAAGCCAGCCGTTCCGGATGCCGGTGCAGTGGGTCAATCGCCCCAATCTCGATTTCCGTGGTTTCGCGGGCCAGATCGCCAGCGGCGTTGTGCGCCCCGGCGATGCGGTGCGGATCGTGCCTTCGGGCAAGACCAGCACGGTCAAGACCATCACCACCTTCGACGGCGATCTGGACGAGGCGGTCGCGGGCCAGTCCGTCACCCTCACTCTCGCCGATGAAGTCGATTGCTCGCGCGGCGATCTGATCGCCGCAGCGGGCGATCCGCCGCAAGCCTCAGACCAGTTCTGCGCCACCTTCGTCTGGATGGACGAGGAAGCGCTGAAGCCGGGTCGCGGCTATTGGCTCAAGCTCGGCACGCAGATGGTCACCGCCACCGTGCAGCCGCCGAAGTACGAGATCGACGTCAACAGCCTCGAACATCTCGCGGCCAAGACGCTGACGCTCAACGCCATCGGCGTCGCCGAATTTGCGACCGACCGCCCGATCGCTTTCGAGCCCTATGCGACCAACCGCCAACTCGGCGGGTTCATCCTGATCGACAAGTTCACCAACGCCACGGTCGCCGCCGGGATGATCGAATTCAACCTGCGCCGCGCAGACAATGTCCACTGGCAGCCGGTCGCAATCACCCGCGACGATCACGCGGGGATGAAGAACCAGAAGCCCAAGGTGCTGTGGTTCACCGGCCTTTCGGGCAGCGGCAAATCGACCATCGCCAACGAGGTCGAAAAGCAGCTGTTCGTGATGAACCGCCACACCTTCCTGCTCGATGGCGACAATGTCCGCCACGGCCTCAACCGCGATTTGGGCTTTACCGAGGCCGACCGGATTGAGAACATCCGCCGCGTGGGCGAGGTCGCCAAGCTGATGGCGGATGCGGGCCTGATCGTGCTCACCGCCTTCATCTCACCCTTCCGGGCCGAGCGGCAGATGGTGCGCGAGATGCTGCCCCAAGGCGAGTTCATCGAAATCTTCGTCGATACACCGCTCTCCGTGGCCGAGGCGCGCGATGTGAAGGGCCTCTACAAGAAAGCGCGGTCCGGCCAGCTCAAGAACTTCACCGGGATCGACAGCCCCTATGAACCGCCCGAGACCCCCGAGATCCGCGTCAACACGGTCGATATGACGCCCGAGGAAGCGGCGCGCTATATCATCCAGCAGATCCTGCCGCTCAAATGACGCTGGCCGATCTTGATGATGCCGCGCTGGCGGCCCGGCTGGCCTACGCAGCGGGGCAACTGGCCCTCGACGTGCGAGCCGGATCGGGCCTGACCGGCAAAGCGCTGGGCGATGCGGGCGATGCTGCCGCCAACCGCCTGCTGTGCGATGCGATCCGGACGGCGCGGCCCGACGATGGCCTGCTCTCTGAGGAGGAAAAGGACGACACGCGGCGCTGTTCGCAACGCCGGGTGTGGATCGTCGATCCGGTCGATGGCACCCGCGAATATGGCGAGGCGCGGGCCGATTGGGCGGTGCATGTTGCGCTAGCGGTGGACGGGGTGGCGAGCATCGGCGCTGTCGCGCTGCCCGACCTTGACGGCGGCGTGGTGCTGCGCTCCGACCAGCCGCAAGCCCTACCGCCGATGGCCGACCGCCCGCGCTTCCTCGTCAGCCGCAGTCGCCCCGCGCCCGAGGCTGAGGCCGTGGCCAAAGCACTGGGCGGAGAATTGGTGCCAATGGGCAGCGCTGGGGCCAAGGCCATGGCGGTGGTACGGGGCGAGGCGGAAGTCTATCTCCACTCCGGCGGCCAGCACGAATGGGACAGCTGCGCACCCGTGGCCGTGGCGCTGGCCCACGGCCTCCATTGCTCGCGTATCGACGGCAGCCCCCTCGTCTACAACCAGCCTCTTACCTATATGCCCGATCTCCTGATCTGCCGCGCCGAATGGGCCGAACGGGTGCTCGCCGAAGTGGTGCGCATCACTGGGAGCCATGACTGAGCCGCGACCAAGACATCGCATGGTGAAAAACGCAGCAAGCCTAACGCGATTTTAAGGGCTTTGCGGGCAATCTTCCGGCTGAAAACCGGGACACGACCTCGCATGAATGCTCCTTTCGATGCCACAGCAGCGCTCGGGCGCAAGGCCCTCGCCCATCCCGCACCGGATCATCAGGTAGCGGTGATCGGCCTTGGCTATATCGGCCTGCCAACCGCCGCAGTGCTCGCCAGCTACGGCTGGAGCGTGTGCGGCGTCGATGTTTCGCAGAAGGTGGTCGACACCGTGAATGCGGGCGGCGTGCACATTGAAGAGCGCGATCTCGACAAGCTGGTGCATGACGCGATCACCGCGCAGACGCTGGTCGCTTCCACCGAAGTACCGACTGCCAGTTTCTACATGATCGCCGTGCCCACTCCGCTGGGGCCGGACAATGCGCCCGACATCTCCTATGTCGAAGCGGCTGCCCGCGCGATTGCGCCCCGGATTTTGCCGGGTGCCTGCGTGATCGTCGAAAGCACCTCGCCCGTCGGCACCACTGAGCGCGTCGCGGCAATCATCGCCGAAGCCCGCCCCGATCTGGTCGTGCCGCGCGATGGGTGCGATGAGGAAGCGGACATTGCGCTCGCCTATTGCCCCGAACGTGTCTTGCCCGGTCGGATCGTCAACGAGTTGGTGCATAATGACCGCGTGATCGGCGGCGTCACCCCGGCCTGCGCTGAACGCGCGGCGGTGCTCTACACCAGCTTCGTGAAGGGCGATTGCCTCACCACCACCGCCCGCGTGGCCGAGACGGTCAAGCTGGTCGAAAACAGCTTCCGCGACGTCAACATCGCTTTCGCCAACGAACTCTCGATGATCGCCGATGTGATCGGGGTCGATGTGTGGGAGGTGATCCGCCTCGCCAACCGTCACCCGCGCGTCAATATCCTGCAACCCGGCCCCGGCGTCGGCGGGCATTGCATTGCGGTCGATCCATGGTTCCTGGTCGCAGGTGCACCCGCTGCCGCCCGGCTGGTGCGCACCGCGCGCGAGGTCAATGACCACAAGGCGGTGCACACCGAAAGCAAGATCCGCGCGCTGCTCGATGCCGCGCCGCACGGCAAGGTCGCGCTGCTCGGCCTCGCCTTCAAGCCTGACATCGACGACTTCCGCGAAAGTCCCGCACTCGAAATCGCCGAGGCGCTCTCCCACACGCATGGGAAGCGGATATTGGTGGTCGAGCCCTTCACCGACGAATTGCCACCCGCGTTCAGCGGAACGGGCGCGGCATTGGTGACACTTGACGCAGCGCTGCGGCAGGCGGAGATTGTGGTGGTGCTGGTCGATCACACCGCGTTCAAACACCTCTCACCTGCCGATCTGGCTGGCAAGCTGGTGTTCGATACCCGCGGCATGCTGCGGCGGTGAGCGGCTTGGGGAGTGAAGCGCGTGGGAAACCCCGCATTCTCGTCACCTTCGGCACCCGGCCTGAAGCGATCAAGATGTTCCCGGTGGTCGCGGCCTTGCGCGAAACCGGGCGGTTCGATGTGCGGGTTGTCGTAACCGCGCAGCATCGCGAGCTGCTCGATTCTGTGCTGGCGCTGGCCGAGCTGGTGCCTGACGTCGATCTCGATCTGATGCAGCCTGATCAGTCGCTTGATGCGCTTAGTGCGCGGCTTATTGCCCGGTTTGGTGCGGTCTTGGACGCGTGGTTGCCCGATCGTGTGCTGGTGCATGGCGACACGTTGACGACGATGATGGCCTCGCTGGCGTGCTATTTCCGGCGCATTCCGGTCGGCCATGTCGAGGCCGGATTGCGCAGCGGCGACATCTATTCGCCCTGGCCTGAAGAGGTGAACCGCAAGGTGACTGGCGTGATCGCCGACCTGCATTTCGCTCCGACCGAGACGGCGGCAGCGGCTTTACGCGCTGAAAACGTGAACGAAAATAGCATCCACGTTACCGGCAACACCGTCATTGACGCGCTGCTTTACGCGCAGGCGAAAATCGCTGCCGACCCCGCTCTGGCGCCTGCTATCGTCCCGCTCAAGGCGCGGTTTGCGGGGAAACGGATCATCGCCGTCACCGCCCACCGGCGCGAGAATTTCGGAGCCGGGATGGCGCAGATTGCACAAGGTTTACAGATGCTTGCAGCACGCGATGACGTGGCGATCATCTATCCGCTGCACCCCAATCCCAACGTCGGCGGCGTGATGCAACCGGCGCTGGCGGGGCTCGAGAATATCGCGCTTATCAACCCGCTGGATTACCTCGATTTTGTGGCGATGATGGCGGCGAGCGACATCGTGCTGACCGACTCCGGCGGCATTCAGGAAGAAGCCCCCAGCCTCGGCAAGCCGGTGCTGGTCATGCGCGACACGACCGAGCGGCCTGAGGGTGTCGCCGCTGGCACGGCAAAGCTGGTTGGCGCGGATGCCGCTGTCATCGTTGCCGAAACATCGCGTCTGCTGGATGATCCTGCGGCTTATGAAGCGATGTCCCGCGCGCACAATCCCTACGGCGACGGCACCGCCAGCCGGCAGATCGCCAACATCATTGCAGGCGCTTTCGGGTAGGCTATCGCCTCAGCGGCAACCACGCAAGGCGACGAGCATCGGGCCTCTGGCGCGGCGCGATTGCGCCGCTCAAAGCGTGCGGATAATGCCCGAGAAGTCGGTGCCGGCATTGTCTTTGGCAAAAGCCTCGTAGATCGCGCGGGCGTGTTCACCCAGCGCCACCGTTGCGCCCGCCCCTTGCGCCGCTTCCATGGCGAGGCGCAGGTCCTTCAGCATCAATCCCGCCGCGAACCCGCCCTGATAGTCGTTGTCCGCCGGGGTCACCGGGCCAACGCCGGGAACCGGGCAATAGGACGTCATCGACCAGTTCTGGCCGCTTGAAACGCTGGAAATGTCGTAGAAAGTCTGCGGGTCCAGCCCGAGCTTCTGCGCCATGGCAAAGGCTTCGCAGGTGCCGATCATGTGGATCGCGAGCAACATATTGTTGCAGATCTTGGCCGCCTGCCCCGTGCCGGCTGCGCCTGCATGGATCACCGCCTTCCCCATCGCGGCAAGGATCGGCTGAGCACGGCCGAATGCCTCATCTGAGCCCCCGACCATGAAGGTCAGTGTTCCGCCATTGGCCGCCGCGATCCCGCCCGAGACTGGCGCATCGACCATCGGGTAGCCATGCGCCTCTGTCACCTCGATCACCTCGCGCGCGGTCGCGACGTCGATGGTCGAGCAATCGAGCAGGATCGCGCCTTCGGGCGCGTGGCCGATCACATCGTCCCAATAGACCTGCTTCACAATCTGGCCGTTGGGTAGCATCGAGACGACGGCTTCGGCCTCGGCGCAAGCTTCCTTGGCGGTCGGGAAGGTGGTGCACCCTGCCTCGCGCGCTGCGGCAAGCGCAGGCTCGCTGAGGTCAAATGCACGGACTTCGTGCCCGGCCTTGACGAGGTTCGCGGCCATGCCGCCGCCCATGTTGCCGAGGCCGATAAAGGCGATTTTCATGGCTCTTCTCTCTCCCGTCCTCCCAGCGGAAGCTGGGATCTCAAGCGGCTTGGCGCCGCGCTTGAAGCCCTAGGCCCCGGCTTTCGCTGGGGTTACGCCTGAAGCTACCGCCCCTTCCACTGCCCTTCGCGCTTTTCGATGAACGCTGCCATGCCCTCGGCCTTGTCTTCGGAAGCGGTAAGGATCTGGAAGATACGGCGCTCAACGATCAGGCCTTGGTCGAGCGTCATTTCGAACGCCGAATTCACCATCTCCTTGTTCGCGATTACCGCCATCGGCGGCATCCCGGCGATGGTCGCTGCGGTCTTGAGCGTCTCGGTGATCAGCTCATCATGCGGCACCACGCGGGCCACAAGATTGCTGCGCTCAGCCTCCTCGGCATTCATCATCCGGCCAGTGAGGCACATTTCCATCGACTTCGACTTACCGATCGCGCGGGTCAGGCGCTGCGAGCCGCCCATGCCGGGAGCCACGCCTAGCTTGATTTCGGGCTGTCCGAAGCGCGCCTTGTCACTAGCGATGATGAAGTCCGCCATCATGGCGAGCTCGCACCCGCCGCCCAGAGCAAAACCGTTGACCGCCGCGATCCACGGCTTGCGGGTCTTCTTGACGATCTCGGCCGTCCAGGGGCTGAAGAAATCGTCGAGGAAGAAATCGGCCGCGGCCTTGTCGCTCATTTCCTTGATGTCGGCACCGGCGGCGAACGCCTTGTCGCCGCTGCCCGTCAGGATCGCGCACAGCTGTGTTGCGTCTGCCTGATAGGCGGCGAAGGCGTGGATCAGTTCTTCGAGAACCTTGGAGTTGAGCGCGTTCAGGGCCTGCGGGCGATTGATCGTCAGCAGCGTGACGCCCTTGGTCCCGCGCGCATCAGCTTCGGCGGTGATGGTTTCGTAGCTCATGTCTCTCCTAGTCGCCCCTGCGTCGACAGGGGACTATCTGACGTTGCGGCTTCGCGTGGTAGCCTAGCGGGATTCCCGCAGCCACGGGAATAACGGATTAGTTAGGGAGCGGCACCCACTCCTCGCCCTCGGGCAGGGGCGCGAAGATTGCGTCGAGCAAATCCTCCGTCACGCCTTCCGGGGTGGCCGGGTCCCATTTGGGATCATTGGTCTTGTCGACGATCACCGCGCGCACGCCCTCGGCGAAATCCGGGCGGGTGAGCACGCGGCTGGCGATGCGGTATTCCATGCGCATATTGTCGGCAAAGTCGGTGAGCGCGGCGCTTGTCGTCAGCTGGCGCAGCGCGACTTTGCAGGTCTGCGGGCTCTTGGTGCCGAGCGTGTCACGCTCCTTCATCGCCCAATCGTCGCCTGCGTCGGCAGCGGCTTCGAGGCTGGCGAGGATGTCCTCATAGGAATCGGACGCAAAATGCTTGGCGATCTTGTCGGCGTTCGCCTCGATCCTGGCCTTGGGCGGGGTGCCGACCGGCTCGCTGAGAATGCCCGAAATCCGGTCAGGATGATCGTGGATGCGCGCCTTCAAGTCCTCGATCTTGTCGTGCGGCACGTAATGGGTGGCAAGGCCAGTCCACAGGCACTCCGCCCCATCGAGCCGCGCGCCGGTCAGCGCGAGGAACTGGCCCAGCCTGCGGCCCAGCCGCGACAGATACCAGCCGCCGCCCACGTCAGGGAACAGCCCGATCCCGGTTTCGGGCATGGCGAAACGGGTGTTCTCTGTCGCAACGCGATACTTCGCAGGCTGCGAAATGCCTACGCCGCCGCCCATCGTGATGCCGTCCATGAAAGCGACGATGGGCTTTCCATAGGTGAACATCTGGTGGTTGAGCTGGTACTCATCGTGAAAGAACTGCCGCCCCGATGCGCCGCCATCATTCAGCGCCGAATTGCGCAGGAAGGCGATATCGCCCCCCGCACAGAAACCGCGCCCCTCGGCATGATCGAGGATCACCGCCTTGATGCTGTCGTCGCCTGCCCACGCGGTCAGCGCCGCGCTCATTGCGTGACACATCTCCAGCGTCAGAGCATGGAGCGCCTTGGGGCGATTGAGGCTGATATGGCCGATCGGGCCATTTGCGCGGATGAGAACGTCTTCGGTCATTGCCCCGGTTCTTTCGGTTCGATCAGGTCCCAGCGATTGCCAAACGGATCGCTGAAGACTGCAACTGTGCCATAGGCTTCGTGGCGCGGCTGCTCGTGAAACTGCACCCCTGCATCGATAAGCCGTGCATGGGTACCTGCAAAATCATCCGTGTGGGCAAAGAAGCCGACCCTGCCGCCAGTTTGCTTGCCGATGGCAGCGGCTTGCGTGTCATTCGCCGCTTTCGCAATCAGCAAGCGCCCGCCCCCGGCTCCACCAACCACGACCCAGCGCTTGCCTGCGCCCATATCGCTGTCCTCGATAAGGTCGAGCCCGAGCGCGCTTACACAGAACGCAATCCCTGCGTCGTAATCCGGCACCACCAATGTCGTCAGGGCAAGGCGCACGGCGCTCACTGGCGCAGCAAGTCCCGGCCCACCACCATCCGCATGATCTGGTTAGTGCCTTCGAGAATCGAATGGACGCGCAGATCGCGCCAGAAGCGCTCGATTGGGTAATCCTGCAAGTAGCCATAGCCGCCGAACAATTGCAGCGCGCGGTCGACCACGGACGAGCCATTATCGGTCGCCAGCCGCTTGGCCATTGCGGAAAAGCGGGTCTTGTCGGGCGCATTGTCGGTCACCTTGGCCGCGGCGAGGTACAGCAGCGCGCGAGCGGCCTCCAGATCGGTGGCCATATCGGCGAGCATGAACTGGGTGTTCTGGAACTCGGCCACGGCCTGCCCGAACTGCTTGCGATCCTTGGTGTATTGGATCGCTTCGTCCAGACACCGCTGCGCCCCGCCGAGCGAGCAGGCGCCGATGTTCAACCGGCCGCCATCCAGCCCCATCATCGCGATGCGGAAGCCTTCACCCTCGCCGCCGACGAGGTTTTCGACAGGAACGCGCACATCCTCAAGGACCAGCTGCGCGGTCGGCTGGGAATGCCAGCCGAGCTTCTTCTCCTGTGCGCCGAAGCTGACGCCGGGCATGTCCTTTTCGATCACGACGCAGGAAATGCCCTTGGGCCCATCCTCACCGGTGCGCACCATCACCACGTAAATCTCGTTCGCTCCTGCGCCCGAGATGAACTGCTTGGTGCCGTTGAGGACGAAGTGATCACCATCCCGCCGCGCCGTGGTGCGCAGCGCGCTCGCGTCCGATCCACTGGAAGGTTCGGTCAGGCAGTAGCTGGCGATCTTGTCCATCGTGACCAGATCAGGGAGATATTTGGCCTTCACCGCCTCCCCGCCGAAACGGTCGATCATCCACGCGGCCATATTATGGATCGAGATGAACGCGCTCGTCGAGGGGCAGCCATAGGCCATCGCCTCCATGATCAGCGCCGCCTCCAGCCGCCCGAGCCCGATGCCGCCCGATTGTTCGGAGACATAGATCGCGCCAAAGCCGAGTTCGGCGCTGCGCTGGATCGTCTCGCGCGGGAAGATGTGTTTTTCGTCCCATTCGGCCGCGTGGGGCGTGATCTGATCGGCGGTGAACCGCTGCGCAACTTCGCGGATGGCGAGCTGATCGTCGGTGAGTTGAAACTGTCCGTGCATGACAGGTGCTCTAGCCGCCTTGAACGCCGTCGAAAAGAGCGGCGCGGGATCATGGCTTGCGGAAATTTGCTAGTGTGGCAGGTCCGTGCAAAATCCGGATCGATCAACGGGGCGTATCTATCACAATGATAACCACAACTACGACCCTGATCTTCGTCTACAACGCCAAGAGTGGACTCATTTCGGCGTTCGGCGACATGGTGCACAAAATCGTTTCGCCAGCGACCTACCCCTGTTCGTTGTGTGCGCTGACCTATGGCGCGGTCTCAATGCGGGCCGATTGGCGGCGGTTCCTTGACGGGACAGGGCTGCCAACGCGTTTCCTCTACCGCGACGAGTTTCGCAGCGATCGGGATGTGCGTGATCTGGCCTTGCCGGTGATCCTGCTCAGCGGGCAAGCGCCGACGCCGGAAGTGCTGGTCGCCGCAGCGGAGCTTGATGCGCTGCCCGATCTGCCTGCCCTGATCGCGTTGGTCGAAGCGCGGCTGGCGGCGGCTGTGGGATAGCGCGCCGGGCGGTCAAGCGGGTGATCAACCGCGGATGACGGCCTCAGCCTCAATCTCGATTCGCCATTCAGGGCGGCAAAGCCACGCCACTCCGGCCATCGTCGCCGCCGGACGGGCCGCGCCGAAGAACTGCGCATGAACCGCGCCGACCGCATCCTGATCGGCGGGATCGGTGAGCAGCATCCGGGTGCGCACCACATCGGCCGCGCTACCGCCCAACTCCTCAATCGCGGCAACGATGATCGCACACACCCGCGTCGCCTGCGCGGCGGCATCCCCGGGCGTGGTGGAGCCATCAGGCTCGAGCGGGCCGGTGCCGGCAACGATGATGCGATTACCCTCCCGCACCGCGCGGGCGAACCCGAAGATCGCCTCGTAAGGCGAGCCCGATGTCACCCTGTGCCGGTCCGCCATGTCGCCGGTCATCCGCAGGTGATCTCGACGATTTTCATCTGCGCATCATACCGCACGTTCACCCGGTCCTCGCGGTAATCCATCGTCCAGGCGGCGTTCGGCGGGCCCCAGCGCAAGGACCGCGCGCCGCTGTCCTTGATGATCGCCTCCCCGGTGGATTGTGACGCGTTGCGGCCGACATGGGACTGCGCCGCTGCGGCATTGCACACCATCGGCGCGGGCGGCGGCGGCACGGGCTCGGCCCCGTCAGGTGCTGAATCGCTGATGTTCACCACGCAGCCCGACAGCGCGAGCGCCCCGATCCCCAATATAGCCTGCTTCATTAGGTCCTCCCTTAGATGAGAGGCGTGCATATCAGGCGGCGGACAGCGATTGAAGCACCGACAGGCTCCAACGCGCATATCGCAGCGCGAAGGAGCGTCAGTCCCTGTGCTTTTCCAGCTCGTCGCCGGTCACGCTCACCACGTGGAGCAGGTTGGTCGATCCCGGTGTGCCGAACGGCACCCCGGCGAGCACGATCAGCTTGGCTCCGGCACTGGCAAACTTGTGGCGCAGCGCCATGCGCTTACCCTTGCCAATCATCTCTTCGAAGCTGCCGATATCCTTGGTCGCCACCGCGTGCGCGCCCCACAGCAGCGCCATGCGGCGTGCGGTGCGGATCGAAGGGGTGAGCACCAGCACCGGGGTCGCAGGACGCTCGCGCGCCACCCGGCGAGCGGTCGAACCGGACGTGGTGAACACGGTGATCGCGCTGATCGGGACGGTGTCGGCAATGGTCATGCAAGCATGGGCCAGCGCGTCGGACGTGGTCGCATCGGGCGGGGTATCGAGGAACCGTACCCGCGCCTTGTAGCCTTCGTCCCGCTCCACCTGAACCGCGATGCGGTCCATCATCGCGACCGATTCCTCCGGCCAAGCCCCCGCCGCGCTTTCGGCCGAGAGCATCACTGCGTCTGCACCGTCATAGACCGCGTTGGCCACGTCGGAGACTTCGGCGCGGGTCGGGGTCGGGGCTTCTATCATCGATTCGAGCATCTGCGTCGCCACGATCACCGGCTTGCCCGCCCGGCGTGCGGCATTGACGATGCGCTTCTGAAGCGGCGGCACTTCGTAGGGTTCAAGCTCAACACCCAGATCCCCGCGCGCGACCATGATCCCGTCAGCCAGCTCGATGATCGCATCGAGCCGGTGAACGGCTTGCGGCTTTTCGATCTTGGCGCAAATTGCCGTGCCGTGGGTGCCGATCAGCTTGCGCGCCTCGGCGATGTCCTCTGGGCGCTGTACGAAGCTGAGACCGATCCAGTCGGCGCCGTGCTCGGTGGCGAAGGCCAGATCGCGGCGATCTTTCTCAGTCAACGCCGGGATCGGCACTTCGGCATCGGGGACGTTCACGCCCTTACGGTCGGAGATCACTCCGCCAACCTCGGCGCTGCACAGGATGCGGCTGCCATCGGATTCGAGCACTTTCAGCCGGATCTTGCCGTCATTGATCAGCAAGCGCTGCCCGCGTTCCATGATGCCGAACAGTTCGGGATGCGGCAGGCAGACGCGGTTTTCATCGCCCGGTGTTTCGTCCCGGTCGAGCACGAAGTGGCCCGAATGGCGGATCACCGCCTGACCATCCTTGAACGTGCCGACGCGCAGTTTCGGCCCCTGAAGGTCAGCCAGAATCGCGATCGGGCGGGCGAACTGCTTTTCAAGCGCCCGGATGGCGTGAACCGCCGCCTCGTGATCGGCGTGCGCCCCGTGGCTCATATTGAGGCGGAAGGCATCGGCCCCCGCCCGCACCAAGCGCTCAAGCATCTCGGGTGAGCGGCTGGCGGGTCCGATGGTGGCGAGAATTTTGACCTTGCGGCCGCGCGGGTCGATCCGTGACTGATCGCGTCGTGACATTTTTGGTGATCCCTAGTTAGGGTCGCCTATGGCACACCCGTTTTTCAACTCAAGGAAAAGCCGCGATGAATAGCAATGCCGATCCGCTAGACAGCCTCGATGATGCACAGGCCGCCGCCGCCTTCCGCCGACTGGTGCGGCATCTGCGGCACCGGCACGATGCCCAGAACATCGAACTGATGGGCCTCGTCGGCTTCTGCCGCAATTGCCTCGCCGACTGGATCCGTGATGCGGGCTACCCCGGCGACAAAGAAACCGCGCGCGAAGTGATCCACGGGATGCCCAGCGCCGAGTGGAAGGCCACGCGCCAGACCCCGGCCACCGAGGAGCAGCTGGCCCGCATGGAAGCCAGTATCGCGAAGAACGCACAGGAATAATTCGCACGGGCGGTTCAATCGGGGCGGCGGGCTGGCTATCGCACCGCGTAACCGATTCTGTATTTTGGAGAACCCCAATGGCTGACGAAGCCCAATCGACCGATGACCGCCTGCGCTTGCTGATCGAGCGCATCGAACGCCTCGAAGAAGAAAAGAAGGGCATCGCTGACGATATCCGCGACGTCTACATGGAAGCCAAGGCGGTCGGGTACGACCCCAAGATCATGCGCCAGATCGTCCGCCTGCGGAAGATGAAGCCCGACGACCGCAGTGAGCAGGACATGCTGCTGGAGACCTACAAGAACGCACTCGGGATGGCGTGAGACGGGACGCCCGCGCGCGTCTGTCATTGAAATTGCGTCAAGCTGTGTTATCTCGGTAAGACAGCATTGAGAGGAGAGACGGCAATGGCATCCCCCTGGAAAGATTCGCGCGGCGTGATCGTCAGCACCACCCCGACGCTCGAAGGCCGCCCGATCCAGGAATATATGGGCATCGTCACCGGCGAAGTGATCGTCGGCGCGAACCTGTTCCGCGATCTGTTCGCCAATATCCGCGACATCGTCGGCGGGCGTTCGGGCTCCTACGAGCGCATCCTCGCCGATGCCCGCAATCAGGCCATCGAGGAATTGCAGGCCGAAGCCGCATCGCGCGGCGCCAATGCCGTGGTCAGCATCGATCTCGATTACGAAGTGATCGGCCCCAATGGCTCGATGCTGATGGTCAGCGCCAGCGGCACGGCGGTGCGGGTCTAAGCCCTTACCACCCGCCATAATGCGCCGCCAGAATCACAGCGTTATAGGCGGCGTGCTGCGCGATGGCCGCACCTAGTCCGATCCGGGTTCGGGTGTAGGCCAGCAGCAGACCGCCAATGGTCTGCGGCAGCACCACCAGAACGCCGAGAGGGTGGGTAAGCGGCTCGTAATTGCCCAGATGGATTAGTCCGAACATCAAGCTGCTGCCCCATACAAGCCAGTGGAAATTGCGCGAGAACCACAGGGTCACCTGCCGGTCGCGGTCCCGGGTGGCGAGCCATTGCAGGAGGCCGGCCAGCACCACCCCGGCCGCCATCAGCCCCACGATGTCTGCCGCCGGTTCGTCCAGAAACAGCGCCGCGATGAACAGTGCCTCGGCAACAAAGCCGTAAACCGCGAAACGGAGCGCCGCGCACCGCCCGGTCAACCAACCGCGATAGAGCAGCTCTTCCAGAATCGGCGCAATGAGGAGATAACTGAACAGATCTTCGGCCAGCGTCGACTGGTGCTCGATGGACACCGGCAGGAACCCGACGCCGTCACCTTCCAGCACCGCCAGCGTCTCGTCCGCCAGCCATCCAATCCCCAAGTCGAGCGCGAAGACCAGCGCAAGCACGCCCAGCAGCGCAATGCTGCACCCTCGCGATCCACTGCCAGGTGTGGGGCGCAGAATGAAGCAGGCAAGATCGGTCAGCCTTTCGCCAAGGCCCATCAACTCCGCCACACGCACCCTTGCATCGCCCTCACCTGCCGGAGTAAGGCGCGCGCTCATATCTCCAACATTCCGGTGAAGTTCGTCCAATGGCAGGCCATTCCAAGTTCAAGAACATCATGCACCGCAAGGGTGCGCAGGACAAGAAACGCTCGGCGATGTTCTCCAAGCTTTCGCGCGAGATCACGGTGGCGGCCAAGATGGGCATGCCCGATCCCGACATGAACCCGCGCCTGCGCCTCGCAGTCAACGCCGCCAAGGCGCAGTCGATGCCCAAGGACAATATCCAGCGCGCGATCGACAAGGCGAGCATGGCGGGCGGTGAGGACTATGCCGAAATCCGCTACGAAGGCTATGGCCCGGGCGGCGTCGCGCTGATCGTCGAAGCGCTGACCGACAACCGCAACCGCACCGCCACCAATGTCCGCACCGCCTTCAGCAAGAACGGCGGGAACCTCGGGTCGGAAGGCTCGGTTTCGCATGGCTTCGAACGGCGCGGGTTGATCGAATATTCGGCCGCTGCGGGTGACGAGGAAAAGATGCTCGAAGCCGCGATCGAAGCGGGCGCGGATGATGTCGAATCCTCCGAAGACGGCCACACCATCTGGACCGCCGCCGATGCGCTGCACGGCGTGGCGGGCGAGCTCGAAAAGGTGCTCGGCCCGGCGGACAATGTGAAGCTGGCGTGGAAGCCGGTCCTCAGCGTCGATGTGGACGAGGCGACGGCGGGCACGCTGATGAAGCTGATCGACGCGCTCGATGATGATGACGATGTGCAGACCGTGTGGGGCAATTACGAAATCTCCGACGAAGTGATGGAGAAGCTGGGCTGAAACGCTGGGAATGGCTGCTGGCGATCGCCCTCGGCAGTGCATTCCTGCTGGCTGCTGCCTGGCGCATTGGCCTGACGATTGGCCTGTGAGCGGGTGATCATCCTCGGCCTTGATCCCTCGCTCTCCTCGACCGGATGGGGCGTGATCCGCAGCGAAGGCGCGCGGATCAGCCACGTCGCCAATGGCCAGATCAAGACTGATGCCGCCGCCCCGATGTCTCAGCGGCTCGCGGCTTTACAGGCGGGGCTGGCCGAGGTGATCGCCGCCCACCAGCCTGCCCGCGCGGCAGCGGAGGAAATCTTTGTTAACAAGAACCCGCAATCGACCTTGAAGCTGGCGCAGGCGCGGGGCGCGGTGCTGGCGGCCTGCGGGGCGGTGGGCATCAGCGTCAACGAACACGCTGCGCGGCTGGTGAAGAAGGCTGTCACCGGCACCGGAGCTGCTGAGAAGGCACAGGTCGCCGCGATGGTGAAGGTGCTGCTGCCGGGCGTTGCCATCACCGGAAGCGATGCGGCCGACGCGCTCGCTGTGGCGATTGCCGACGCGCATCTCGCTCCGCGTATTTGAACAGGAACGCCGCACGAAGTTGACAAAGTTGACAGGGTGTCAAGCGCTCGATTTTCAATATTCTTATTAAAATTCAGACTTTGTGTCCGAAAAGCGAAGTTGACACTTCGGTGTTTCCGGGGGGGCCTGTTCGCCGCGAGGCAGGGTGACAACAATGCAAAAAGAGCAGACCACCCCCTAGCGCGCCCGCACAATGTAGGAAATGCGCTCCGTCTGCTTTCGGATGGGGCATATGCTGGCCTGAATGGCAGGAAGTGGGTTGATTGTGTTGAAAAACCCGCTCCTGAGACTGGTGCTGGCGCGATCCTCATCGTCG
>VFQO010000250.1_pt1 | contig 67364 bp, 51 predicted proteins | sample 3512331 | NCBI WGS metagenome assembly VFQO01 (sample SAMN10412371, study PRJNA504923) | tailings metagenome | isolation source: Replicate 3 from Balatoc abandoned mine | place: Philippines: Itogon, Benguet | collected 2017-08-28 | reverse complement strand
AAGCGCGGGAGTCGGTGACCTGGTCGCTGTTCTTCATCTTCCTGCTGTACTTCACGGCACCTGCACTCGCCGTGCTGGTGAAGTTCGAAGTCTTCAACGTGCTGGTGGGGACGCCGTTCGACAAGCTGCCGGCCTGGGTGGCGAACTGGGCGCGTGTCGACCCGGGTCTGCTGTCCGTGATCGACATCAACAAGGACGGCATCTTCCAGCTCGGCGAGATGAAGATCGGTGGCGACATCATCGTGCTGGCAACGCCGGAAATCGCCGGCCTGCCGTACGTGATCTCGGGCATGGTCGCTGCCGGTGGCCTGGCGGCTGCGCTGTCCACCGCGGACGGCCTGCTGCTGACGATCGCCAACGCGCTGAGCCACGACCTGTACTACAAGATGATCGACCCCAATGCGCCGACCGCGCGCCGCGTGGCGATCTCCAAGGCCCTGCTGCTGGTCGTGGCCCTCGCGGCTGCCGGCGTGGCGGCGCAGAAACCGGCGGACATCCTGTTCCTGGTCTCGGCGGCGTTCTCGTTCGCTGCAGCGGCGTTCTTCCCGGCCCTGGTGCTCGGCATCTTCTGGAAGCGCGCCAACAAGTGGGGTGCGTCGCTGGGCATGATCGCCGGCCTGGGCGTGACGTTCTACTACATGGTCACCACGCAGCCGTGGCTGCGCGGCGTCTTCGGCGTCACGTCGAAGGTGGAACTGTGGTGGGGCATCCAGCCGATCTCGGCCGGCCTGTTCGGCGTGCCTCTGGGCTTCGCGGTGATCATCATCGTGAGCCTGCTGACGGCACCCCCGCGCAAGGACACGCAGGAACTGGTGGAGCACGTGCGCTACCCGGACCTGAAGTTCTCGAAGTGATGCACATCGAGACCTGAGTTGCGACACGGCGCAAGCCGTGCCGGGGCCGCGCACCGCAAGGGCGCGGCCCTTTTTTCTTGACAGCGCTCAAGCCGGCGCGCACCGTCGCGGGGCAGCATGCCCGCCATGGACCTCGACGACGCACCGCCCGACCACCCGTCCGCAGACCCATCCGCGGACCCGCTGGCCGACCTGGCCCGGGTGCAGCGCCGCGCGCAGGCCGCCTTCGCCGAGCAGGTGCTGGCGCAGCAGACGCTGGAAGCACCGCTGGCGCAGTTCGTGCGCGGGCTGCCGCTGGCCGTGGCGCCGGCCACGCCGCTGCGCGACGCGCTGCAGCAGATGCACGCGCGCGGCGTCGGCTCGGTGCTGGTGGCGGACGCCGACGGCGCCGCGGTGGGCATCCTGACGCGGCACGACCTGCTGGCGCGCGTGGTGCTGCCGGCCACCGACCTGGCGGCACCGATCGCCACGGTGATGAGCGCGCCCGTGCACACGCTGGACGCCGCGCGCAGCGCACACGACGCGGCGCTGCTGATGTCGCGCGAGGGCGTGCGCCACGTGCCGATCACGCTGCTCGGACGCGTGGCAGGCATCGTCTCCGAGCGCGACCTGTTCACGCTGCAGCGCCTGTCGTTGCGGCAGATCGGCGAAGCCGTGCGCGGCGCCGGCGACGTCGCCACGTTGCAGGAGGCTGCCGCCGACATCCGCCGCTTCGCCGCGCAGCTGTTCGCGCAAGGCGTGCAGGCGCGCAACATCACCGAGCTGGTCAGCCAGCTCAACGACGCACTCACCGCGCGGCTGGTGGCCCTGCTGGCCGCGGCCCACGGGCTCGACCTGGGCCAGGCCTGCTGGCTGGCCTTCGGCTCCGAAGGCCGAGGCGAGCAGACAGTGGCCACCGACCAGGACAACGGACTCGTGGTGGCCGATGCCGCCGAAGGCGACCTGCCGCGCTGGCTGGCGCTGGGGCAGGCCGTGAACCAGGCGCTGGCCGACTGCGGCTACCCGCTGTGCAGCGGCGGCGTGATGGCAGGCAACCCCGACTGCTGCCGCACGGTGGCCGGCTGGCACGCGCGCTTCGTGCAGTGGATCGCCCATGGCGCCCCGCAGGACCTGCTGGCCGCCAGCATCTACTTCGACCTGCGGCCCATCGCCGGCAACGCGGCGCTTGCCGCGCCGCTGTCGGCATTGGTCGTGCAGCAGGCCGCGGACACGCCGCGCTTCCTCAGCCAGCTGGCGGCGAACGCGCTGCAGCACCGGCCGCCACTGCAGTGGCACGGCGGCATCGACACGCAGCGCATCGACGGCCACGACGTCATCGACCTGAAGCTGCAGGGCAGCGCGCTGTTCGTCGAAGCCGCGCGCGTGCTGGCGCTGGCCAGCGGCGTGGCGGCCACCGGTACGCGGCAGCGGCTGGAGGGCGCAGCCGCTGTGCTGGGCGTACCCGCCACCGAGGCGCAGGCCTGGGTGGCCGCCTTCGAGCACCTGCAGCTGCTGCGCCTGCGTGTGCAGGTGGCCGGCGGCACGGCGCACCCCAACCGCTGCCAGGTCGACACGCTGGACCTTCTGGAGCGGCGCGTGCTGCGCGAGTCGCTGCGCGTGGCGCGCGGCCTGCAGCAGCGCGTGGCCCTCGACTGGCAGCGCTGACCGCAGCCGCCGGCGCGCCGCCGGTTCGCGCCAGAACCCGAGCGCCAGACGCCCCCTGCGGCCGTTGTTATGCTGGCCGCGCCATGGGTTCACGGTCCGTCATCGCCAGCCGCATCCGCCGCCGCGGTTTCCGCAAGTGGTACGAGGCCGAGCTGATCCGCGGCCATGCGCATCTGGTGCTGCTGATCCTGTGCACGCTGGCCGTGCTGGGTGCGCTGGAGGCCTTGTCGGACGGCACCGCCACCGACCGCGCGCTGCTGGCCCTGAGCCTGTTGCTGGCCGGTGGCATCGGCGTCTGGGCGATGCGGCGCTACCTGTTCCTGCTGCTGCGCGCGGAGACCATCGCCAACCAGGCCGTGTGCCCGGCCTGCGAGGTCTACGCGCGCTGGTCGATCGAGGACGAGTCCGGCGTCGCGGCCGAGCCGGTGCTGCGCGTGCGCTGCCGTGCCTGCCAGCACGGCTGGAAGATCGACTGCTGATCTAGAGGCGCGGCTCGCCTTCGGGCTTGTCGGCGAAAGCCGCAGCCACCGTCGGCACGATGTTGTCGGCGCCCAGGACATCCTCGAAGCCCGAGCGACGCATCAGCGACAGCGGCTGCTCGTTGACGTTGGCCAATACCAGCGCCGTGTCCTGGCGCTGCAGCGTGCGGTGCAGCTGCTCCAGCGCGTCCAGGCCCGAGGTGTCCAGCGAGATCAGGCGGTGCATCTCGAGCACCAGCACGCGCGTGCCGGCCGGCAGCTGCGCCGGCAGCGCCTCGATCTTGCCGACGGCGCCGAAGAACAGCGAGCCGAACAGCTCGAACACCTGCACGCCCGGCGGCACCTCGGCCTGCGGCACGGGCTGCACGCGGAACAGCCGGCCCATGCGGATGATGAAGAACACGCAGGCCAGCACCAGACCCACTTCGACCGCCACCGTGAGGTCGAACACCACGGTGAGCAGGAAGGTGCCGACCAGTATGGTGCGGTACTGCAGGCTGAACTTGCGCAGGCGTTCGAATTGCCGCCACTCGCCCATGTTCCAGGCCACGAACAGCAGGATGCCGGCCAGCGACGCCAGCGGCACGTGCAGCGCCAGCGGTGCCGCCAGCAGCACGACGGCCAGCACAGTCAGCGCGTGCACGACGCCGGCAATCGGGCTGGTGCCGCCGGCGCGCACGTTGGTCACGGTGCGTGCGATGGTGCCGGTGGCCGGGATGCCGCCAAACAGCGGCGTGACGAAGTTCGCCACGCCCTGCGCCATCAGCTCCTGGTTCGGGTCGTGGCGCGGGTACGGCACCATGTTGTCGGCCACGCGCGCGCACAACAGCGACTCGATGGCCCCCAACAGCGCGATCGTCAGCGTCGGGATCAGCAACTGCTTGGCCGTGGTCCAGCTCACCTCGGGCAGCGCGAAGGCCGGCAGCGTCTGCGGGATGCCGCCGAAGCGGCTGCCGATGGTCTCCACCGGCAGCTGCAGCAGCAGCGTGGCCAGCGTGCCGGCCACCAGCGCGACGATGGTGCCCGGCACGTGCGCCGCCGCGCGCCGCAGCCGCGCCAGCGCGCCCAGCGGTGCGGTCGGCATGGCGTACGACTTGGGCCACAGCACCACGATGGCCAGGCTGCCGGCGCCGATGGCCACGGCCGCCGGGTTCAGCGTGGCCGCGTGGCTGGCCAGCGTGGCCACCATCGCGAAGAAGTCGGCCGGCAGCTTGGGCGTGACGAGGCCGAGGAAGTCCTTCACCTGCGACAGCGCGATCAGCACCGCGATGCCGTTGGTGAACCCGATGACGATGGGCACCGGCACGTAGCGCACCAGCGCGCCCAGCTTGAACAGCCCCATCAGGAACATCAGCACGCCGGCCAGCGAGGTGGCGATCAGCAGGTTGGCCAGGCCGTAGCGCTCGACGATGCCGTAGACGACGACGATGAAGGCGCCGGCCGGCCCGCCGATCTGCACGTGCGAGCCGCCCAGCAGCGAGATGATCAGCCCGGCGATGATGGCCGTGAACAGGCCGGCTTCGGGCTGCACGCCCGAGGCGATCGCGAAGGCCATCGCCAGCGGCAGCGCCACGATGCCCACCGTGATGCCGGCGCCCAGGTCGGCGCCGAAGCGCTTGCGGTCATACCCCTGCAGGGCGTCGAGCAGGCGCGGCCGGAAGCGGTGCAGGGCGGGCAGGGGCATGCTGCCGATCATGCACCCGTCAGCTGCTGAGGCGCTGACATGCCGCAGCCCTGGCCGCCGCAGCCGTGGCAGCGCCGCTCAGCGCACGCGCATGCCCGGCACGGCGCCGGGGAAGGGCTCCAGCACGTACACGCCGGGCGTCGCCTTCTCGTCGGCGTGGCTGGCGGCCAGCACCATGCCTTCGCTGACGCCGAACTTCATCTTGCGCGGCGCCAGGTTGGCCACCATCACCGTCAGCTTGCCCACCAGCTGCTCGGGCCGGTAGTTGGCTGCGATGCCGCTGAAGACGTTGCGGTGCCGGCCCTCGCCGACGTCGAGCGTCAGGCGCAGCAGCTTGGTGCTGCCCTCCACGGCCTCTGCGTTCACGATCTGCGCGATGCGCAGGTCGACGCGGAAAAAGTCGTCCACCGTGATCTCGGGCGCGACGGCTTCGCCACCAGGCAGCGTGGGCGCCGGTGCGGCGGCTGCAGGCGGCTCGAACAGCGCTTCGAGCTGCTTGGCGTCGACCCGCTGCATCAGGTGCTGGTACGCGCCGATCTGGTGGTGGCCGAGCGCGCGCGCGCTGTCGGCCCACTGCAGCGGCGCGATGCGCAGGAAAGCTTCGACGTCGGCGGCCAGTTTCGGCAGCACAGGCTTCAGGTACAGCGTGAGCAGGCGAAAGGCTTCGATGCACACGGTGCAGGTGTCGTGCAGCGCGGCGTCCATGCCGGCCTGCTTGGCCAGCTCCCACGGCTTGTGCTGGTCGACGAACTCGTTCACGCGATCGGCCAGCAGCATCACCTCGCGCAGCGCCTTGCCGAACTCGCGCGTCTCGTAGAGCTCGTGCACCGCCGGCGCGTGCGCACGCAGGCCGTCCAGCAGCACGCGGCCCTCGACACCGACGTCGGCCGACAGCCGGCCGTCGAAGCGCTTGGTGAGGAAGCCGGCAGCGCGGCTGGCGATGTTGATGTACTTGCCCACCAGGTCGCTGTTGACGCGGGCGACGAAGTCCTCGGGGTTGAAGTCCAGGTCTTCGACGCGCGCGTTGAGCTTGGCCGCGATGTAGTAGCGCAGCCACTCGGCATTGAAGCCCAGCTCCAGGTAGCGCAGCGGGCTGATGCCGGTGCCGCGGCTCTTGCTCATCTTCTCGCCGCTGACCGTGAGGTGGCCGTGCACGAAGACGCGGTCGGGCACCTTGCGGCCGCTGAACTTCAGCATCGCCGGCCAGAACAGCGTGTGGAAGGTGACGATGTCCTTGCCGATGAAGTGCACCTGCTCCACCGCCGGGTCGGCGAGGTAGCTGTCGATGTCGATGCCCAGCAGCGCCAGCCTCGCCTGCAGCGACGCCAGGTAGCCCACAGGCGCGTCGAGCCAGACGTAGAAGTACTTGCCCGGCGCGTCGGGGATCTCGATGCCGAAGTAGGGCGCGTCGCGGCTGATGTCCCAGTCGCCGAGGCCGACCTGGCCATCGGCGTCGCGCGCGAACCATTCCTTGACCTTGTTGGCCACCTCGGGCTGCAGCCGGCCGACCTGCGTCCAGGCTTCCAGGAACTCGACGCAGCGCGGGTCGCTGAGCTTGAAGAAGAAGTGCTCGCTGGTCTTCAGCACCGGCGTCGCGCCCGAGAGCGCCGAGTACGGCTGCTTCAGGTCGGTGGGCGCGTAGACGGCGCCGCAGACCTCGCAGTTGTCGCCGTACTGGTCCTTCGCGCCGCACTTCGGGCACTCGCCCTTGATGAAGCGGTCGGGCAGGAACATGCCCTTGTCGGGGTCGAAGAACTGCTCGATGGTGCGCACCTCGATCAGCTCGTTCTTGCGCAGCGCGCGGTAGATGTCCTGCGCCAGCGCGTGGTTCTCGGGCGCGTCGGTGCTGTGCCAGTGGTCGAAGGCGATGTGGAAGCCGTCGAGGTAGGGCTTGCGGCCCGCGGCGATGCCGGCGACGAACTGCTGCGGCGTCATGCCGGCCTTCTCGGCCGCGATCATGATCGGCGCACCGTGGGCGTCGTCGGCGCAGACGAAGTGCACCTCGTGGCCCTGCATGCGCTGGAAGCGCACCCAGGTGTCGGCCTGGATGTACTCCATCACGTGGCCGATGTGGAACGGCCCGTTGGCATAGGGCAGTGCGGTGGTGACGAAGAGCTTGCGGGTCATGGTGGCGGGCGCTGCGGGCGCGTGACTGCTGCAACCGGCCAACGGCCGGTCACCAGGGGTGATGATTCTAGGTGTGCGCCGGCCCCCCCAGAACGTGGGTTCGGTGTGGCGCCGGGGGGGTTGTTTCAATAAGCTGCCGAGCATCGCCGCGACCTGCTGCACGCCACCACTGGCATGCAGCGCCCCGACAGCGCGGCGCACATCGAACAGACCACAGGAGGTCGACGTGAAGTACTTCAACAATCCCCGCGCGCTGCCCAGAGCGCTCGGCATTGCCGCCCTGGTGGCGGCACTCGGCGTGCTCTCGGGCTGCTGGGAAGACACCGACAAGCCCGTGTCCGAGGCGCCGCCGCCGGCCGGTCCCACCGTGCCGGCGTTCACGGTCGAGGCCCCGGCCGGCAGCCCGATCGCGGGCGCCAAGGTCGAGGTGCCGGCCGACGCCGTGGTGGCCGCCGACAACATCACCATCGGCTACGAAGACGCGCTGCCGCTGGCCGTCGACACCGACGTCAGCACCGCAGGCTACGAGCAGCTGAGCAAGACGCTCGTGATCACGCGCACCGGCGAATCCGACTTCGGCCAGACCGTCGACGTGACGATGCCGTACGACAAGAGCAAGCTGCCAGACGACGCCACGCCCATCGTCGTGTACCTCGACGAAGACACGGGGGGCTACAGCCCGATCGCCGTGAAGTCGATCGACCGTGCGAACGGCAAGATCACCTTCCTGACGTCGCATGCCTCGAAGTACGCCGTGATCTGGATCAAGGTCGGCGGCATCGGCCCGATCGACCCGAGCAAGCTCGGCACCAGCGTCAGCTTCGATCCCACGGTCGACAGCTTCTTCGTGCACAACTTCGGCAGCTACGAAGAGCCGGGCGGCAACTCCTTCGGCATGGCCGGCTACGCCGCCTGGTACCACCGCGCCCGCAAGTCGGTCAAGGGCGCGCCGCTGAGCACGCTGTACCGCGAAGGCAACCCGGTGCTGGAAGAAGACGATCAGGTCGCGCGTGAACTCATCCTGCGTGCCTACCAGGCGGGCGACCAGAAGACGCACATCAAGGCGCTGAACAACGCCGCCACGGCCGGCGCGGCCAACATCGCGGCCGAGAACAACGTCGCGATGACCATCATCCAGCAGCTGATGATCACCAAGCAGGCGCAGCTGATGGTGATGGGCAAGGGCACCGCGGGCACCTGGACCGACGCCCAGGCCGTGGCGGTCTACGCCTACGACAGCGTCGCGCAGCGCTTCCGCTTCTACGACACGCGCTTTCCCGGCGAGGTCGTGACCGTGCCCTGGAACCCGACCACCGGCTTCGGCGTCGATTCGAAGAACAAGGAGTACGACGTCTTCGCATTCGCGTCGTTCAACAGCGCCTACTCGTCGAAGACGCTGAACAGCCTGTACGTGGCGGCCGAGGCTGGCTTCCCGACCAGCCTGTATCCGAAGATCGCCATCACGGCACCCACCGAGCTGTCCACCTCGCCTGGCACCTTCGAGGTGGCTGCCGACGACAGCGTCACCGTGCGCGGCACCGTGCCCCGCCCTGCCAGTGCCAACCCGAGCGCGCCGCGCTACGCCCACGTCTACCTGAACGGCACGCGCGTGCCCACGGCCTACCCGGTCGACGGCGCCAGCAACGCGTTCGAGTTCACGATCGCCAAGCTGCCCTCGGCCGCTGGCACCGACGTGATGGTGCTGGTCTCCGAGACCGAGAAGGCCTACGCGGGCTGGGGCAGTGGCGCGGCCTGGGCCGGTGGCTTCCACGCCTTCAAGCAGTTCCGCGTGCGGGTGGCCAACCAGTTCTTCTTCCAGAACATGGGCCTGGAGACCGGCGACTTCACCGGCTGGCTGTCTGAGCGCCATAGCTGGGGCGGCAGCAGTGCCGCGCCGGAAGTGGTGCCGTCTGACAAGAGCGAGATCATCGCCACGCCGGGCTTCGACCCCATCGCCACCGACCTGCAGGTGCCGCTGTTCGGCACCAAGGCCGCGCGCATCAACAACGAGGACAACAACGAGCACATCAGCACGCTGACGCAGACGGCCGTGGTGCCCTCGGGCAAGAACCCGGTGCTGCGCTTCTACTGGTCGGCGGTGCTCGAAGACCCGCAGCACGACCCGGAAGACCAGCCGTACATCGAGATCGTGGTCCAGAACAAGACCAAGAACATCGACCTGTACCGCAAGCGCTTCTTCGCCAACGATCCTTCGTACTCGGGCTGGCTGAGCTACCAAGGCGGTGACTGGAAGTCGATCCCGTGGCAGCTGGTGGAGCTGGCCGTGGCCGAGTACGCCGGCGACACCATCGAGCTGAAGATCGAGGCGGCCGACTGCGCGCTGGGCGGCCACGGTGGCTACGGCTACCTGGACGTCGACGAGTGAGCTCGCGCGCCTGAGTCTCCTGTCGCCAGGCAACTGGGCCGCCCCACCGGGGCGGCCCTTTTTCCTTGTCGGCGGCATGCACGGGCGGCGGCAGTAGACTCGCGCCCGCTCCAGCCTGAGGAATCCATGTCCACCGCCGTCACCGAAGCCGCGCTGCTCGAAGCGCTGAAGACCGTCATCGACCCCAACACCGGCCGCGACTTCGTCAGCGCCCGGCAACTGCGCAACCTGCGCATCGAGGGTGGCGACATCGCCTTCGACGTCGAGCTCGGCTACCCAGGCAAGAGCCAGCATCCCGCGTTGCGCAAGGCGCTGATCGCTGCCGCGCGCTCGGTGCCTGGCGTGCAGAACGTCAGCGTGCAGCTGGCGACGAAGATCGTCAGCCACGCCGTGCAGCGCGGCGTGCAGCTGCTGCCCAAGGTCAAGAACGTGATCGCCGTGGCCTCGGGCAAGGGCGGCGTCGGCAAGAGCACCACCAGCGTCAACCTGGCGCTGGCGCTGGCGGCCGAGGGGGCCAGCGTCGGCATCCTGGACGCCGACATCTACGGCCCCAGCCAGCCGATGATGATGGGCATCGAGGGCCGGCCGGAAAGCACCGACGGCCAGACGATGGAGGCGCTCGAGAACTACGGCGTGCAGGTGATGTCGATCGGCTTCCTGATCGACGGCGACCAGGCCATGATCTGGCGCGGCCCGATGGCCACGCAGGCGCTCGAACAGCTGCTGCGCCAGACCAACTGGCGCGACCTCGACTACCTGATCGTCGACATGCCGCCCGGCACTGGCGACATCGCGCTCACGCTGAGCCAGCGCGTGCCGCTCACCGGCGCCGTGATCGTCACGACGCCGCAGGACATCGCCCTGCTCGACGCGAAGAAGGGCCTGAAGATGTTCGAGAAGGTCGGCGTGCCCATCCTGGGCATCGTGGAGAACATGGCCGTGCACGTGTGCTCGAACTGCGGCCATGTCGAACACGTCTTCGGTGCCGACGGCGGCAAGAAGATGGCGGCCGAGTACGGGGTGGACTACCTGGGCGCGCTGCCGCTGGCGATGAGCATCCGCGAACAGGCCGACAGCGGCCGGCCCACCGTGGTGGCCGACCCCGACGGCGAGATCGCCGGCCTGTACAAGGCCGTGGCGCGCACGGTGGCGGTGAAGATTGCGCAGAAGGCCAAGGACTTCTCGGCCAAGTTCCCGACCATCACGGTCTCGAAGACGACCTGAGGCCGCCGCCCGGGCCTACCCCCAGCGCGTGTTGGCATCCACGCGCAGCGGGGCGTCGTCGGCATGCAGCGTGCTGCTCGCTTCGGCGCTCTCGATGCCAGGTGTGAACAGCCGCTCCAGCGTCTCGCTCCAGGCGGCGCCGGCACGTGGGTCGGCCAGTTCGGTCTCGCGCTGGCGCACCAGCTTGTCGAAGGCGGCCCGGCCCTCGATGTGCGCGCGGTCGGTGGAACGCTGCGGCGTGTGCCCCAGGTGCACGCCGATGCGGTCGCACAGCGAGCGGAACATCTGCGACACGCGCGTCGGGCTCAGCTGCCATTCCTCGGCCAGGGCCACCGGCGACAGCCCGACACCCAGGTAGGCGTCGATCACCTGCCGTTCGCGCGGAGGCAACTGGGCGAAGAAGCTCTCCAGCCGCCGCATCAGCAGCGCGGTGTCGACACGCGCCTCGACCTCGTCCTGTGGCGTGGCGGCTTCGTGCCGCGGTGTACCCTCTTCGGCGTCGGGCTCGGCGGCGTGGGCCGCCTGGCTGGCCTGGGCATCGGCTTCCAGCCGGTAGATCTCGTCGACGCTCAAGCCGCACAGCGGGCTGATGTCGGCGGCGGTCGAGGCCTCGGCATGGCTGGCGCGCCAGCGCTCGCGCGCCACCTGAACCAGCTTGACCTTGCGCCGCTGGTCGCGGCTGAGATTGTCCATCTGGCGCAGTTCGTCGAGCATCGCACCGTGCACGCGCTGCCTGGCGTAGCGCACGAAGGCCTCGCGCGCGGCTTCGCTGTCGCGGTCGCCTTCCCATTCGAAACCCAGCGCGGCCTGGGCCACGGCAATCAGCCCGACCTGGATCAGGTCGGCCTTCTCCACGTTCGCCGGCACGCGCCGCACCAGCTGGGCCGCCTGCTGCCGCACCCAGGACTCGTTTCTGAGGATCAGTGCCGAGGGCACGCCTTGCATCGAGATCATGGTTCCTGCTCCGTCCAGTGGAACCCCGGCTGTCCAGTATGCGCCGGCTGCAGCGCAGGCGGCGTGACAAGTGGCGGCCGATAGCCAAACCCCATGAGTGGAATCGATTCAATCAATCCCGCATATGCTGCGCCGCAACCATAATTCACTTCATCGCGTTTTCCCGACGTTCTTCCACCCTTCCAAGGAATCGACACCATGTCCCTGATCAACACCCAGATCCAGCCGTTCAAGACCACCGCCTTCGTCAACCGCGCGGGCAAGGGCGAGTTCATCGAAGTCAGCGACGCCACCCTGAAGGGCAAGTGGTCGGTGCTGATCTTCATGCCGGCGGCCTTCACGTTCAACTGCCCGACCGAAATCGAGGACGCGGCCGAGAACTACGCCGCCTTCCAGAAGATGGGCGCCGAGGTCTACATCGTCACCACCGACACGCACTTCTCGCACAAGGTGTGGCACGAGACCAGCCCGGCCGTCGGCAAGGCCAAGTTCCCGCTGGTGGGCGACCCCACCCACACGCTGACCAACGCCTTCGGCGTGCACATCGCCGAAGAAGGCCTGGCGCTGCGCGGCACCTTCATCGTCAACCCCGACGGCATCATCAAGACGGCCGAGATCCACTCGAACGAGATCGCCCGCGACGTCGCCGAGACCGTGCGCAAGCTGAAGGCCGCCCAGTACACCGCCGCCAACCCCGGCCAGGTGTGCCCGGCCAAGTGGAACGAAGGCGCCAAGACCCTGGCGCCGTCGCTGGACCTGGTCGGCAAGATCTAAGACCTTGTTCCGCACCGCGACCGGCCTGGCGCCGGTCGCTGCCCGCCTCCCGGCTCCGGCCGGGATCTGTCGGGCCCCGTCGACAACACCCTGAGCGCTGTGCGGCCTCGGGTGCTGTCGACAGGGCCGGATCCGGCTCACCCCATGCAACCCTGAACGAGGACCCCGCCATGCTCGACAGCACCACCCAGGCCCAGCTCGCCAGCTACTTCGAGCGCATCAGCCAGCCCGTCGCGCTGATCGCAAGCCTGGACGACTCGGCCGCCGCGGCCGAGATCCGCGAACTCGTGACCGAGATCGCCGCCATCGCGCCGGACAAGATCACGGCCCGCTTCGACGGCACCTTCGAGCGCCGTCCGTCGTTCCAGATCACCCGCGTCGGCCACGACATGGGCGTGCACTTCGCCGCCGTGCCAATGGGCCACGAGTTCACCTCGCTGGTGCTGGCGCTGCTGTGGGCCGGCGGCCACCCGCCGAAGGTGGAGGCCGAGGTCGTCGAGCAGATCCAGGCGCTGGAAGGCGACTTCGCCTTCGACACCTGGATGAGCCTGACCTGCCACAACTGCCCCGACGTCGTGCAGGCGATGCACCTGATGGCGGTGCTGAACCCGCGCGTGCGCGCGGTCGCCATCGACGGCGGCATGTTCCAGAAGGAAGTCGAAGAGCGCCAGATCATGGCCGTGCCCAGCGTGTTCCTGAACGGCGCGCCGTTCGGCTCGGGCCGCATGGAGATCGCCGACGTCCTGAAGAAGGTCGACACCGGCGCCGCTGCCCGCGACGCCGCCAAGCTGGCGAAGAAGGACGTGTTCGACGTGCTCATCGTCGGTGGCGGCCCGGCCGGTGCCGCGGCGGCCGTGTACGCGGCGCGCAAGGGCATCAAGACCGGCATCGTCGCCGAGCGCTTCGGCGGCCAGACGCTCGACACGCTGGGCATCGAGAACTACATCTCGGTGCTGGAGACGCAGGGCCCGAAGTTCGCCGCGGCGCTGGAAGCGCACGCCCGCGCCTACGACGTCGACATCATGAACGGCCAGCGCGTGGCCAGCCTCGAACCCGCGGCACAGCCCGGTGGCGCCATCACCGTGACGCTGGACAACGGCGCGCAGCTGCAGGGCCGCAGCGTCGTGCTGAGCACCGGCGCGCGCTGGAAGAACGTCAACGTGCCCGGCGAAGCCGAGTACCGCAACAAGGGCGTGGCCTACTGCCCGCACTGCGACGGCCCGCTGTTCAAGGGCAAGAGGGTCGCCGTCATCGGCGGCGGCAACTCGGGCGTGGAAGCCGCCATCGACCTGGCCGGCGTGGTGGAACACGTCACCGTGGTCGAATTCGCCGACCAGCTGAAGGCCGACGCGGTGCTCGTGAACAAGCTCAAGAGCCTGGCCAACGTCGAGATCCACACCAACGCGCAGACCACCGAGATCACCGGCGACGGGCAGAAGGTGAACGGCCTGGTGTTCAAGAACCGCGCCGACGGCAGCGAACACCGCCTGCCGCTGGCTGGCGTGTTCGTGCAGATCGGCCTGGTGCCGAACACCGAGTTCCTGAAGGGCACGGTGGAGCTCAGCCGCTACGGCGAGATCATCGTCGACGCCAAGGGCGCGACCAACGTGCCGGGCGTGTTCGCCGCGGGCGACGCGACCACGGTGCCGTACAAGCAGATCATCATCGCCGCGGGCGAAGGTGCGAAGGCGGCGCTGTCGGCCTTCGACCACCTGATCCGCAGCGGCCACTGAAGCGCAGCGTGCTGCGGCTCGATCGGCCAGTCACTCGGCCGCGCGCAGCCGCACGCTGAACGCTGCCCCGCCGCCCTCGGCCTCCGGCCGGTTGGCGGCGACGATGGTGCCGCCGTAGCGCTCGACAATGCCGCGGCTGATCCACAGCCCCAGGCCCGTGCCCTCGGCCTTGCGCGTGACGAACGGCTGGAACAGCTGCGGCAGCAGCGCGGGTGGCACGCCGGCGCCGGTGTCGGTGACGGTCAGCTCCACCCAGCCGCCCGCGTCGTGGCTGGCCAGCCCCAGCGTGCCGCCACCCGGCATCGCCTGCACCGCGTTCACCAGCAGGTTCACCAGCACCTGCTGCAGTTCCTGGCGGTTGGCGTCCACGGCCCGCGTGGGCTGCAGCGCACGCTGCACCGTGATGCCGCTGCGCGCCAGCAGGTGCTGCACCAGCACCAGGCTGTCTTCCAGCACCGGCACCGGGTCCAGTGTCTCCACGTAGCCGGCGAAGTCGTTGGGCCGCGCGAACTGCAGCAGCCGCGTCACGATGAGCCGCATGCGCTCGATCTGCTCGTCCACCAGCCGCAGCTCGGTGCCGACGCTGGCGGCCGCCGCGGGCGGCAGCAGCTCGCGCACCATGTCGAGATTGCCCTGGATCACCGCGATCGGGTTGTTCACCTCGTGCGCGATGCTGGCCGTGAGCTGCCCCACGGTGGCCAGCTTCTCGCTGCGAACCAGCTGCGCTTGCGTGTCTTCCAGCTGCTGCGTGCGCTCGGCCACCTTGCGGTCGAGCTCTGTGTTCCAGCGCTGCAGCGTCGCCAGCAGTTCGTCGAGGTGGCGTGCCAGGCGGCCGATCTCGTCGTCGCGCCGCAGGTCGCCCACGCGCGCGTCCAGCGCGCCGCCTTCCACGCGCCGCATCGTCGCGTCCATGCGTTCGACCGGGCTGAAGATCGCGCGCGCCCAGCGCAGCGAGACCACGGCCGCGCCCAGCATCACGGCGAAGAAGATGGCGCCGATGCTCGCCAGCGCACCCCACTTCAGCCAGGTGAACGGCCGTTCCAGGAAGCCCACGTAGAGCATGCCGATGCGCCGGCCCTGGCCGTCGGCCAACGGCTGGTAGGCCGACACGTACCAGTCGTTGACGACGAAGGCGCGGTCCAGCCAGGTGCTGCCGCGGCCGAGCACGGCTTCGCGCACGGTGGCCGAGACGCGCGTGCCGATGGCGCGCTCGTCGCGTGCGTCGTCGGCGCCGCCGAACAGGCGCACGTTGGTGCTGATGCGCACGTCGTCCAGGAACAGCGTCGCCGTGCCCTGGCTGCCCCAGTCGGCGAAGGGCAGCGAGCCCGGCGGGTAGACGATCTCGTTGATGTGGTCGATGAAGGGCAGGTTGCGGTTGAGCAGCACGCCCCCCTGCACGTGGCCGAGCAGCCGGCCGTCGGGCGCGCGCACGGCATGCGTGGACAGCAGCACCATCGCGCGGTCTTCCTGCGTGCGCGGCGTCGGCAGCGCGTTCAGCGTCGGCAGCAGCGGCACCGCGACGCGGCCGCGCAGTGCCGGGGCCAGCAGGGCCAGCTCCGCCGGCTGCAGCACCTCGATGCTGCTGCGCGCGCGGTTGTTCACCGCGCCGAAGGCCGGCGAGCGGGCGTCGCTGCGCGGCGACGGGCCGCTGTCGGTGTACCGCAGCGTGCCGTCGGGCGCACGCAGGTTGACGAAGTCCAGCAGCTGCGCAGTCCTGAAGCGCTGCAGCAGCGGCACGATGTCGGCGCGCGGGTCGGCCAGCGCCAGGTGCAGGGTGTGCGAGTCGGCGATGGCCGCGGTGCCGGCGCCGACCTCGCCCAGCACGCGCTCGAAGTAGCCGTTGGCCACCGCCAGATCGGCCTGCACCTTGGTGATCAGCAGGCGGTCGAAGGCGGCATTGCTCCAGAACAGCAGCAGCAGCCCCAGCAGCGGCAGCACCACCGCCAGCGGCAGCAGCACCATCGCCAGCAGCTTGCTTCTGAGCTTCATGCGGCGCTGTCGCCGCTGCCCCACTCGGCCACGCGCCGCTCCAGCGTGCGCCGCGAGATGCCCAGCAGCTGCGCCGCGCGTGTCTTGTCGCCGTCCACGCTGGCCAGCACGGCCAGGATGTGCTGCTTCTCGCGCGTATGCAGGTCCACCGGCCCGCGCGGCACCATCGGCGCCTGCGGCTGCGTGCGCGCCAGCCCTTGGTACAGCGCCGACACGTTGAGCGCGCCGACGATCAGCGAGCGCTCGATCAGGTTGCGCAGCTCGCGCACGTTGCCGGGCCAGTCGTATTCGCGCAGGAAGCCCATCTCCTCGGGCGTGACCTCGATCGGCGCCACGCCCAGCTGCGGCACCAGCGTGCCGATGAAGTGCGCCACCAGCTCGGGGATGTCTTCCTTGTGCGAACGCAGCGGCGGCAGCGTGATCTCCACCACCTGCAGCCGGTAGTACAGGTCCTTGCGGAAGCGGCCGGCTTCCACCTCGGGCAGCAGCGGCCGGTTGCTGGCGGCCACGATGCGCAGGTTCACCGGCACCTCCTGTTCGGTGCCCACGGGGCGGATGCGGCGGCCTTCCAGCGCGCGCAGCAGCGTGGCCTGCAGCGCCAGCGGCAGCTCGCCGATCTCGTCGAGGAACAGCGTGCCGCCCTGCGCGTAGACGAACAGCCCGTCGCGCGGCTGCGGGCCGCCCTGGCCGAACAGTTCGGTCTCGATCAGCGCCGGCGACAACGTGGCGCAGTTCACCGGCACGAAGGGCGCGGCCGCGAACGGGCTCAGCGCGTGCAGCGCCTGCGCGGCGAGCTCCTTGCCGGTGCCCGACTCGCCGGTCAGCAGCACTGTGCTGTCGACCGCGGCCACGCGGCGCAGCGCCGTCTGTAGGCCGCGGATGGCGATCGAGCTGCCCACCAGCCCGTCGGCCGGCGGCGTGCGCTGCGACAGCGCGCGCCGCAGCACCCAGTTCTCGCGCTTCAGCCGCGCGCGCTCCAGCGCCTGCTTGAAGGCTGACAGCACCTGCGTCACGCGGAAGGGCTTGAGCAGCAGGTCGCCGGCGCCGGCACGCAGGGCTTCGATCGCGGTGTCGAGGTCGGCGAAGGCCGTGATCAGCACCACCTCGCACGCGTTGCCCTGCGCGCGCAGTTCGCGCAGCAGCGTGATGCCGCTCTTGCCCGGCAGCGTGATGTCCAGCACCACCAGGTCGCAGCGGTGGCGCTGCAGCAGGCTCTCCGCTTCTTCGGCACTGGCCGCTGCCAGGACCTGGCCCACACGGGGCTGCAAGGCCTTGAGCAGGAAGTTGCGCATGCCGGGCTCGTCGTCCACCACCAGCACGGTGGCCAGCGGCCACAGCTCGGGCAGCGAGGTGGTGGCTTCGGCTACGGACGGGGTCGACATGGGAGGCGCGCAGTTTAAGCTTCCGAGGTGAACCTCCTCGACGCTTACCGCTACCTCGCGGCGCTGGAACAGCACCGGCACTTCGGCCGCGCCGCCGCGGCCTGCCACATCACGCAGCCGGCGCTGAGCAACGCGCTGCGCGCGCTGGAGACGCACCTGGACGTGGCCATCGTGCGCCGCGGTCGCCAGTACGAGGGCCTGACCGAAGAAGGTGCGCAGGTGCTGGCCACCGCGCACCGCGTGCTGCGTGAACAGGAACTGCTGCAGCAGGCGCTGCGCGGCAGCGCCGAGCAGCCGCAGGGCCGGCTGGTGCTGGGCGTGGTGCCCACCGCGCTGCCGATCGCTGCGCGCTTCGCGGCGCAGCTGGCGGCGCGGCACCCGGGGCTGCGGCCCGAGTTGCGCTCGCTGTCGTCGCAGGAGATCGAGACCGGACTGGACACGTTGGCCATCGACCTGGGCCTTGGCTACACCGAGCGCCCGGCGCCGCCGCTGCGCGCGCGGCTGCAGGTGTGGCCGCAGTACGTGGAGCAGGTCTACCTGCTCCAGCGGCGCGCCGATGCCGCAGCCACGCCCGGCCTGCAGTTCGGCCCGCCCGTGGCGTGGAGCGACGCGGCCGCGCTGCCGCTGGCGCTGCTGACGCCCGACATGCACCACCGCGTGCTGCTCGACGCCGTGTTCGCGCAGGGCGGCCTGCAGGTGCGGCCGGCGTTCGAGACCAATTCGGTGTTCGCGCTGCTGCTGGCGGTGCAGCAGGGCGCGCTGGCCGCGGTGCTGCCGGGCGCGCTGGTGGCCACGCTCGACGGGCCGGCGGCCCTGCTGGCGCGGCCGCTCACCGGCCCGGTGCTGCGCACGCCGATCGGCTTCATGGGCAGCGCGTCGGCGCGGCCGTCGCGCGTGCTGCAGGCCGCGCTGCGGCTGGCGGCCGACGCTGCGTGGCTGGCCGACGTGGCGGCCCACAGTGGCCAGCTGGGCGCCGGTCCATCACCGCGCTGAATCGTCCGGTTCAACGAACCCATTGGACGCGGGCCAAGCCCGGCGCGATAGTGAGCACTTCACCACCGCACCGCGCATGACCTCTTCCGTGATCCCCATCGCCGTGGCCGCGCCAACGGCCCAGCAGCAGCGCAAGCGTCAGGCGCCCAAGGGCCGCCAGGTGCAGCCGCAGGCCCTGGCCGAAGTGCAGGCCCTGCTGGGCGACGCGCCGCCGCGGCGCGATCTGCTGATCGAATACCTGCACCGCATCCAGGACCGTTTCGGCCAGCTCGGCACGCCGCACCTCGCGGCGCTGGCGCAGTGCCTGCGGCTGGCGCAGGCCGAGGTGTTCGAGGTGGCGAGCTTCTACCACCACTTCGACGTCGTGCACGAAGACGTCGACGGCAGCGTGCCCAATGCGCCTGCCGTCACGGTGCGCGTGTGCGACGGCCTGAGCTGCCAGCTGGCCGGCGCTGCGGCGCTGCTGCACACGTTGCCCGCGCTGCTGGGGCCGGGCGTGCGTGTGCTGGGCGCGCCCTGCGTGGGCCGCTGCGAGCAGGCGCCGGCCGCCGTGGTGCACCAGCACCCGCTGGCCCACGCCACGCCGCAGGCGGTGCAGGCGGCGGTGCAGGCCGGGCTGCGCCAGGCGCCCGTGCCCGCGGGCATCGGCCTCGCCGACTACCTGGCCGCGGGTGGCTACACGCTGCTGCGCGAATTGCACAGCGGCGCGCGCAGCGCCGACAGCGTGCTGCAGGTGATGGACGACGCCGGCCTGCGCGGCCTGGGCGGCGCCGGCTTCCCGGCCGGGCGCAAGTGGCGCATCGTGCGTGCGCAGCCCGCGCCGCGGCTGATGGCCGTGAACATCGACGAAGGCGAGCCCGGCACCTTCAAGGACCGCTGGCTGCTCGAACGCGATCCGCACCGCTTCCTGGAAGGCATGCTGGTGGCCGCGCATGTGGTCGGCGTCGATGCGATCTACATCTACCTGCGCGACGAATACCACGGCCCGCGTGCGCTGCTGCAGCAGGCACTGGCCGACCTGCAGGCCACGCCGCCGGTGCCCGGCCTGCCGCCCATCGCGCTGCGGCGCGGTGCCGGCGCCTACATCTGCGGCGAGGAGTCGGCCATGATCGAGTCGATCGAAGGCCGGCGCGGCCTGCCGCGGCTGCGGCCGCCCTTCGTCGCGCAGGTGGGCTTGTTCGGCCGGCCGACGCTGCAGCACAACTTCGAGACGCTGTTCTGGGTGCGCGAACTGGTGGAACAAGGCCCCGCGGCGTTCAGCGCGCACGGCCGCCACGGGCGCCAGGGGCTGCGGCGCTTCTCGGTCTCGGGCCGCGTGCGCGCACCTGGCGTGAAGCTGGCGCCGGCGGGCATCACGCTGCGCGAGCTGATCGACGAGTTCTGCGGCGGCGTGGCCGACGGCCACACGCTGTACGCCTACCTGCCCGGGGGGGCTTCGGGCGGCATCCTGCCGGCGTCGCTGGCCGACGTGCCGCTCGACTTCGACACCCTGCAGCCGCACGGCTGCTTCATCGGCTCGGCCGCGGTCGTCGTGCTGTCGCAGGCCGACAGCGCCGCCGACGCCGCCCGCCACACGATACGCTTCTTCGAAGACGAGAGCTGCGGCCAGTGCACGCCCTGCCGCGCCGGCACGGCCAAGGCGCGTGCGCTGATCGCAGCGCCGCAATGGAACGCGCCGTTGCTGGCCGAGCTGTCGCAGGTGATGCGCGACGCGTCCATCTGCGGCCTGGGGCAGGCGGCGCCGAACCCGGTGGACTGCGTGCTGCGCTACTTCCCGCACGAGGTGACCCATGGCTGACTGCAGCTTCACGCTCGACGGCCGCAGCGTCACCGCCGCGCCCGGCGAGACCCTGCTCGACGTGGCCGACCGCCTGGGTGTGGCGGTGCCGCGCCTGTGCCACACGCCCGGCCTGGCGCCGGCCGGCAACTGCCGCGCCTGCGTGGTGGAAGTGGCGGGTGAACGCACCCTGGCGGCTTCGTGCTGCCGCACGCCGCAGCCCGGCATGGTGGTGCAGACCGCCAGCCCGCGCGCCCGCACGGCGCAGCGCCTGGTGCTGGAGCTGCTGCAGGCCGACATGCCCGAGGCGGCACTGTCGCGCGACGACGAACTGCGCGTCTGGTCGACGGCACTGCAGGCGGACGCCGCTGCCGCCCGCTGGCCCGCGCGGCCCGCCGTGGCCGGCGACAGCTCGCACCCGGCCATCGACGTCAACATGGACGCCTGCATCCAGTGCACGCGCTGCCTGCGCGCCTGCCGCGACGCGCAGGGCAACGACGTCATCGGCCTGGCCTTCCGCGGCGGCCGGGCGCAGATCGTCTTCGACATGGGCGACCCGCTGGGCACCAGCAGCTGCGTCGGCTGCGGCGAATGCGTGCAGGCCTGCCCGACAGGCGCGCTCAGCACGGCCGGCGGCGGCTCGCGTGTGCAACCCGATCGCAGCGTCGATTCGCTGTGCCCGTATTGCGGCGTGGGCTGCCAGACCACCTACCACGTGAAAGGTGACGCCATCGTGCAGGTGCAGGGCCGCGACGGCCCGGCCAACGCAGGCCGCCTGTGCGTGAAGGGCCGCTCGGGCTTCGACTATGTGCGCCACCCCGAGCGCCTGACCGTGCCGCTGGTGCGCCGCGAGGGGGTGCCCAAGCGCGCTGACTGCACGCCGGCCGAGGCGCGTGCGCAGTTCCGCGAGGCCACCTGGGACGAGGCGCTGGCGCTGGCCGGCGGCGCGCTGCGGCAGATCCGCGACACACACGGCAGCCGGGCGCTCGCCGGTTTCGGCTCGGCCAAGGGCAGCAACGAAGAGGCCTACCTGTTCCAGAAGCTGGTGCGGCTGGGCTTCGGCAGCAATAACGTCGACCATTGCACGCGGCTGTGCCATGCGTCCAGCGTGGCGGCGTTGCTGGAAGGCATTGGCTCGGGCGCAGTCAGCAACCCGGTGATGGACGTGCTGCAGGCCGAGGTCGTCATCGTCATCGGCGCCAACCCCACGGTGAACCACCCGGTGGCCGCCACGTGGATCAAGAACGCGGTGGAACGCGGCACGCAGCTGGTGCTGATGGACCCGAGGCGCAACGAGCTGTCGCGCATCGCCACGCACACGTTGCAGTTCCGGCCCGACACCGACGTGGCGCTGCTGAACGCGATGCTGCACACCATCGTCGAGGAAGGGCTGGTGCACCGCGATTTCATCGCCGCGCGCACCAGCGGCTTCGAGGCCTTTGTCGACAACCTGCGCGCCTACAGCCCCGAGCGCATGGCGCCGGTGTGCGGCATCGCTGCCGCCACCATCCGCACCGTGGCGCGGCTGTACGCCACGGCGCGCAGCGCGATGATCCTGTGGGGCATGGGCGTCAGCCAGCACGTGCACGGCACCGACAACGCGCGCTGCCTGATCGCGCTGGCGCTGGCCACCGGCCAGATCGGCCGCCCCGGCACCGGGCTGCACCCGCTGCGCGGGCAGAACAACGTGCAGGGCGCGTCCGACGCCGGACTGATCCCGATGATGTACCCCGACTACCAGCGCGTGGACGACGCCGCGGCGCGCGCGCGCATGGCGGCTGCCTGGGGCGTGCCGGCCACGCAGCTGGACGCCACGCCGGGCCTCACGGTGGTGGAGGTGATGCACGCGGCACGCCGCGGCGACGTGCGCGGCATGCTCATCATGGGCGAGAACCCGGCGATGAGCGACCCCGACGTCGACCACGCGCGCGCTGCGCTGGCGTCGCTGGAGATGCTGGTGGTGCAGGACATCTTCCTCACCGAGACTGCGATGCTGGCCGACGTGGTGCTGCCGGCCTCGGCCTTCGCCGAGAAGTGGGGCAGCTTCACCAACACCGACCGCACCGTGCAGCTGGGCCGCCCGGTGCTGCCGCTGCCGGGGCAGGCGCGGCAGGACCTGTGGATCCTGCAGCAGCTGGCGGCGCAGCTGGGCCTGGACTGGTCGGGGTACGGCAGCGTGGGTCCCGACGGTGGCGAGGCTGCGGTCGCCGCCGTGTTCGACGAGATGCGGCACACCATGCCCAGCATCGGCGGCATCACGTGGGCGCGGCTGCAGCGCGACGGAGCCGTCACCTACCCGTGCACGCACGAAGGCGACGCCGGCGAGGCGGTGGTCTTCACCGACCACTTCCCCACGCCCGACGGCCGCGCGCGCTTCGTGCCGGCCGGCCTGGTGCCGGCGGCCGAGCAGCCCGACGCCGCGTACCCGCTGGTGCTGATCACGGGCCGGCAGCTCGAGCACTGGCACACCGGCAGCATGACGCGGCGCTCGGCGGCGCTGCATGCCATCGAACCCGATGCCGTGGCCCTGCTGCACCCCGAAGAGCTGGCTGCGCACGGCATCGCGCCGGGCGAGCGCATCACGCTGCAGACCCGCCGCGGCGAAGTGACGCTGTGGGCGCGCGCCGACGCCGGCACGCCGCGCGGCAGCGTCTTCGTGGCCTTCTGCTGGGCCGAGGCGGCCATCAACAAGCTCACGCACGCGGCGCTGGACCCGGTGGCGAAGATCCCGGAGTTCAAGTTCTGCGCCGTGCGGCTGCGGCGTGCCGAGACAGTGGCGGCCTGAGGTGGGAGCTGTGGAGACAGTGGAAACGGGTTGCATAAGGGATTGCGCCTAAGCAAGGCTGAGCAGCTCGCAAGGCCTTGCAGCCGCCGCACAATGCGGCCGCCGTCGCTGACAACAGCCTCCTGTTTTCCCCATGCCCCGCCGCCCGCCGCCGCCCGCCGAACCCAGCCCCGCCGCCCCCGCGCCGCGTGAGCTGGGCGTGCACCTGCACTACACGCTGGGCGCCGGCGTGCAGGGCGGGGCCGAGATCGACAACCCGCTGTTCGCGCTGCTGAGCGCGGTGCGTTCACAGGGGTCGATCAAGCACGCGGCCATCGCGCTGCAGTGCTCGTACCGCCACGCCTGGGGCCTCCTGAAGCAGTGGGAGCAGACGCTGGGCGAGCCGCTGCTGACCTGGGTGCGCGGCCAGCCCTGCCGGCTGACGCCGTTTGCCGAGCGGCTGCTGTGGGCCGAGCGCCGCGCCCGCGCACGCATCCAGCCGCAGATCGAGGCTCTGCGCGCCGACCTCGGCCGCCTGCTGGCCGAAGCGCGCGACCCCGAGCAGCAGCTGGTGGGCATCTGCGCCAGCCACGACCTGGCGCTGCCGCAGCTGCAGCAGCACGCCGCGGCCACCGCCGCGCTGCACCTGGACGTGCGCTACCAGGGCAGCGTCGACAGCCTGCGTGCGCTGAACGCCGGCCAGTGCCTGGTGGCAGGCTTCCACGTGCCGGCGCTGCGCGGCGCCGCGCCGCTGTTCGCCAAGGCGATGAAGCCGCTGCTCAAGCCCGGGCTGCACAAGCTGATCGGCTGCGCGCGCCGCCAGCAGGGCTTGATGCTGCGGCGCGAACACGCGCAGGCCGTGCGCACGCTGCCCGATCTGCTGCGCCCGCGCGGTGGTGCGCTGCTGCGCTTCGTCAACCGGCAGGAAGGCTCGGGCACGCGGCTGCTGATGGACCACCTGATGCAGGAACACGGCCTGGATCCGGCCGCGCTGCCCGGCTACCACGACCAGGTCGAACACACCCATGTGGCGATCGCAGCCAGCATCGCCAGCGGCGTGGCCGACGTCGGCCCCGGCGTGGAAGCCGCGGCGCTCGAGTTCGGCCTGCACTTCGTGCCGCTGATCGAGGAGGACTACTTCCTCGCCTGTCTCAAGCACAACCTGAACACGCCCGCCGTGCAGCGCCTGCGCAGCGTGCTGGCGGCGCCGGCCTGGAGCGCGCTGCTGCAGCGCCTGCCTGGCTACGCGCCGGCCGCCGCCCCCGGCAAGGTGCTGGTGATGACCGCCGCGCTGCCCTGGTGGCGCTACGCCCGCGCCAAGCCGCGCAGCGCCGCGCCCGCCGGCACCGAGACGCTTTCTCCTTCGACTCCCCAGGATCTCACCGCACCATGACCCGCCGACCGCTGCTTGCTACTCTGTTCGCCGCCCTGCTGGGCGCCGCGCCGCTGTTGCCCGCGCAGGCGCAGGGCAACTTCATCGTGATGGCCTCGACCACGTCCACCGAGCAGTCGGGGCTGTTCGCGCACCTGCTGCCGGCTTTCAAGCAAGCCACCGGCATCGACGTGCGCGTGGTGGCGCTCGGCACCGGGCAGGCGCTGGACACCGCGCGCCGCGGCGACGCCGACGTCGTCTTCGTGCACGACCAGGTGGCCGAGGAGAAGTTCGTCGCCGAAGGCTTCGGCCTGAAGCGCATGCCGGTCATGTACAACGACTTTGTCGTCATCGGCCCGAAGGCCGACCCGGCCGGCACGCGCGGCAAGGACGTCACCGCGGCGCTGAAGAAGGTGGCCGCCGGCGGCGCGCCGTTCGTCTCGCGCGGCGACAAGAGCGGCACGCACGCCGCCGAGCTGCGCTACTGGAAGGCCGCCGGCATCGACGTCGCCGCCGCCAAGCCCGCGGGCTACAAGGAATGCGGCTGCGGCATGGGCCCGGCGCTGAACATGGCCTCGTCGCTGAACGGCTACGCGCTCACCGACCGCGGCACCTGGCTCAACTTCAAGAACCGCGGCGAGCTCGTGGTGCTGGTGGAAGGCGACAAGCGCCTGTTCAACCAGTACGGCGTGATGGTCGTGAACCCGGCCAAGCATGCCCACGTGAAGCAGGCGCAGGCGCAGCAGTTCGCGGACTGGATCGTCTCGCCCGCGGGCCAGGCCGCGATCGCCGCCTACAAGATCGGCGGCGAGCAGCTCTTCTTCCCGAACGCCGGGATGTGAACGCCTTCAGCGGCGGGGCAACTGCAGCTGCTGCAGTTCCGCCGCAGTGTTGGCGTTGAAGAAGGCGGCGGTATCGTCGAACACCACGGTGGCGACGCGGTGCCGCGCCGTCCAGCGGTCGATCTTGCGTTCGCCCGCGTGCAGGAACGCCACCAGGCTCTCCAGCAGCTCGGTGCGCAGCAGGCTGAACACCGGCTGCACCTGCATGCGACCGTCCTCCACGGTCGCGGCCATCGCGATCTCGGCGTCCTGCGCCGCGGCGGCGTCCGCCAGCCGCACCACCAGGTCGTCGGGGAACAGCGGCGTGTCGCAGGGCACGGTCACGAGCCACGGCGTCTCGCAGTGCTCCAGCCCGGCCAGCAGGCCGGCCAGCGGCCCCGGGTGGTCGGGCAGCGGGTCGGGCCACACCGGCACGCCCATCGCCTCGTAGGCGCTGAGGTTGCGATTGGCGTTGATCATCACCTGGCCCACCTGTAGCTGCAGGCGCAGCAGCGCGTGCATCGCCAGCGGCAGGCCCCGGTGGGTCTGCAGCCCCTTGTCGACGCCGCCCATGCGGCTGCCGCGGCCGCCGGCCAGCACCAGGCCGGTGATGTCTGCGGGTGCGATGGTCGCGGGCATCAGGCCTCCAGCATGTCGAAGGCCTGCGTCTCGACCTGCACGAAGCTGCGCGTGAAGCCGGCCACCGCGCGCCAGGTCTGCGCCAGCGGGTGCGCTTCGGTGGCGTCGCACAGCAGTTCCACCCAGGGCTGCACGTGGGCGCGGAAGAAGCGCCGCTGCTGCTCCAGGTTGCACACCGCCAGGTCGTCGCCGGCGATCAGGTAGCGCATCACCTCGAAGACATAGGCCACGTGGTCCTCGGTTTCCAGGGCCTGCGCGTCGCGACCCAGGCCCAGCGCCTGCAGGTCGCTGCGCAGCACGGCCAGCGGCTTCTCGTTGAGGAAGCCGGTGAGGTAGTACGAGCCGTAGGCGAACACCTCGGGCTTGCCGACGCCGTGGAACAGCGCTTCGTGCTCGGCGGCTGCCGCCTCCACCGTGGTGGCGCGCAGCGCCGCCACCAGCGTGCCCCAGGCGGTTTCGAGCAGGCCGCCGGGTTCGGGTGCCTGCGTCACCGCCACGCGGAACTGCTGCATCAGCGCCTCGTCGGGCGGGGCCAGCCAGAGCCGGGCGAGCAGGCCGTAGAGCTCGGCGCGGGCGAGTTCGTCGGTGTCGTCGCCGGGGCGGGCGCTGCTGAAGTTCAAGGGGGCGTTCATCGTCGCAGGCCTGTCAGAGATCGGTGATGCGCACTTCGTTCGGGTTGCTGTACATGTCGACGACGCGGCAGTCGCTGCACATCTTCAGCCGCTCGGCCGCAGCGCCCTGGAAGGCGGCGTGGCCGCTCAGCTTTTCGAGCATGTTCTCGATGGCGCGCAGCGTGCCGAAGGGCTTGCCGCACTTCACGCAGGCGAAGGGCTGGGCCTCGTGCAGCACGCGTGCGCTCTTGCGCGCCTTGCCGCCGTCGGCCAGCCACAGCCGCGGCTGCAGCGTGATGGCGTCCTCGGGGCAGGTGGTGGCGCACAGGCCGCACTGCACGCAGTTCTTCTCGATGAACTTCAGCTGCGGGCGCTCGGGGTTGTCGGCCAGCGCCGACTCGGGGCAGGCACCGACGCAGCTCAGGCACAGCGTGCACTTGGCGGCGTCGACCTGCAGCGTGCCGAAGGGCGCGCCGGCGGCCGGCAGCGGCAGGTCGTCGGCCGGCGTGGGCGCCACGGCCAGCAGGTGCTCGACGGCCAGGTCCAGCGTCGCGCGCTTGTCGGCCTGCACCGCGAAGGCGGCGGGCCGTGACACGGTGGCGGCCGGGGCTGCGCGCAGTGCCGTGTCCAGTGCGGCTGCGTCGCGGGCCTCGATCAGCCGCAGGTGCGTGCCCGCGTAGCCCAGCCCGGTCAGGATGGCCTGCGCCACCGCCATCTGCTCGGCCAGCGCCTGGCGGTAGCTGGGCGCTTCTTCGTCGGTCAGCAGCACCCAGACCTGGCTCGCGCCCTGCGCGATGGCGCTGAGCCACAGGTCGATGCCGATGCTGGCCGTGTGCCACACCGCCACCGGCAGCACGCGCGCGGGCACGCCGCGCAGCGTCTTGTCGCTGCGCGTGGCGCGGCCCAGCGCGTCGACCAGCGCCGCACCCGCGCCTTCGCTGTGCAGCAGCAGCGTGGCGTCGCGGCCGCCGGCCTGCGTGTAGGCCTGCAGCAGCGTGCGCAGGCGCTTGCCCTGGTCCACCGTGCCCGGGTAGGCGAAGCCCATCGCGCCGCTGGGGCAGACGGTGCTGCAGGCGCCGCAGCCCACGCACAGGTGCGGCTCGACGACGATGCCGCCGCCGATATAGGCCGTGCCCTGCGCGCCGCCCTGGCCCTTGCGGCCGAGGGACTTGCCTTTCAGCGACGCGTCGCTGCGGATGGCCTGTGCCGAGCACACCTCGATGCAGGCGGTGCAGCCGATCTGCTCGTTGCGGCTGTGCGCGCACAGGCGCTGCTGGTAGTTGAAGAACTTGGGCTTCTGGAAGCTGCCGGTCAGCTCGCGCAGCTTCAGCACCGCGGGCACCAGCGCCGCGTCGTCGCGTGCGTGGAAGTAGCCCTGCGGCGGCTGGTGCATGCCGAAGGCCGGCGTGTCGTTCAGGTCCAGCACCAGGTCGAAGCGTTCGTCGACCTGCTGCGGCATGCGCTGGAAGTCGATGGCGCCGGCGGCGTCGCACACGCGCACGCAGTCGCGGTGGCTGCTGCACTTGGCCAGGTCGACCTGGTAGCTGAAGTCGATCGCGCCTTCGGGGCAGGCGGTGATGCAGGCGTTGCAGCGCGTGCAGACCTCCAGGTCGATCGGGTTGCTGTTCTCCCAGGTGGCCTCGAAGGCGCCCAGCCAGCCGGCCAGGCGCACCAGCTGGCCGGTGTGCACGGCACGGCCGTGCTGCTGCGCGATGGCGCCGCCGCCCACCAGCAACGTCACGTCGAGCTTGTCGTCGAGCATCGCCGCCGCGCGTTCGGCGCGTTCGCCGCTGCCCACCACCAGCACGCGCCCGGCCGAGCTGTAGCCGACGGTGGCCACAGGCGCTGGCGGCGGCAGCTGCGCTGCGGCGATCAGCGCTGCCAGCTTCGGCGTGGCGGCGGTGGCGTCGCGGCTCCAGCCGCCGGTCTCGCGGATGTTCACGAAGCGGATCGGCCGCTCCTGCACGCTGGCCGTGCCTTCGGTGGCGTCGTTCAGCTCCAGGAACAGGCGGCTTTCCTGCGTGCAGGCGACCAGCAGCTCGTCGCCGCTGGCGCCGGTGGCCTTGGCCGCGCGCTGGAAGGCCGGCGCCTCGCGCCGGCACAGCAGGCTGTGGACGGTGTCCAGTCCGTCAGTGCTGGCGCCCGGCGTCTTCGCCAGCGCGCGGCTCAGGGCCGGCGCGTCCAGCGTCATCGTGCGGTTGCAGTCGCAGAGCAGGGTCTTCATCGGGCGTGGGCTCGGGCAGGGCAGGGGTGGGGGTGGCGGACGGGGTCGCCGGGGTGTCGGGGGCCGGTTCGGCGGACGCGGCAGCCTGCCGGGCAGCAGCGGCAGCGGCGGCCTCGGCCTCGGCCTCTTCTTCCTCGCGGAACAGCCCCAGCATCTTCGACTGCACCATCTCGCGCAGCATCGAGGCCGGGATCGGGTCGGGTTTGCCGTAGTCGTCGATGTAGATGTCCAGGCCGTCCATCACGTTGTAGTGCGGGTCCTGGAACAGCTTCTTCAGCGCGGCGTTCTTCACCTCGCCGTCGACCTGCGGCGCGACGAAGCGCGAGAAGTCGGCGTCGGGCGTCAGCGCGGCCACGTCGTCCAGCGTCAGCGGCGGCGGCGCGGGTGGTGCTTCGGCTTCGGCCACCGGCGCCGCCTGCGCGGGCGGCTGCAGCTGCGCCGCCGGGCTGGCAACGGCAGCGGCGGCGGGCGCCGGTGCCGGGGCCGTCGCAGGCGCTTCGGGCGGCAGCCCGCGCTGCACCTGCACCTTGCGCCGCGACCAGCGCGACAGGAAACCGTCGTCCTCGGCCATCGTGCTTCAGCGCTGCTCGGGCGGCAGGAACGACGCCGGGCGCTTGCGCTTCTTCGGCTCGGGCTTGTAGTGCGTGTCGGCGAAGGCCTGCAGTTCGGCGCGCACGTCGTCGGGCAGCGGCAGGTTGTCGACCCGCTCCTGCGCGTCGAGCCAGCGGCCCGCTTCGTTGTAGGACAGCGTCACCAGTTCGGGCCAGGCCCGCGACGGGTCGGTGTCGTCGATGCGCCACATCACGAACCACACCGGCGCGCCCGACGTGAGGTTCAGGTGGTAGCCCTCGGCTTCGTCGCGGTGCAGCGCCACAGGCAGGTCCGGGAACAGGAACTGCGTCGTGTCGCCGTCGTCGCGCAGCGTGCGCGGCGCGCTGCCGAACTGGCCGTCGTCGACGGTCACCTCGGCGAGCCGGAAGCCCCAGTCCTCCCAGCGGTTGGGCTGGCGGCGGCGGTCGATGCGGACGGCAACGCGCAGGGTCGGTGGAGGGGTCATCACGAAGGTGGGCGTGGGCTGCCGCCTGCGGCGCCCGATAGGCACGCCGATGCAGAACCTGGCAGCGGAAAACGGCCTGAAAGGGCGCGAAGTTTAGTCCGGCAGGGCGTTGCGCGCCGGGTGTTGCCAGGTCGTTCAGACCCACCCCCGGGTCGGCGACAAGTTGTCGCCGAGGTGTCGCGACAATTTGTCGTTCTGCTCTGGGGTGCAACCCTATAGGAAGCCCCTTTCAACTTGACCAGTATCCAGGCTTCGACGCCGTGCCCGCGTCTGCCTGTGTCTGGCTGCGCCTGTGTGCAGCCGGCGCTCTTGCCGGAGATTGTTGATGACCAAGAAATCTGCTCCCGCCCTGGACCGCCGCACTGCGCTGGCGGGTGCCGGCGCCGTCGGCGCCATGGCTGCGGCCGCGGCCATGCTGCCGCGCACGCCGGCGGCCACCGCTGTGGCTGCGGCCCCCAAGGCCGCGATCGACCCGCAGGGCGGCTACCAGGTCACGCCCCACGTGCTGCAGTACTACCAGACGGCCAAGGTCTGAGGCCCCGCGCAGCTCCACAGGACACCACCATGCTGTTGACACGCACATCCACCGACTCCTCCGGCCGCGCCCCGTCGGGCCTGGTTGCCAGCCTCTCGCGCGGCGTCTCGCGCGCCATTCCCACGATGGACCGCCGCGCCTTCCTGCGCCGCAGCGGCCTGGGCGTGGGCGCCGGCATCGCCGCGTCGCAGCTGACGCTGGTGACCAAGGCCGAAGCCCGCGAAACGCGCAACACCGACGGCACCGGCAAGGTCGAGGTCAAGCGCACCGTCTGCGGCCACTGCTCGGTGGGCTGCGCGGTCGACGCCGTCGTCGAGAACGGCGTCTGGGTGCGCCAGGAACCGGTGTTCGACAGCCCCATCAACCTCGGCGCCCACTGCGCCAAGGGCGCGGCGCTGCGCGAGCACGGCCACGGCGAGTTCCGCCTGAAGTACCCGATGAAGCTCGTCAACGGCAAGTACGAGCGCATCAGCTGGGACGTGGCGCTGAACGAGATCAGCGCCAAGATGCTCGAGCTGAAGAAGCAGAGCGGCCCCGATTCGGTCTTCGTCGTCGGCTCGTCCAAGCACAACAACGAGCAGGCCTACCTGCTGCGCAAGTGGGTCAGCTTCTGGGGCAGCAACAACACCGACCACCAGGCCCGCATCTGCCACAGCACCACGGTCGCCGGCGTTGCCAACACCTGGGGCTACGGCGCGATGACCAACAGCTACAACGACATGCAGAACGCCAAGGCGGCGCTGTACATCGGTAGCAACGCGGCCGAAGCGCACCCGGTGTCGATGCTGCACATGCTGCATGCCAAGGAAACGGGCTGCAAGATGATCGTGGTCGACCCGCGCTTCACGCGCACGGCGGCCAAGGCCGACCAGTACGTGCGTATCCGCTCGGGTACCGACATCCCGTTCCTGTTCGGGGTGCTGTACCACATCTTCAAGAACGGTTGGGAAGACAAGAAGTACATCGAGGACCGCGTCTACGGCATGGACAAGGTCCGCGAGGACGTGATGGCCAAGTGGACGCCCGACAAGGTGCTGGAAGCCTGCGGCGTCGACGAGGCCAGCTGCTACCAGGTGGCCAAGACCATGGCCGAGAACCGCCCCAGCACGCTGGTGTGGTGCATGGGCCAGACCCAGCACAGCATCGGCAACGCAATGGTGCGTGCCTCGTGCCTCGTGCAGCTGGCGCTGGGCAACATCGGTGTCAGCGGCGGCGGTGCCAACATCTTCCGCGGCCACGACAACGTGCAGGGCGCCACCGACGTCGGCCCCAACCCCGACAGCCTGCCCGGCTACTACGGCCTGGCCGAAGGTTCCTGGAAGCACTTCGCCAACGCCTGGGGCGTGGACTTCGAGTGGATCAAGAAGCAGTACGCCCCGGGCATGATGACCAAGCCCGGCATGACCGTGTCGCGCTGGATCGACGGCGTGCTCGAGAAGAACGAGCTGATCGACCAGGAAAGCAATCTGCGCGGTCTGTTCTTCTGGGGCCACGCGCCCAACTCGCAGAGCCGCGGCCTCGAGATGAAGAAGGCGCTCGACAAGCTCGACCTGCTGGTGGTGGTCGACCCGTTCCCCAGCGCCACGGCCGCGATGGCCGCCATGCCGGGCAAGGCCGAAGACCTCAACAAGGACCGCGCCGTCTACCTGCTGCCCGCGTGCACGCAATTCGAGACCAGCGGTTCGTGCACGGCGTCGAACCGCTCGATCCAGTGGCGCGAGAAGGTCATCGATCCGCTGTGGGAGAGCCGCACCGACCACATGATCATGTTCCAGCTGGCCGAGAAGCTGGGCTTCGCGAAGGAACTGACCGTCAACTTCAAGATGGTCGCGGGCAAGGGCGGGATGATGGAACCCGAGCCCGAGTCCATCCTGCGCGAAATCAACAAGAGCGTCTGGACCATCGGCTACACGGGCCAGAGCCCCGAGCGCCTGAAGGCCCACATGCGCAACATGAACGTCTTCGACGTGAAGACGCTCAAGGCCAAGGGCGGCATCGACAAGGAGACCGGCCTGAAGCTCGACGGCGAGTATTTCGGCCTTCCCTGGCCGTGCTACGGCACGCCCGAGATGAAGCACCCGGGCAGCCCGAACCTGTACGACACCTCCAAGCACGTGATGGACGGTGGCGGCAACTTCCGCGCGAACTTCGGCGTCGAGCGTGACGGTGTCTCGCTGCTGGCCGGTGACGGCTCGCACAGCAAGGGGGCCGACCTGACGACCGGCTACCCCGAGTTCGACCATGTGCTGCTGAAGAAGCTGGGCTGGTGGAGCGAGCTGACCGAGGCCGAGCAGAAGGCGGCCGAGGGCAAGAACTGGAAGACCGACCCTTCGGGCGGCATCATCCGCGTGGCCATGGTGAAGCACGGTTGCCACCCCTTCGGCAACGCCAAGGCGCGCGCCGTGGTCTGGAACTTCCCCGACCCGATCCCGCAGCACCGCGAGCCGCTGTACAGCAACCGCCCCGAGCTCATCGCCAAGTACCCGACGCACGACGACAAGAAGGCGTTCTGGCGCCTGCCCACGCTGTTCAAGAGCGTGCAGGAGAAGAACAAGGACATCGGCAAGGATTTCCCGCTGATCATGTCCAGCGGCCGTCTGGTCGAGTACGAAGGCGGTGGCGAGGAGACACGTTCCAACCCCTGGCTGGCCGAACTGCAGCAGGAGATGTTCGTCGAGATCAACCCGAAGGCAGCGAACGACCGCGGCATCCGCAACGGCGAGTTCGTGTGGCTGAAGACGCCCACGATGGTCGGCCTGACCGACTTCAAGGGCATCCGCGTGAAGGCGCTGGTGACCGAGCGCGTCGACGCCGAGACGGTGTGGCTGCCCTTCAACTTCTCCGGTCGCTGGGGCGGTGTCGACCTGCTGCAGTACTACCCCGAGGGCGCCGCCCCGGTGGTGCGCGGCGAAGCCGTCAACACGGCCACCACCTACGGCTACGACAGCGTGACGATGATGCAAGAAACCAAGACGACGCTCTGCCAGATCGAGCGGGCCACGGCCTAAGGAGAGACAGACATGGCTCGCATGAAATTCATCTGCGACAGCGAACGCTGCATCGAGTGCAACGGTTGCGTCACGGCCTGCAAGGCCGAACACGAAGTGCCCTGGGGCGTGAACCGCCGCCGCGTCGTCACCATGAACGACGGCGTGCCCGGCGAGAAGAGCATCTCGGTCGCGTGCATGCACTGCAGCGATGCGCCCTGCATGGCCGTGTGCCCGGTGGACTGCTTCTACCGCACCGCCGAAGGCGTGGTGCTGCACGACAAGGACGTCTGCATCGGCTGCGGCTACTGCAGCTACGCCTGCCCGTTCGGCGCACCGCAGTTCCCGAGCAACGGCACCTTCGGCCTGCGCGGCAAGATGGACAAGTGCACGTTCTGCGCCGGCGGCCCCGAAGACAACGGCAGCAGCGCCGAGAACGAGAAGTACGGCCGCAACCGCCTGTCCGAAGGCAAGCTGCCGGCCTGCGCCGAGATGTGCAGCACCAAGGCCCTTCTGGGCGGTGACGGCGACGTGGTCGCCGACATCTTCCGCACCCGCGTGCTGACGCGCGGCAAGGGCAGCGAGGTCTGGGGTTGGGGCACGGCCTACGGCAAGCCCACGGCCGGCACGGCACCGAAGGCCAAGGCGGAGACCACCAAGTCATGAAGACCGCGCTGACCATTTCCGCCGCCGCCGCAGCAGCGATGCTGCTGGGCGCCTGCACCGAACAGCCGCAGACCGCCGGCACCCGCAAGGCCGACGGCAGCATCTACCAGCCCGCCAAGAGTGCGTTCGTCGCGCCTGGTTGGACCGCGGGCGACGCTGCCAGCTGGGAAGAGCAGACCAGGAAGCGTGCCCAGGGCCAGAACGAGTATTCGCGCGCGCCGGCCGCCGGCCAGTGACCGCGCTGAAAGGCAGACGATGAAGGCAATGCATCTGCAGGTGCTGCGGCTCTGGCTGCTGGCCGTGGCGGTGGCGCTGGGCGCTGCCGGCCATGCGGTGGGCCAGACCGCGGCTGCGCCCGAGAAGGCCGGTCCGCCGGCCGGTTTCGTGGCGCCGGCCGAACCGAAGCCCGACGAGACCAACGCGGAGCGCGGCAAGTCCCAGCCCGGCAACAACGCGCCGTTCTGGCGCAGCGTGCGCGACAGCGGCATCACCGAAGGCACGGTCAACATGCCCGGCACCGAGCAAGGGGTGCTGGTGCAGCGCTTCGTGCAGTACCCGGGCTCGCAGCTCACCACCGCGGGCGAGGCGTGGCGCCAGGTGCGCAACCGCTGGATCATTCCCTACGGTGGTTCGCTGCTGGTCATCGTGGTGCTGGCCATCGGCATGTTCTATTGGCGCAAGGGTGCGCTTGGCGGGCATGTGCCGGATGTTGGCCGCCGCATCGAACGCTTCACGCCGTTCGAGCGCGCTGCGCACTGGGCCAACGCCATCGCCTTCGTCGCGCTCGCGGTGTCGGGCATCGTGCTGGCGTTCGGCAAGTACTTCCTGCTGCCGGTGATGGGCAGCACGTTGTTCGGCTGGCTCAGCTTCGCGCTGAAGAACCTGCACAACTTCGCCGGCCCGCTGTTCGCCGTGTCGCTGCTGATCGTGTTCGTCACCTTCGTGAAGGACAACCTGCCCAAGCCCGGCGACCTGCACTGGCTGGCACGCTTCGGCGGCCTGCTGGGCGAGCACGAGGTGCCTTCGCACCGCTTCAACGCGGCGGAGAAGCTGCTGTTCTGGGCCGGCGTGCTGGTGCTGGGCGCGGTGGTGGTGGGCTCGGGCCTGGTGCTCAACCAGCTGGTGCCGGGCATGGCCTACCTGCGTGGCGACATGCAGATAGCGCACATGATTCACGCCGTGGCTGCGGTGCTGATGATGGCCATGTTCCTGGGCCACATCTACATCGGCACCATCGGCATGAAGGGCGCGTACGGCGCCATGCGCACGGGCTACGTCGACGAGGGCTGGGCCAAGGAGCACCACGAGCTGTGGTACGACGACGTGCGCGCCGGCAAGATCCCGGCGCAGCGCTCGAAGCCGGCCGACGGTGCCGCCCCGCTGGGCACGCCGCGTCAGGCCTGAACGCGGCCCCTCCTGACGAGACCCGACGAGATCCGAGGACGACAACGATGAAGAGCACCCTCACCCTGGCCGCTGCGCTGCTGTGCACCGGCGCCGCACTGGCCAAGCTGCCGCCGCTGTCCGACGAAGCCAAGGCCAAGGCGGCCGAGGCCGCCGCCAAGACCGCGCACGGCGCGAAGGTCGAGAGCTTCAAGCTCTGCAAGTCGATGGAGCGCGTGGCCGCGCACTACCAGGCCGAGAGCAAGAAGGCCGGCAAGGCCGCACCTGCGCCCACGGCCACGCCGCCGTGCGCCGACCCCGGCGCTTTCGTCTACACGCCGCCGGCACCCGCCTCGGCCCCTGCAGCCGCCGTGGCCGCCGCCCCGGCGCCGGCAGCGCCCGCGCCGAAGAAGTAAGCTGCGCGGCACGATGCTGCCCGAACCCGTCTTGCCTGCCGAGCCCTCCGCCTTCGACACGGCTGCTGCCTGGCAGCCCGTGGCCGACGCGCCGCGGCTCACGCAGGCCACGGGCACGCTGCTGCGCGAGATCCAGATCCTCGACGAGCACGGCGAGCGCCGCGGCATCCACATCCCGGCCGAGCGGCCGCTCACCGTCTTCGTCGACAAGCGCGAGCTCGTCACGCTGATGACGCTGGGCGCCTGCCCCGAACTGCTGGTGCTGGGCTACCTGCGCAACCAGCGGCTGATCGCAGGCGTGGGCGAGATCGAGTCGATCACGGTCGACTGGGACGTCGGCGCGGCGGCGGTCAAGACACGCGCCGGTATCGGCGACATTGAAGCCAAGACCGCGCGCCGCGTCGTCACCACCGGCTGCGGCCAGGGCACGGTGTTCGGCGACGTGATGTCGCAGCTCGACACGGTGCAGTTGCCCGGCACGCAGGCCGCGCGCATCCGCCAGAGCACGCTGCACGGCATGCTGGAAGTCATGCGCCAGCGCAACAGCATCCACCGCAAGGCCGGTTCGGTCCACGGCTGCGCGCTGTTCCGCGGCGCGGAGATGCTGACCTTCGTGGAAGACGTGGGCCGCCACAACGCCATCGACACCATCGCCGGCTGGATGGGGCTGCACGGCGTGGACGGCGCCGACAAGGTCTTTTACACCACGGGCCGGCTCACCAGCGAGATGGTCATGAAGTCGGCGCAGATGGGCGTGCCCATCATCGTCTCGCGCAATGGCGTCACGGCGATGGGCCACGAACTGGCCACGAAGCTCGGCATGACGCTGTTCGGCCGCGCTGCCAACCGCCACTTCCTCTGCTACACCGGCTTCGACCGCTTCGATTCCGAGCCCGAACCGCAGCGCGCGCCGATGCGCGTGGTGTCGGGCTGAAGCATCCCGCGGCCGCAGCGGCGGCCGCGCGCGCATCCGGCGTCTTCCCGATGCGGTGAGGCACGGCCTTCCGCGAACATCGGACTCCACCGCCAGCCCGCCCGATGCGCCGGACCTTCCGCACCCCACCCAGCGACCCCGCCCGGCGCAGCATCGTCCGAAGGCTGCGGGACGGGTGGTGTGCCGCGTCGTTTGCCGGCTTGTGCGCCGGGTTGTGTGCCACGACCCTGCTGATGCCGGCGGGCACCGCCGCTGCCGCGGACGCCTCGACCGAACCCGCGGCGCAGTTGCAGGTCGAGTTGGGCAGCCACGCGGGCGCGGTGCGCCGGCTGGCCGTGCTGCCGGGCAGCGACCTGGTGGCCACAGGGGCAGACGACAAGACAGCGCGCCTGTGGTCGCTGGCCGAAGGCAGCCTGCAGCACGTGCTGCGGCCGCCTGCAGGCCCTGGCGATGCAGGCCGTGTCTACGGCGTCGCCCTGCATCCCGAGCAGCCCTGGGTCGCGATCGGCGGCAGCGCGGTGGCCGCGGGCGGCCCGGCCATCCACCTGCACGACACGCGCAGCGGCGAGCACCTGCGCCGCATCGACGCACGTGCCGGCGACGTGAAGCGCCTGCTCTGGAACAGCGACGGCAGCGTGCTGCTGGCCGCGCAGGCCGGTGCGCAGGGTGCCAACGGCGTGCGCGGCTTCGACCTGGAAGGCCGCGAGGTGTTCGCCGACCGCTTCGACAGTGCCGTGTATGCGCTGGCCGTGGCCCCCGGCCGGCTGGCCGTCGCGGCGCTCGACGGCAGCCTGCGCCTGTACGCGCAGGCCCCGCCCGGCGCCGCGCCGCGCTACACCGAGCTGTGGCGCCTGCAGCTCGACAGCAATCCGGTGTCGCTGGCCTTCGCACCCGTGGGCGAGGCGCTGGCCGTGGGCTACTTCCTGCCCGGCCGCGCGCCCGACGTGGTCGACCTGCGCAGCCGCCGCGTCACCACCGGCGTGGCGCCGCCGGGGCTGGAGCGCGGCACGCTGATGAGCGTGGCCTGGTCGGCCGACGGGCGGCAGGTCTACGCCGCCGGCGCCTACCCGTTCGTGCGCCGCAATGCCCGGCTCGTGGTGTTCGCGCCGGGCGCACGCAGCGGCGACGAGATCGAGACCGGCGCACCGTCGACCATCACCGACCTCGTGACGCTGGCCGACGGCCGCGTCGCATTTGCCTCGGCCGACGGCTCCTGGGGCGTGCTCGCGCCCGACACGCGCCAGGTGCGGCTGCAACGCGCGCAGCTGCCCGACCTCGACGGCGCCACGCGGCTGCACGTCGGCCGCGACGGCCGCAGCGCCAGCTGGACGCTGGACGCCGGCCGCGACCGCATCAGCTTCGACCTGGCGCGCCGGCTCGTGCTGCCGGGCACGGCCGACGGCCTGCTGCCGCCGCTGCTGCGCCGCGGACTGCTCGACGCGCCGTCGGAGTGGGAGAACCACCGGCAGCCGCAGGTGAACGGCGCACGCATCGCGATGGCGCCCGATGAACTCTCGCGCGCGGTCGCGCTGCTGGCAGGCGGCACCGACGCCGTGCTGGGCACGAGCCGGGCGCTGTACCGCGTCGGCCCCGGCGGCGCCGTGCTGTGGCGCCGCCCGATGCACACCGAGGTGCGCGCCGTCAACGTCACGCCCGACGGCCGCCTGCTGTTCGCCGCCCTGCTCGACGGCACCGTGCGCATCGCGCGTGCCAGCGACGGGCTGGAACTGCTGGCGCTGCTGGTGCTGCCCGACCGGCGCTGGGTGCTGTGGACGCCCGACGGCTACTTCGACGCCGCGGTGGGCGCCGACCGGCTGCTGGGCTGGCTCGTGAACCGTGGCGATGGCAGCGCGGCCGACCACTACCCGGCGGCCCGTTTCCGCGAACGCCTGCACCAGCCGCGCTACATCGACCTGCTGCTGGAGACGCTGGACCCGGCGCAGGCCGCACGCCGCCACGCAGAGGAAGTGCAGGCCGAACGGACGGCGGCCGCGCCGGCGGTGGCGGCCGAGACCGCCGCGGCGGAAGGCCGGCTGGGCCCGGCGCCCGGCGCGCTGGAGGCGCTGGTCGGGCTGGGGCCGGTGGGCGCGGCGCCCCTGGCGCTGCCGCGGCCCGTGCTGCCGCCACTGCCGCCGCTGCTGCAGTCGGCGCAGCGGGCGATCCGGCTGCAGGTGCCGGCGGTCGACAGCGAGGTCGAGGTGGAGGTGCCGGTGGCCGTGCGCAGCGCTGCCAGTGCCGGGGCGGTGTCGTTCGAGGTGCGCATCGACGGTCGCCCGGGCGAGCTGCTGGGCGTGTCGCTGGTGCCGGCCGCCGACGGCGCGTCGCGCGGCCACCTGCGCCTGCGCGTGCCGGCCAGCGCGGCGTCGGTGCAGTTGCTCGCGCGCAACCTGCACGGCGTGTCCGAGGCCTGGCTGCTCGCGGTGCAGGCCACGTTGCCGCCACCGCCCGCACCGGCCCCCGCGCTGGCGCAGCTGCCCGGCGCACCGGCTGCGGCGCTGCCCTCGCTGGCACCGCTCGGGCCTGCACCCGGCGCCGCTGCGCTGCCGGGGCTGAGTGCCGCAGCGCCGACCCTGCGCGCGCTGCCGGCGGCGCGTGCGCCGGGCGGGCGGCTGTTCGTGCTGTCGGTCGGTGTCAGTGCCTACGCGCGTCCGGAATACAGCCTGCGCCTGGCTGCCAAGGACGCCGCCGACTTCGCCAGCGTGATCCGCACGCAGCAGGGCAAGCTGTACAGCGAGGTCGTCGTGCGCACGCTGCTCGACGGCCAGGCCACGCGCGCTGCCGTGCTGGCCGCGCTGACCGAACTGGCCGGCACCGGAAGCAAGGGCGACACCTTCATGGTGTTCATGGCCGGCCACGGCGTGAACAGCAGTTCGGGCGCGTACTACTTCATGACCAGCGACGCGCGCCACGAGAACCTGGCCGCCAGCGCCGTGGCCGACCGCGAGCTGCGCGCGGCGCTGCGCCGCGTGCCCGGCCGCACGCTGCTGTTCATCGACACCTGCCACGCCGGCAGCGTGCTGGGCGCCACCAGCGGCCGCAACAGCGAGCTGGCGCGCTTCGTCAACGACATGTCGGACAACGGCGTGGTGGTCTTCGCGGCCAGCTCGGGCCGGCAGGAGTCGCTGGAGCAGGACGACTGGGGCAACGGCGCCTTCACGTCGGCCCTGCTCGACGGACTGCGCGGCAAGGCCGACGTGCTGCAAGCCGGCCGCGTCACCTACAAGGGCCTCGACTACTACGTGTCCGAACAGGTGCAGCGCCTCACGCAGGGGCGCCAGACGCCGGTCTCGCTGTCGCCCTTCGGCGTGCCCGACTTCGAGCTGGCGCGGCTGTAGCCGAAGCTTCCGCGGCGCCCGCTGTCCCCAGCCCGCAGGACGGGCTAGGGCAAGTCCGGGTAGGGGCGCCCGGCGCGGCTGCGATAGTGCAGGCAAACGTGAACGGCCCTGCCCCGACGGGTGCGACACGGCCGACGCAGGAGGGACCCCCGCGTGTACGAAGGTCGAGACCAGCGACCGCCATCGCGAGCACACGGCCCGCAAGCCGCGGCGTCCGCGCTGGGCGGGGCGCTGCGCGATCGTGGGGGCTGGGCCTTGCTGCTGCTGGCCTGCAGCGTGCTCGCCGCAGGAGCGGCCCTCTACGTCTTCGAGCGCCGCCCCGGCAGCGCGGCGGCGCTGCCGGCCCTGCTGGCGCTGGGCAGCGGTCAGGCCGGCAACGTCTGGAGCGGCAGCTTTCCGAGCCTGGCGCACGCGTTCGCCTTCAGCCTGCTGTCGTGCCTGTTGCTGCCGCGGCGCCTGCCCTGGATGGCCGCTGCCTGCGGGCTGTGGGCGGCCGTGAACGCGGCGTTCGAAGTGCTGCAGTGGCCGCCGCTGGCGCAGCCGGTGGCTGCGGCGCTGCGTGCGGCGGGGGCGCCCGAGCTGCCGGCGGCCTATCTGCTGCACGGCCGCTTCGACCCGATCGACCTGCTGGCCAGCGGCCTCGGCGCCGCGCTGGCCTTCGTCGCCGCCCGCCGGCTGCTGCCGGCGCGCAGCAGCGTTTCCTGCCAGGAGCCCACCCCGTGAATGCACCCCTGTTCGCCGTCGGCCTGCGCATCCTGGCGTCGCTGGTTCTGCTGGTGGCCGGCATCGGCACGCTGCTGGGCAGTGGCGGCGGGGGCGGCAGCCCGGTGCAGCTGACCATCGTCGCGCAGCCGGCCAGCCAGTCGGCCTACGATGGCCAGAGTGCCAGCTTCAGCGTCACGGCCAACAACGCCGGCAGCTACCAATGGCAGCGCCTGTCCAGCGGCAACTGGACCGACATCGCCGGCGCCACCACGGCCACCTACACCTTCGTGGCCAGCCTGGCCCAGGACGGGGCGCAGTTCCGCGTGGTGGTCTCGGGCAGCGGCAGCACGGCCACCAGCACGCCCGCCACGCTGACCGTGCTGGTGCCCGCGGGCATCGCCACGCAGCCGCAGGACGTGGCCGTGGCCACCGGCGGCGACGTGCTCTTCAGCGTCACCGCGCGCGGTGCCACGCCAGCGTACCGCTGGCAGGGCAGCAGCGACGGCGGCACCAGCTGGGCGGACATCAGCGGCGGCAGCACCGCGACGCTGGCGCTCAGCGACGTGACCCTGGCCGACAACGGCCGGCAGGTGCGTGTCGTCGTCAGCAATGGCGGTGGCAGTGTCACCAGCCGCGCCGCGGGGCTGACCGTGTTCAGCCCGGTGGCGATCGTCGCGCAGCCGGCCAGCCTGGGCGTGGTCGACGGCGCGACGGCGACGTTCGCCGTGACAGCCAGCAACGCCACGCGCTACCAGTGGCAGCAGTTCGTCGGCGGCACCTGGACCAACATCAGCGGCGCCACGGCGTCCAGCTTCGCTTTCCCCGCCACGCTGGCCAACAACGGCCTGCAGCTGCGCGTGCAGGTGGCTGGCGACGGCTCGGGCAACAGCGTCACCAGCAGCGTCGCCACGCTGACCGTGACAGCACCCGTGGTGCCCGTGGCCATCGCCACGCAGCCCGCAGACCTGACCGTGGCCGCCGGATCGAACGCGACGTTCAGCGTGGCTGCCACCGGCAGTGCGCCGGTGTACCGCTGGCAGTCCAGCAGCAACGGCGGCGGCAGCTGGACCGACGTGGCCGGCGGCACTGCGCCCACGCTGGTGCTGCCCGCGGTGACTGCGGGCGACAACGGCCGGCTGCTGCGCGTGCGCGTCTCCAACAGCAGCAACAGCGTCACCAGCCGCGGCGCGGCGCTGACGGTGGTGCAGCCCGTCGCCATCACCACGCAGCCGGCCAGCCAGACCGTCACCGAAGGCCAGACCGCCACCTTCACGGTGGCCGCCAGCAATGCCACGGCCTACCAGTGGCAGCGCCTTGTCGGCACGACCTGGACCAACATCTCGGGTGCCACCGCCCGCAGCTACGCCTTCACCGCCAGCCTGTCGCAGAACGGGCAGCAGCTGCGCGTGCGGGTGTCCAACAGCGTCAGCGCCAGCAGCAGCAATGCCGCGGTGCTGACGGTGAACGCCGCGATCGTGCCGGTGACCATCACCTCGCAGCCGCAGAACGCGGCCGTGATCGAAGGCAGCAGTGCGTCGTTTGCCGTCACCGCCACCGGCACCGCGCCCACGTACCGCTGGCAGACCAGCAGCAACGGCGGCACCACCTGGACCAATGCGGGCGGCAGCGCAGCCACGTTCACGCTGCCGGCCGTGACACTGGCCGACGACGGCAAGCTGGTGCGCGTGGTGGTGACCAACACCGCCGGCAGCGTCGACAGCACGGCGGCCACGCTGACGGTGCTGCCGGAGTTCATCGTCGTCAGCGGCGGCGCCGCCTGCGGCCCGGGCGGTTGCGGCAGCGACAGCGGCGACGGCAGTGGCGTGGGCAGCGGCGACGGCGGTTCTGCCTCGGCCGGGCCGGGCCTGTCGGCGATGCGCTTCGTGCGGGCCACGGCCATGAAGCCCGACGGCAAGGTGCTGGGTGCGGCCGACGTGGGGGCCGACTTCCTGGTCTCGCTGTACCCGCGCACCTACACCGGGCCGTTCATCGTCGAGTTCGCCGACAACGGCAGCGGCCGCGGCGAATACTTCGACGAATCGCTGCGTCGCTGGGTGCCTCTGGCCGGGCAGAAGCTGCGCGTGATGGTGCCCACGCTGCGCCACCACATCAGCGTCAACCCGATGACCGAGGCCGCCTACCAGCTGGCGCTGCGCACGGCCGGCACGATGGCGGCGCTGACGGCCAGCAGCATGCAGGCCGCCAACGACCAGGTGCTGGCGCAGCTGAACGCGAAGCTGCCCGCGGCCTACCAGACCAACGACATCACGAACTTCGTCGTGCCCATCAGCGACGTCTCGGGCAGCGGCACGCTGGGCAACACCTGGGCCGGGCGCTACGGCGCGGTGATGGCGGCGCTGCCGATCGCCGGCAGCCTGTTCGACTCCAGCCTGCCGGCGCCGGCCCTGGCCTTCACGCGGCAGCTGGCCGAGGACCTGCGCGACGACAGCCTCTTCAACGCTTCGCCTGCGATCACCGGCGCGGCCTACGACTCGGCGGTGGCCGCGCAGCTCAATGCCGGCCTGTGCACCGCGATCTCGGTCTGGGGTTCACCGGCGCTGCCGTCGCAGCTGGGCTCGACGGCCACCACCGCGCGCCCCGGCCAGCTCACGCTGCTGGCCGGCAGCCTGGGCGGCGCGGGCAACTGCGACGGCTGGGGCAGCAACGCGCGCTTCGACAACCCCTGGCGCGTGGCGGTGGACGGCGCGGGCTTCGTCTACGTGGCCGACCTGTTCAACAAGACCGTGCGCAAGATCTCGCCGGCCGGCGCGGTGCAGACGCTCGCCGGCTCGCCGGGCAAGTCGGGCACCGCAGACGGTACCGGGCTGGCGGCGCGCTTCACGTCGCCGCGCAGCATTGCCGTCACCAGCGGCGGCACGGTCTACGTCGGCGACGGCAGCGCCATCCGGCGCATCACACCGGAGGGCGTGGTGACCACGGTGGCCGGCAGCGTGACCGAGATCGGCTATGTCGAGGGGCCCGGCAGCGTGGCGCGCTTCGGCATCCCGGAAGATCTGGCAGTGGACGCTGACGGCACGGTCTACATCGTCGACAGCCTGGTCAGTGGTTTCGGCGGCGCGGTGCGCAAGATGACGCCTGCCGGTGAGGTCAGCACCTTCACGAACGACTGCGGCGCGTTTCCGCTGAACGTGCCGGCCGGCGTCGCCGTGGACGGCGACGGCAACGTCTACGTCGCCAACACCGGCAGCAACGAGATCTGCAAGCTGCCGCGAGTCGGTGCCGGCTCGGTGCTGATCGCCGGCGGCGACGGCCTGCAGGAGCCCCGCGGGCTGGCGGTGGACGGCAGCGGCAACGTCTACGTGGCCGATGCCTTCAACGAGGTGGTGCGCAAGGTCAGCCAGAGCGGCGGCGTCTCGATGACGACGCTGGCCGGCGGCCTGGTGCAGCGCGGCTACGTCGACGGCGCGGGCAGCGCCGCGCGCTTCCGCCGGCCCAACGGCGTGGCGGTGGACGGCAGCGGCAACGTCTACGTGGCCGACGAGGAGAACCACGCCATCCGCAAGATCACCCCGGGCGGCGTCGTCAGCACGCTGGCCGGCCTGGGCCCCGACTTCGGCCATGTCGACGCCACCGGCGCCGCGGCGCGCTTCTTCGGGCCGGCCGCCAGCGTGGCCGATGCCGCGGGCAACGTCTACGTGCTCGACGCCTACAACTTCGTGGTGCGCAAGATCACGCCGGCTGGCGTGGTGACGACGCTGGCCGGCGCGGTGGGCCAGCGCGGCAACGTCGACGGCACCGGCACGGCGGCGCGCTTCGAGTTCGACGGCCCCGGCGACGACACGCGTGCCGATCGCAACCCGCTGGGCATGGCCATCGACGCGGGCGGCAACCTGTACGTCACCGACCGCGGCAACGACAGCATCCGCCAGATCTCGCCGTTCGGGGAGGTGAGAACCGTGGCCGCGGCGGTGGGCTTCCCGCGCAGCGTGGTGGTCGACGGCAGCGGCACGCTGTTCGTCTCGACCTTCAGCGGCATCCTGCGCGTGCCCAATGGCGGCGGCAGCAGCCTGTTTGCCGCCGTGCCTGCAGGCGGCCTGGCCATCGACGCCGCGGGCACGCTGTACGCGACCGACACCTTCGGCTACGTGGTGCGCAGCATCAGCGCCGGAGGCGCAGTGTCGGTGCTGGCCGGCACGCCCGGCCTGTCGGGCACGGCCGACGGCATCGGTGCCGCGGCGCGGTTCAGCGCGCCCATCGGCGTGGCGGTGGACACGGCGGGCAACGTCTACGTCGCCGAGGTCGGCGGGCACAACGTGTACGCCAGCCCCGACGCGCGCGTGGTGCGCAGGATCGCGCCGGGCGGTGTCGTCACCACCGTGGCCGGCAAGGCCGGCAGCTCGGGCAACATCCTGGGCGCGCTGCCGGCGTCGCTGGGCCGGGTCAGCTCGGTGGCCGTCGCCGGCCCGAACCAGATCGTCGTCACCGCCGACGACGGCGTGCTGCTGGCGACCTTCCCGTGACCTACACCAGCCCGTCGAACAACCACACGTCCACGGGCTCGCCGGCGGCCACCGAGCCCTGGTCGTGGCCCAGCACCACCAGCGCGTTGGCCTCGCTCATGCTGCGCAGGATGCCGGCACCTTGCGCGCCGGTGATCGCCACCTGCCAGCCGCCGCCGGGCGCCGGGCTCACGCGTCCGCGCTGGAACTCGGTGCGGCCCGGGCGCTTGCGCATCGCGGCTGTGCAGCGTGCCTGCAGCACCGGCAGCGGTTCGGGCGTGGCGCCGGCCAGCTGCAGCAGGCCGTCGCGCGCGAAGACGTAGAAGGCCACCAGCGCCGCCACCGGGTTGCCCGGCAGCGCGAACAGCCAGCTGCTGCGTCCGGCCGCGTGCAGCGGCCCGAAGGCAAACGGCCGGCCCGGGCGCATCGCCACCTTCCAGAACGCCACTTCGCCCATGCGCGCGAGCAGCGCGCGCGTGTGGTCGGCCTCGCCGACGCTGACGCCGCCGCTGGTCAGCACCACGTCGGCCTGCGTGACGGCCGCTTCCAGCGTGGCCTGCAGCGCGGCCGGGTCGTCGCGCACCAGACCGAGGTCGACGATCTCGACGCCCAGCCGCTGCAGCGCGGCCATCAGGCTGCTGCGGTTGCTGTCGTAGATGCAGCCGGCCTCCAGTGGTTCGCCGGGTGCGCGCAGCTCGTCGCCGGTGCTGAACAGCGCCACGCGCAGCCGGCGGCGCACCGTGACGTTGCCGATGCCGAGCGACGCCACCAGGCCCAGGTCGGCCGGCCGCAGCACGCGCCCGGCGCACAGCGCGGCCTGGCCCACGGCCAGGTCCTCGCCGCGCTTGCGGCGGTTCTCGCCCGCGCGCAGCACGCCGGCCGGCACCGTGACGCGGGCGGTCCCCGGCGGGCCGTCGGCCTGGCACAGTTCCTGGGGCACCACGGTGTCGCAGCCGGTGGGCATCACGGCGCCGGTCATGATGCGCAGGCACTGGCCCGCAGCCACCGTGCCGGCCCAGGGGGCGCCGGCGTACGCGGTGCCGATGCAGTCGAAGACCGCGGGAGCGCCGGCCTGGAGTGTCGCGCCGTCGAAGGCATAGCCGTCCATCGCCGAGTTGTCGTGGGCCGGCACCGCGATCGGTGAAGCCAGGTCCTCGGCCAGCACCCGGCCCAGCGCCTGCATCAACGGTATCGTCTCGACCTCCTGCACCGGGCGCAAGGCCGCGGCAATCGCCGCACGCGCTTCGTCCACGCTGAGATTGAGGTCGCCCGCCATGAGCGGGGAAGGTCCGAGTTCCGACATGATGGTTTCGACGTTGCGCCGCTGCGCATTCTGCCCGGCATGAACACCCTGCACGACAGCCTGGTGCTGGCCTGGCAGCTCATCGTCGGGCTCGACGCCGCGCTGCTGCGCATCGTGGCGCTGTCGCTGCAGGTCAGCGGCACGGCCTGCCTGATCGGCGCGGTGTTCGGCCTGTGGCTGGGTGCCTGGCTGGCCGTGGCGCGCTTCCGCGGCCACGGGCTTGTGGTGTGGGCGGTGAACACGCTGCTGGCGCTGCCGCCGGTGGTGGTGGGGCTGCTGGTGTACCTGCTGCTGTCGCGCACCGGGCCGCTGGGCGAGCTGGGCATCCTGTTCACGCCGTCGGCAATGGTGGTGGCGCAGAGCGTGCTGGTGGTGCCGCTGATCGCCGCGCTGTCGCTGCGGCTGGTGCGCAGCGCGCTGCTCGACGGCGGCGAGCAGCTGCGCTCGCTGGGCGCCGGGCCGGTGCAGAGCGCGCTGCTGATGCTGCTGCACGAACGCCTGGGGGTGCTGACGGTGCTGCTGACGGCCTTTGGCCGCGCGGTGGCCGAAGTGGGCGCGGTGATGATCGTCGGCGGCAACATCGACGGCGTCACGCGCGTGATGACTACCGCCATCGCGCTGGAGACGAGCAAGGGCGACCTGCCGCTGGCGCTGGCGCTGGGCATCGTGCTGCTGGGCGTGGTGGGCGTGGTCAACGGCCTCATTGGACTGGTGCAGGTGCGCGGGCGGCGCATCCACGACGCGCCCCCGCCGAACCGGGCGCCGTCTGCGCCGGCCACCCCCGCCGCACCGGCGGCGCCGCCGGCGCCGCGCCGCGCGCCCACTGGCGAGGTGCTGGTGGCGCTGCACGGCGCCAGCGTCGACTTCGACGGCGTGCAGGCGCTGCGCCGGGCCAGCTTCGCGCTGCACCGCGGCGAGTGCGTGGCGCTGGTGGGCGCCAACGGCTCGGGCAAGACGACGCTGCTGCGGCTGCTGCACGGGCTGGTGAACGCGCAGGCCGCCGACGGTGGCCGCGTCGAACGCCACGTCCTGCAGCCGGAAGGTCGGCCGCCGGTGCTGGCCATGCTGTTCCAGCGGCCCTTCCTGCTGAGCCTGTCGGTGCGGCGCAACCTGCTGCTGGGGCTGTGGCTGCGCGGCGTGCCGCCGGCCGAGCGCCCGGCGCGCGTGGTCGATGCGCTGCACCGGGTCGGCCTGGACGCCTTCGCCGAGCGGCCGGCGCGCGCGCTGTCGGGCGGGCAGCAGCAGCGGCTGGCGCTGGCCCGCGCGTGGGCGCTGCAGCCCGACGTGCTGCTGCTCGACGAGCCCACCGCCAGCCTGGACCCGAGCGCCAAGCGCGAGATCGAGACGCTGGTCGAGGAGATCGGCGCCGCCGGCGTGACCGTGGTGCTCAGCACGCACAACCTGGGCCAGGTCAAGCGCCTGGCCACGCGCGTGGTCTACATGGAACACGGGCGCATCGTGGTCGACCTGCCGACCGCACGTTTTTTCTCCGACCAGCTGCCGCCCGAAGCAGACCAGTTCCTGCGCGGCGAACTGCCCTGGGTCTGATCAAACCACCAGCGCGGTTGCACTTGCACCGCGCTTGTTTCACACCTGAAGCTTCGTTGGGGCAACCCCCTTGTTGTGTCGCCGCTGGCAAAGGCACAACATCGGCGTCGCCTTGCCTGCACCACTCATTCTCGGTGTTCGGCAGCGAGCGGGCCGGCAGGTGCGGGACGATCCCCGCCCCGACCGGCCTTCATCGTTTGGAGGGGTTTGGAGGACTTTCGATGTTTGGTGCTTTCTTGCGGGCGCGTGCGCTCGCCCCCATTGCCGCGGCCGTTGCCGCGCTCTGCGCCACCACCGCGGCCACGGCCGGCGGTGCGGGCCCCACGACACAGACCACGGAGCAGGCCACGACGCTGCGGTCCGAGACGACCGACCAGCTGATCATCCAGTACCGCAAGGGCACGCCGGCCGCAGCGCGGGCCGACCTGCAGACCATGGCCGAGGCCCACGCGGTGATGAACCGCTCGGGCGTGCAGATGCGCCTGCTGCGGCGCAACGCCTTCGATGCGCACGTGATGAAGCTCGACCGGCGGCTGTCGGTCGAGCAGCTGCAGCGGCTGGCACGCCTGGTGGCCGCCGCCGACCCCGACATCGAGTTCGCCGAGCCCGACCGGCTGATGCAGGTGCAGCTGACGCCCAACGACAGCAGCTACACCAGCCAGTGGCACTACTTCGAGGCCACCGGCGGCCTGAACGCGCCGACCGCCTGGGACCAGAGCACCGGCAGCGGCGTCGTCGTGGCCGTCATCGACACCGGCTACCGGCCGCACGTGGACCTGGCGGCCAACATCGTGGGCGGCTACGACATGATCATCGACACCGACGTCTCCAACGACGGCAACGGCCGCGACAGCAGCGCGCTCGACCCTGGCGACTGGGTCACCACCAACGAGTGCGGCAGCAACGCGGCGCAGAACAGCTCGTGGCACGGCACGCACGTGGCCGGCACCATCGCGGCGCTCACGAACAACGGCGCCGGCGTCGCAGGGGTGGCCTTCGGCGCCAAGGTGCTGCCGATCCGCGCCCTGGGCAAGTGCGGCGGCTACACCAGCGACATCGCCGACGGCATCACCTGGGCCTCGGGCGGCAGCGTCAGCGGCCTGCCGGCCAACCCGAACCCGGCGCGCGTGATCAACATGTCGCTGGGCGGCGGCGGGTCGTGCGACAGCACCACGCAGGCCGCCATCAACGGCGCGCGCGGGCGCGGCACCGTGATCGTGGTGGCCGCAGGCAACAGCAACGCCAACGCCGCGAACTTCTCGCCGGCCAGCTGCTCGGGCGTGATCACGGTGGCCTCCACCAACCGCAGCGGCGGCCGCGCCTACTACTCGAACTACGGCAGCGTGGTCGACGTGGCGGCACCGGGCGGCGACGTGCGCTCGGCCGCGACCAACGGCGTGCTGTCCACGCTGAACAGCGGCACCACCGGCCCCGGCAGCGACACCTACGCCTGGTACCAGGGCACCTCGATGGCCGCGCCGCACGTGGCGGCCGCCGCGGCGCTGATGCTGGCGAAGAACCCGGCACTCACCCCCGACCAGGTGGAAAGCCTGCTGAAGAGCACGGCGCGCGCCTTCCCGGCCACCTGCTCGCAGTGCGGCACCGGCATCGTCAACGCCGCGGCGGCGGTGACGGCAGCCGCGGGTGGCGGCGGTGGCGGGGGCGGCGGCACCACCGTCGCCGAGAGCGAGAGCAACAACACGCTGGGCACCGCCGACGTCGTCAGCGCCAACCCGGCCACCGTGACCGGCACGCTGGCCAGCAGCAGCGACACCGACTACTTCCGCGTCACGCTGGGCGCCGGCAAGACGCTGACGGCCCGCCTGACGCCGCCGGCCACGGCCGACTACGACCTGTACCTCTACAACAGCAGCGGCACGCAGATCGCGAGCAGCGTGCTGGGCACCGGCGCGGTCGACACGGCGACCTACCGCAACGCCGGCACGGGCTCGATCACCGTGTACGCGCGGGTGCGCTACTACAGCGGCGGCGCCGGCAGCTACACGCTGGGGCTGTCGCAGTAAGGCGCGCGGCGGCGCGCCTCACAGGCCCAGGGCAGCGCGCAGCGCGCGCCCGCCTTGCGGCCGCGGGGTGCCCTCCACCAGCGCGGCGATGCGCGCGTTCAGCGGCGCATCGCCGCCGTGCGCACGGGCCAGGCGCACGACTTCGCCGCACAAGGCGTCGACCTCGGTGCGGCGGCCCAGCGCCAGGTCGTCGGCCATGCTCGAGCGCGCGTTGGCGTCGATGCGCAGCATGCGCGCGGCCAGGCGCTCGAAGATCCAGTCCGGCAGCTCCAGCAGCATGGGCAGCCGCTGCGGCGGTACCGCACCCACCTGCGCCGGCGTGATGCCGGCCCGGCGCAGCACCGCCAGCGCCTCGCGCTGCAGCGCCGCCAGCACGCGCCGGCAGTCCCGGTCGCGCAGCTGCGCGCGCAGCGGCAGGCCCGACAGCGCGTTCACCGGGTTGTTCAGGTTCAGCAGCAGCTTGCCCCACTGCAGCGGGCGCAGGTCGGCGTGCAGCTGCAGCGGCAGACCGGCGGCGGCGAACAGCGGCAGCCAGGGCCGCAGCGCGGGGTGGTCCTGCGCCGCCAGCACGCCCGCGCTGCCGCGGTGGAAGTGGCCAGGCGCCAGCTCGGCGATGTTGAACGGCACCATGCCCGGCAGCACCGTGCGGCCGGGCAGCGCGGCGGCGGCTTCGGTTGCGTTGCCGATGCCGTTCTGCAGCGACAGCACGACGCTGCCGGGCCCGAGCACCGGTGCCAGGGCCTGCGCGGCCTCGGCCGTGGCGCCGCTCTTCACGCTCAGCAGCACCAGTGCCGCATCAGCCGGCCCAGACGGCCCGGACGGCAGCGGCGGTGGCGCGGTGTGCAGGCGCAGCGTGCCGACGGGCAGGTGCTGGCGGCGGCCGTCGAGGTCGGTGAGCGTCAGGCCGTGTGCATGCAGGGCATCGAGCACGCGCGGGCGGCCGACGAAGTGCACCTCGGCGCCTGCCGCCTGCAGCCAGCCGCCGACGTGGCAGCCCACGGCGCCGGCGCCCATCACGAGCACCGGGCCCGGGGCGGGGGGGGCATCAGGTGGCCGGGTGCGCGAGGTCGCGGATCAGGGTCGGCCCGACACGTTCCTCGATGCGGGCGATCAGCGGCTTGAACAGGCCGCCCAGCGCCGCCAGCTCCATCACCACGAACATCGGCCCCACCAGCAGGCCGACCAGGTCGTCGGCGAAGGCCGGCTTGCGGCCTTCGTAGTAATGGCCGGCGAACTGGATGATCCAGCCGACCACGAAGAAGCCCACGCCCCAGGCGAGCCAGGCCACCGTGCCCTGCGCGGCCGGCGGGTGCGCCAGCCCGATCAGCACGCCCATGAACACCGTGGTGGCCAGGCCCAGCGCCAGTTCGCCGCGCGTCAGATACCATGCCGCCGCCAGCGCGAAGACCAGCCAGGCTGCGGTGAGCTGCCCGCCGCCCAGCGGCAGCTCCAGCCGCGCCAGCAGCACGCCCACCGCGAAGACGATCATCGGCACGCCGATGAAATGGGTGGCGATGTTGCGGCGGTCGCGGTGGTAGGCGGCGTACTGCGCCAGCAGCTCGAAGGCGGGTCGGAACGGTGTGGCCATGGTGTGCAGTCTCCTTCGCGGGGAATGGTACGACCGGCGCCCGTGCCTGCGCACCGGGGAATCCGCCAGAATCGGGGCCATGAGCATCAAGAGCGACAAGTGGATCCGCCGCATGGCCGAGCAGACCGGCATGATCGAGCCGTTCGAGCCCGGCCAGGTGCGCCAGGCCGCCGACGGCAGCAAGATCGTCAGCTACGGCACCAGCAGCTATGGCTACGACATCCGCTGCGCTCCGGAGTTCAAGGTCTTCACCAACATCCACAGCACCGTGGTGGACCCGAAGAACTTCGACGAGAAGAGCTTCGTCGACATCAACGCCGACGTCTGCATCATCCCGCCCAACAGCTTCGCGCTGGCGCGCACGGTCGAGTACTTCCGCATCCCGCGCAACGTGCTCACGATCTGCCTGGGCAAGAGCACCTATGCCCGCTGCGGCATCATCGTCAACGTGACCCCGTTCGAGCCCGAATGGGAAGGCTACGTGACGCTGGAATTCAGCAACACCACGCCGTTGCCGGCCAAGATCTACGCCGGCGAGGGCTGCGCCCAGGTGCTGTTCTTCGAGAGCGACGAGGTCTGCGAGACCAGCTACAAGGACCGCGGCGGCAAGTACCAGGGCCAGCGCGGCGTGACGCTGCCCAAGACCTGAACTGGGCGGCTGCCGCCGCGCTGTTCCGGGCATCACCGGCGCGCGCCGGGGGCACCATCTGCATCCAGACCGGCGGCCGTTTCGCCGGGCCCGGAGAACTCCCATGCTGCGCGCCGACGACACCCACAGCTTCGCCCCGGTGTTGCCCCTGCCGATCCTGCAGATGGCCCGCTTCCGGCGCCAGATGCAGCACCAGGGCCACGAGGTCGACCTGGCCCGCATGTGTATCGACCGCGCCTACGCCTGCGAGTGCCTGGCGCTGGCCCACGCCAGCAGCGACGCGCGGCTGCGCCAGGAGGCGCTGGCTCTGTTCGCCGCCTACGACCGCAACTGCGACGCTGCCCTCATGCACTGACCGCGGCGCCCGCTGCGCGGCGCACAATGGCCCCGGACGCAAGACCGGGGGTGCCGCGTGAAGTGGGAAGGCCAACGCCAGAGTGACAACGTCGAAGACCGCCGTGGCAGCGGCGGAGGGAGCCGCATGCCCGGACTCGGGGGCGGCCGCGGGCGCGGCATCGGCCTGGGCACCATCGCGATCGCGCTGGTGGCGGGCTGGATCTTCGGCATCAACCCGCTCACCGTGCTGGGGCTGCTCGGCGGTGGCGGCGGCGACATCGGCCTGCCCACGCAGCAGCAGCCAGCCCCGGCGCAGCGCCCGCCAGCCGAAGACCGCGCCGCGGCCTTCGCCTCCACCGTGCTGGCCGACACCGAAGACGTGTGGAGCGCCATCTTCCGCGCCAGCGGCGGCACCTACCAGATGCCGCGCTTGGTGCTGTTCCGCGGCACCACGCCCACGGCCTGCGGCAGTGGCGAGTCGGCGATGGGGCCGTTCTACTGCCCGGGTGACAGCAAGGTCTACATCGACCTGGGCTTCTTCGACACGCTGCACCAGCGCCTGGGTGCGCCGGGCGACTTCGCGCAGGCCTACGTCATCGCGCACGAGGTCGGCCACCACGTGCAGAACCTGATCGGCGTGTCGCAGAAGGTCGACGCGATGCGCGGCAAGGTGAGCACGGCACAAATGAACGCCCTGTCGGTGCGCGTGGAACTGCAGGCCGACTGCTTTTCGGGCGTGTGGGCGCACCATTCGCAGAAGGGCAAGGGCTGGCTGGAGCAGGGCGACATCGAGGAAGCCATGCACGCCGCGGCCCAGATCGGCGACGACACCCTGCAGCGCAATGCCAGCGGCACCGTGCGCCCCGAGAGCTTCACGCACGGCACCAGCGCGCAGCGCCGGCAGTGGTTCCAGCGCGGCCTGCAGACCGGCAGCGTGAAGGACTGCAACACTTTCGACGCGCGCACGCTGTAGCGCGCGGGCCGCGGGGTCGGCGGTTCTCAGCCGCGCCGGGCGTCGCTGGGCAGCGCCACGCCGCGGGCGTCGAGCACGCGCGCCACGGCACCGCGCGTGAGCGGCTTGGCCAGCAGTTCGTCGAAGCCGGCCAGCCCGGCGCGCACGCGCTCCACCGGGCGCAGCGGCGCCGAGGTCAGCACCAGCAGGCTGCCGGCCTGCTTGGCCAGGCGGCAGACGTCGATGCCGGCGCCGCCGTCGGATTCATCGAGTGCGACGTCGAAGAAGCAGGCGACGAAGGGCCGCTCGGCCACCAGCTCGGCCGCGCGCGCAGGCTCGGTCACGGCGTGCACGCCGAAGCCGAACAGCACCAGCAGGTCGCGCAGGCGGGCGCGGGCCGCGTTGTCGGCGTCGAGCACCAGCACCTCGGGCACGGTGTCGGGGGCCGTGGCGGCGACGGCCCGGTTGCGAGCGCGCCGCACCGCAGCCCGCTTCTCGGCCCGGCGCTCGGCGGCTTCGAGGAGCTGCTGCGGTTCGACGTCGGAGACGATCAGGCCTTCGAGCGGCGGTGGGGGTGGGGGCGGCGGCGGCGCCGGCCGTGCCCGCACGGCAGGCTGGATGGACGCCGGCGGCGGCACCACGTCGCGCAGCGTGATCGGTTCGCGGGGTGGGTGGGGCGGGCGGGGCGCCGGGCCGGGCGCCCGCTGCAGGTCGTCCAGCCACAGCGCACTGTGCGGCAGCGTGGCCCCGCAGGCCGCACACCGTGTGGCGTCGGCTTGGTTCGGGTAGCGGCAGGCAGGGCACGCAGGCAGCAGCATGGCGCCTGCATTCTGGCGGGAATGTGCCCCACCGTGCCGGTTCAGGTGGGGAAAGTTCCGGGCAGCAGGATGCTGCTGTCGACCTGGGCGATCTGCGTGCGGCCGCAGAAGGCCATCGTCAGGTCGAGTTCCTTGTGGATGATCTGCAGCGCCTTGGTGACGCCGGCTTCGCCCATCGCGCCCAGCCCGTACAGCATCGCGCGGCCGATGTAGGTGCCGCGGGCGCCCAGCGCCACGGCCTTCAGCACGTCCTGGCCCGAGCGCACGCCACCGTCCATGTGGACCTCGATGTCACGGCCCACCGCGTCGATGATGGACGGCAGCGCCTCGATGCTGCTCTGCGCGCCGTCGAGCTGGCGGCCGCCGTGGTTGCTGACGATCAGCGCGTCGGCGCCCGAGTCGCGCGCCAGCTTCGCGTCTTCCACGTCCTGGATGCCCTTCAGGATCAGCTTGCCGCCCCAGCGCTTCTTGATCCACTCGACGTCGCCCCAGTTCAGCGCCGGGTCGAACTGCTTGGCCGTCCACTCCGACAGGCTGCCCATGTCGCCGACGCCGCTGACGTGGCCGACGATGTTGCCGAACTGGCGCCGCGGCGTGCCCAGCATGCCCAGGCACCAGCGCGGCTTGGTGGCCATGTTGATCAGGTTGGGCAGCGTCAGCTTGGGCGGCGCCGACAGGCCGTTCTTCAGGTCCTTGTGGCGCTGGCCCAGGATCTGCAGGTCCAGCGTCAGCACGAGTGCACCGCACTTGGCGGCCTTGGCGCGGTCGATCAGGCGCTCGATGAAGCCGCGGTCCTTCATCACGTAGAGCTGGAACCAGAACGGTGCCTTCGTGTGCGCGGCGATGTCCTCGATCGAGCAGATGCTCATCGTCGACAGCGTGAACGGGATGCCGAACTTCTCGGCCGCCTTGGCCGCCAGGATCTCGCCGTCGGCGTGCTGCATGCCCGTGAGGCCCGTGGGCGCGATGGCCACCGGCATCTGCACCGGCACGCCGACCATCGTGGTGGCGGTGCTGCGGCCTTCCATGTTGACCGCCACGCGCTGGCGCAGCTTGATCTTCTGGAAGTCGCTTTCGTTGGCGCGGTAGGTGCTTTCGGTCCACGAGCCGGAATCGGCGTAGTCGTAGAACATGCGCGGCACGCGGCGCTGGGCCAGCACGCGCAGGTCTTCGATGGTGGTGATGACGCTCATGGTGTTGTCTCCGGGTCTTGTTCTGCAGCAGGCCGCGATGCTACCCAGCGCCCGGCAGACGCCACCGGAAGAAATTTCAGGCCGCGCCGGAAAACCGTTCCAGCGCCGCGGCGGCCTCGTGCTGCACCTGGGCGCACATGGCCGCCAGCCAGTCGGCAAAGACCGTGGCGGCATCTCCGCTGCAGGGTGCCACGAAGTACTGCGCCGCCGGCGTGGCCTGCACGCCGAACAGCGGCACCAGCGCGCCCGCGCGCAGCCAGGGCAGGGCCAGGCTGGGCCGGGCCAGCGCCACACCCTGGCCGGCGGCGGCGGCTTCCAGCGTCAGCCCCAGGTCGACCAGCCGCGTGCCGCTGGCGGGCTCGGGCCAGTCCAGGCCGGCGGCGCGGAACCAGGGCGTCCAGGGCTCGATGGGCGTGCGCAGCAGCGGCGCGTGGCGCAGCTCGGCCGGTGTGCGCAGCGGCGGCAGCCGGGCCAGCAGCGCCGGGGCCGCCATCGGCAACACGCGTTCGTGCAGCAGCGCCTGGCCGTGGCGGCCGCCGCGTGCGTCGCCGTGGCGCACCTCGACGTCGGTGTCGGCCGGCTGCAGGGCCAGGAAGGGGATCGACAGCACGATCTCCAACTCGATCTCGGGGTGCGCGTCGGTGAAACCCTGCAGGCGGGGTACCAGCACCTGCCGCGCGAAGGTGGGCGGCGCGGTCACGCGCAGCCGCTGCACCTGCTGCGCGGCGCGGCGGTGCTGCGGCATCGCCGCCAGCAGGTCGAGCGCGTCGCGCACCTGCTGCAGGTATTCACGGCCGGCGGCGGTGAGCTGCAGCGCCTTGCCGCTGCGCGTGAACAGCGGCGCGCCGATCAGCGCTTCCACCGCTGCCACGCGCTTGCTGACGGCGCTGGCCGTGACGGCCAGCTCGTCGGCGGCACGCTCGAAGGTGGACAGCCGCGCCGCCGCCTCGAAGGCGCGCAGGCCGTCGATGGACGGGAAACGCAGATCACCCAGGCTCGCCATGGAGGCCGAGTCTATGCCGCGTGCCGGCGTGAAAAAGTCATGGCGCGGCGGGGGCCGACCCGGTCGAATGCACGCACACCCGCTGCTGCATGCCAGCGGGATCGCCACTGCCCAGGGAGCACCATGTTGAACACCACCGCCAACGACGACGCCGGCGCCGACGCCATCATCACCATCGTCATCGACGACTTCACCACGCCCTGGCAGCCGCCGCAGCCCGGGCAGCAGACGTTCACGGTGACGAACTACGCGCCGCTCTCGTTCATCCCGGTGCTGTCGCCGCCTGTGCAGGACCGCATCACCATCACGCAGCCCGGCGGCGGCAATCCGGGCAGCATCACCATCAGTGGCAGCGGCGCGCTGTCGATCCGCTTCAAGGTCATCTCCGGCGTCGGCGAAACGCACACGCGCTACGTCGAGAACGGCCTGATCTTCGGACTGCTGTCCAGCGGCGGCCGGCTGCAGCGCGGTGTGAGCCCGATCAACGGGCGCGACAACTTTCCGATGTTCGTCTCCGACGACCGCGGCATCACCGTGCGCGACGAAGACACCAGCGACAGCAGCTACGAGTTCGTGCTGGTGATCCAGAACGCGGCCGGCGGCGTGGCCGTCGTCGACCCGCGCATCATCAACACGCCGTCCTGAACTGCTGCCACGCCGCGACCAGCGCGCGGTGGTGCGGCACGTCGTGCAGGTAGGCGTGGCGCCGCACGGGGTCGCCGATGCGGGCAGCGCGCTGCTGCAGCGCCGCGTGCGCGGCCCGCAAGAGCGGCTCGGCGCGTGCGTCGCCGGCGGCCTGCAGCACGCGCCAGCAGGCCAGCTGCAGGCGCATCGGCTCTTCGGTGCCGTCCAGCGGCACGCCTGCGGCCTGCGCCGCCAGCACCTCGTCCACGTGGGCCAGCGCGCCGGGCAGGTCGCCGCGCGCCCAGGCTTCCTCGGCCAGCGCGGCCACCGCTTCCAGCGCCAGGTGCGGCAGCTGCAGGCCCCGGAACAGTGCCGCCGCGGCGCGCAGGTGGCGCTGTGCCGCTGGCAGGTCGCCCAGCGCCAGCGCGGCCTGCCCCAGCACCCGCAGCGCCGCGCCCTCGGCCCAGCGGTCGCCGGTGGCGCGCAGCTGCCGTGCGGCGGCCCGCGCGTGCGCCAGCGCGTCGGTGGGGCGGCCCTGGTTCAGCCGCGCGATGCCCAGGTTGACGACGGTGATGGCCGCGTTCTGGCGCTGGCCGATGGCGGTGAAGATCGCATGGGCCTGCTCGAAGTGGGCGCTGGCCGTGGCGTAGTCGCCCAGCATCATGGCCGCATAGCCCAGGTTGCTGAGCGTGCCGCCTTCGTTGTTGCGGTGGCCGACCGCGTGGTGGCAGTCCAGCGCCTGCGCGTACAGCAGCATCGCCGCGCCGTGGTCGCCCTGCTCGTCGGCCAGCATGCCCATGTCGTTGAGGATCATGCCCTCGTGCGCGGTGGCGCCGGCCTGGCGGGCCAGCTCCAGCGCCAGCGCCGACGCGGCGGCCGCTTCGTCGTGCCGGCCCAGCCGCGCCAGGCTCTGGCCGAGCAGCGCGTGCGCCCGGGCTGACGCACCGGGGTCGTCGGCCGGCGCGCAGGCCACGGCGGCGCGGGCCGCGGCCTCGGCCTGCTGCATGGCGCCGCCGTCCAGGCAGTAGCGCGCGCGCAGCGCCAGCGCTTCCGATTGCCGCGCGGGGTCGGCCAGCTGCTGCGCCAGCGTGTGCAGCGCGGTCAGCGCGGTGTCGAGCGCCGTGCGTTCGCTCTGCACTTCCAGCACCCGGCAGCGCAGCAGGGTCAGCGCGTAGTGGCGGTACAGTGCGTCTGCCGGAATGAGCGCCTGCGCACGGGCCGCGTGCGCCAGCGCCGGGGCGTGCGCGTAGAGCGCGGCGGCCTGCTCGGCGGCGCGCTGCCAGTGGGTGCCGGCCAGCAAGGGCTGCTCGCCGCGTTCGAGGTGTTCGGCCACCTGGTCGGGCGGGGCGCCGCCGGGCAGGCCCAGCAGCCACTGCGCCACCTGGCCATGCACGTTGCGGCGCGTGTGCCGCAGCACGCCGGCGTAGGCCACCTGGTGCAGCGTGTGGTGTCTGAACGCCCATTCCTGCAGCCCCGCCAGCCGACCCGGCTGCTGGGGCTGCTGCGGCTGCACGATGCCGCGGTCGTGCAGGGTCTGCAGGGCCTGCTGCACCTGCGGCGGCTCCAGCCCCAGCGCGGCGAGGCTGCCGTCCCAGAAGCGCGGTCCCACCACCGAGGCCAGCTGCGCCGCGTGGCGCGCCGGGGCGGGCAGGGCGTCCAGCCGCGCCTGCAGCACGCCCACCAACGTGGCCGGCACGCCCAGGTGTTGCAGCCGTTCGGGCCGGTAGCGCCAGGGCAGGGTGCTGGTGTCGAGCACGCCGCGGTCGGCCAGCATGTTCACCAGTTCTTCCATGTGGAAGGGGTTGCCCTCGGCGCGCTCGGCCAGCAGCGTGCGCAGCGCGGGCGGCAGCGTGTCCAGGCGGGCCAGCAGCGCGTCGGCCAGCGCCGCGGCGTCGTCGCCGCTCAGCGGCTGCAGCTGCACCTGCAGCGTGTTGCGCGGCAGGGTGCGCCCGCGCTCGGCCAGCGTGGGTCGCGTCAGCCCCAGCACCAGCAGCGGCAGGTCGCTGTGGCGCGCCAGCAGGTGGTCGATGAAGTCGAGCGTGCCGTCGTCGGCCCAGTGCAGGTCGTCGAACACCGCCACCAGCGGCGGGCCGTCGGCCGCCACCGCGCGCAGCCACTGGCTGGCGGCGAAGAAGGCGCGGTCGCGCAGCTGCCGGGCGTCGCCGCGCAGGCTGCGCACCTCGGGGTCGTCGTCGAAGTCCAGGCCCAGCAGCTGGCCCAGCACGGCGGCGTCGCCGCGTTCCAGCGGTGTGACTGGCGCGGTGGGCGCCGTCACCAGCGCGTCCAGCCAGGCCTGCCGCGCCGCTTCGGGCGTGTCGCTGTCGCGCAGGCCGAGCGCGCCGCCCAACAGCGCCCGCAGCATGGCGTAGGGCTGCTGCGTGCGCTGTGCGCTGGCCAGCGCCTGCAGCCAGCGTGCGCCGCGTGCCTGCTGCGTCGCCCACCGCCGCAGCTCGGCCACCAGGCGCGACTTGCCCAGTCCGGCGTCGCCCAGCACCAGCACGCACTGCAGGCCGTGCGCCATGCCCAGCGTGGTGTAGGCCTGCTGCAGCCGGGCCAGCGGCAGCGCGCGGCCCACCAGCGGCGTGGCCACGCCCGCCACCCCGCGGCCGGCCAGGCCGTCGGGCAACGCGCGCGGCGCCTGCACCAGCCAGGTGGCGAGCGGGGCGTCGTGGCCCTTCACCACCAGCGGCGGTTGTGCCTGCATGTCGAAGCGGCCGCGTACCTGGCGCCAAGTGTCCTGGCTGACGCGCAGTGTGCCGGGCGGCGCGGTCTGCTCCATGCGCGCTGCCAGGTTCACGGCCAGGCCGCGGATGCTGCCGTCGCCGTCGACGCCGCCGCCGAGCAGCACGCCGCCGGTGTGCACGCCCGCGCGCCGCACCGGTGCGCCAGACAGGGCCAGCAGCGCCAGGCCGGCGAGCACGGCACGTTCGGCGTCGTCTTCGTGGGCCACCGGCGTGCCGAAGACGGCCAGCAGCGCGTGGTCGTCCACTTGCAGCACCACGCCGCGCTGCGCCTGCACGGCGGCGGTGCAGCGCGCCAGGGCGTCGGCCGCGGTGTCGGCGGTGTCGGCGGGGTTGTCGGCCAGGCCGGCAAACAGCACGCTGACCTGCTTGAGCTGCTGCGGCGGCGCGCGCCCCGCGCGCTGCAGCGCCGCGATGGCCAGATCGGCCGCGGCGTCACCAAGCTGCTGGCGCTGCGCCTGCAGGGCCGCCACAGCAGCAGCGATGCGGGCTGCGGCTTCAGTGGCGGGGGGCGGTGGGGCGGCGTCGGTCACGGGCGGCGCCGCCGCGCCGCGTAATCGGCGCGGAAGCGGCCCGCATCATAGGTGCGGCCGGCGTGGCCGGCGGTGGCGGGCCCGGGCGGCCAGCAGGGGCTTCAGCCGCAGCTGGCGCTGCCGCAGCCGGTGATGGGGGCCGTGCCGGGCGCCACCGGCTGCGCCAGCCGGCCGGTGTCGGGGTCAAAGCCGCGTTCGGCCATGGTTTGCGCCAGCGCCGCGTCCATCGTCTGGGCATGCACCGGGAACCACTTGGCCAGCTCGCCGCAGAGCTGCCGCACGACGGCCAGGTCGCCCTCGTTGCGCCACAGGCTGGCCACCTCGCGCAACACCTGCAGCACGTGGGCGTGCTGGAAGGCGTGGCAGTTGCCGCTGGCGAAGCCCAGCGCCTGCATCCAGCGCTCTTCCTGCGCGAAGTGCGCCTCGGTGTGCTCGAGCAGGTCTTCCATCGCGCTGTCGATGGGAGTCACCGGGCCGTCGAGCGCCGCTTCCAGCGTGCCCAGCAGCGCGACGAACTCCTGGTGCGTGGTGTCCATGCGCGGCTGCTGCAGGGCGAGGGCGTCGGACCAGGTCAGGGCTGCCATGGCGTGTCTCCGCGGGGTTCGTGAGCCTGCCAGTCTGGCGGCGGGGCGCACGCAGCGCCTTGCGACAACTCAATCGGCGCTGTCGGCGGCGGTGTCGAACAGCGGCAGCTCGGGCGTGGCCGTCGCATCGGCGGCGCCTGCCCCCGGCGCGGCGCGGCGTGGCGCTGCGGTGCGCGGGCTGGCCGCGGCCTGCGCGCGTACCAGCGTGCCTGCGCGCACGCCCAGCAGGCGCAGGCGCCGGCCCAGGTCCACGCGCTTCAGGCACAGGCCGGCCGCGTGGCGGATGGCCGCGGCCTCGGCCGTGGGCGCGGCCAGGGTGAGGTCGCGCGTGACGGTCTTGAAGTCGTCGAAGCGCAGCTTGATGCCGATGGTGCGGCCGGTGTAGCCCTTGCGCTGCAGGTCGGCCGCCACCTGCTCGCACAGCCGCGTGAAGATGGCACCCAGCTCGGCGCGGTCGCGCACGGCGTGCAGGTCGCGGTCGAAGGTGGTCTCGCGGCTCATCGACACCGGCTCGCTGTGCGTCACCACCGGGCGGTCGTCGATGCCGTGCGCCGCGTCGTACAGCCAGGCGCCGTAGCTGCGGCCGAAGTGCTGCACCAGCCAGCCGCGCTCGGCGCGGGCGAGGTCGCCGATGGTGTGGATGCCCAGCGCGTCGAGCCGGGCGCCGGCCTTCGGGCCGATGCCGTTGATCTTGCGCACCGCCAGCGGCCACACGCGCAGCGGCACGTCGGCCTCGGTCAGCAGGGTCAGGCCGTCGGGCTTGTCGAGCTCCGAGGCGATCTTGCTCAGCAGCTTGTTCGGCGTGACGCCGATCGAGCAGCTCAGCCCGGTGCTGCTGCGCACGTTGTTGCGGATCTCCTGCGCCAGCGCGCGCACGCCGCCCAGCGCGTCGTGGCCGACGCTGTCGTGCACGCCGGGCACGTTGCTCAGGTCGATGTAGATCTCGTCGATGCCGCGGTCCTCGATCACCGGGGCCACCTCGGCCACCGCGGCCTTGAACAGGCGTGAATAGCGGCGGTAGGCATCGAAGTCCACCGGCAGCAGCACGGCTTCGGGGCAGCGCGCCGCGGCCTTCATCAGGCCCATGCCCGAGTGCACGCCGTAGTCGCGCGCGGCGTAGGTGGCGGTGGTGACGACGCCGCGGCCGGCGTAGTCGCGCAGCGTCGCGAAGCGCCGCGTGCCGTCTTCCAGCAGCTCGGGCTGGTGGCGCCGGCCGCCGCCGATGACGACGGCGCGGCCCTGCAGCTCCGGGTAGCGCAGCAGTTCCACCGACGCATAGAACGCGTCCATGTCCAGGTGCGCGATCCAGCGCCGGCCGGGGGGCTGAGCCATGCCGCGCATGTTACGGCGGGCCCCGTGCGTGCCGCGGCCGACACAGCCGGACACGTTTGCGTTGCCGCTCCCGCTTGAAATGTGCAAGTTGCACAGTTAAAGTATAGCCATGACGTCGCGCCACCCCGGCGTGCCGCAGTCCCCCCGAGGAGGCCCCATGCCCACGACCCCGTCCAAACACTCCCTGCCGCGCCGCCAGGCCGTCGCCGTGCTCTCCACGCTGATGCTGGCCCTCGTGGCCGCCTGCGGCGGCGGTGGCGACGACCCCGCCGGCAGCGCCACCGCCACCAGCTACTCGCAAGGCACGATCTCGGGCTTCGGCTCGGTCATCGTCAACGGCGTGCGCTGGGACGACAGCGGCGCCAGCGTCAGCGACGACGACGGCAACCGCCGCAGCAGCGACGACCTGAAGCTCGGCATGGTGGTCGAGGTCGACGGCGCCAGCGTCGACCGCGGCAGCAACACCGGCCGCGCGCTGGCCATCCGCTATGGCAGCGAGCTGAAAGGTCCGGTCGGCAGCGTCGACGCCGCCGCTGGAGCGCTGGTGGTGCTGGGCCAGGCCGTGCAGGTGACGGCGACGACGGTGTTCGAGGCCGGCATCAGCGGCGGCCTGGCCGGCATCGCCGCCGGCGCGGTGGTGGAAGTGCACGGCCTGTACGACGCCGCCAGCGGCCGCACGGTGGCCACCCGCATCGAGCTGGAAGACAGCGCCAGCGACTACCGCCTGCGCGGCGCCATCAGCGCGCTGGACACCGGTGCCAAGACCTTCCGCATCGGCACCGAGCGGATCAGCTACGCCAGCGCCGGCGACCTGCCGCGCAGCCTGGCCGACGGCCAGCAGGTGAAGCTGCGGCTGCAGACGACGCAGGTCGCCGGTGCCTGGGTGGCCACGCGCGTGCGCTCGCTGCAGCACAGCTATGACGACCGCGCCGAGACCGAGGTCGAAGGCGTCATCACGGCCTGGACGTCGGCCACCGCGTTCGAGATCAACGGCCTGCAGGTCGACGCCACGAACGCCGTCTTCCGCGAAGGCGAGGCCGGGGTGGTGCTGGGCGCGCGCGTGGAGGTGGAAGGCGCGGTGGTGAACGGCGTGCTGGTGGCCCGCAAGGTGCACCTGGAGGACAGCGATGATGACGGCGACGACAGCAACGGCCCCGACCGCCTGTTCGAGCTGCACGGCACCATCTCGGGCCTCGACACCACGGCCAAGACCTTCGTGCTGCGCGGCCTGACCGTCAGCTACGCCGGCAACGTGGCCTACGACGACGGCAGCGAAGCGCGCCTGGCCAACAACCTGCGGGTCGAGGTCAAGGGCGTGCTGGCGGCCGACCTGACCAGCATCGCCGCCACCGAGATCGACTTCGAGTGACGCGGCCGGTGGGGCGGGCTGCACTACAGTCCGCCCCCAACCTTCCCACCGCACCCCTCCCTTGGACGCCACCGACGCCCATGCCCGCGAGCTGCAGGCCCTGCAGGAGGCCCTGCGCCGCCTGCTGCTGCCGATGGCGCAGCTGGGCGTGGCGCGCGGCCTGCCCTACGCGGCGGTCGAGGAACTCTTCAAGCAGGCCTACGTGCAGGCGGCCAGCGACGCGCATCCGGGGCTGCTGCCGCACCGCAAGGTCAGCCGCATCAGCACCGTGACCGGCATCAACCGGCGCGAGGTGACGCGGCTCACGCAGGCCGGCGAGCCGGCGCCGCGTGGCCGCTCGGTCGCCGCCGAGCTGTTTGCGCACTGGCTGTCCGACCGCCGCTACCGCGACGCCGACGGCCAGCCGCTGACGCTGCCGCGCCTGGGTGCGGCCCCCAGCTTCGAGGCGCTGGCGCAGGAAGTGACGCGCGACGTGCATCCGCGCAGCCTGCTCGACGAACTGCTGCGGCTGCAGCTGGCGCAATTCGACGAGGCCACCGACACGGTGACTGCCGCGCGCGACGCCGTGCCGCGCGGCGACCAGGCGCGCATGCTGGCGGTGCTGGGCAGCAACGTCGGCCAGCACCTGCAGGCGGCGGTCGACAACGTGCTCGACGGCCAGGGCCGCCACTTCGAGCAGGCGCTGTATGCCGACGGCGTCTCGGCCGAGACGCTGGACTGGCTGCGCGGCCAGGTGCGTGCGCACTGGCAGGACCTGCGCGAGCGCATCGTGCCCGAGCTGGAGCGCCGCATCGAGGCCGACGGCCGCCTCGACCCCCCGCCCGCGCACCAGTGGCGCGTGGGCCTGTACACCTTCAACGACGCGCCAGCGCCGGCGCCTGCCGCCGCGCTGCCTGCACGCAAGCGACTCCCGAAAGCCACGCCATGACCCGACTGCGCCGTCTCCACCCGTCCCGCTGGCTGCCGGCCCTGGCCGCGGCGGTGCTGCTGTTCGCCGGCTGTGGCGGCGGTGTCGGCGAAGAAGGCACGGGCGGCGGCGGCAGCTTCGCCCAGGGGGCGATCAACGGCTTCGGCTCGGTCATCGTCAATGGCGTGCGCTACGACGACCGAGCGGCCGAGGTGCGCGACGTCGACGGCACCCCCCGCAGCAGCGCCGATCTGCGCCTGGGCATGACGGTGGAGATCGAGGCCGGTGCCGTCACGCCCACCGCCACCGGCCCGGTGGCCAGCGCCCGCAGCATCCGCTACGCCAGCGAACTGCTGGGGCCGGTGAGCGCCATCGACCTGGCCAACGACCGCTTCACGCTGCTGGGGCAGACGGTGCAGCTCGGTGCAGGCACCGTGTTCGACGCACGCCTGGCCGGGGGCCTGGCGGCGCTGGCGGTGGGCGACCTGGTGGAGGTGCATGCAGCGCTCGACCCCGCAGGCGGGCGCTACCGCGCCACGCGCGTGGAGCCGCGCACCGCAGCGGCCAGCCACCGCATCCGCGGCATCGTGCAGCAGCTCGACACCGCGGCACGCACGTTCCGCATCGGCTCGGCCACCTTCGGCTACGCCGGCGCCAGCGGCGTGCCGGCCCTGGCCAACGGCAGCTTCGTGCGGCTGCAGCTGCAGCCGCAGGGGACGGGCACGGGCGCCGGCAACTGGACCGTGCTGTCGTTCGCCAGCGCCGTCAGCGCGCCGGCCGACGGCCAGGAAGCGCGACTGCGCGGCCTGATCAGCAGCTTCAACAGCAGCAGCGACTTCCAGGTCAACGGCCAGCGTGTCGACGCTGCCGCGGCGCGCTTCCCCGACGGCACGCTGGGCCTGGCGCTGGGCGCGCGCGTGGAGGTCGAGGGCCGCGTGCAGGGCGGCGTGCTGCGCGCCGACGAGGTGGCGATCGACAGCGACGACGAGGACGACGCACGCGGCTTCGAGCTCGAAGGCGCGCTCAGCAGCCTGGACACCGTGGCGCGCACCTTCGTGCTGCGCGGCGTGCTGGTCAGCTACGCCAGCCCCACGCTGCGGCTGGACGACGGCACGCTGGCCGACCTGGCCAACGGCCGGGTGATCGAGGTCAAGGGCCGCCTGGGGCTGGACGGCATCACGCTCGTGGCCGACGAGATCGACTTCACGCCCTGAACACCGACAGCGCTGCAGGGTCGGCGCAGCAGTCCTACACTGGGTGAAATGCCTGTTCCGGAGCGCGCCATGCACCACGCCACCGCAACCGCCCCTGCGCTGCCCGCCGAGAGCCCGTCGCAGCGCGCCCTCTCGGTGGCCACGGCCGCGCTGGTCGTCGCGGTGGCCTGCATCGCGATGTTCCTGCCGCCGCTGCTGGAACGCACGCTCGACAGCGTCTGGCGCACCGTGCTGGTGGGCGTGACCCTGGGCGCGGCGATGCTGCTGCACTGGGCCTTCCTGGGCATCGCGGCGCGCCACCTGGGCCGCTCGGTGCTGGGCTGGGTGGCGCTGTCGCTGCTGCTGTTTCCGGTGGGCAGTGCCGCTGCGCTGATGCTGCTGGGCTGGTTCCGCAGCGCCGGCGACAGCGACGCCGGCACCGCCGCCGCGTGACCGCGGCGCCCGATCTGGCGGCCCTGCGGCGCCAGGTGCACGACACCGAGTGCGCGTTCGCGCGCAGCATGGCCGACCGCGACCACGCGGCCTTCACGGCGCTGCTGTCGGCGCACGCGGTGTTCTTCTCGGGTGCTTCCGTGCTGCAGGGACGTGACGCGGTAGCCGCCGGCTGGCGCCCCTACTTCGAAGGCGCCACGGCGCCCTTCAGCTGGGCGCCCGACCAGGTGGTGGTGCTGGGCGACGGCCTGCTGGCGCAGTCCACCGGCCCGGTGCGCGACCCGGCTGGCCGCGTGATCGCGCGCTTCAACTCGGTGTGGCGCCAGGAGGCGCCGGGTGTCTGGCGCATCGTGTTCGACAAGGGCCAGCCGCCCGACGCGGCCGACCTTGCCGGCAGCTAGGCCGCCAGCCGCGCGCGGTGGCGCGCGATCTGCGCCGCCGCCTGCGCCGGCGCGGTGCCGCCGAGCACGTTGCGTGCGTTCAGCGAGCCGCGCAGCGTGAGCACCGCGAACACGTCGTCCGTGATCGACGGGTGCAGCCCTTGCAGCGTGGCCAGCGGCAGCTGCGCCAGGTCCACGCCTTGCCCGATGGCCAGCTTGACCGCATGCGCGACGGTCTCGTGCGCGTCGCGGAAGGGCAGGCCCTTCTTCACCAGGTAGTCGGCCAGGTCGGTGGCGGTGGCGTAGCCGCGCAGCGCCGCGCGTTCCATCGCGTCGGCCTTCACGGTGATGCCGCCCACCATCTCGGCCATGATGCGCAGCGTGTCGCGCACCGTGTCGACGGTGTCGAACAGCGGCTCCTTGTCTTCCTGGTTGTCCTTGTTGTAGGTGAGCGGCTGGCCCTTCATCAGCGTCAGCAGGCCCATCAGGTGGCCCACCACGCGGCCGCTCTTGCCGCGCGCCAGCTCGGCGACGTCGGGGTTGCGCTTCTGCGGCATGATGGACGAGCCCGTGCAGTAGCGGTCGGCGAGGTCGATGAAGCCGAAGTTCTGGCTCATCCACAGCACGATTTCTTCCGCCAGCCGAGACACGTGCACCATCGTGATGGCCGCAAAGCTGCTGAATTCCAGCGCGAAGTCGCGGTCGCTCACCGCGTCCAGGCTGTTCTGGCACACGCCGTCGAAGCCCAGCGTGCGCGCCACGCGCTCGCGGTCCAGCGGGTAGCTGGTGCCGGCCAGCGCCGCGGCGCCCAGCGGCAGCACGTTGACGCGACGCCGAACGTCGGCCAGGCGTTCGGCGTCGCGCGCGAACATCTCCACGTAGGCCAGCAGGTGGTGGGCAAAGCTGACCGGCTGCGCCACCTGCA
>VFQO010000249.1_pt1 | contig 67367 bp, 67 predicted proteins | sample 3512331 | NCBI WGS metagenome assembly VFQO01 (sample SAMN10412371, study PRJNA504923) | tailings metagenome | isolation source: Replicate 3 from Balatoc abandoned mine | place: Philippines: Itogon, Benguet | collected 2017-08-28 | reverse complement strand
CCATCCGTCAACTGCAGAACCTCGGCTACGACGTCACGATCACACCAGTCGCCGCTTGAAGTCACGTTCTACTCCCGTATTAGACGCGGGGAGCGTCGACCGCGCCGCCGAACCGCCGGTTGCGTGACGCGTAGATCGAGATCGCCTCCCAGAGGTCGGCTCGCGTGAACTCCGGCCAGAGCCGGTCGAGGAACACCATCTCCGCGTATGCACTCTGCCACGGCATGAAGTTGCTGGTGCGCTGCTCCCCCGAGCTGCGCACGAACAGGTCGACATCGGGCAGGTCCGGCTGATACAGGTGGCGCTGGATGGTTCTCTCGCCGATGCCCGACGGCTTCAGAGCACCCGCCGCGACCTCCGCCGCGATGGCCTGCACGGCATCCGTCAGCTCGTTTCGCCCGCCGTAGTTGACGCACATCGTCAGCGTCAGCGTGGAGTTGCGGCGGGTCAGCTGCTCGGCGAACTGCAGCTCCTTGATGACCGAGCCCCACAGTCGCGGCTTGCGCCCGGCCCACCGTACGCGCACGCCCCACTCGTTGAGCTGGTCGCGCCGCCGGTGCAGCACGTCGCGATTGAAGCCCATGAGAAAGCGCACCTCGTCGGGGCTGCGGTTCCAGTTCTCGGTCGAGAAGGCGTACACGCTGAGGTGCTTCACCCCGATCTGGATGGCGCCGGCCACGACATCCAACAGGCTCGCCTCGCCCGCCCGGTGACCCTCGACCCGCGGCAGACCTCTCGCGTTGGCCCAGCGGCCGTTGCCGTCCATGACGAGGGCGACGTGGTCGGGAACCGCCGCTTTCGGCAGCTCAGGCGGGTAGAGGCCGGTCCAGTCGACCGGGCGGAACGGTTCGGCTTTCGGATGGGTCGTGCCGGTCATGCGGTGCGGTCCACGTGCTGCAGCGAACGCAGCCCGCGCTCGAGGTGGAACTGCGTGTACGCCGCAACCACGCCGCTTGCCTGGTTGCGCGCCCGTTCGGGGGCATCCTCGGCGTCAGCCCACCGGCCCTCGAGCAGTGCGCCCAGCAGACCGAGGGTGTCGAGGTCGAGGCGCGGCGCACCGGGCGGAGCGACCTCGTCGGCGACGACCCCGCCGAGCTGCGGCACGAACACCGTGTGCGGACCGCGCGCCCCGGTGACCGCGCAGTCCACGAAGCTCGGTGCCCAGCCGGCGATCGACAGCGAGCGCAACAGGTAGGAGTCGAGGGTGAGGCCGGCGTGATGCTCGCGACGGGACAGCGAACGCAGGGCGCCGACCAGCAGCAGGTACTGCTGGAGGCTGCCGTCGTCATCCGTCACGCGGTCGGCGGTCTCGATCATCGCGCTCGCCGCGGTGTACGCGGCGTAGTCGTCGGCGATCTCGGCACCGTACGATCCGAGCGACTCGGCCTGCTGCACGATGTCGAGGCTGCGACCGGCATAGCACTGGATGTCGGCGACCATCATCGGCTCCAACCTCGCGCCGAACCGTGACCCGGTGCGCCGCACGCCCTTGGCAACAGCACGGATCTTGCCGTGCTGCCGCGACAGCATCGTCACGATGCGGTCGGCCTCACCCAGCTTGTGGGTGCGCAGCACGACGGCTTCGTCACGGTAGGTCGGCACCCTGTCGATTATCCTCTCCCCCACAGCCCGCAGCCCTCAACGCCGCTGCTCGAAAGGGAACACCATGACCATCCTCGTCACCGGCGGCACGGGCATCCTGGGCCGTCCCACCGTCGAGTTGCTCCGCGGCCGCGACGTGCGGGTGCTCAGTCGCCGCAGCGGGGACGGTCGCGCCGTCGGCGACCTGAGCACCGGCGGCGGCCTGGACGAGGCGCTCGCAGGTGCCGGGACCGTGCTGCATCTGGCCACGAGCGCGAGCAAGAAGGACGTCGCGCAGACCGAGCGACTCGTCGCCGCCGCGAAACGCGCAGGGGTCGCGCACCTGCTGTACGTCTCGATCGTCGGTGTCGACGTTGTGCCGCTGAAGTACTACCGTGCGAAGTTCGCGTGCGAGCAAGTCATCGAGCACTCCGGCATCCCGTTCACGATCCTGCGCGCAACTCAGTTCCACAGCTTCGTGGCGATGCTGCCGCGATCGCAGCGACGGATGCCCGTGCTGCTGTCGGTGGACGCTCCGTTTCAGCCCATCGCCGTCGAGGAGGTCGCGGCACGCCTCGTGCAGCTCGTGGATGCCGGCCCTTCCGGTCGGGTCGCCGACATCGGCGGACCCGAGCAACTGACACTGCGCGAGACGATCGGCCTCTGGCAGCGCGCCGCGGGCACGCGCAAGCCGGTGTGGACGCTGCCGCTGGGCGGTAAGACCGTGCGCGCGTTCCGAGCGGGACTGCACATGCCGGGGCTCCCCGGTTACGGCTCGAGCACCTTCGCGGAGTACGCCGCGCGCGAGGTGAACCGCTGACGCGTGGTACGAATGAGGCGTGAGCGATGCGTTCGTCATCCCGCTCTGGGCTGACCTTCTGGCGGTCGGGATCGGGTCGGTGCAGGGCGCGGCGTTCGCCGCGCAGTTCCGCGACCGCCGGCTCGACCTGCTCGGGGTCGCGATCATCGGCATCGCGACCGGCTTCGGCGGAGGCATCCTGCGTGATCTGCTGCTGGCGCAGGTGCCCGCCGCGCTGACCAGCAACTGGTTTCTCATCGTCGCGACCGCCGCAGCGCTGATCGGGATGTTGCTCGAGCGGTTGATCGCACGGATGGGGCCACTGATCACGGTGCTCGACGCGCTGACGATCGGCCTGTTCGGCGCGATCGGCACCACGAAAGCACTCGCCGCCGGATTGCCCGAAGTGCCGGCCGTGTTCGTCGGTGTGCTGTCGGCCGTGGGCGGCTCCATCCTGCGCGACCTGCTGCTGAACCGACCCATCGCCCTCATGCACGTCGGCTCGCTCTACGCGGTCGCCGCTGTCGTCGGCACGTCGTCGCTCGTGCTGATGCTCGAGCTGGGCGTCGAGGTGTTCCTCGCGGCGGCGATCTGCGTGGGCATCACGTTCACCATCCGCGTGCTCGCGGTGCTCTTCAACTGGACCCTGCCCGAGCAGCGCGCCATCCAGCGCGTGCCGCGCATCCGCCGGCGCTGAACCGCCGCTGGCGCCGCGCGCCACCCCCCGCGGAAACCGTCACGGAAACCGTCACGGAAACTCAGGAACGTTCGACCAGAACTGGGCCGACACGCCGCGTTCGCGTTGCCACGCGTGCGAGAACTCCTGAGTTTCCGTGATCGGTCGCTCGGGGCGCGACACGGTCACGAAGCGAAGCGCCGCTACACGCGCTCGAGCTCGCGGTGCCCCGACTCCGCGCGAACGGCGCGGTTCACCGCGGAGACCACGGCCTTCAGCGACGCGGTCGAGATGTCTGCGTCGATGCCGACGCCCCACAGCCGCTTGCCGTCGACGTTGAGCTCGACGTAGGCGGCGGCGAGCGCGTCGCCGCCGGCCGACATGGCGTGCTCGACGTAGTCGTAGAGCTTCACGTCGATACCCTGCCCCTGCATGATGCCGAGGAACGCAGCGATCGGCCCGTTGCCGGTGCCGCTCGCGGAGCCGATCTCGTCGCCGATCCGAAGACGGATGTCGAGGTTCACGACCCCCGAGAGGTCGCTGGATGTCGCGGTCGACAGCAGCTCGAACCGTCCCCACTTCTCGTCCGCGACCCGCGCCGGCAGGTACTCGTCGGAGAAGATCGCCCACAACGCGTCGGATGTCACCTCACCACCCTCGGCGTCGGTCTTGGCCTGCACGACGGCACTGAACTCGATCTGCAGCTTGCGCGGCAGGTCGAGGGCGTGATCGGCCTTCAGGAGGTACGCGACCCCGCCCTTGCCGGACTGCGAGTTAACGCGCACCACGGCCTCGTACCCGCGGCCGAGATCCTTCGGGTCGACGGGCAGGTACGGCACGGCCCACACGAGCTCGTTCACGTCGACGCCCTGGGCTTGCGCCGAGGCATCCATCGCTTCGAAGCCCTTCTTGATGGCGTCCTGGTGCGACCCGCTGAAGGCGGTGTAGACCAGGTCGCCGGCCCACGGGCTGCGCTCGGGCACCGGCAACTGGTTGCAATACTCGGCCGTGCGCTTGATCTCGTCCAGGTCGCTGAAATCGATCTGCGGGTCGATGCCCTGAGTGAACAGGTTGATGCCGAGCGCGACGAGGTCCACGTTGCCGGTGCGCTCGCCGTTGCCGAACAGGCAGCCCTCGATGCGGTCGGCCCCGGCCATGTACCCCAGCTCGGCGGCCGCCACCGCGGTGCCGCGGTCGTTGTGCGGGTGCAGGGAGAGGATCACGTTGTCGCGGTGGTTCAGGTGCCGCGACATCCACTCGATCGAATCCGCGTAGACGTTGGGGCTGGCCATCTCGACGGTGGCGGGCAGGTTGATGATCACGTTGCGCTCGGGTGTCGGCTCGAACACCTCGAGCACCTGATTGCACACCTCGAGCGCGAACTCGAGTTCGGTGCCGGTGTAGCTCTCGGGCGAGTACTCGTAGAAGATCTCGGTGCCCGCGGCGATGGGCTCGGCCGCCTTGCAGAACCGGGCGCCGGTGAGGGCGATGTCGATGATGCCCTGCTTGTCGGTACGGAAGACCACATCGCGTTGCAGGATGCTCGTGGAGTTGTACAGGTGCACGATCGCCCGCTTCGCGCCCTTGATCGACTCGTAGGTGCGGTTGATCAGCTCTTCCCGAGCCTGAGTGAGCACCTGAATGGTGACGTCGTCGGGGATGAGATCACCCTCGATGAGGCTGCGCACGAAGTCGAAGTCGGTCTGACTGGCGCTCGGGAACCCGACCTCGATCTCCTTGTAGCCCATGCGGACCAGCAGGTCGAACATGATGCGCTTGCGCTCCGGGCTCATCGGGTCGATCAGGGCCTGGTTGCCGTCGCGCAGGTCGACGGCGCACCAGCGCGGCGCGGCCGTGATGCGTTTGGAGGGCCAGGTGCGGTCCGTCAGATCGACCGCGAGGTCGTACGGGCGGTACTTGTGAATCGGCATTGCAGAAGCCGACTGGTTGTTTCTCATGATCTCGTTCTCTCGCTCGCGGGGGTGGCCGTCAGAACTCCGCGACGAGGAAGGCCTGGGTCAGGACTCGTCGCGGCGGCGAAGGAGAAGCGAGCGGAACACGATCCCAGGGTAGCACCGACCGGTCAGCGGTAGTTCAGAACCCGAGCCGCCCGAGCTGCTTCGCGTCGCGCTGCCACTGTCTGGCGACCTTCACCCGCAGCGAGAGGAACACCTGCTGGCCGACGAGCCGCTCGATCTCGGCGCGGGCGCGGGCTCCGACATCCTGCAGTCGCTCGCCGTTCTTGCCGATGATGATGCCCTTCTGGCTGTCGCGTTCGACGAACAGGTTCGCGTAGATGTCGAGGATGGGTCGATCGTCGCGCTGCGACATGTCGTCGATCGTCACCGCGATCGAGTGCGGCAGCTCGTCGTGCACGCCCTCGAGCGCGGCCTCGCGAATGAGTTCGGCGACTCGCGCTTCAACGGTTTCGTCGGTGATCGCGTCGTCGGGGTACAGCGGCCCGGACTCGGGCATCAGTGCGATGAGCGCCTCGGCCAGCACGTCGAGCTGCGTGCCGGCCAGCGACGAGATCGGGATGATGTCGTCCCACTCCCGCAGCGCTGCGACGGCCTGCAGCTGCTCGGCGACGGCCGGCCGCGACGTCGTATCGATCTTCGTGACGACGGCCACCTTGCGTGCTGTCGGAAAGGCATCCAACTGCTCGTTGATGTACCGGTCCCCCGGACCAAGCTTCTCGTTGGCGGGCACGCACAGCCCGATCACGTCGACCTCGCCGAGGGTGTCCTGCACGACGGCGTTCAGCCGCTCCCCGAGCAGGGTGCGCGGGCGGTGCATGCCGGGGGTGTCGACGATGACGAGCTGGCCATCGGGGCGGTGCAGGATGCCTCGGATCGCCCGCCGCGTCGTCTGCGGCTTCGACGAGGTGATCGCGACCTTCTCGCCGACCAGCGCGTTCGTCAGCGTCGACTTGCCGACATTGGGACGCCCGACGAAGCTCACGAACCCGGCACGGAAAGTCATCCCTCGTCCTGCCCGAACGCGGACTGCGCCTCGATGAGCGCCTGGTCGCGCTCGACCAGCACCGTCGTGACCCGTTTGCGCCGGCCCTCGGTGCGCTCGGCGGTCAGGATCAACCCCGACGTGGAGGCGGTCGCCCCGGCGACCGGCAGCCGACCGAGAGCCTTCGTGATCAGACCGCCCACCGAGTCGACCTCGTCGTCGTCGAGCTCCAGCCCGAACAGGTCGCCGAGCTCGTCGATCGGCAGCCGCGCGGCGACGCGGTACACCCCCGGGGACAGCTCCTGCACCTCGGCGAGGTCGCGGTCATACTCGTCGGAGATGTCGCCGACCAGCTCCTCGATCAGGTCCTCCATCGTGACCAGGCCCGCGATTCCGCCGTACTCGTCGACGACCATCGCCAGGTGGTTCGACTCGAGCTGCATCTGTCGCAGCAGGCTGTCGGCCTTCTGAGACTCGGGGACGAACAGTGCAGGGCGGGCGAGTTCCGCGGCTTGCAGGGTGGCAGCATCCAGGGTCTGCTCGTGGGTGAGGCGTGCGACGTCCTTGAGGTAGAGCACGCCGAGCACGTCGTCGACGTCGTCGCCGATCACGGGCATCCTCGACACGCCCTTGGCCAGGAACATCCCCATCGCCGCCGACGCGCTGGCGTCGCGTTCGATCGTGAACATGTCGGTGCGCGGCACCATCACCTCGCGCACCACCGTATCGTTGAACTCGAAGATCGAGTGGATGAGCTCGCGATCGTCCTCCTCGAGCACGTCGAGTTCGGTCGCCTCGTCCACCATGCTCAGCAGCTGCTCCTCGCTCGAGAAGCCGGTCGGCGAGCTGCCGGGCGTCACGCGGTTGCCGATCGCGACCAGCGCGTCGGCGAGCGGGCCGAGCAGCACCCGCACCGCGCGCACGACGGGCGCGGCGAACCGGAGGATGGGCCGGGCGTTGACGCGGCCCACCGTTCTCGGGCTGGATCCGACGAGTACGAAACTGACCGCGGTCATGATGAGCGCCGACACGAGCAGCGCCCACCACCACTGAAGAATCGTGGCGAACGACAGGGTCACGAGCACCGCGGCGGTGGTCTCGGACACGATGCGCATGAAGTTCAGCGCGTTGACGTGAGCCGGGACATCCTTCGATATCGCCAGAATCGACTTCGACGACCGCCCACGTGCGGCGAGCTCGACGATGTCGAGGCGGCTCAGCACGCTCAGCGCAGCCTCAGCCGCCGCCAGCAGGCCACCGAGCGCGACCAGAAGCGCCGCGACGCTGAAGAAGACGACGATCAGCACGGCGTCATCGCCGCCGTTCGTCGAGCGCGAATCCGACGAGGATGTCGCGCTGGATGCCGAACATCTCCTTCTCCTCGTCGGGCTCGGCATGATCGAAGCCCAGCAGGTGCAACAGGCCGTGACAGGTCAACAGCAGCATCTCCTCGAGCGGGCTGTGACCTGCGGTCTCGGCCTGCGCGGTCGCGACCTGGGGGCACACCACGATGTCACCGAGCAGCCCGGGGGGCGTCATGGCCTCCTCGGTGCCGGGCCGCAGCTCGTCCATCGGGAAGCTGAGCACGTCGGTCGGGCCGGGCTCGTCCATCCACTGCACATGCAGCTGCTCCATCGCGGCCTCGTCGACGAACACGATCGCCAGCTCGGCGTCCGGGTGCACGTGCAGCTCGTCGAGCGCGTACACCACCAGGCGCTGGATCGCGGCCTCGTCGACATCCATCCCGGATTCGTTGTTGATCTCGATGCTCACGACTATCGCCTCCCCCGCTTGCGCTCAGCACGGTGGTTCTCGTACTTCTCGACCTGCTTGAGCGCGTCGTAGCGCGTGTAGGCATCGACGATCTGCCCCACCAGCGAGTGCCGCACCACGTCCGCACTCGTGAGCGTGGCGAAGTGGATGTCGTCGATATCGCGCAGCACCTTGGTCACCAGTCGTAGACCGCTGGCCCCCACCGGCAGGTCCACCTGCGTGATGTCGCCGGTGACGACCATCCTCGAGCCGAAGCCGAGCCGGGTCAGGAACATCTTCATCTGCTCGGGTGTGGTGTTCTGCGCCTCATCCAGCACGACGAACGAGTTGTTCAGCGTGCGACCGCGCATGTACGCCAGCGGCGCGACCTCGACCGTACCGCTGGCGAGCAGCTTGGGCACCAGGTCGGGGTCCATCATCTCGTTCAGCGCGTCGTAGAGGGGACGCAGGTAGGGGTCGATCTTGTCGGTGAGCGTGCCGGGCAGGAACCCCAGCCGCTCCCCCGCCTCGATCGCCGGCCGGCTCAGGATGATGCGGTCGACCTCCTTGCGCTGCAGCGCCTGCACCGCCTTCGCCATCGCCAGGTAGGTCTTTCCGGTACCAGCCGGACCGATCCCGAAGACGATGGTGTTCTGATCGATCGCGTCGACGTAGGCCCGCTGCCCCTGCGTCTTCGGCCGGATGCTTCTGCCGCGGGCCGTGAGGATCGCCGGCGTGAGCAGCTCCGCCGGGCTGCCGGATCCGGCATCCAGCATGCGGGCCGACGACGAGATCTCCACCGGACCGATATCCACCCCGCTGCGCACCATCCGGATCAATTCCTGCACAAGTTCGCGCGCTGCCTGAACCTGCACCGCGTCGCCGGAGAGCGTGATCACGTTGCCGCGCACCAGCAGGTCGACCTCGGGGTACTGCCGCTCGATGGTGGTCAGCAGCCGATCTTGCGGGCCGAGGAGCCTCACCATGGCCACGCCGTCCACCTGCAGTTCGACGTGATCGTTGCCGTCGCCAACTGCGAGATCGTCGCTAGAAGCCAAGGGATCCTTCCGTGAGTTCGCCGCCCAGGAGGTGGGCATGCACGTGGAAAATCGTCTGCCCCGCGCGCTCGCCGGTGTTGAAAACCAAGCGGTACTGACCGCCGGAGTGTTCCGTCGCGAGCTGCTGGGCGGTCGCCACGATCTCGGCGAGCAGCGCTGCGTCGCCCGCCGCGAGTTCGGTCACGTTCGCGTACTGCGCGGTCTTCGGCACGATGAGCAGGTGCACCGGTGCCTTCGGCGCGATATCGCGGAACGCGATCAGCCGCTCGTTCTCGAAAACGACGTCCGCCGGGATCTCGCGCGCAACGATGCGCTCGAAGACGGTCGGCTCGGACATGTCTCCAGTGTATTCACCACCGACCCAGCGCGCCCGAGAGCACCGCGACCGCGGCCGGTCCCGCGGTGGAGGTGCGCAGCACCTCGACGCCCAGACGCACCGGCTCGGCGCCCGCCGCCATCAGCAGTTCGAGTTCGCCCGGCGCGATGCCGCCCTCCGGGCCGACGACGAGGATCAGGTCACGTCCGTCGAGTTCGAGCGCGGTGATCGGAGTCGTCGCGGCCGGCTCGAGCAGAAGCATCCGTGCCGTCGCCGCCATGGCGGCCAGCTCTCTCGTACTCGCCAGGTCGAGCACGTCGGGCAGCCAGGCCCGCAATGACTGCTTGGATGCCTCGCGCACGATGCTGCGCCACCGCTGCGAGCCCTTCGCGACTCGCGCGCCGTCCCACCGCGACACGCTGCGGGCGGCTGACCACGGGATCACCCCGTCGACCCCGAGCTCGGTGGCGGCCTGCACGGCGAGTTCGTCGCGATCGCCCTTCGCGAGCGCCTGGGCGAGGAACACCGCGGGAGCGCGCCGCGGTACCTCGACGACCTCTTCGACGTCGAGCGCGAGCCCGGTCGGCTCGGCGATCGCGACCGTGCCGGTCACGATCAGCCCTGAGCCGTTGCCGATCGAGAGGCTCTCGCCGACGGCGACGCGACTCACGGTGACGGCATGGCGAGCCTCAGCGCCCTCGAGCAGCACGCGCTCGCCGATCGCCGCGGCCCGCAGCGTCTCGTCCAGGTACCGGTGCGCCACGGCATCCACTCTTCCACGGGTCGCGCACGGTCGTATCGACGCGACTGCAACCTCCGCTGTGTCACGGAAACTCAGGAATTCACGCACCGACACTCGCCCGCTTGCGCGAGAACTCGCGGGGCACCGCGGTCTCGTGCGCAGAAACTCCTGAGTTTCCGTGACACACCTGCGCCAGAGCGAGTGTGCGCAACTGCGGAGGCGACGCTGGCACGGCGAGCGCCCTCTTCATCATTCAGGAGGTTGTGTGGCGGGTGTGGCTGGAGTGAAGCAGCGCGAGCACACAGGTCACTCAGCTGCACTCGCGCAACACGAACTCCTGAATGATGCAAGCGACGCGGGGCCAAGCGGCCGGAGCCCGCGTCAGAACCCGAGGAAGCGGTCCCGCAGCTTCGCGAACATACCCTGCTGGAAGTGCGAGAACCGGGGCGGCTGGTTCTTGCGCGCAGCGGCGAGTTGCGTGATGAGCTGCTGCTCCTTCGAGTTCAGCTTGGTCGGCGTGACCACCTGGATGCCGATGCGGAGGTCGCCACGACCGTTGCCTCGCAGACGGGTGACGCCGCGCTCCTTGATGGTGAGCACCTCGGCACCCTGCGTACCCGGCTTGATCTCGACCGCGACGTCGCCGTCGAGCGCCTTCAGCGTGGTCTTGGTGCCGAGAATGGCATCCGTCATCTGCACCTCGAGGGTGGCCAGCAGGTCGTCGCCGTTGCGGCTGAAGGTGTCGTGGTGGCGCACCTTCACCTCGATGAATAGGTCGCCGTTCGGTCCGCCAGCCGGCCCCACCTCGCCCTGCCCGGGGAGCTGCAGCCGCAGCCCGGTGTCGACGCCTGCCGGGATGTCGACCGGGATGGTGCGCGCCGCGCGCACTCGACCCTGGCCGGCGCAGGTCTGGCACGGGTGCGGGATGAGCGTGCCATACCCGCGACAGGTGCCGCACGGGCTTGCGGTGACGACGTTCCCGAGCAGGCTGCGCATGGTGCGCTGAATCTGGCCGGTGCCTTGGCAGATGTCGCATCGCACCATGGTGGTGCCCGGCTGAGTGCAGGCGCCATGGCAGGTCTCGCACAGCACCGCCGTGTTGACGTCGAGGTCTCGCGTGGTGCCGAAGATCACCTCGTCGAGGTCGACCTCGACGCGCACCAGCGCATCCTGCCCGCGCTCTTTGCGCGAGCGCGGACCCGTGCTGCGCGTCGCGCCCCCGAAGAACGACTCGAAGATGTCGCCGAAGCCGAAGTTCTGGCCCCCGAAGCCCGCCTGCGGTCCGAGGTCGTACTGCTGGCGCTGCTGCGGGTCGCTGAGCACGTCGTACGCGTGCGTCACCTGCTTGAACTTCTCCGACGCATCCGCGCTCGGGTTCACGTCCGGGTGCAACTCGCGAGCCAGCTTGCGGTATGCCTTCTTGATCTCCTCGGGGCTCGCGCTGCGATCGACGCCGAGCACCTCGTAGTGGTCTGCCAAGTTCCTAGTCGTCCTCACCGAGCAGCCGCGACAGGTAGCGCGCTACCGCACGCACCGCGGCCATGTTGTTCGAATAATCCATCCGCGTCGGGCCCAACACACCGAGTCGCGCGATACTTCCGCCGGTGCCCGAATACCCGCTCGAAACCACGGATGCCTCGGCCAACCCGAATCCCGCATTCTCGCGACCGATCCGTGCCGTGACACCCCCAGGCTCGAGTTCCATCTCGCCGAACAGCCGCAGCAGGGTGACCTGCTCCTCGATCGCCTCCAGCACAGGGTAGATGCTGCCGCCGAAGTCCTCTTCCGTGAGAGCCAGGTTCGCCGCACCGGCCATCACCAACCGGTCCTGGCGGTTCGCGAGCACCTGCTCGGTCAGGCTCGACGCGATACGGGTGACGAGAGCGCGACGAGCTTCGGGGAACGCGTCGGCGACCGTGGTCAGTACTGCCGCGGCATCCCGGATCCCGACCCCGACCAGGGCAGCGTTCAGGCGTGCACGTATGTCGGCGAGCACATCGTCATCGATGGCGGCGGTCACATCGATGATGCGCTGATCCACACGACCGGAGTCGGTGATGAGCACCGACATGAGCCGACCGTCGCCGAGCGGCACGAACTCGACGTGGCGAACGTGCGAGGTGCCCAGCGACGGGTACTGCACGAGCGCGACCTGGTGGGTCAGTTGCGAGAGCAGCCGGACGGTGCGCGCGAGCACGTCGTCGAGGTCGACGGATGCATCAAGGAACGACTCGATCGCCTGACGCTGAGCGGACGTGAGCGGTCGCAGATCGGCGAGCTGGTCGACGAACACCCGATAGCCCTTGTCGGTGGGTACCCGCCCCGAGGACGTGTGCGGAGCGGCGATCAACTCCTCGTCTTCGAGCAGGGCCATGTCGTTGCGAATGGTGGCCGCTGACACGCCGAACGAGTGCCGCTCGACGATGGACTTCGACCCGACCGGCTCGCGGGAGGCGACGTAGTCCTGCACGATGACCCGCAACACTTCGAGGCCGCGCTCGGAGACCATGAGATCGCGCCCCTCCCGTGTTAGCACTCGATCTTCCCGACTGCCAATTGTACCCGGAGACGCCAGAGAAGAACCGTTGCACCGCCGGTTCCGCAAGCGCTACTTTGTGTCTGTGCTCGGGCGAGCCTCTTTCATGAGTGCCTGCATCGGGACGACACCAGCGCTCGGCGGACTGCCGGGACACCCTTCCGAAAGGCAACGATCCTCATGACCGACGCAACCCCCACCCCGCAGCCCGCGGCGCAGCCCGTGCCCGCGGCCCCGCTCAGCCCCGCCGACGACAAGCAGTGGGCCTCGTTCGCCCACTTCGGCGGCATCCTCGGGATTCTGCCGTCCCTCATCATCTTCCTGGTCTTCAAGGACCGCGGCACCCTGACCAAGCAGGAGTCGAAGGAAGCGCTGAACTGGCAGATCACGTTCACGGCCGGCGTGATCGTACTGTCCATTCTCAACGCGATCGTCAGCGTCATCCTGTGGTCCGCCGGTCTGTGGGCGATCTCCGGCATCGTCGGCTGGCTGATCTTCGCCGCCTGGGTGCTCAACATCGTGTTCTCGATCATGGGCGGGGTGAAGGTGCAGCAGGGCGGCGCCTACCGCTACCCGTTCGCCGTCCGCCTGGTGAAGTAGTACCCGGAACGGGGCCCGGTGCTGCGGCATCCGGGCCCTGTTCGGTTTAATGAGGGCATGTCTGACACCACACCTCCCAACAATCCGTACGCCGCACAGTCGCAGCAGCCGCTGAGCCCGAGCGACGAGAAGCTCTGGGCCACGCTCATCCACATCGGCGGCATCCTGTTCGGCTTCCTGCCCGCCGTCATCGGCTACCTCGTGCTCAAGGATCGTGGGCCGTTCATCCGGGCGCACGCGGGCACCGCCCTGAACTTTCAGATCACCCTGGTGATCGTGTTCGTGGTCGGATTCGTGACGTCGCTGATCCTGATCGGGTTCTTCGTCATCATCGCGGCCTACGTGCTGAACCTGGTGTTCAGCATCATGGCCGCGGTCGCGGCGAACCAGGGGCAGTACTACACGTACCCGCTGTCGATCAGATTCGTCAGCTAACTCAGCTCGCGCACCACCGCATCGGCGAGCAGCCGCCCGCGCAGGGTCAGCACGATCCGGCCGTCGAGGGCGGGCGCGGCGTCCACGAGGCCGTCGGCGATCAGGCCGGCGACACGCAATCGGGCGGATGCCGCGAGCTCGCCGATCGGCATCCCCTCACGTAGCCGGGTCCGAAGGAGCACCACCTCGAACTCGCGGGTGGCCGGGTCGAGCGTCTCTCGCCCGGCCGCCGGAGAGTGACCAGCCCCGATCCGCCCGGCATAGGCCGCGGGGTGCTTCACGTTCCACCAGCGCACCCCGCCGACGTGGCTGTGCGCACCGGGTCCGACGCCCCACCAGTCCTGCCCGAGCCAGTACCCGAGGTTGTGCTGCGACTGGAATCGCGGCTCGCGGGCCCAGTTGCTCACCTCGTACCAGCGGTATCCCGCTCGCGCCAGCGAAGCATCCGCCAGCTCGTACATCTCGGCCTGCGCGTCGTCGTCGGGCGCGGCGACCTCGCCGTGACGGATGCGCCGCGCGAGCTGCGTACCGTCCTCGACGATGAGCGCGTACGCGGAGATGTGATCGGGTCGCTGCGCGATCGCGTGCTCGAGCGACCGGCCCCAGTCGTCCAGGCTCTCCCCCGGCGTGCCGTAGATCAGGTCGAGACTGACCTGCAGTCCCGCCTCGCGTGCCCACTCGACCACCAGCGGGATCCGCTCGGGGTCGTGGGTGCGGTCCAGCGTCGCGAGCACCGACGGCACCGCGGACTGCATGCCGAACGACACCCGGGTGAACCCGGCCGCACGCAGCTGCCGCAGGTAGGCCGGGTCCACCGAGTCCGGATTGGCCTCGGTCGTCACCTCGGCCGAGGCCGCGAGACCCAAGGTGCTCCGCACGGCGTCGAGCATCTCGGCGAGGTCGCGGGCGGGCAGCAGCGTCGGCGTGCCACCGCCGAAGAACACGGTGGATGCCTCCCGCTGCGCCACCCCGGAATCGCGCAGCACTCGCGCCGCGAGTGCGATCTCGGCCATCGCCTGCCCGGCGAAGTCCCGCCGCCGGACTCCGCGCAGCTCGTCCGAGGTGTACGTGTTGAAATCGCAGTACCCGCAGCGCACGCGGCAGAAGGGCACGTGCAGGTAGACGCCGAAGCGGCGTTGCGCCGAGGCATCCGCCGCGCTGGCCGGCAGTAAGCCGTGCAGCGGTGCCGGATCGGCGATCGGCAGCGCGCTGGGCATCATTGTATTCTGCCCGAGCAGCCTCCGGCGCGGTGTCATGATGGGGGTATGAGCACGTACGTTCTCTGGGACATCGATGGCACCTTGATCCAGAACACCCCGACCGCCGGCACCCTCTACCTCGACGCGATCGAGCACGTGACGGGGGTGCGTCCGACGATCGCCGTCGACGACCCGCACGGGATGACCGAGGGGCAGCTGCTCACCGAGCTCATGCGCATCAACGACCTCGACACCTCGCGGCTGGGCGAGGTGCTGTTCGACCTCGACGTGCTCTCGCGCGAGCAGCACGAGCGCGGCTGGAACCGCGACCAGTGCGCCGGAGCCGAGGACGCGCTCACCGCGGTCGCCGAGCGCGGCTGGATCAACGCCCTGCTCACCGGCAACGGCCCGAATCGGGCCCGCTACAAGCTGCTGTCGGCCGGGTTCGACCCCGAGCGCTTCGACTGGGAGCACTCGTACTTCGGTCATGAGTCCCCCACGCGGCATCACCTGACCGCCGGCGCACGCAGCGCACTGGTCGGCCACGCCTCGGTGATCGTCGGCGACACGCCAAACGACGGCCTGGCGGCGGACTCCGCGCGCATCCCGTTTCTCGCCGTCGCGACCGGTGTGTACCCCGCCGAAGTCCTGAAGGCGACCAGCGCGATCGTGGTGGTCGACGATCTGGTGTCCGGCCTGCACGAGGTGCTCGACGCGATCGCCGGCAGCAGCGACGACGAGGTCACGTCAGAGAGCGACGACGACGACATCGAGCGTTCGGACACCGGCGAGCTGAGCGCCGTCGCACGCTGAGCGTGGTTCGATTGCTCAGATGGCTACCGACTCGGCGCGCCCGCGCATCCTCGTCCTGATCCTGATCGGGGTCGCCGGGGGTGTCCTCAGCGGCACGTTCGGGGTCGGGGGTGGCATCATCCTGGTTCCCTTGCTGATCACGTTCGGCCGGCTCGATCAGCGTCACGCAGCCGCGACCTCGCTGCTGGCCATCCTGCCCACGGCGATCGCAGGCTCCATCCCCTACATCGTCAGCGGCGAGGTCGACTTCATCGCCGCCGGTGTCATCGCCGCCGGGGCTGTCGTCGGTGCCATCGTCGGCGCGAGCCTGCTCAAGCGCATCCCGATCCTGTGGCTGCGCTGGATCTTCATCGCCGTGCTCGCGATCGTCGCGGCGCGCATGATCTTCCTCGAGCCGGTGCGCGGCGAGCCGTTGCCGTTCACCGTCTGGCTGGCCCTCGGCTACCTGGCACTCGGACTGATCATGGGTTTGGCATCCGGTCTGCTGGGCGTCGGTGGCGGCATCATCGCGGTGCCGGCCCTGGTCGCCGTGTTCGGCGTGAGCGACCTGATCGCCAAAGGCGTCTCGCTGCTGGCGATGATCCCCACGACCGTCTCGGGCAGCGTGACGAACTACCGGAATCGGCTCGTCGACATCCGGTCCGGGCTGATCGTGGGCGCCGCCGCAGCGGTGGCCTCCGTCGGGGGTGCGTTCATCGCACTCGCGCTGCCGCCGCGGCTCGCGGCGATCCTGTTCGCGGCGCTGCTGGTCGGCATCAGCGTGCAGCTCGCCCTGAAGGCGATCCGCGAGCAGCGCGCGCGTTAGTTCAGAACTGCCCCGCCTTCAGCGCGTACAGGTCGCGGGCGCCCGCCGTGGCCGCCGCTTGCAGCGCCGCCACCTGCGGCAGTAGCTGTTCGGCGAAGAACCGGGCGAGCACGAGCTGGGTCTGCTCGAGTTCTGCATTCCCGGTGGATGCCGCGGCCAGCGCGCCCTTCGCGAGCAGCCAGCTGCCCAGCACCAGACCCCACATGCGCAGGTACGGCGTCGAGCCCGAGAGCGTCTCAGCTGGCTCGGCTGCGGAGCGGAGCATCCACTTCGTCGCCTCCTCGAGGGAATCGAGCGCGCTCGCCAGCGCATCGCCCACGCCCTGTAGCTGCCCGGTCAGCGCCGGCAGCAACTCGCGCAGCTCGTCGAGGTACTCGGTGGCGGCCGCCCCGTCTCGCACGCCGAGCTTGCGCCCGACCAGATCGGCGGCCTGAATGCCGTTGGTGCCCTCGTAGATCGACGCGATGCGCGAGTCGCGCCAGTGCTGCGCGGCGCCGGTCTCCTCGATGAACCCCATGCCGCCGTGGATCTGGATGTTGAGCGACGTGAGTTCCGTGCCGAGGTCGGTGCCGAACGCCTTGCTGATGGGCGTGAGCAGGCCGGCGAGTTCGAGCGAGCGGGCGCGAGCCGAGGCATCCGGATGCGCTCTGCTGCGGTCGATATGCGTCGCGTTCAGCAGCACCAGCCGACGCAGCGCCGCGATGGAGGCCTTCTGGGTCAGGAGCATGCGGCGCACGTCGGGGTGGCCGATGATGGTCGGCTCGCCGTCGACGGTCGCGCCCTGCGTGCGCTGCGTCGCGTAGTCGACCGACTGCTGGTAGGCCCGCTCGGCGATCGAGAGGCCCTGCGTGCCCACCGACAGGCGTGCGGTGTTCATCATGACGAACATGATGCGCATGCCGAGGTTCTCCTCGCCGATCAGGTAGCCGGTGGCGCCGTCGTACTCCATGACGCAGGTCGGCGACCCGTGGATGCCGACCTTGTGCTCGATCGACAGTGCGCGCACGGCGTTGCGTTCCCCGGGGTCGCCGTTGCCGTCGAGCAGGAACTTGGGGACGATGAAGCAGGAGATTCCGCGAGTCCCTGCCGGGGCTCCCGGGGTGCGGGCCAGCACGAGGTGCACGATCTGCTCCGCGAGGTCGTGCTCGCCGAAGGTGATGTAGATCTTCTGGCCCGAGATGGCGAAGGTGCCATCGCCGTTCGGGACCGCTTTCGTGGTCAGGGCACCGACATCCGACCCCGCCTGCGGCTCGGTGAGGTTCATGGTGCCGGTCCACTGGCCGCTGATCATCTTGGGCAGGTAGGTGGCCTTCTGCTCGTCGCTGCCGTAGTGCAGCAGCGCGTCGATCGCGCCCTGCGTCAGCAGCGGACCGAGCGAGAAGCCGAGGTTGGCCGACTGCAGCATCTCCTGGATCGCGAGTCCGACCGTCCACGGGAACCCGCCCCCGTCGAACTCCTCCGGGAACGGCACCGAACCCCACCCGGTCTCGACGTACGTGCGGTACGCATCGCGAAACGACTGCGGCAACGTGACGGTGTGGTCAGGATGCCATTGCGCCCCCTCCGTGTCGCCGACGCGGTTGGTGGGCGCGACGACCTCGGCCATGAAGTCGCCGCACTCGCGCAGCATCTCGATCACGGTCTGAAGGTCGGCGTGCTCGAACGACGGCAGTTCCGCAACGCTGCGGTAGTCGACGACGTGCTCGAGGGTGAACGCGAGGTCGTCGATCGGGGGGCGATAGTTGCTCATGCCAGCACGGTACCGGCGGATGCCTCGGCGCGGGGCCCACGTTGGGCCCGAGTCACAAACCTTCGGGCGCGCTCTGCTTCCCCATTCCGGTTGAGCTACAGAAAAGTGCATCAGCGCCAGGTATTGCACGCGGCGCAAGCACTTTTGTGTAGCTCACAACAACAGCGAGAGCGCCAATCGGCCTTCGATCGTCGTAGCGTTGGTCGAGGGCGTCGCTTGGTGGACGCAGCAAGAGCTTGTAGAGGCTGGCAAGACACCAACGAATGCAGATCGGTCAAGCCGCTCGGACCGGCTACTTGGCCTTCTTCACTTCGGTGTCGCCCGACAACGCCGCGATGAACGCCTCCTGCGGCACCTCGACGCGCCCCACCATCTTCATGCGCTTCTTGCCCTCCTTCTGCTTCTCGAGCAGTTTGCGCTTGCGGGTGATGTCGCCGCCGTAGCACTTGGCGAGCACGTCTTTGCGCATCGCCGAGATCGTCTCGCGGGCGATGATGCGCGCGCCGATCGCGGCCTGGATCGGCACCTCGAACTGCTGGCGCGGGATGAGCTTCTTGAGCCGGTCGGCCATCAGCGTGCCGTACGCGTAGGCCTTCTCGCGGTGCACGATCGCGCTGAACGCATCCACCGCCTCGCCCTGCAGCAGGATGTCGACCTTCACCAGGTCGGCCTCCGCCTCGCCGGACGGCTCGTAGTCGAGCGACGCGTACCCAGCCGTCCTGCTCTTGAGCTGGTCGAAGAAGTCGAACACGATCTCACCCAGCGGCATCTCGTACTTGATCTCGACGCGGTCCTCGCCGAGGTAGTCCATGCCGAGGAGGGCCCCGCGCCTGCTCTGGCACAGCTCCATGATCGTGCCGACGTAGTCCTTCGGTGCGAGGATCGCCGCGCGCACCATCGGCTCGCTCACCGTCGAGATCTTCGCCCCGGTCGGGAACTCGCTCGGGTTCGTCACCGTGAAGTGCTTTCTGTCCTCGGTGGTCACCTCGTACGTCACGCTCGGCGCGGTCGAGATCAGGTCGAGCCCGAACTCCCGCTCCAGCCGCTCCGACACGATCTCGAGGTGCAGCAGCCCGAGGAACCCGCACCGGAACCCGAAACCGAGAGCGACGGATGTCTCGGGCTCGTAGTTCAACGCGGCATCCGACAGTTTCAGCTTGTCGAGGGCCTCGCGCAGCACCGGGTAGTCCGAGCCGTCGATCGGGTACAGCCCGGAGAAGACCATGGGCTTGGGATCGGTGTAGCCCGGCAGCGCCTGCGTCGAGGGCTTCGACGCGTTCGTGACGGTGTCGCCGACCTTCGACTGGCGCACGTCTTTGACGCCGGTGATCAGGTAGCCGACCTCGCCGACGCCGAGACCCTTCGACGGGGTGGGCTCCGGACTGGACACCCCGATCTCGAGCAGCTCGTGGGTGGCCCGCGTCGACATCATCTGGATGCGCTCACGCGGGCTGAGCCTGCCGTCAATCATGCGCACGTAGGTGATCACGCCGCGGTAGGAGTCGTACACGGAGTCGAAGATCATCGCGCGCGACGGCGCGTCCGGATCGCCCTGGGGAGCGGGGATGAGCTCGACGACGCGGTCCAGCAGCGCCTCGACCCCCTGGCCGGTCTTGCCGCTGACGCGCAGCACCTCGTCTGGGTCACCGCCGATCAGGCTCGCGAGTTCCCTCGCGTACTTCTCGGGCTCGGCAGCGGGCAGGTCGATCTTGTTGAGCACCGGGATGATCGTCAGGTCGTTCTCGAGCGCGAGATACAGGTTCGCGAGCGTCTGGGCTTCGATGCCCTGCGCGGCATCCACCAGCAGGATCGCTCCCTCGCACGCGGCGAGACTGCGGGATACCTCGTACGTGAAGTCAACGTGCCCGGGTGTGTCGATCATGTTCAGGGCGTAAGCCGTCCCGTCGACTGCCCACGGCATCCGCACCGCCTGCGACTTGATGGTGATGCCGCGCTCGCGCTCGATGTCCATGCGGTCGAGGTACTGCGCGCGCATGTCGCGGTCGCTGACGACGCCGGTGATGCCGAGCATGCGATCGGCGAGCGTCGACTTGCCGTGATCGATGTGGGCGATGATGCAGAAATTGCGGATGAAGGCGGGATCCGTCGAGGCGGGCTCGAGGGCCCGGGCGGCTCGGGGACTCACCCGTCGATTCTACGAGAGGGCGGGCGATCCCCGAGTCACGCGGCTAGTCGATCCAGGGCAGCCAGGGCAACGCGCCGACCAGCGGCAGGAAGAACAGGGCCAGCGCGATCCCGAGCGCGATCAGCACCCAGGTGACGGCACCGGTCACGATGCCGGCGATCGCCATGCCGCGGCTGTCCGGTTCGCGGCGCAGCGCCAGGATGCCGAGCACCACGGCGGCGACGCCGAAGGCAGCCTGGAATCCGGTGACGATGGCGACGATCCCGAACACCAGGCTGAGGATGCCGAGGGTCTTGGGAGGGGTGGTGGCGGTCGGGGCGATCGGGGTCGGGTCGAGAGTGGTCATGAGTCGAGGCTAGGAAGCCGGCGGGCGAGCACCCATCCGGCTAACCCCCGGAATCGACGCGGGCTAGCCTCGGTTGCATGACCGTCTCCGTCGTGCTCGTGCACGGCCTGCGCACCTCGGCGAGCATGTGGCGCGGGCAGGTTGAGGCGCTCGAGCGCGCGGGGCACGAGGCCATCCCGCTCGACCTGCCTGGACACGGATCGAGGATGCCCGAGCGGTTCACGCTGGCCGGAGCCGTCGAGACGATCGACGATGCGGTGCAGCGGGCGAGGCATCCGGTGCTCCTGTGCGGGTTCTCGCTGGGTGCCTACCTTTCGATTCACTACGCGGGGATGTCGCAGCGACCGATCCGCGGAGTGCTCGCGGCCAGCTGCGGCACCCAGCCGTACCGGGTGTTCCTCGACGGGTGGCGGGTGGCGGCCGCGATCATCCACCGCTTTCCCGACCGCGGCCTGGGCCTGCACAACTGGGCGGTGCGCCTGGCGGTGCGCGACCCGCAGCGTGCGCACGACGTGGTCGCCGGCGGCGTCGCGCTCGAGGTGATGCAGGACGTGCTGATCGAACTGCGCCAGCTGAAGCCGCTGGCCTCGCTGTCGCGGATCCGGCAGCCCGTGTGGTTCGTCAACGGCACGCTCGACCATTTCCGGTTCGAGGAGCGGCGCTACGCCGCCATCACCCCCGACGGCAGACTGCTGCACGTGCGGGGGGCGACGCACATGGTCTCACTCACGCGGCCGGCCGAGTTCGACCGGATTCTGTTCGACACCATCGCCGCGATTGCCCCGACTCCGCCGACCCTGGTAACGTAGGTCCTCGGCTTGCGCGGGTCCGGTTCTGGACTCACCGCGAACGGCGGTCTCCGCCCCCCTTCTTTTCAGTTCAACCTCTTCAGTTCAACCAGAAAGCACCCACGTGGCAAACATCAAGTCGCAGCTCAAGCGCATCCTGACCAACAAGAAGTCGCAGGATCGCAACAAGGCCGTCAGAAGCGAGGTCAAGACCGCGGTTCGCGCGACCCGCGAGGCGATCGCGTCCGGCGACAAGGCTGCCGCGAGCGCCGCCCTGCTGGTCGCCGCCAAGAAGCTCGACAAGGCCGCGAGCAAGGGTGTCATCCACAAGAACCAGGCCGCGAACCGCAAGTCGTCCATCGCCAAGCAGGTCGCCGCGCTTTGAGCTGCACTGCCTACCGAACGCCCTCGCAGTCGCGGGGGCGTTCGTCGTTCACCGCGCCGACCGCGCTGGCGCTTGTTGTCCCCGCGCGCGCCATAGCAGCCGCGCAGTCAACAAACTGGCGCGCGGTTGCGGTGATTATCGGATGCCGCGGGCGGCGATCACGCCGATCATCCGTTCCAGCGCGAACACCGGGTCGCGGCCCCCGCCCTTGATCTGAGCGTCCGCCTCGGCGATGGTCTCGATCACGGTGCCCAGTCCCGCCTCGCTCCAGCCCTGCAGGTCGCGGCGAGCGCGATCGACCTGCCATGGTGCGAGCCCGAAGCGCGACGCGAGCTGGCCCGATGATCCGTTGACACCCGCGAGCTTGGCCATCGTGCGGATTTTCAGCGCGAACGCGGCGACGATGGGCACCGGGTCCGCACCGGTGGACAGCGCGTGCCGCAGCAGCACCAGGGCCTCACCGTGGCGTCCGGCGATCGCGGCGTCGGCGACGGTGAACGCGTTGGTCTCGATGCGACCCGAGTAGTACCGCTCCACGGTGACCTCGGTGATCTCGTCCGCCTCGTCAGCCAGCAACTGCCTGCACGCACTCGCCAACTCCGCGAGATCGTCGGAGAACGCGTTGACCAGTGCGCGGATGGCACCGCCGGTGACCCGGCGACCCGCAGCGGCGAACTCGGCGGCCGCGAACTCCTGCTTCTCGCTGTCCCGCTTGAGCTCGGCGCAGACGATCTCGATGCCGTTGCCGGTGCCGGCCCTGATCGCGTCGAGCAGCTTCTTGCCGCGGTTGCCGCCACCGTGCCGCAGCACGAGGTACGTGTCGTCAGCGGGATCGGCAAGATACTCGAGCGCCTCGACGAGAAATGCGTCGGTGCACTTCTCCACGCTCGACACCCGGATGAGCCGCGGCTCGGCGAACAGGGAGGGGCTGGCGAGGGTGAGCAGTTCGCCCGGCGCGTAATGGTCGGCCTCGATGTCGGAGACCTCGATGCTCGGGTCCTCGGCCTTGAGCAGATCGCGCAGCACCCGCGCCGCCCGGTCGGCGAGGAACGACTCCGGCCCGGTGACGAGCACGACCGGAGCCGGCCGCACCCGGTTCCACGGCAACTGCGCGATCACGGGTTTCGAGGCTGCCACGGCGTCAAGGCTACCGCTGGGTCCAGACGCGCACGGTGCCCGGCGCCTCCCCCGGTGCGAGCAGGACGAGGCCGTCCTGATCGGTTCGAACCGGCACAGTGCCAGCCCCGGCCAGGATGTCCAGCAGCCGCGGCGTGGGATGCCCGTAGTCATTGTCCTGCCCGACGCCGATCACGCCGACGGTTGCGCTGAGGCGGTCGTACACGGGCGCGAACTGATCCGCGGAGCCGTGATGGGCGACTTTGACAACATCCACCTCGGTCAGCGCATTGGCTGACATCAGACGCCGCTGGGATGCCTCGCCGACGTCACCGAGGAACACCGACGACAACTGCCCGGCGGCCAATGGTTCGAAGGCGACGACCACACTCGCGTCGTTGCCCGGCTCGAACTCGCCCAGCCGTGTCGGCGGCCACAGCACCCGCCAGCGCAGATCGCCGAGCACGCCCGCGGTTCCCCTCACCACCTGCTGCACCCGTGCACCACTGGCGGCCAGCTCGGCCACCATCCGATCCTCTTCCGCCGATCCGCTCGGGCCGACGATCGCGGTCGCCACCCGGTCTCGCACGGCCGACAACGCACCGACGTGGTCGAGATCGTAGTGCGAGAGCACGAGCACGTCGATGCCGGCGACGCCGAGGTCGGCGAGACACTCGCGCAGCAGCTTCGGCTCAGCGCCGGTGTCGATCAGCGCGATCCGCCCCGCGCTGCGAACCAGGAAGGCATCGCCCTGACCGACATCGCACGCGGCGATCTGCCAGTCCGCCGGTCGACCGACGAGTTGCACAACGCGGCCGCCTGCCACCACGCCGGCGTAGACCGTGACGGCCAGGAGCAGGGCGACGATGGCCACGCGTCCGCGCCGCAGCAGTGCCGCGACCGCGACGGCGGTGGCCGCGATCAGGAGCACCGCGCCGACACCGTCGCCGGGCCACGGCAACCGTGCGGCCGGTGCTGCCGCGAAGAAGCCCGCAACGGCCGCGATCCAGGCCGACGGGATCCACGCCAGCGCAGCCAGCAGCGTGCCGAGCGGCGGCACGAGTGTCGCCGCGACGCACGCGGCGAGTCCGACGATGGTCGCCAAGGGAGCGGCAGGAGCCGCCAGCAGGTTGGCAATCACGCCATAGGTGGGGAGCGAGGCATCCAGCAGCACAATCACCGGCTGGGAGGCCACCTGCGCGGCCAACGGCACCGCGACCACGACCGCGAGCCAACGCGGCAGCCAGCGTGCCAGGGCGGCTGCGATCGGGCCGGCCAGCAGCAGCAGCCCGGCCGTGGCGAGCACGGACAGCGCGAATCCGAAGTTTCGCGCCAGCCACGGATCGCCCACCAGCAGCACGAGCACCGCCAGTGCCAGCATCGGCAGGCCACGCGCCGAGCGGCCGCCGAGCAGTGCGAACAGCACGAGCGTGGACATCACCGCGGCGCGCAGCACGCTCGGCTCGGGCGTGACGAGCACCACGAACACGAGCAGCATCGCGAGAGCGGCGATGACCCGTGCAGCACGTGGCATCCCGAGCGCACGAGTCAGGGCGAGCACCAGCCCGACGACGATCGCGCAGTTCGCACCGGACACCGCCGTGAGGTGCGTGAGCGAACTGGCCTTCATCGCCGCATCGAGTTCCTCGCTGACCGCGCTGGTGTCACCGATCGCCAGCCCGGCGAGCAGGTCGCCGCCGTCGCCGGGCAACTGTTGCGTGGTTTCCAGAAACGTCGCGCGCAACTGGTCGGCCCACGCCAGCAGCGGCGGCGGAGTAGCGATGACCTCGGGCGACCCCTCCGGGAACACCAGGAAGGCCCGGTCGTCGCCGTCGGATGCCACGGCCAACGTCGCACGCAGCTGCATCCGTGTTCCGATCCCGAGGCGCTCGGCCGGCGCCGCACCGAACACGAGAACCGGAACCTGACGTCCGACGTACAGCACATCGGCCTCGAACCGCTCATCGCCCGGGTACACCGTCTGCGTGGTCACCGCGTCGAGCGTCACTGTGCGGTTCGCCGTTGCCGCAGCCACGAGTTGCGCGGGCTGGCGAATCGTCGCCTGCAGTGCGGCTGACGTGCACACGAGCGCCGCTGCGGCGAGCGTGAGGGCTGCCACGCCCGTCCAGCGCCGGCGGGTGAGCAGGGCGGCTGCGGTCGACGCCGCGGTGGCCACCCAGAGTGCGATCGCTGCGGGAGCGAGAGCGGGAGGCATCCCGATCAGCACGATCGCTGCCACCCACGCGGCCGTCGCCGGAAGCGCCAGCCGCAGGTCCGCCGTCATACGGTCACGAGGTCTTTCAGTCCCTCGAAGGTGGCGTCGCCGATGCCGGGCACGCTCATCAGCTCTTCGATCGTCGTGAAGCGACCGTTGCTCTCGCGCCAGCTCAGGATGCGCTCGGCCAGTGCCGGACCGATGCGCGGCAACGTGTCGAGCGTGCTCGCGTCGGCGGTGTTGATGTTGACTCTGCCGTCCGCGCTGGTGCCCGGTGTGATGGCGGTTTCGCCGAGCACCGGGACGACGAGCTGCTCACCGTCCACCACGACTCGGGCGAGGTTCAGCGCCGCCTGGTCCGCGGTGTCGAGGAATCCGCCGGCCGCAGCCACGGCATCCACGGCCCGCGCGCCCTCGCGCAGCTCGTACAGCCCCGGTCGCTGCACCGCGCCGAGGATGTGCACGAAGACCTGACCGGTGGGGGCCGCATCGGCGGGTGCGCTCGTCGGAGCGATCTCCACACTCGAACCGGTGCTCGTCAGCGCTGACACGAGCACCGCGAGCCCGAGCGCCACCAGCACCAGCACGACCACGGCGCCCGCCCGGGTGCGCCAGCGGCTGGGCACCAGGAGTTCGTCCACGCCGCGACGATATGGCGCGACGCTCCGGCCGCCGCGGCGGTCGGCCAAGCCGTGGATTACGCGGGCTTGGTCGCGATGTTGACGAGTCTCGGGGCGCGCACGATCACGTTGACGATCTCCCGGTCGCCCACCGTCCGCACCACGCCCGCCGAGGCCCTCGCGAGCGCCTCGAGTTCGGCGGCGTCGATCCGCGGGTTCACTTCCAGGCGGTCGCGCACCTTACCGTCGACCTGCACCACGGCAGTCACCGACTCCTCGACGAGCAGCAGCGGGTCGGGCTTGCACCACGACGCGAGCGCGACCGTGGGCTCATGCCCGAGGGTGGCCCACATGTCCTCGGCGGTGTACGGCGCGAACATGCTCAGCGCGATGGTGATCACCTCCGTCGCTTCGCGCACCGCGGCATCCGCGGGGCCGGGACCTGCGTCGATCGCCTTGCGCACCGCGTTGACGAGTTCCATCGTGCGCGCCACGGCGACGTTGAACTTGAACGCCTCGATCAGCGGCGGAACGTCGGCCAGGAACCGGTGCGTCTGGCGGCGCAGCGCGACGTCGCCCGGCTTGACGTCGGTGCCCGGCGCACTGCTCACATCCCGCGCCAGACGCCACGCGCGGGCCAGGAACTTCTGACTGCCCGAGGGCGAGACATCCTCCCAGTTGAAGCTGTCCTCGGGCGGTCCGGCGAACGCCATCGTCACCCGGATCGCGTCGACACCGTACTGGCCGATCACGTCACCGAGGTCGACACCGCCGTTGCGCTTGGACATCTTCTGGCCGTTCCAGAGCACGGTGCCCTGGTTCATCAGCGCACTGAACGGCTCGGTGAAGGTGATGTACCCGAGGTCGAAGAGCACCTTGGTGATGAAGCGCGCGTACAGCAGGTGCAGGATCGCGTGCTCGACACCGCCGACGTACTGGTCGACCGGCGCCCACTGCTCGGCGGCTCTCGGGTCGAACGCGCGGGTGTCGTCTGCCGGGTTCAGGAACCTCAGGAAATACCACGACGAGTCGACGAACGTGTCCATGGTGTCGGGATCGCGCCGCGCGGGCGAACCGTCGACCGGATTGACGACATTCACCCAGTCGGTGGCTGCCGCCAGCGGCGACTGGCCCTTCGGGGCGAGGTCGAGCCCGTCGGTGGGCGGCAGCACCACGGGAAGCTGCTCATCGGGGACCGGGACGAGCGAGCCATCCTGAGCATGGATGATCGGGATCGGCGTACCCCAGAAGCGCTGCCGGCTGATCAGCCAGTCGCGCAGCCGGTAGGTCTTCGCCGCCCGCCCGGTGCCCTCCGCGGTCAGGATGTCGATGATGCGGGCGATCGCATTCGACTTGCTCAAGCCGTCGAGCGGCCCGGAGTTGATCATTCGGCCGTCGCCGGTCAGCGCCTCGCCCGTCGTCGCGGGATCGAGCGAAGGCACGTCGGGCAGCGACCCATCGGCGGGGATCACGGGGATGGCGTTGGTCACCGGAGCGTTCGTGTCGACCACCACCCGGATCGGCAGGTCGAAGGCGAGCGCGAAGTCGAGGTCGCGCTGGTCGTGCGCGGGAACCGCCATGACCGCACCGTGCCCGTAGTCGGCCAGCACGTAGTCGGCGGCCCAGATCGGGATGCGCTCCCGCGTCGCCGGGTTGATCGCCCAACGCTGCAGCGGGATGCCCGTCTTCGGCCGATCGGCATTCTGACGCTCGATCTCGGTGCTGCGCTGCGCCTGCGTGAGGTAGGTTGCGAACGCTGCCTGCACCTCCGGCGTGGATCCGGCGACCAGCTCGGCGGCGAGATCCGAGTCGGGGGCGACGACCATGAACGTGGTGCCGTAGAGCGTGTCAGGTCGCGTGGTGAACACGGTGATCGGAGCATCCCGGCCCTCGACGGCGAAGTCGACCTCGGCGCCGGTGGAGCGTCCGATCCAGTTGCGCTGCATGGCCAGCACCTTCGGCGGCCACGACCCCTCGAGCTGCTTCAGGTCGTCGAGCAGCCGGTCGGCGTAGTCGGTGATCCTGAAGTACCACTGCGTGAGCTTCTTCTTGACCACGACCGCGCCCGAGCGCTCGGACGTGCCATCGGGCAGCACCTGCTCGTTGGCGAGCACGGTCTGATCGACCGGGTCCCAGTTGACCCAGCTCTCCTTGCGGTACGCCAGCCCCTTCTTGTAGAGCTCCAGGAACAGCCACTGGTTCCAGCGGTAGAACTCGGGGTCGCTGGTGTGCAGCACGCGGTCCCAGTCGAAGCTCGGGGCGTAGCGGTGGAAGGTCGCCTTCTGCTGGGCGATGTTGTCGTAGGTCCAGGTGACGGGGTTCGCGCCGCGCTTGATCGCGGCGTTCTCCGCGGGCAGGCCGAAGGAGTCCCAGCCGATCGGGTGCAGCACGTCGAACCCGCGCAGCCGCCAGTACCGGGCCGGGATGTCGCCGAGCGCGAACGCCTCGCCGTGACCCATGTGCAGGTCGCCCGACGGGTACGGGAACATGTCGAGGATGTACTTGCGCGGACGGGTGCTGCCGACGGCTCCCGAGGCGAACGGCTTGAGCTCGTCCCACACCGGGAGCCACTTCGCCTCGATGGCGCGGAAGTCGTAATCGCCGTCGCGGTCTTCGGTCACGAGCAACTAGCGTACCCGCGCCTACCCTTGGTGAATGATCTCGCGGTGGACCGGCTCGGCGCTCGAACCGCTCGAGTACTGCGACCCCACGCTTCGCATCGAGGCCGCCGACTCGTGGCTCGTGAGCGACGGCAAGGCCCTGGCCCTCGAGGCCCACCGGCAGCGCTTTCGCGCGTCCATCCCGCGTTCTGTCGAGCTCGATGCATTCTGGGATGCCTCGCTGGCGCAGATACCTTCTGGGGGTGACTGGTTCCCGCGCGTCGAACTGCAGTCAGGGTCGCGGTTGCTCTTCCGGCTGCGCGAAGCGTCCGAGCGTCGTCGCTCGGCGGTGCTGGCCACGTGGCGCGGCCCGGACCCGCGGCGCTCCCCGACCATCAAGGGCCCCGACCTCGAGCGGCTCAGCCGCGTGCGCACCGCCGTGCAGGTGTCGGGCGCAGATGAGGCCGTACTGCTCACCGACGACGGCTACGTGGTCGAGGGCGCGTACTCGGGGCTGCTGTGGTGGCGCGGGGAAATCCTCTGCGGGCCGCCCGCGTCGTTCCCGCGCGTGGACTCAGTCACGGCGCGAACGGTACTCACGCTCGCCGCCGTGCTCGGGCACGACGTGCACGAGGAGGCCGTGACACCGGCCGAGCTCGACGGGGTCGAATTGTGGGTGCTGAGCGCTCTGCACGGCATCCGGATCGCGACATCCTGGGTCGACGGGCCGTCGCTGGCGCAGCAGCCCGGGCGGCTCGCGGCGTGGCGAGCCAGGATGGAAGCGCTGCGGAAACCGGTGGTCAGCCCCCGGGGAACGTCGAGCCGGCCTCAGTAGGCTCGATCCGTGGTCGAGTTCGCATTGCTGGCCGGGAACGTCGCGGGGAACCCCATCGACTGGTTCGCCGGATGGCTCAACGGCGTGCTCCTGAGCATCCTCGACATCGTGCAATCGGTCGACCCGGTGCTGCGCACACTGCTGGCCTTCGTCGGCATCATGCTCGAGACCTCTGTGCTGGTCGGGCTCGTGGTGCCCGGCGACACGATCGTCATCGTCGCCTCGACCGGCGTGAACGGCGTCGTGGAGTACTTCGCACTGGCGATCGCGGTGATCCTCGGGGCGCTCTCCGGCGAGACCATCGGGTTCGCGCTCGGCCGGTTCTTCGGCCCTCGGATCCGGGCATCGCGACTCGGGCGCCGTATCGGAGAGCGCACCTGGGTGCGCGCCGAGAACTACCTCGACCGCCGCGGCGGGCCGGCGGTGTTCATCTCGCGATTCCTGCCGGTGCTGCACTCGCTCATTCCGCTGACTGTCGGTATGAGCACCATGCGCTATCGCAGGTTCATGAGCTGGACCATCCCGGCCTGCGTGATCTGGGCGTTCGCCTACGTCTCGGTCGGCACGTTCGCGGCGGGTGGCTTCCGCGAACTGCTGGATCGTGTGCGGTACGCCGGCTACCTCTTCGTCGGCGTCATCGTGCTGTTCCTCATCGTGGTCTACCTCGTGAAGAAGCTGCTCGAGCGCGCGGAGTCGCGGCACATGGAGCGCGCGGGCGACGGCGAGGCGACCACGACCGAGCGGCTCCCGCCGCAGCCGTGACGCCCTCGGCCGGCGCTGGCCGGCCGGCGCTGCGCTGAGCGGCCGGCGCTGAGACGCCCTCGGTCGGCCGGCGCTGAGACGAAAACGCAGGAGTTTCTGCACCGAAGAACACCGAAACCCCGCGTTTCTCCGTCAGAGCGGCAATTCTCCTGCGTTTTCGTCAGGACCGGCCTGCGTTTTCGTCAGGACGCTCCTGCGTTTTCGTCAGGACGCTCCTGCGTTTTCGTCAGGACGGGCGCGAGGCGCTCGCCGCGGGAATGCGCTGGCTACTCGTCGGCGGCGGGCTCCCCCGCCAGCGCGCGCTCGATGGTCTCCCGCTCGACGAGGCTCGATCGCACCAGCGGGATGGCGCGCGTGATGGCCTTGTCGATGCGCTCGATCAGCTGCTGGTTGCTGATGCGGTAGTCCGTGAAATCGGAGTCGTGCGCGTAGACGCCGACCGGCAGGGCGAGCGACTGGAAGAAACCGAACAGGGGTCGCAGCTGGTGCTCGATGATGAGCGCGTGGCGTTCGCTGCCGCCCGTCGCCGCGAGCAGCACCGGAGTGTCGACGAGCGCGTACTGGTCGACGAAATCGAACAGGTGCTTGAAGAGCCCGGTGAACGAAGCGCGATACACCGGGGTTGCGACGATCACGAGGTCGGCGTTCTCGATCCGCTCGAGTTCCGCCTCAGCGGTCGGCGGCAACTGGGAGCGCACCAGAGCGCCGGCCAGTTGCGGGCCGAGCGAGTTGAGCGTTATCAGATGCGCTTCGATCGGGAAGACCGTGCCGAGCGCGGCAACGATCGCCTCGACGAGCGCGGTGGTTCGGGATGGCGCGGTCAGGCTGCCCGATACGCCGACGACGCGCAGCGGGCGCGGTGGGGTGGTCATCACCGCAGCCTACGAGTTGATCCTCGAACCGGGCGTCACAGTGCGTAGTACAACCTGCCGCACCGCGGTCGACGTGACACCCTGTTGCATCATGTCCGCGCCGAGCACCACCCACCGCGCCGCAGGTTTCGCCACCCGCCAGCTGCACGCGGGCACCGAGCCGCACGGCCTCGTGCGGTCGCGCACGACGCCGATCTACCTGACTGCCGGGTTCCCTTTCGACGACTTCGAGCAGGCCACCGAGCACTTCGGCACCGGCGACGGTTTCTCGTACACGCGCGTGGCGAACCCGACGAACGCGGCCGTCGAGCGCCGCATCGCTGCGCTCGAGGGCGGCGCCGAGGCGCTGCTGGTGGGCAGTGGTCAGGCCGCCGTCGCGATCACCCTTCTGGGCCTCGTCGGCGCCGGCCAGCACATCCTGTCCGCTTCGAGTGTGTACGAAGGCACCCGCGGTCTCCTGCTCGAGAATCTGGCACGACTGGGCATCGAGACGGACTTCGTGGATGACGCGAACGATCCGTCCGCGTGGCGTCGACAGCTGCGGCCCACCACCCGAGCACTGTTCGTCGAGTCGATTCCGAACCCCACGAACGACATCGTGGACCTCGCGGCGGTCGCCGAGGTCGCGCACCAGCGCGGCATCCCGTTGATCGTCGACAACACGCTGGCCACGCCCTACCTGCTGCGCCCACTCGAGTACGGTGCGGACATCGTCGTGCACTCGGCGAGCAAGTTTCTCGCCGGCCACGGCGCGGTGCTTGGCGGGGCGATCGTCGACAACGGTCGATTCGACGTCGGCCGTTCGGGTGACCTGTTCCCCCACCTGGCGGCGCCGTCGCGCATCGGCGGCCCCGGTTTCGTCGAGCGGTTCGGGCCGCGCGCGCGCATCGCGTACCTCCGTGACTGCGTGGCGCTGCGATTCGGGCCCACGCCGTCACCCCTGAACGCCTTCCTGATCGACCAGGGCATCGAAACGCTGTCGCTGCGCGTCGAACGCCAGTGCGCGAACGCTCTGGGCGTCGCCCGCTGGCTCGAACAGCAGCCCGAAGTGCACTCGGTGGACTACTCCGGCCTCGAATCGAGCCCGTACCACGCGCTCGCGCAACGCTATCTGCCGGACGGTCAGGGGTCGGTGTTCTCGTTCACGCTCCGCGGCGGGCTCGAGGCCGCGAAGCGTTTCGTCGATGCCCTCGAGGTGTTCACCCACATGACGCACCTCGGAGACGTGCGCTCGCTGATCCTGCACCTGGTCACGACGAGTCACACGCAGCGCGCTGACGACGAACTGAGCCAGGCGGGCATCTGGCCCGGAACGCTGCGGCTGTCGATCGGCATCGAGGATCTGCCCGATCTGCTCACCGATCTCGGGCGCGGACTTGCGGCGGTGAGAGCGGCAGGATGACTCGGCAACAGCATCTCGGATGGTTCCTGGCGCGCGGCTTCGGGCCGCACGGCTGGGGCCATCCGTATCTCGACTGGGACTGGCGCTGGACCGAGCCCGCCCTGTACCAGCAGTCGGTTCGCGAGCTGGAGCAGGCCGGTTTCGATCTGCTGATCATCGAGGATGCCCCATCGATGGGCAACGCGGAGACGCTGCACCTGCGCATCCGTCAGGCGTTCGGGGGGCCGAAACACGATCCACTCCTCCTCGCTCCCTACCTTTTCGCGGCGACGCAGCACCTCGGGATCGTGCCGACCGTCAACCCGGCGGCGTATCTGCCGTACACCGCGGCGCGACAGTTCGCCTCGCTGCAGCATCTGAGCGGTCACCGGCTCGGGCTCAACGTGGTCACCGACACGGGCAGTGCGCGTCACTTCGGCGACGCTCCCCCGCTGAGCCACGACGCGGCGTACGACCGGGCCGAGGAGTGGCTGGGCGGGATCCGCGATCTCTGGCGCAGTTGGGACGACGGCGCGCTGCTCGCGACCGGCGATCGTTACGCCGACGGGTCGAAGCTGCGCTCGGTGGAGCACCGTGGCGAGTACTTCGCGTTCGACGGGCCATTGAACGCGATCCCGTTCACGGACGGTGAGCCGGCCATCGTGTCACCAGGTGGGTCGGGCCGCGGGCTCGCGTTCGCGGGCGCGAACTCCGACGTGCAGCTCGCTCTGGCGCCGCTCGATGCGGCGAGCGTGCGCGACTACCGTGCCCGCATCCACTCGGCGGCCGTCGAACGGGGTCGTCGGCCTGAGGACGTCAAGATCCTGTTCGCGATCCAGCCGGTGCTGGTGTCGAGTCCGGAGGAAGCCGACCGGCTGGTGGCGGCATCCGCGAATCCGGATGATGCCGCCGTGCTGCATATCGCCGAGAAGCAGTCGAGCGACCTCGAGACCGACCTCACCAGCCTGGATTTCGACGCGCCGCTCGATCTGGGCGTCTTCGGCGAGCACGTCTCGCGCGGGAGCATCAACCGACTGCTCGGCGGTGAGGATGTCGCGACCACACCGCTGCGGGCGCTGCTGGCGAAGCAAGCCCGGCTCGGGCGGCTCAGTGATCGCTCCGGCTTCGTGGGCACCGCCGGCGAGCTCGCCGATCTCATCGAGGACCTCGGTGAGACCGCGGACAACGACGGAGTGCTGCTGTGGGGTGACCTGCACCCCGTGACCGTGCACCGCATGCTGGATGAGTTGGTGCCGATCCTGCGGCGCCGAGGCATCCTGCGTACCGAGTACGCGCCAGGCGGTTTGCGCGCCAACCTGCGTTCGTTCTGATGCGCGTCGGAGTCATCGGTCTCGGTCGCATGGGTCGACCGATCGCGAACAGACTGATGGATGCCGGCCACGACGTCACCGGCTACGACACCGACCCGGCGGCGCTCGTCGGGTTGCCAGCGGCAGCTTCGCCGGCACAGCTCGGCGCCGAGGTCGATGTGGTGCTGACGGTGCTCCCGGGCACTCCCGAACTGCTGGCGGTAGCGGAGCGACTCGGCGCTCCGGCGCTGTGGATCGACCTGACGAGCGCCGATCCCCGAGCCGCCGAACGGGTGGCCGAGGATCGCGTGTTCGTCGGCGCTCCGATGGGTGGGAGCCCGTCCGACGCCGTTGCGGGAACCCTGCGCTTCTTTCTGAGCGGACCGTCCGAGTCGACGGCGAGGGCTGCCAGGCTGCTTGCGCCCCTCGGTTCGCCCCGGCTGGTCGGAACCCGAGTCGGCGACGGCTACACGGCGAAACTGCTCGCGAATCTGCTCTGGTTCGGGCAATCGATCGCGGTAGCCGAAGCCCTCCTGCTGGGTCAGGAGCTCGGGATGCAGCCGGCGGTGCTCCAAGCGATCCTCGCCGGCTCAGCGGGCAGCAGCGTTTACCTCGAGCGGCATGCTCCGCGGCTCCTGAGGGGCGACTACCTGCGCGAGTTCGGGCTGGAGCGCGTGGTCGAGGAGTTGGACGCGCTGCGAGAGCTCGCGACATCCACCGGTTCGCCATTCGAGCTGTCGGGACTGGTGGCCCGCCTGCACCGCGAGGCCCTCACGCAATTCGGCCCGGTCGACGGCGAGCTGCTCGCGACGGCGCTCCTCGAGGAGCGGGCCGGGCGCACGCTGCGCGCGTGAGGCGCTGCGCCTTCACGGAACCCGCGCTCCTTCACGGAAACTCAGGAGTCTTCGCACCGAGGCACAACGACACGCCGTGATGCTCGCCAGGGACGGCGCGGTTCTCCTGAGTTTCCGTGAGGGCGAGTGCGACGGGACGCGAAGAGGGGCGGATGCCTCGGCATCCACCCCTCCACAAGGACACGTTGCGCTACAGCAGCCCGTTCTCCTCGAGCCAGCCGCGCGCGATGTCCTCGCTCGACGCCTGGTCGACCGTGGATTGCACGTTGAGGGCGACGAGGCCCTCCGGGGTCAACGCGGCGCTGACCGCGTTGATCACGTCCGCGATCTCGGGCGCCACGTCGGAGTTGACCAACGGCACCACGTTCGAGGCGAGGAACAGCCCCTCGGGGTCGTCGAGCGTGACCAGGTTCTCGGTCTGGATGCGCGGGTCGGCGCTGAACACGTTGGCGATGTTGATGGTGCCGGCCACCAGATCCGCGACGGTGGTGTCCCCGGTGGCGCTGAAGGCGACGGTCACGCCGTACTTCTCCTCCAGTCCAGCCGGACCGTACGGACGCTCGGCGAGTTCGGGCGGACCACCCAGCGTCAGCGGCACAGAGACACCGGCGAGGTCGGCGAGGGAGCTCAGGTTGTTCTCCTCGGCGAACGCGGCAGTCACGTTGTAGGAGTCCTCGTCGGTGGCCGAGGACTGCTCGAGCACCTCGAGGCCCTCGGGAAGGGCGTCGGCGAGGGCCGCGTACACGTCCTCGGAGGTGGTCGCGGTTGTCTCGGGGTCGTAGAACTGCAGCAGGTTGCCCGTGTATTCCGGGAAGAGGTCGATCTCCCCGCTTTCGAGCGAGGGCAGGTAGGCGTCGCGCTGGCCGATGCTGAACTGTCGTTCCACGGTGAAGCCTGCGTTCTCGAGCGCCTGTGCGTAGATCTCGGCGATGATCTCGTTGGAGTAGTACGCCTGCGACCCGATGACGATCGCCTGACTGTCACCCGATCCGGTGCCACCCGTGTCTAGTGGGTTCGATGCGGCGCACCCTGAAAGGGCCAATGCAACCCCAACCGCGGCGACCGCGAGAGTGCGCCGGCCTCTGTTCCTTACTGTGAACATCACATTTCCTTACTGGTTGACGGTGGGAGATTCCACCACCGCGCGACGCCGGGTCGGCGCCTCACGGAGTCCTGGGGCACGGGTGACGACCACCCCGCGCGGCACGACGAGGCGCTGGATCAGCGCGAACAGCCCGTCGAGGGCGAAGGCGAGCGCGACGATGACGAGCGCGCCCCCGAGTATCTGGTCGAACCGTCGCAGCGGCACGCCCTGGATGATGTAGTAGCCGAGCCCGCCGAGATTCACGTATGCCGCGAGCGCGACGGTCGCGACGACCTGCAGCACCGCCGAGCGCACGCCGCCGATGAGCAGCGGCAACCCCAGCGGCACCTCGACGCGCCAGAAGAGCTGCCACTGCGTCATCCCGACCGCCTTTCCGGCGTCGAGCACACGGCGATCGATGGCCTGGATGCCCGTGTACGCCCCGGCGAGGATCGGCGGGATAGCGAGCACCACGAACGCCGTGACCGCGGCTTCGGGTTTGCGCAGCACCCCCAGCAGCAGCACCAGGAGCAGGATCAGGCCGAAAGATGGCACGGCTCGCGCCGCCCCGGACAGGCCGACTGCCAGCTCACGGCCCCGACCGGTGTGCCCGATCAGCCAGCCGACCGGAATCGCGATCGCCGACGCGATCAGCACGGAGACGAAGGTGTAGAACAGGTGCGCGGCGACCGCCATCGGCACCGGCTGGGCACCGGTCAGCCGCTCCGGTGAGAACAGCCAGGCCAGTGCATCGGCGATGAGGTTCATCCGAGGGCCACTCCCGAATACGTTCGCTCGAGTTTCAGCCGCCGCCGTCGCGGCGCCCACGGCATCAGCGCCCGACCCAGCAGCACGAGCAGTCCGTCGACGATGAGCGCGATCGCCATCACCGCGATCACCCCGGCGAGCACCTCGGGCACGATCTCACGCTGCAGCCCGTTGGTGAACAGGTAGCCGAGGTTGTCGACGCCGATCAGGATGCCGACGGTCGCCAGCGCGATCGTCGAGACCGCCGCGACCCGCAGTCCGGCCAGCGTCACCGGCCCGGCGAGCGGGAACTCCACCGTCCAGAATCGCCGCCACGCCCCGTATCCGACCGCGGTCGCCGCCTGCCTGACGGCCGGGTCGACCGAGCCGAGCGCATCCGCAATCGACCGGGCCATGATCGCGACCGCGTAGATGGTCAGCGCGATCACGAGATTGGTCTCGGACAGGAAGCTGATGCCGAGCACCGTGGGGAGCACGGCGAAGAGCGCGATCGACGGGATCGTGTACAGCAGCCCCGCGACCGTCAGAATCGGCCCGCGCGTGAGCTTGAACCGGAACGCGAGCCACCCCAGCGGAATCGAGATCAGAAACCCGAGCACGATCGGCAGCGCGCTCTGGCGCAGGTGCTCCAGCGAGAGCCGCCCGATCAGGTCGAGGTTGTCGAGCACCCAGGTCACGGCGCATCCTCGACCAGCACGCCCTGCGCCCGACCGTCGGCATCCACTAGCACCGTGCCGCGTGGCGTGCGCTTGGCGCGAAGGGCCCGCTTGCCCTTCTCCACGCCGATGAACTCGGCGACGAATTCGGATGCGGGGTTCTCGGTGATCTCGCTCGGGCTGCCGATCTGGGCGATGCGAGCGCCGGTTTCGAGAATGACGACCTGGTCGCCGAGCAGAAAGGCTTCATCGATGTCGTGGGTGACGAACACCACGGTCTTGTCGAGGTCGTGCTGCAGTCGGAGGGTCTCCTGCTGCAGCTCGGCGCGCACGATCGGGTCGACCGCACCGAACGGCTCGTCCATGAGCAGGATGTTCGGGTCGGCTGCAAGACCCCGCGCGACGCCGACCCGCTGCTGCTGACCCCCCGAAAGCTGGCTCGGGTACCGACCGGCCAGCGCCCGATCGAGCCCGACGGTGTCGAGCAGCTCGAGCGCTCGGGCGCGGGCCTCACGGCGAGGCACGCCCTTGAGGATCGGCACCGTCGCGACGTTGTCGATCACCTTCAGATGCGGCAGGAGTCCTGAGTTCTGCATCACGTAGCCGATGCTGCGCCGCAATTCGACGGGATCGCGGTCGAGGATGCTCGAGCCGTCGATCTCGATCGACCCCGCGGTCGGCTCCACCATCCGATTGATCATCCGCAGCAGGGTGGTCTTCCCGCTGCCCGACGAGCCGACCAGCACCGTGACCTTGCGCGAGGGAAGGACCAGGCTGAAGTCGTCGACAGCCAGCGTTCCATCGGGGAACTGCTTGGACACGCCGCGGAACTCGATCATGCTGCTCGGCTCATTCCTCGCGCGAACGCGGATCGACACTGTGCCTGAACTACCACTCAACAGTATTCGGACGCGGTGTCAATTCCGGGTTGCGCCGGATGACGTGTGGGGCTTACTCTTGCGGGCCGCCGAAATAGCCCGAGAGCATGGAGTGCACCAGGTCGCGACGCGCGAGCAGAAACCGCTCGTCGCCTTGCGGGTCGCGGGCGAACGCCCGCGTGGCGAGCCCATCGGATACCTCGACCGCGGTTTCGAACGCGAACCGCAGTTGCGGCGTGTCCTCCACCCCGAACCGCTCGATCAGCCGGTCGAGCATCGAGTCGGCGACGATCGAGTTGTAGGTGCGATCGACCGGCGCGGGCCGGAGGTCGAGCACGTCGCCGACCCGCAGCGCACGGAACCCGGCTTCGGTGCGGTACGCGTCGATGATGACCGCGAAGCCCTCATCGAGGGCCGCCGCCCAATCGGGATGCGTCGAATCCGCGAGTTCATCGTCGATGCGGGCGAGCACACGGTCGAGGTTGCGCGCCCCGAGCGCTTGCAACAGGGCGATCCGGTCGGGAAAGTAGCGGTAGACCGTGCCGATCGAGGCGCCTGCCCGCTCGGCGACCATCGCGGTCGTGAGCCGCTCGAACCCGATGTCGTCGATGATGGCCGCGGCGGCGTCGAGCAGGGCGGTCAGTCGAGCCGTGCTCCTGGCCTGCACGGGCTCGTTGCGCAGAGGCATCCAGGTCTCATGGCGGGGCTCGAGCGCCCCTGCCAGCACAGGCTGTGCGACCATGGCGACCTCCTCTGGGTTCTCCTCGGATTGTACCCCGCGGGTGGACACGGCGCCGCGATTCACCGCGTCGGCGCTGCGTGAGATCGTTGCAGCATGTGCGGAAGATTCGTCGTCGCGACCGCTCCCGAAGATCTGGCCGACCTGTTCCATGTGCACACGATCGGCGACGATCTGCCGCGGCCGTCGTTCAACGTCGCGCCGACCGATCGCGTGCCGATCGTGCTCGACGCTCGGCCGAAGGGCGAGAACAGCGCAGAGCCGCCCGTTCGTCGCCTCGAGAGCGCACGGTGGGGACTGGTGCCGGGCTGGGCCGGAGACGTCAAGATCGGGATCACCGCCTTCAACGCCCGGATCGAGTCGGCGGCCGACAAACCGCACTTCAGGAGCGCGGTCGCGAAGCGCCGCGCGATCCTGCCGGCTACTGGATACTACGAATGGCGCACGCTCGACGGGACGAAAGTCCCGTACTTCATCCACCTGCCGGGAGGCGAGCTGACGCTGTTCGCCGGTCTTTACGAGTGGTGGCGCGATCCCGCCCGAGCCGATGACGACCCGCAGCGCTGGCTGCTCTCGGCGTCGGTGCTGACGCGCGAATCCGGCGGTGCGCTGAACGACATTCACGACCGGATGCCGGTGTTCCTGCATCCCGACCTCATCGACGAGTGGCTCGACCCAGCCGAGCGGGGTGGGCGCCAGCTGCTCGAGGAGATCTCGGCGAGAGGAGCGGAGCAAGCTCAGCGGATGCAGTTTCACGAGGTCGACCGCTCGGTGGGCAATGTCCGCAACAACTCGCCGCTGCTGACGCAGCCGCTGACGTCGACTCCCGGGTCGCAGTGACAGGATTGAGCAATGTCTTCCTCAGGCACCGATGCCCACCCGGCGATCGTGCACCGAGCGGCTCGCATCGAGAATGCCTTCCACCGGTGGCGCGAACGCCGTGGCCGCAAGCGCGGACTGGTCACCACGATCATCCCGTACGCCGGCTACGGAGCTCCCGGCTGGGCGCGAGTGCTGTGCCGCGTGGTGCTCACCCGCGGCAGTGAGGCGCCGCGCCAGCGCGCCGAACGCGTGCGGGGATGGCGCAGCTTCTTCAGCATCCCGGTCAACGATGCCGAGGTGATCATCAACATCGGCGGCGTCGAACGTCGCGCCAGCCCCGGCCGCGGCGGCGTGCTCGATGTGCGGGTTGAGTCCGACCTGCCGTCGGGCTGGCAGAGCATCGGCCTGAGCACGCACGACAGTGAAGAAGTACCGGCACCCGTGTTCGTCGTGGACCCGGCAGCTCGGTTCGGCATCGTCTCCGACATCGACGACACGGTCATGGTCACGGCTCTCCCCAGGCCGTTCCTGGCCGCCTGGAACACGTTCGTGCTCGATGAACATGCCCGTACCCCGGTGGCAGGCATGGCGGTGCTGTACGAGCGGATCGCGCACGCGAATCCGGGAGCCCCGTTCATCTACCTCTCGACCGGCGCGTGGAATGTCGCCCCGACGCTCACCCGATTCCTGAACCGCAACCTCTATCCGCGCGGAGCGATGCTGCTCACCGACTGGGGCCCGACGCACGACCGCTGGTTCCGCAGCGGCAAGGAGCACAAACGCACGAGTCTCGAGCGGCTTGCGGCGGAGTTCCCCGGTCTGCGGTGGCTGCTGATCGGGGATGACGGCCAGCACGACGAGGAGTTGTACGGCACCTTCGCGGCGGAGCATCCCGACAACGTGGTGGCGATCGCGATCCGGCAGCTATCCCCCTACGAAGCCGTGCTCGCCGGCGGTCGGAGCAAGGGAGACGGCGATGCGGATGCCTCGGTCCCCTCGTTCCACGCACCTCACGGGGCGGGGCTCGCTGAAGCGCTCTCCGAGGCCGGGCTGCTGACCGTCTAAAGTCTCCACAGTGGACAGATTCTCCGACGGCTCGGCAGGCGACGCGGACTACGGTTCGATCGGCGCCGGTTATGCGCTCGTCCGACAACCCGACCCGCGTATCGCGGCTGCGTTCCACGCCGCCCTGGGAGAGGCCCGCACGGTGCTGAACGTCGGCGCAGGTGCAGGTTCGTATGAGCCGATGGACCGCGAGGTCACCGCCGTCGAGCCCTCGGCATCCATGCGCGCCCAGCGCCCGCCCCACCTGAGCGCAGCGGTTGACGCCACCGCCGACAGCCTGCCGTTCGCCGACGGCAGCTTCGACGCGAGTATGGCCAGCGTCACCGTGCACCAATGGCCGGATGTCACCGCCGGCCTTCGCGAGATGCGCCGGGTCACCCGGGGGCCGATCGCGATCCTGACCTTCGACCCGCAGCCTGCGCAGTGGTGGCTGCCGGACTACATCCCTGAGCTGTTCGAGGTTGAGAGGCGCCGGATGCCGGCGCTGAGCACCATCGCGGATGCGCTCGGCGGGCGGACCGAGATCCGCACGGTGCCCATCCCGGCGGACTGCACGGATCGTTTCATCCAGGCGCTGTTCGCCCGCCCAGAGCTGGCCCTCGACAGCGACGTCCGTCGCGCATCGTCGGCCTGGAGTTTCGTCGACGGCGGTGTCGTAGACGACTTCGTGTCGCGACTGACGGCGGACCTGGCATCCGGGGCATTCGATGCCAGGTACGGGCGCTTCCGCGAACTCGTCGACTTCGATGCCGGTCTGCGACTCGTGGTCGGAAACCCCTGACCGTGCCACTGCCCATCGAGGACTACGCCGTCATCGGCGACTGCCACACGGCGGCGTTGATCGGGCGTGACGGCAGCATCGACTGGCTGTGTCTGCCCAGGTTCGACTCCGCCTCGACCTTCGGCGCACTGCTCGGGGATGAGGACCACGGACGATGGAGACTGTCCCCTGTCTCCGGTTCGGCCACCTCGACCCGGCGCTACGCCGACGACACCTTCGTGCTGATCACCGAATGGACCACGCCCGAAGGCGTCGTCGAGGTCACCGACTGCATGCCGTTCGGGAATCGACGCGCAGACCTGATCCGCCGCGTCCGCGGCGTCAGCGGCACCGTCTCGATGCGAGTCGACCTGCGCATCAGGTTCGGCTACGCCGCCGCGCTGCCGTGGTTGCGCCAGGTGCCCGAGGAGCACGAGCACGCACTGATCGCCACGGCCGGGCCGGACGCCTTGATCTTGCGCGGCCCGAGACTCACCGCGAGCGATCACGCGCACACGGCCGAGTTCGACGTGACCGCAGGCGACGTCGTCGACCTGACCATGACCTGGTATCCGGCGCACCGTGAGCCACCGCCACCGATCGCGGTGGACGAGCACATCGAGACCACGGTGCGATGGTGGCAGGACTGGGCTCGCGCCACGACCGATGCACCCGTCTACCGCGACGCGGTGCGCCGCTCGCTGCTGGTGTTGCGCGCACTCACCCACGAGGACACCGGCGGGATCGTCGCGGCGGCGACCACGAGTCTGCCCGAGGAGTTCGGCGGGCAGCGCAACTGGGATTACCGGTACGTGTGGCTGCGCGATGCATCCCTGACTCTCGAGGTGCTGCTCGAGCACGGATTCGTTCACGAGGCCGACGACTGGCGGCAGTGGCTGCTGCGAGCGATCGCGGGCGATTCAGCGGACGTGCAGATCATGTACGGGCTCTCCGGAGAGCGGCGGCTGGTCGAGTGGGAGGTGAGCAGCCTTCCCGGCTATGACGGTGCCTCGCCGGTGCGAGTCGGTAACGGCGCGTTCACGCAGTTCCAGGGCGATGTGTTCGGAGAGGTCATGCTCGGCCTTCAGGCCGCCCGTGACGCCGGTGTCGAGGAGACCCGGTATTCGTGGCCGCTGCAGCGCGCGCTGATGTCGTACGTCGAGCAGCACTGGCAGCGCGCCGACAACGGGATCTGGGAGATCCGCGGTCAGCCGCAGCACTTCACTCACTCCCGGGCGATGCTCTGGGCGGCCTTCGACTGCGCGGTGCGCGCGGTGCGCGATCACGGGCTCGACGGTCCGATGGAACGCTGGATCGCTCTGCGCGACCAGATCGCCACCGAGATCGAAGCGCACGGGTTCGATCCGATCCGCGGTACGTACGTGCAGCACTACGGGTCGACAGCGGTGGATGCCTCGCTGCTGCAACTGACCCACATCGGCTACCTCGCACCGGACGACCCACGGATGCTGGGCACCGTGAAGGCGCTGGAGGAGGACCTTCTCGAAGACGGTCTCCTGTTGCGCTACCGAACGGAGACGGGCGTGGACGGACTGCCTGTCGGGGAGAATCCGTTCCTGGCCTGCTCGTTCTGGCTGGTCGAGCAGTACGCCCGATCTGGGCGGCTGGACGACGCCGTGGCCCTGATGGACCGCCTGGTGGCCTACAGCAACGACGTCGGGCTGCTGAGTGAGGAGATCGAAGTGGTGACCGGCCGGCACGCGGGCAATACGCCGCAAGCGCTGACGCATCTCACGCTGGTGCGCGCCGCCGACGCGATCGCCGCGCAACTGAATCCGTAGCTGCCGGGGTGGAATCCCGCGAATCTCACACCCTTCGGCGCGCCTTTCGTGCACTGAACCGCTTGGAGAGCGCTCTCATTCGCCGTATCGCCCCCTGAACGGGGGCGCGCACAAGCGTTGACGGTGTACTGCCGCCCTGCTAGCTTGTGAATCGCTGACCGGCGGTCCCCCGAAAGGAGGACCAACGGGATCACGATCCCTGTACCCGACAGGGGTCGGTTCCTCACCCGAAAGGAACAGCAGCGAGTGTTCTCCATGCTCACGGCCCTCCCCCAGGCCGGTGCAGACTCCGGTCTGCTGATCGCCATCGCGATCGCCCTCGTGGCGACCGCAGCGGTGGCGGTCGGCATGGCCGGAGTCGCGGGGATCCGGCGCTCGCGTCTGTCCCGGACGGCGATCGGCATCGGCGCAGGCAGCGGCCTCGCGCTGCTCGTCGGTGCCCTGCTCGTTGGTGGAACGCTTACTCGTCCACCAGCGGCAGTGGCCGACGAGATCTCGCCCGGCAAGGGCGTCGGCTCGGTAGAGCGCGTCGATTTCGAGACGTTCCAGCTCCCGACACTCTGAGCCTCCCTCGGCTCGGACTACGCCTCCGGTAGCGCAAGCCACGTCAGCGAGGCGAACTCCTCAGGGGTCAGTCCGAACGACTCGACGTCCGAAGCGACGATGCGTCGAGGCTCCCGAGGTGGCGAGTCGTGACGAGCGATGATGTCGACTCCGGAGGGTGTCATCAGCGATCTGTCGAACCGGATGGCCACCAGGTTGTCGCCCGCGCCGGTGCCGCTGACCTCCCACCGGCTGGTGACCAAACGAAGCCGTCCGGCGCCGCGCCAGACGAACCGATCGCGGCGCCAGGTGTCGCGGCCTTCGATCCGCTGCTCCTGCCCGGTCGCGTCCCGGTAGGTGACGGTGTCACTCAACGTCAGCGGCTGTCCGCGGAGCAGCTCGTACGAGAAGCACGGCGCGAGCTTGGTGCCATCCAGCCACATGGGAAAGTTGGTCGCGACCACGCTCCAGTCGCCGGGCAGCAGCGCGGCCAGGTCGAGCGTCTCCCCCATGCTTCGACCCTACCCGTCGGCGATGCCTCGTCTGGCGATGACGGTGCCTGCCGCCCATACGATACGTACGTGACCTCCCGAGTGGCCGCCCTGGTGATGTCCACGCACCCGGTACCGTCGGCCGCGGTCACCGCGATCGCGGTCGTGCTCGGCATCGCGGCCGGTCTCGAACCCTTATCGGTGGTGCTGGTCAGCCTCGCGTTTCTGGCGAATCAGGCATCCATCGGGCTGTCCAACGACTGGATCGACGCCGACCGCGACCGAGCGGTGGGCCGCACCGACAAGCCTGTCGCGCGGGGCCTCATCTCCTCGCGCGCTGTGGCAGCCGCTGCGTTCGTCTCGGCCGCACTCGCGATCACGGTGACCGTGCCGCTTGGCTGGCGGGCCACGCTCGTGCACGCGGTGTTCATCGCCTCTGCGTGGTCGTACAACCTCGGGCTCAAGCGCACCGTGTTCTCGCTCGTGCCGTACGTCGTCAGCTTCGGGCTACTGCCGATGATCGTGACCCTGAGCGCTCAACCCCCGCGACTGGCCTCGGTGTGGGCGGTGCTCGCCGGGTCGCTGCTCGGGGTGTCGGCGCACTTCGCGAACGTACTGCCGGACCTGTCGGATGATGCCGCCACCGGCGTGCGAGGGCTGCCGCATCGCGCGGGGCGCCGTGTCGCGGGGCTCGTCATCGCGGGGGCGTTGGCCGGGGCATCCCTCGCCGTGGTCATTGGCCTGGAGGGCGCCGACCTCCTCGCCTATCTCGGGCTCGGCGCGACGCTTGCGCTCGCGCTGGTGATCGTCGTTCTGGTGGTGCGAGGTAGCGCCACCCGGCGCCTGTTCCCGTTGATCCTCGTCGCCGCGCTGATGACCGTCGTGCTGCTCGCCCTGTCAGGACAGCGTCTGTTCGGCTGACGCTGCTCCGGCACGCGTCGCACAGTCGTTGCGCGACCGCGTTGCGCCTGCACCCGTCACGGAAACTCAGGAGATTCGACCCGGCACACGGTGCTGCGACGCGGGGGTTGCTGGGGTGAAGAGTCACGCTCGTGCAGAATCTCCTGAGTTTCCGTGAAAGGTGAGGACATGAGGCCGCCTGCGGCGGGCTGGTGTCAGGGGGTCAGTTCAGCGGCGCGCGGGCTGCGGATGCCGATGAGCGAGACGACGCCCCCGGCGAAGAACAGTGCTGCCGTGACGACCAGCACCCGACGGAAGCCGTCGACATCCAGCGGCCCGGCCAGGATGACGCCGACGATCGCGATCGCGATCAGCCCGGCAACCCGTGCCACGGCGTTGTTGACCGCCGAGCCGATCCCGCCCTGCTGGGCCGGGATCGACCCGAGGATCGCGGCGGTCAGCGGTGCCACGGTGACGGAGAGCCCGAGCGCGAACACCAGGACGCCGGGCAGCACGTTCCACCAGTAGTCGGCGGTGTCGTCGATGGTGAGGAAGAGCAGGAACCCGATGCCGCACAGGATCGGACCGACGGTCATGAACAGTCGCGGGCCGTAACGACCGCTGAGCGAACCGAAGAGGCCGGACAGCGCGACATTGGCGATCGAGATCGGCAGGAAGGCGAGTGCAGCGAGCGTCGCGGAGTATCCGGCGACCTGTTGGAGGAAGACGACGACGATGAACGTACCGATCGAGAGTGCGGCGTAGACGAACGTCGTCGCGATGTTGCCCCAGGCGAAGTTGCGGTTGCCGAAGATGCTCAGCGGCAGCATCGGCTGGGGTGCGCGCCGTTCCCACAGGATGAACGCCGCGAAGCAGAGCAGTCCGAGGCCGAAGGGCAGGATGATCGCCGGGCTGTCCCAGCCGAGGTTGCCCTGCTCGATGAGTGCGAACACCGGACCGCCGAGTCCGAGCACACCGAGGACCGCGCCGACCACGTCGAGCCGCACGTCGGCAGCTCGGGTGTCGCGTTGTCTGAGCACCACGAGCAGCCAGATCGTGACGCCGATCGGCAGGAGGTTGATCGCGAACACCAGCCGCCAGCTGAGGTAGTCGACGAACAGTCCCCCCAGAATCGGTCCGGCCAGGAACGCCGCGCTGGTCCACGCCGTCCACAGGCCGATCGCTCTGGCCTGCGCGGAGTCACGGAAGGTCGAGATGATGAGCGCGAGCGAACTCGGCACCAGCAGCGCACCCGCCACGCCTTGCAGGGCGCGGAGCACGATGAGCAGTTCGGCGCTCGGGGAGAGGGCGATCGCCAGCGAGGTGATCCCGAAGCCGATGAGCCCGGCACGCAGTACGACGACGCGCCCGAAGACATCCGACAGCGACCCGGCGAGCAGGATCAGCGAGCCGAGCGTGATCAGGTAGGCATCCACCACCCATTGCTGGGTGCTCAGCCCGCCACCGAGCTCCTCGCTGATGGCCGGCAGCGCCACGTTGATCACCGACCCGTCGAGGAACGCCACGAACGACGCGAGGATGGCGATGATGAGGACGAGGCGCTGGTCGCGGGTCATGCGCTCATTCGACACCCGCGTCGACGGCCGCGAGTACCGCCTGGATCACGCGCTCGTCGACCAGGAGCCGGAAGTGCCCGACGATGGGTAGCTGTACGTTCTTCGCTCCCTGCAGCGCGCTGCCGCCCGGAATCTGCGGATCGAACTCGCCGAAGATCGACGTGATACGAGCATTGATCACCAGGTTCGCCGCCAGCAGCGAGATCGTCTCGTTGGTGGGCATGAAGGCCCTCAGCGTGCGCACCAGCATGAACCGTGCCATCCTCGAACCCGCGAACGGTGTCACGATCGCCACCAGCGACTCGATGCGGTGGTCGGTGTCATCGACGGCCATCATGTGCTTGCCGATGAGTCCGCCCTTGCTGTGAGCGACGAGCGCGACGCGCTCGAGGCCGTGCTCGGCGAGGTAGCGCTGGGCGAGCGCCGCGACATCCCGAACGTCTTTGTCGTTGTAGCGGATCTCGCGCACCACGTGAACCGGATGCCCCGCTGCGTTCAGTCGATTGCCGATCGTGCGTAGGAAGTGCCAGGGTTCGTAGACGCCCGGCAGCAGCAGCACCGGGCGCCGCTGCCCGCGCGACCATCGGCGCGGCGGGCGCCGCACGAACAGGGCGCGGACCTCCCACCAGCCCGCCAGCCAGTAGTCCAGGTACGACTCCCATGCCCAGCGGATCCAGGTCATGACGCCGCGTGCTCGGCGATCAGTTCTGCGGTGCGCACCGGGTCGGTGAACATGATCACGTGCGGGCCTGTCACCGTCTCCATGCGCGCTCCCGGGATGAGCTCGGTGACGCGCCGCGTCCAGGGTTCGAGGGCGATGGGATCGCGATGTCCGCGGATGACGAGTGTCTTGGCGCGCACTCGCGGCAGCCGATCCTCGATCCGGTCGTCGAGCAGGTTGGGCAACTGGGCGAAGAAGTACGGGATGCCGCAGTTGACGAGGTAGTCGCTGACCACGATCGCGTTCACCCGTGGCGGCTCCCGCAGACCATCGTGCAGCAGGCGTTTCAGGCCGCGCCAGAACGTGCGCGCCTCCGGCGGCATGGTGGCACCGATCAGCACCAGGTGGTCGCTGGTCTCGGGCGCATCCACCGCGAGTTGCGTCACCACCTGGGCGCCCATCGAATGCCCCACGATCACCGGGTTCACGAGCTCGACCTGCTCGAGGAAGCGCGCGAGCACGCGTGCGTGATCGGCGTTCGTGACCGGCCGTCTCGGGTCCGGTGCCGCGCCGTAGCCGGGCAGATCGACCACGTAGACCAGGCCGCGCTTGGCGAGTTCGGCCGCCAGCGGCTGAAAGTACCGTGACGACACGCCGATGCCGTGCACGAGCACGTAGCACGGGCCGTCGGCGTGATCAGGGCCCGGGAATCGCTTCACCATCATCGTCAGGTCGTCATACGCCCGACGGCTGGTGAAGAATCGCGCACCGCGGAAACGACGCGGTCGGTAGGTCTCCTCCCCGCGGGGCTGCATGCTCCTGCGGGGGTGGGCCATCGGTCAAGTCTAGGTTCGCGGCACCCCGACCCCGGAACGCCAGGCGTCCCGGATCGCGCGACGGCTACGCGGTACGACGCCGAGCGACGAGGATGCCGACACCGGCCACCACGACCAGGCCTGCGATTGCGCCGAGCAACAGCGGCGCTTCGCTGCCGGTCGCGGGCAAGACCGGGGCCGGTGGTGCAGGGGCCGCGCCGGGCACGATCAGAATGCTTTCTGTGTAGAACGCGAACCGACCCGAATAGACGGGGGTGCCGCTGGTTGGCAGGGTGAAGCTCCACAGTCCGGCGCCCGATTCCTCGTCGATCGAGACCCAGAACGTGCCCGCCTCATCGAACTGCAGGGAGTACACGCCGCGCTCAGCGACGACCGAGCCGACGAAGTCGCCACTGCCATCCGTGATGTCGACGATGAAGATGTCGTTGTTGAGATCGATCGCGTAGAACTGATCGCTTTTCGCGTCGTACGCGAACGCGAAGGTGTTGTTCAGGCTTCCACCGATGTATTCGAGGCTGGCATCGGCGAGGTCGACACTCCACAGCGCACCCTCCCCGAGGGCGTACGCAGAACCATCCGCACCGATCGCGAGGGTCTCGATGAGGACCGGTTCGATGGACTCGCCGTTGTCCCAGAGGAACTGCCCGATGGTGGTGCTTACCCCGGTCGTGACGTCGATCCGTGCAAGCGCCGCCAGCTCGATTTGTTCGGGATAGAGATACTGAATGTAGAAGGACTCGCCGGTGGCCGGGTTGTAGGCAGCCTGGTAAGCACAGGCGGAATCCTCGCTGACTCCACCGCTGCCGTTGCCGATCGGCACCGTGACTGCGGTGGTCGACTCCACGCTGGTGAGCTGCCAGTCGTTGTATACGTCGTCGCAGTTGATGGCGTACAACCGGTCACCCGGGTCGATGGCATTCCCCGCCGCGGAGGCGGGGGTCGCGGAAAGCAGCACGATCGAAGCAACTGCGGCAGCTACCAGGGAGCCACGAAGAACGAACATGATGGTCACTCCAGCTCGGGTTGGAAGGTCGCGCCAAAGATAGCAGTAAATCGGCCGCTGGTGAATCTCGTTCGCCTGAAGTCGCGAGGTCAACGACCCCGGAACGCCAGGCGTCCCGGATCGCGCGACGGCTACGCGGTACGACGCCGAGCGACGAGGATGCCGACACCGGCCACCACGACCAGGCCTGCGATTACGCCGAGCAACAGCGGCGCTTCGCTGCCGGTCGCGGCCAAGACCGGGGCCGGTGGCGGTGCTGGGGTGGCAACTGGGATGATCAGGATACTTTCGGTGTAGAACGGGTCGTCCACGAACGGGCCCGAATAGGTCGGGGTGCCGCTCGTGGCGAGACTGAAGCTCCAGAGCCCAGCGCCTGAATCCGAGTCCTCGTTGATCGAGACCCAGAACGTGCCGGCCTCATCGAACTGCAGAGAAGTGGTCCGGTCCGGACCGTTGAGGAAGCCCAGAGACTCGGCGGTGCCGTCCGTGGTGTCAACCGCCAGGATTTCGTCGTCGGTAGAAATCGCGTAGAACTGACCGGTCACCGCGTCGAACGCGAACGCGAACGCACGATCGAAGGCAACGTTGGCGATCCGGTCGAGGCTGGCATCGTCGAGGTCGACGCTCCACAGCGCACCCTCGCCGAGGGCGTACGCAGAACCGTCGGCACCGATCGCGAGAGCGTCGATGACGATCGGGATGTTGGACTCGCCGTCGTCCCAGAGGAACTGCCCGATGGTGGTGCTCACCCCCGTCGTCACGTCGATCCGAGCCAGGGCCACGGTGTCAACATCGTCGGGATCGGATGCCTGCACGTAGAACGATTCACCGGTCGTCGGGTTGTAGGCCGCTTGCAGGCCACAGGCGAAATCCCCACTGACTCCACCGCTGCCGTTGCCGATCGGCACCGCGACTGCGGTGGTCGACTCCACGCTGGTGAGCTGCCAGTCGTTGTATACGTCGTCGCAGTTGATGGCGTACAACCGGTCACCCGGGTCGATGGCATTCCCCGTTGCGGAGGCAGGGGTCGCGGAAAGCAGCACGATCGAAGCAGCTGCGGCAGCTACCAGAGAGCCACGAAGAAGGTGCACGACGGTCCGTCCAGCTCGGGTTGCCAGGGTCGGGCCAAAGATAGCAGTAAACCGATTGTCCGTGAATCTCGTTCGCCTGAAGTCGTGCTACAGCATCCCGACACCCGTAACCCGCACCACCGCCCGGCTCTCCTCCACCGACGCCTCGAGGTCGACGACCGCGGAGATACCCCAGTCGTGATCGCCGGCGGGGTCGTCGAGAATCTGCCGGAGCATCCACTGCCCTGGTTTCTCGTCGATGATGAGCATCGCCTGACTGCGCGCGTCCGGACCCGTGCCGACCGAGTCATGCTCGTCGAAGTAGCCGTCCATGGCGTCGCGCCAGCGGTCGGCGTCGAAGCCGCCTGACGCGTCGAGTTCGCCCAGCGCCTCCCAGTTCTGCAGCGCCGCGAGCTGCACCCGGCGGAACAGCTCGTTGCGCACCAGCACCCGGAACGCGCGCGGGTTGCCCAGCACCGACGGCGGCGCGGGCGGCAGCACCGATGCGTCCGCGGTGTCAGCCGGCGAGCGCAGCGCCTCCCATTCGTCGAGCAGGCTCGAGTCGACCTGCCGCACCAGTTCGCCGAGCCAGTCGATCAGGTCGCGCAGTTCCTCGGTCTTGGCCTGCTCGGGCACCGTCTGGCGCAGCGCGCGGTACGCGTCGGAGAGGTACCGCAGCACCAGACCCTCGCTGCGCGCGAGCCCGTAGTGCCCGATGTAGTCCGCGAATGTCATCGCCCGCTCGTACAGGTCGCGCACCACCGACTTGGGGCTGAGGGCGAAGTCGCCGACCCACGGCTGCCCGCTCGCGTAGGTGCGGAACGCGACCTCCAGCAGCTCCTCCAGCGGCTTGGGCCAGGTGATCGCTTCGAGCAGCTCCATGCGCTGGTCGTACTCGATGCCGTCGGCCTTCAGCGCGGCGACCGCCTCACCGCGCGCCAGGAACTGCTGCTGCGACAGCACCGGCCGCGGGTCGTCCAGCGTCGCCTCGAGTATGGACACGACATCCAGGGCATAGGTGGATGCCTCGGCATCCAGCAACTCGAACGCCGCGAGCGCGAACGGACTCAACGGCTGGTTGAGCGCGAAGTTCGGTTGCAGCTCGACGGTCAGACGGATACTCCCTGGGCCCCCGCTCGCCGGTTCCGGCGTGCCGCCTCGCGGCGCGACGGCCGTCCCGCGCTCGCGCACGACCACTCCTGCCGTCACGAGCGACCGGTAGATCGACAGCGCCTTGCGCGCCAGCGCAGCCTTGCTGGCCGGAGTCTCGTGACTGCCGTAGATGAGGTCTCGCACCTCGGCGAAAGGGTTCTGCCCACGGGCGATCACGTTGAGGATCATCGCGTGCGTGATCTGCATCCGCGACACCAGCGGCTCCGGCTCGGCGGCGATCAGTCGCTCGAGGGAGTTCTCGCTCCACGACACGAAGCCCTCGGGCGGCTTCTTGCGCACCAGTTTGCGCATCTTCTTCGGGTCGTCTCCGGCTTTCGCGACCATTCTGGCGTTCTCGGCTTCGTGCTCAGGCGCTTGGGCGACGACGGTGCCCTCGGTGTCGTACCCGGCACGACCGGCGCGGCCTGCCACCTGGTGGAACTCCCGCGCCGACAGTTGCCGCATGCGGGTGCCGTCGAACTTGGTGAGCCCGGTCAGCAGCACGGTGCGGATCGGCACGTTGATGCCCACGCCGAGCGTGTCGGTGCCTGCGATCACGCGCAGGTGGCCGTGCTGGGCGAGCTGCTCGACCAGTCGGCGGTACTTGGGCAGCATGCCGGCGTGATGCACACCGATGCCCGACCGGATCAGCCGCGACAGCGACTGCCCGAACCGGGTGGTGAAGCGGAACCCGCCGATCGCCTCGGCGATCTCGTCGCGCTGCTCGCGGCCGATCATCCTGACGCTTGACAGTGCTTGCGCGCGTTCGAGGGCCGCCGCCTGCGAGAAGTGCACGATGTAGATCGGCGACTGCCCGGCATCCAGCAGGTTCTCGACCGTCTCGTGCACGGGGGTGAGCACGTAGCGGTAGTCCAGCGGCACCGGGCGGTGCACGCCGGTGACCAGCGCGAGTTCACGACCGGTGCGGCGCGTGAGGTCGTCGGCGATCTCGTGCATCGGGCCGAGGGTGGCCGACATGAGCAGGAACTGCGCGCGCGGCAGTGTCAGCAGCGGCACCTGCCACGCCCAGCCGCGCTCCGGGTCGGCGTAGAAGTGGAACTCGTCCATGACCACCTGGTCGGCGGGAGCGTCGGCGCCGTGACGCAGCGCGAGGTTTGCCAGGATCTCGGCCGTGCAGCAGATGATCGGGGCATCCGGGTTGACGCTCGAATCGCCGGTGACCATGCCGACGTTCTCCGCGCCGAAGATGTCGACCAGCGCGAAGAACTTCTCACTGACCAGCGCCTTGATCGGCGCGGTGTAGTAGCTGCGCTGACCCTGCGCGAGCGCGACGAAATGCGCCGCGATCGCCACCAGCGACTTGCCGGTGCCGGTCGGGGTGGAGAGCACCACATTCGCCCCGGACACCAGGCCGACGAGGGCCTCCTCCTGCGCGGGGTAGAGCGGCAGCCCGCGCGACTGCGCCCACTGCGAGAACGCGTCGAAGGCGGCATCCGGGTCGAATGGATGCGGCGTGAGGCTCAGCAGATCAGGCACGCCCCAACGGTACTGAGCGCTAAATGATGGCCAGCGCGATCTCCTCCGCCACCAGGTCGGCGTTGATCGCCCCGCCGGCCATCGACCCCGCCGCCATCGCGGCCGGAACGTTCGCGACCACGCTGGACAGGTTGCCGACCGCCCAGACGTTCGCCACCGATGTTCGGCCAGAGCTGTCGATCTGCACCCAGCCGCGCTCATCCATCGCGGCTCCGAGGCGGTGCAACAGCTCGTTGCGCGGCTGCGGGCGAGGGTGCAGGAACACCGCGTCCAGGTCGAGCTGATCACCGTCGGTGAGATGCACGCGCACGCCCGCGCCATGCGCCGCGACTTCACTGATGCCACGGCGTTCGTGGGCGATTCCGCGGGCGCTGAGGCCCGTGGCATCCACCGGGTCCGGGTCCGTCAGTTCGCTGCCGAGGTAGGTGATGTGCGCCGACCACTGCCGCAGCAGCTGCGCCTGCTGCACCCCGCCAGGCCCGGTCGCGAGCACGCCGATGCGGGCGTCGCGCAGCTCCCAGCCGTCGCAGTACGGGCAGGTCACCACGGTGCGACCCCACAGTTGCTCCAGGCCCGGGATGTCTGGCAGCAGATCGCGCATGCCGGTCGCCAACACCACGCGCCGGGCATGCAGCCGCTGCCCCGCGATCACGCAGACGCCATCGGCTACCACCTCGGCGTCCGTGGCGGTGGCCGTGCGCACCTGCACGTCGTAGCGGCTGAGCTCGCTGCGCCCGAGCTCCAGCAGTCGCAGCGGCGGCAGGCCGTCGTGGCCCAGCACGCCGTGCATGTGCTCGGCCATGCCGTTGCGCGGGTCGCCCGAGTCGAGCACGAGCACCCGACGCCGCGAACGCCCCAGCATGAGCGCCGCGCTGAGGCCCGCGCTGCCCCCGCCGACGACGATCACGTCGAACTCGTCGGATGCCATAGCTCCAGCCTTGTTCGTGCCCGCGCTCCAAGGCAACCCGTAGCGCGACCACGGGTACACTCTCCTGTGCCCTCCGGAACCCCCGCCATCGACCCCGCAGACCTTGCGACGACGCTGCGCGTACTCGAGGGCATGGCCGGGCTCGATGAGCAGCATCCCGACTTCGTCGCCGTGCGGCGGGCCACCGCGAGGATGTTCAAGGCCGTCAAGAAGGAACGCCGCCTCGAGCTGCGCGCCGCCGTCGCCGAGGCCGACCGGGCCGTCATCGCCGCTACCGCCACCGGCGCACCGGACCGGATCGACGACGAGACCCGCGGCATCCCGCTCGAGCAGCGCGTGAATGCGTCCACCGCGGGCACCCTGCTCAAGGCCCGCGCCTGCTACATCTGCAAGCAGCCGTACACGCTGGTGGACGCGTTCTACCATCAGCTCTGCCCCGACTGCGCGCAGCTGTCCCACGCCAAGCGCGACGCACGCACCGACCTCACCGGCAGACGCGCGCTGCTCACCGGGGGTCGCGCCAAGATCGGCATGTACATCGCGCTGCGACTGCTGCGCGACGGCGCGCACACCACGATCACGACGCGATTCCCGCGCGACGCCGTGCGCCGCTTCACGAGCCTGCCCGACTCGGCGGACTGGATACACCGGCTCAAGATCGTCGGCATCGATCTGCGCGACCCCGCTCAGGTGATCGGACTGGCCGAGGATGTCGCCTCGGACGGCCCCCTCGATATCCTGATCAACAACGCGACGCAGACGGTGCGCCGCTCCCCCGGCGCCTACCAGCCGCTGGTGGATGCCGAGCTCGCCCCGCTGCCCGACGGCCCGCTGCCCGCCCTGGTCACCTTCGGGCATACGAACGACGCGCATCCGCTCGCCCTCGCGCAATCGGTGAGCGCGCACCCGATCCTCGCGGCGGCCGCCTCGCGAGCCGACGAACTCACCCAGCAGGCGATGGCGGCAGGGTCCTCGTCGCTCGAACGGCTTGCGGCAGGCACGGCGATCGACGCGGGCGGGCTGGTGCCCGATCTGCACGACGTGAACTCCTGGACGCAGCGGGTCGACCAGGTGCAACCGCTGGAGCTGCTGGAGGTGCAGCTGGCGAACTCGACCGCGCCGTTCATCCTGATCTCGATGCTGCGCGCCGCACTGGCATCGTCGCCCGCGCGTCGCACCTATGTGGTGAACGTGTCGGCGATGGAGGGTGTGTTCGATCGTGGCTACAAGGGGCCGGGGCATCCGCACACCAACATGGCCAAGGCGGCCGTGAACATGCTGACCCGCACCAGCGCTCGGGAGATGTTCGAGACCGACGGCATCCTGATGACCAGCGTCGACACCGGCTGGATCACCGACGAACGCCCCCATCCGACGAAGGTGCGGCTGGCGGAGGAGGGCTTCCACGCACCGCTCGACCTGGTCGACGGCGCCGCACGCGTCTACGACCCGATCGTGCGGGGCGAGGCAGGCGAGGATCTCTTCGGCGTGTTCCTCAAGGACTACCGGCCGGGGCGCTGGTGATGGTGGGGCCCCCGCCGCCGGTTTCGGGCGATCCGCAGGATCGGCCGGCCGTGCCGCCGTGGGAATTCGAGCCGGGCACCCGCGTCGTGATCCGGTACCGCATCCCCGACGGGCGGGCGACGGATGCCGTCGGCTGGGTGAGCGCGGTCGACGCCACCCACGTGGTGGTCGCCACCAAGCGCGGGCTCGAGACCGTCGCGCGCGCCGAGATCATCGCGGCCAAGCGGGTGCCGCCGCCGCCGGGCTAACGTCGCAGCGTCGGCGTGACGATCGAGCCGCCGCGGTCATCCCAGATGGATGCCACCAGCTCGACAAGCCGGAACAGCCCCACCACCGCCGCCTGCGCCAGCATCAGCGGGCCGAGGAACACCCCCGCGAGCACCAGCGTGAGCATCAGACGCCGGATGCGCCAGCCCGCCAGTACTGCGGCGACCGGTGCCGCGAGCAGGAGCAGAAACCACGGCGATACCGACACCGTCAGCGGCACGGCGGCCCAGGCGAGCAGCGTCGCGACCACGCTGCCGACGATGATGGCCACGGCGGAGCGCGGAGCCGGCTCGAAGGTGCTCTGCAGGCTCACGAACGCCCACATCAGCCGCGCGCGCAACCGCGGCACACCACGGTCGCGCAGCGCACGCTGGAACTCGAGGTCGATCGGGCGCCGCGCCGCGACCCGCTCGCTCGCCGGCAGCGCGTCGGCGGCAGCAACGCGTTGGTCGTGCAGGATCGCGGCCGGCGACTGCCGCCCGTGCGGCGCGATCAGCGACCAGAAGATGGTGGGCACCGACGTGATGTCCGTCCCGTTGATGACCGCTCCGTTGCTGTTCCGGGCGGGCAGGTCGAGCTCGTGCGCCGCCACCGTCGTGACCGTCTCGCCCTCGCGATACTGGAACGGTTCCATGAGCTGGAACAGGCGGCCCTCCAGCCCGTCCTCGTCGAGCAGCTGCTGCAGGCGGACCCGCCGCAGCGGCATCCCATCGGTGTCGGTGAAGGGCATCGTCGCTCCGTTTCGGTCGCTCGTGGCGAGCGTATCCCGCATCCGCGCCGCCTTTCGTTGAGCGCGCGGGATCGACAGCAGCCGCGCGGTCAACTGAAGCCCGCGCGCTCACCGAGGCGACCTATCATGAGGGGGTGTCCACTCCGGTCGAGCGTCCCGCGCGGCGGTCCGGGGCGGACGGGCGCATCTTCGCCGCGGCCCTCGACCTGCTGCGGAGCCGAGGTCCGCTGGCGGTCAATGTGGAGTCGGTGGCCGCGGCATCCGGCGTGGCGAAGACGACGATCTACCGGCGTTATCGGAACCGCGAGGCGCTGCTGACCGCGGTCATCACGGCGGCCTCAGAAGCGGTGCCGCTCCCCACGAATCTGTCGACGCGGGAAACTCTGGGCTGGGTGCTGCGGCACGCCCGCGACACCATCGAGCAGGTGATCGGTCGCGGCACGGTGGCTGCGGTGCTGTCGAACGTCGACCCCGAGTTCACGAACCTGCTGCTGGAGATGATCCGCACCTCGACGAGGCCGCTCCGCGAGAACCTCCGGGCGCGGGCTGCCGCCGGGGAGCTGCCCGACGACATGGACATCGAGCTCGTGATGAGCATGCTGCTCGGGGTGGTGATCGCCGAGCTGATCCGCGGTCGTCAGACCGACGACGAGTGGGTCGAGTCGGTGCTCGCGCTGATCTGGCCGGCGTTCGAAGCCCGCGGGCTGCTCGCGAGTTAGGGCGTGTCTGACAAATGTCGGGTCCAGGCGATGACGGCGTTGAGGACGACCGCGGCTCGGTAGGTGGTGGCGTGCTTGTCGTAGCGGGTTGCCAGGCCCCGCCACTGCTTGAGGTGGCAGAAGCGTCGCTCGATGACGTTGCGGTGCTTGTAGTCAGTGTTGTCGAATGCCGGCGGTCGTCCGCCGCGGGATCCGCGTCGCTGCCGATGGCCGACCTGGTCGGACGGCTCGGGGATGACCGCGGTGATGTCGCGGCTTCGCAGGTGGCCGCGGATCGCCCGCGATGAGTAGGCCTTGTCGCCGCGGAGGGTATCGGGTCGGGTCCGCGGACGGCCGAGCGGGCGCTGGACACGCAGGTCGGCCAGCAGCGGCAGCAGCATCGGCGAGTCACCGGCCTGGCCGGCGGTGACCGCGATGACCAACGGCAGGCCGCGGCCGTCGACGAGCTGATGGACCTTCGTGGTCAAACCGCCCCGTGATCGGCCTATCCCATGATCAGGCGGCTCGGGTGTCCGCCGATTCTTGTAGTTCGATGAAGCCCCCTGTGTGCCGGGTGACGTTCGTTGCGTGCTGATGCGCGCGAGCGATCGTCGAGTCCACCGCGACCGACCAATCGATCCGACCCGACGCATCCGCAGTCGCCAGGAGCCGATCCAGCACGAGATCCCAGGTGCCGTCGCCAGCGAGCCGGTGATGCCAGGTCCACGCCGTCTGCCACGGTCCGAACACGGTCGGCAAATCCCGCCAAGCGATGCCGGTGCGATAGCGGTAGACGATCGCCTCGACCATCGTGCGCGCGTCCGCGAACGGTCGCCCCTTCCGGCCCGTTGGCCGCGGCAGCAGCCCCTCGATCAGCACCCACTGAGCATCCGACAACACCTGGAATCGCGACATGCATCGAGCATCCCGCGACACCGCCCAACTATTTGTCAGACACGCCCTAGGCGCAGACCGTATCATCCGGTCTCAGCGATTCACCGGCAGCACCTTCCCGGGATTGAAGTTGGCGCCGGCATCTGCGGCTTCGAACAGCGCACGCATGACGACCACGCCCTGCTGCGAGATATCCTGCTCCAGCCAAGGCGAGTGTTCGACCCCGACACCGTGGTGGTGCGAGATGGTCGCCCCGCTGTCGACGAAGGACTGCTGGATGGCGTTCTTCACCAGGTTGTACTCGGCGATCGGGTCGTCGCCGAACACGAACGCGAACGTGAAGTACAGGCACGCACCGGAGTGGTACGAGTGCGACAGGTGCGACATGATCCACCCGGTGATGCCGAGCTCGTCGTACGCGCCCTGCGCGGCCCGGTAGGCGTTGTCGTGCACTTCGAGCAGTCGTGACCATGGTGCCGCCGTCTCGGAGACGTCGCCAGCAGCGCCCCGGTCGAGCAGGAAGTCGCGCAGATACGGGGTGTCGAACTTCTTCTGGTCGTAGAGGATGCCCGGGCCGGTTCCCACGCCCATGCCGCCGTGCGCCTTGACGATGGCATCGACCAGCCTTTTCTGCCGCTTGGCATGCTCGGTGCTGCCTTCGTAGCCGATGAAGCTCAGGCAGATGTCATCCAGGTTCCAGCCTCTGCGCTTCATGAGGGCGGGCAGTACCGTGCCGGCGAGGAACTTGGAAAAGCCCTTGCGGTCTTTGCTCGTGGCCAGCGAGAAGCCGGTCTCTCGAGCATCTGAGACGCGGGTGATGGATGGCGTCGCATCCGACTCGCTGATGGCCTGCATTGCGGCGATGCCGGCCGTCCAGTTCGGGAAGAAGTAGGCGTAGACATCCCGCTTCTCGGGCTTGCGGTGCACCTGCACGGTGACCTCGGTGATCACGCCGAGGCGCCCCTCCGAGCCGAGGATCATCTCGCGCACGCTTGGCCCGCTCGAGGTCGACGGCAGCGGGCGCAGCACGAGCACGCCGCCCGGACGCACCACCCGCAGGCCGCGGGTGATGTCGGCGATGTCGCCGTACTTGTCGGATTGCATGCCGGAGGAGCGGGTGGCGACCCACCCGCCGACCGTGGAGTGGGTGAAGGAGTCGGGGAAGTGCCCGATGGTCCAGCCCTGCTGATTCAGCTGCTCCTCGAGGTCAGGGCCCTGCGCACCGGCCTGGATGCGCGCCAGCCCGGCATCGGCGTCGATGTCGATGACGCGGCGCAGCCGACCGAGGTCGAGCGAGACGATCACCCGCTTCTCGGTCGGGACCGGCTCGAGGCTGCCGGCGATGTTGCTGCCGCCGCCGAACGGGATGATCACCGCGTCGGCCGCCACCGCGGCATCCACGATCGCCTGAATCTGCTCCTCGTCGGCCGGATACACGACGACATCCGGCGCGCGCAGAATCATGTTGCCGCGGATGCGCACCAGGTCGCGCAGGCTCTTGCCATAGGTGTGGATCACGCGGAGCATGTCATCCGTCGACGCGTGCTCGGCGCCCACGATCTTCACAAGCGCTCTCACGAATGCCGCGGGTGCCTTGGACCTGGGCACCTTCAAATCGGCGAACGACGGCTCGACCGTCGGCTGTGCCGTCTTCAGATCGAGCCCGACCGCCTTCAGCACGAAGGGCGCGAAGCCCGGCTTGTCCTCGTGGTGGAACCCCACGCCGTCGCGACCCCAGCCCCACCACTTCATGTGTTTGACGGCGGTCATCGGTTCTCCTGTCATCGCTGACCCCTCTGCGATCCGACCGGCATGGGCCGGATGCTCTCGTGCAACGCTTGCACCCGCTCGTGGAGCCGGTGAGAGAAATCCTCGGGGCTTTCGCCCTCCCGTGGCAACATCGGCGCGCCGAAGACGATGGCGACCGGATGCCGACCGCGCCTGGGCCAGCTCACTCCGCGTGGCATGGCATCGCTGGCTCCGACGATCGCGGTGGGAAGGCACGGCACGCCGGTGGCGATGGAGAGCGCAGCGGCGCCGGGCTTGAAACGCCCCATGCTGCCCGTCTTCGACCGACTGCCCTCGGGAAAGATCAGCAGCGGAACGCCGCGCTCGAGCAGCGCCCGGGACGAACCGGTGCGCTTGCCCTCGGAGTTGCGCTCGATCGCGAAAGCGTTGAAGAACAGCGTCGTCAGCGCCTTGCGCCAGCGAACGTCGAAGAAGTAGTCCGCAGCCGCCCCAGCCGCCAGGTAGCGCGCCAGCCTGCGCGGAAGTCCGCCGATGATCAACGGCGCGTCGAGATGGCTGGAGTGGTTGGCGACGAGGATGAAGGGTTCACGGAGTTCGGCGATCGCATCCAACCCGTGCACCGAGACCCGCGTGAGACGCCACACCAGCGGTTTCAGCAGGCCCCGCTGCGCGACGAACCGCACGCCAGCCATCGCAGGCGAGGTGAATCGGTCGTACGCCATCAGGAATCGGCTTTCAGCGTTGTCACATCCGGATGTTCGGAGCGCTCCCTGCGACGGGAGGACGAGATGCGACCTGAAATCCACCGCACGGTTCGTCGCGGTAGGTGCATCGCAAACCAGCTGAGCACCGAGAACCGAACAGAGGGTATGGAGATCGCCCTGCCACGATCCAGATCACGGATCGCGGATCGCACCAGCGCCTCGGGATCGAGCCACAACTGCTGTGGTATCGAGCGCGTACCGATGCCGGCGCGGGCATGGAACTCGGTGGTGACCCACCCCGGCAGCAGCGCGGTCACCGTCACACCGGTGCCGTCGAGCTCGACCGCCAGGCCCTGGCTGTATGAAAGCACCCACGCCTTGACCGCCGAGTACGACCCCATCGTGATCAACCCGGCGACGCTGCCCACGTTGAGGATGCGTCCGCTCCCCCGCGCTCGCATCGCGCGACCAGCCGCTCCCCCGAGCACCAGGACCGACGTGCACATCACCGCGAGGGCATGTTCGTGCGGCGACGTGTCGTCGGAGAGCAGCGGGGCGTGCACGCCGAACCCGGCATTGTTGATGAGGATGTCGACGGGTCGCGCCGCATCCTCGAGCCGGGTGGCGACGCGCGCGGCGTCATCGCGCGACGCCAGGTCCGCCGAGATGGTCTCGACCTCGATGCCGTATGCGGCATGCAATTCGGCCGCCGTGACGGCAAGGCGATCGCGGTCACGCGCGACGAGCACGAGATCGGTGCCCCGGGCAGCGAGCTGGCGGGCGAACTCGGCGCCGATGCCGGAGGTTCCGCCCGTGATGAGAGCCGATGCCATGTCGGGAAGCATACGCTACGGGTCCCGTAGCGGAAGGCCGCTAGACTTCTCGCGACTGAAGCCCGAGTCGAGGAGGTGAGCGGCGTGCCCGAGCGGATTGAAGAACCGGACATCATGCGACTCCCCGCCCCCGACTTCGATGTGCGCGAATACGCGCGCACCGTCGTCGGCAACCATCGCGGCGGGCTCGATCTCGACGGCTATGCGGTGGCCCCACTGTCGGCATCGACGCTGAGAGCACTGTCGTTCCTGCAGATCGCCGAGCGAGCAACCATGACCCAACTCCGCAGCGTGCTCGTGACGGCGACGCACAAGGATGCGCGCATCACCGCGTTCCTGACCTCCTGGGCGTTCGAGAAGTACTGGATCGCCGACGCCCTCGAGCAGGTGCTCGCCGTGCACGAGAGCTTTGCGCCGCCGACGCTCAGGCACCCCCGCGAGACCACCATCCGCGAGTCGCTGTATGCCAACCTCGTCGGCGTGCCGATGATCGCGGTGCACATGACACTCGGCACGGTGGACGAATGGCTCATGCAAGCCGCCTACCAGCGCGTACTGGCACTTGAGCCGAACCCGCAACTGGACCAGCTGCTGACCACCTTCATCGACATCAAGGAGCGTCAACTGACTTTCTTCGAGCCCCAGGCCCGTTACCGCCTGACCGACTCCGTCCAGTCCAGGCGCATCACGCGTCGTCGCCTGACGAAGTCTGTCTGGCCGATCGGCGCCAGGACGCAGCCGAGAGCCGAGGTGCGCGCCTTCTACGAGCACCTGTTCACGTCGCAGCAGCTCGCCGAGCTCGACGCGCGCGTTGACACGCTGCCCGGGCAAGCGCGGCTGGGTTTGATGCAGAAGGCGGCCGGCCGGTGACCGCGCACCGGCTCACCGACGAGCACGTCTTCGTCACCGGCGGCACCGGGTTCGTTGGACAAGCCATTCTCGAGCGACTGCTGTCGAGTCATCCCGAGACCAGGGTCTCGCTGCTGATTCGCGGCAAGGGCAGCCAGACCGGGGCCGACCGCCTGACGAGCCTGCTGCGCAAGCCGGTGTTCAAGGGCTGGATCGCATCGGTCGGTGGTGAGGATGCCGCGGCAGCGATTGTGGCCAAGCGGGTCTCCGTGGTGGAGGGCAGCCTCAGCCGCATCACCTCGCCGATACCGAAGGATGTCGACGTCGTCATCCACAGCGCGTCGACGGTGTCGTTCGACCCGCCGATCGACGAGGCATTCGACACCAACGTCGGGGGCGCGAGAACGATCTACGGTGCACTGCTCGACGCTGGCGTCGACCCGCACGTCGTGCACATCTCCACCTGCTATGTCGGCGGCATCCGCAAAGGCATCGTGCCGGAGGCGTCCCTGACCCACGAGGTGGACTGGCGTGCCGAGTACGAGGCGGCTCGCAGTGCCCGCGAGCGCGTCGAGCTCGAGTCGCGCCGACCGGAGGCGCTGCGCGAGCAGATCGCGAAGGCGAAGGCCCGCCACGGCAAGACCGGTCCGCAGGCCGTCGCCCAGTTCGCCGAGGCCGCTCGCACCGAGTGGGTGCGTGAGCGGCTGGTGGACTACGGCCGCATGCGCGCCGAGAGCCTCGGCTGGACCGACGTCTACACGCTCACCAAGGCGTTCGCCGAGCGGGCGGCCGAGGAACTGTGGGGTGCTGAGCACCGACTCTCCGTGCTGCGGCCCTCGATCATCGAGTCGGCCCTGCATCACCCGTTCCCCGGCTGGATCGACGGCTTCAAGGTCGCCGACCCGCTGATCATCGCCTACGGTCGGGGACAGCTGCAGGAGTTCCCCGGCATCCCGGATTCGATCCTCGACGTCATCCCGGTCGATCTCGTCGTCAACGCCGCGCTCGCCGTCGCAGCCAACCCGCCGGCTCCTGCGACCCCTCAGTACTTCCAGATCTGCTCGGGCAAGACCAATCCGCTGCCGTTCCACCGCATGTACGAGAACGTCAACGGCTACTTCACGCGCAACCCGCTGCCGGCCGAGAAGGGCGACATCCAGGTTCCGAGCTGGAAGTTCCCCGGCATCCAGAAGGTCGAACGCTCGCTGCGCAAGCGCGAGCGCCGGGTCGATCGTGCCGAGCGCATCCTCGAGCGCCTGCCCACCACCAAGCGCACCCGCCGGATGCTCGACGAGGTGCGCACCGGCAAGCACGGTCTCGGTCAGCTCCGCGCCTTCACCGAGTTGTACCGCGCGTACGTGCAGACCGAGATCATCTTCGACGACACCAGGATGCGCGAGCTGCTGCACTCCCTGCCGGAGCAGACGCAGCACGACGAGGGCTTCGACGTCGCCGAGATCGACTGGGAGCATTACTTCCAGAACATCCACTTCCCGGCGGTCACGACGCTGACACGGGCGTTCGCCAGCCGACCGACCGCGAAGGCCAGAGCCACCAGGATGCTGCCGGCGAGATCGGATGTCGTCGCCGTCTTCGACCTCGAAGGCACGGTGCTGGACTCCAACCTCATCAAGCAATACCTGCTGCTGTGGGCCGGGAGCGTGCCGCGATCGCGTGTCGCGCACGACCTGGCCGACTTCGCGCTGTCGCTGCGCAAGTACCAGAGGGCGGAGCGGCGGGATCGCGGCGAGTTCATCCGCACCTTCATGCGCCGCTACGAGGGGTTCAAGGTCGCCGAGATCCAGCGGCTCGCCCGGTCCAGTTTCGGCCGGGCCATGATGCGGCGGGCGCTGCCGGACGCGCTGCGCCGGGTCGCGGAGCATCGCGCGGCCGGCCATCGCACCATCCTGGTCACCGGGTCGATCGACCTCACGGTCACGCCGTTCCTGCCGTTCTTCGACGAGGTGATCGCCGGCAGCATGCACGTCAAGGACGGCGTGCTGACCGGATACCTCGCCGATCCGCCGCTCGTCGACGAAGCCCGCGCCGCCTGGTTGCGGCACTACGCCGACCAGCACGGATACAACCTGAGTCAGTCGTACGGCTACGGCGACAGCCATGCGGATCTTGTTTGGCTGCAGTTGGTGGGAAATCCCACCGCCGTCAACCCGGACATCCACCTGTACCGTCATGCTCAGGAGAAGCGGTGGAACGTGGTGGATTGGAAACGACGCAGCGCGCCCGCTCCGAATCCCTCCAGTCCCACCAGTGAGCCCATCCCGATCACGGAAGGAGTCGGCGACGCCCCTGTCAAGCAGGAGCGCGCCGCGGCATCCCATGGCATTTGATATCGACCGGTACACCGCCAACTCGGCGAGCGTGGCGTGGAGCGACCTCGATTTCGACGAGTTCGAGCGCAACCCGCTGCCCGAGTCGTCGCTGCGCACCCTGCGCTACATGTGCGACATCGAGTACCACACGGTGTGCTACCTGCGCGACCTGCTGACCACCCCGTCGCACAACGAGCCCGAGGTCGGCGCGTTCATGACGATGTGGAACCGCGAGGAGTTCTGGCACGGCGAGGCTCTCGCCGCGGTGCTCGGCAAGCACGGGGTCACCGTGGACTTCGACGAGCTGAAGTCGAAGCGGCTCAAGCTCGGCTGGAAGGACCGGATCGGTCCGATCAAGCAGGCGTTGATGGGTGGGCTGGTGGGCACCGACTTCATCGCCGTGCACATGGCGTGGGGCGCGGCGAACGAGTGGTCGGCGAACGCGGCGTACCTGCGGATGGCCAAGCTGGAGAACCACCCCGTGCTGGCCGAACTGTTGAAGCGGATCGCGGCGCAAGAGACCAAGCACGTCGCCTTCTACGCGTCGCAGGCGCGTGACCGGCTCGCCAAGAGCAAGAAGGCGCAGGTCATCGCGCGTTTCGCGCTCGACAAGGCCTGGGGCCCGGTCGGGTCGGGCGTGATGCCCGACGCCGAGGTGACCCACGTGATGAACCACCTCTTCGCCGGACCCGAGGGTCGCAAGCTGATTCAGGATGTCGACTCGCACATTGCGAAGCTGCCGGGCCTCGAGGGGCTCACCATCGTGGAGAACTCGCTCAACGCGCGCGGGATCGCAGCGTAGAGGAACAGCTCAGTCGAAGAGCTGGCTGAGCCAACTCTCCTTCCTGGTGCGATACGACTGCTGCTGATAGTCGCCGCTCTCTCGATACTCCGGTGCCGGAGGCTGCTGATCGTAGACGGGAGCCTTCCCCTGCTGATACGTGGGAGCGCCAGCACGTTCGATGATCTTGTCGAGCTCACCGCGGTCGAGCCACACGCCCCGGCACTGCGGGCAGTAGTCGATCTCGATACCGTTGCGGTCGCTCATGACCAGGGTCGTGTCGTCGTGCGGGCACTTCATGGCGCTTATCCTCTGAGTCCTGGCTGAGAGGATGCTGGTTGGCGCGGCGAGCGGAAGTGCGCAGCTTCTTGTTCCCGAGCACGTCCTTGACCGCGCAGAGGTAGAGCTTGTGTTTCCCGAACGCGCTCCACGACCTCGCTGGGCGTGACAGGGTTCGCCAGCCAGCGGTAGGAGGGCTGACGAGAGAGCTTGAGAACCCGGCACGTCACCGTCACAGGAATGCCGTCAAGGCGAGCTCGCTCACGAGCGGGTAGGGCCTCTACCCAACAAATTCGCCTGCGACAGATACACCGCCGCCCGCCGAAGCACCTCGTTCTCCTGCTCCAGCAGCCGGATCCGCTTCCGCGCCTCGCGCAGCTCGGCACCCTCCGCCCGGAACTGCCCCGGCGTCCAACCGTCGTCGACCGCAGCACGCTGCAACCACTTCTGCAACGTCATCGGGTGGACGCCGAAGTCTCCGGCGATCTGCTCGATCGTCACTCCGGGCTCACGGTTCCGTGCACGCGCACGACGTCGTCACGGAACTCGCTGGGATAGGGCTTTGGCACGATGCCATCCTTCCAGACCGCCCTCCCGGGCAAGCCAGATCAGATCTCACCTATCGGTGCAGCAGATTCGATTCACCTGTTCAATCGCTGAGCTCGGCGAACTTCTCTTGGCTGAGACCAGGCGCTTCCCGGTAGCGCCGAAGGTAACGACCAACGGTCTTCTGGAGGTCACCTTCCACGCCCTTGAACCTCTTGGGGTGCTGCTTGAAGGTCTACTTACTTATGAGTAGCATTTGCTTGCGGTAGCCCGACCCCAAGCGCGGGCACTGCCCGCTGCCCAATTCCTGCCCGCTCTCTGTACGAACGGCACAAAGCATGATACAATGTCAGCGACGCACGAGAGTTCTGATTGCAGGCGATCGCCTCTCACGCTCGAGCGGATCAAGAGCTAACGCCGTGCTTCGCGGCAAGGAATTATCGTCATGGGCATCGACACCGATCATGAGTCTCGTCATCCACACCTCAAGCACGTCAGCGCGCCCGAGCGACCGGCGGGCAGCATGAGCACGCCAACTCCCGAAGCGGGTCGCTCGCCGGAGAAGAAGTCGCGCAAGGGCCTCATCATCGGCGTGACGAGTGGGATCGCCGGAGCGACCCTCGCGGCCGGCGCGGTCATGGGACTGAACGCTGCAAATCAGGCGGAAGCGCCGAGCACGCAACCCACGGCTGAGGCTCCCGCTGATCCGTCAGAGCCTTCTCCCGAAGCACCAGCCTCAGCCGAACTGACCGTCGAGCAGGTTGAGATTCAAGCTGGGCTTAGTGCTGAGCAGGTCGGGCAAACGATCATCGAGCGCTTCGACGACTGGCAGAACGCCGGCACGAATGATCCAGCAATCTGGAACGAGTGGCGCAGCATGCCGCTCGAAATGACAACGGGCGAATTCGTTGTCGGCAAGGCTGAGGCGTTTGGCGCTGTCTACGCGCAGGCGCTCTATGTCGACGGTTGGGAAGCCCAAGAAGATCTGGTGCGCAATTACGACTTCGGCGTCCGGACGAACGCCAACACGCTCGAGATGAACCTCAAGACATCAAACCCGACTGACAACCCCGAAGACCTCCAGGGCTTTCAGCGCAACATCAAGTTTGAATCAGCCCGTGAGGTCTCCATCGGCGACGGGACGCGAGTCATCGAGATCGACTTTTCGGAGTCGAACAACGCCGATCAGAACCGGGCCGGTGAAGCCTTCGGGCCTGAGACGGCGACGTTCGGACAGCCAACCGGGCGCTTCACGATGACGCTCGTCACCGTAAACGGCGTCGAGCGTATTGCCCAGACCGCCGTCTCCGAACGCTAGCATCGACAAAGGAAATACCTGGTCAGCGTACAGTTCACTCTTCTCAACCGAAGGCGCTTGTGGTTCAATAGACGCAGGCATGCAGTACCGCCGAAAACCAACAGCGCTTCAATCTCATCCTTCTAGTACTAGAAGAGGCAATCCCGTCAGGGATTGCCTCTCTTTGTTTTTCGGCCGACTCTCGGCGCGGCTGAGTCTGCTGATCTTGATTGGCTTCATCGTCGGCGGCGTCGCTAGCGTCATCCCAAGCACATCTGTCTCGGCTGTGACCCCTACCTCCAACCTGAACCCGAGCGATCGGGCAATATCTTTTGCCCTTTACAAGCAATACCGTTCAGTTAAGGGTTCGTGCGGTAGTTTTGGGGTATGCCTCGTTCTGG